>OKNF01000068.1_pt1 | contig 32257 bp, 32 predicted proteins | sample 1613121 | NCBI WGS metagenome assembly OKNF01 (sample SAMN04436838, study PRJEB24849) | human gut metagenome | biome: human gut; feature: NICU; material: stool | host: Homo sapiens | place: USA: Saint Louis, MO | collected 2011-09-08
GAACTGGATGGGCGCTAAAGTTCACCACTTCGGCAGGCGTATTCATGGTGTAGGGACACTCACTGCACATCAATGGATATTGAGGTTGTTATGACATCCGCTCTCTTTGTAACCGCACAGTGGTTATCCGAACACCAGAATGATGCCGATCTACAGGTTATCGACGCGCGCATGGTTCCACCGGGCCAGGAAAACCTGCGCGATGTGTGCGCCGAATACCGCGCCGGGCACCTGCCCAACGCGCCTTTTTTCGATATCGAGCAGCTTTCCGATCGCAACAGCCCTTACCCGCATATGATGCCGCGCACGGAGTCTTTCGCCGTGGCGATGCGCGAGCTGGGCGTTGACAGCAGCAAGCATCTGGTGGTGTATGACGAGGGCAATCTCTTTTCCGCGCCGCGCGCCTGGTGGATGCTGCGCGCGTTCGGCGTTGAGCGCGTTTCATTACTGGCCGGCGGGCTGGCGGCCTGGAAACAGGCGGGCTATACGCTGCAAACCGGCGACGTGGCGCTGCCGGAGGCGGAATTTGAGGCCCATTACGACGCCAGCCTGGTGAAAAGCGTGACCGATGTACTGTTGATCAGTCATGAGGGCACGGCGCAGCTGGTTGACGCGCGCCCGGCCAACCGTTTCAACGGCGAAGTCGACGAGCCGCGTCCGGGATTGCGGCGCGGCCATATCCCCGGCAGCCTGAACGTGCCGTGGGGCGAACTGGTGGCCAACGGGCAGCTGAAGCCGGAAGCGGAGCTGCGCGAGATTTTTCAGCGCCACGGCGTCGATTTAACGAAGCCGGTGGTTGCCAGCTGCGGCTCAGGCGTGACGGCGGTCGTCGCTATCCTGGCTCTGACGGCGTTGGGCATCAAAGACGTGAAGCTTTACGACGGTTCCTGGAGCGAATGGGGCAGCCGCGACGATCTGCCGCTGACGAAAAACGCCTGAGATTTTCGCCGCGCAGCGGCGTAAAAACCAGAGCCTGAAAGCGGCGCAACCGCAGAAGGTAAAAAGGGACGGCGTCGCCGTCCCTTCCCTTAAGGGTTGCCGCTTCTGCTCTTATGCGTTATCGCTTTCACGTCATAAGCTTTGCCGCCGTCGCGCGTCAGATAATACGCTGGCCGCCTTTAAACTCACGCAGGAAGCTGCCCCAGCGGCGCTCATAAAATGGCGTGATGTGCGCGGTAAAAAAGTGGCTGATGCCCTGTTCGCCGTCAACCACCTCGCAGATATCGACCGGCTCATCCTCCAGCAGCGTATCGGTCGCCACCGCGCCAGCGGCGCGAATGATGTTATCGATATCGCCATCGGCTTCAATGCCGATCAGCAGGTTAGGCCGATCGTCAGCTTGCTCTTTGATATGAGCGACAAACGCCCGGCGCACCTGCTTATGTTTGCTGAACAGCTGCGTCAGGGAGTCGATCATCTGCGCCGGCGGCTCGGCGATTTCCGACAACAGCAGCGGTTCGCCGCCTTCCAGGATCGTCTGCTGGCTCAGGGCGTCGCCCTCTTCGCCAAGCAGATGCGCGATCTCTCGCGCGGAGAACTCTTTTCCCGCCGAAAGCTTAGGATTGAGAAATAGCGTTTCGCCAAGCGTCATTCCGAACAGCGTGCGCACCGGCAGCATGACGTAAGACTGCTCGCCTTCCGTCGCCTCAGCCATCGCCGCTTCTGAGGTAAAAAAGGGAATGACGCTGGTGCCGTCCTCTTTTTCCCAGTGTTGCAGATCGACCGGCGTGCTGGCGTCCAGCTGTTCGCCGGTGCTGGTGCCAGGCACCCACACGCTGGCTTCCATCAGCAGTGCGAAAAATTCAGGCCGATGCGCCGGCTCGGTGGCCGCCAGCTTCAGCACCTCTTCCAGACGTTGGTTAGGATTATTTTCAGTGTGATTCATGCTCTTTCCGCTTTTCAATCGGAGCCGGTTTGCCACCGGCTCCGCACGCTTATTTCAGCAGCAGGTTGGCGATAGTGCGCACGCCAAGCCCGGTCGCGCCCGCAGACCATTGCTCAACCGCGCCTTTGCGATAGGTCGCGGAGCAGTCGATATGCAGCCAGCCCTGCTGATAGTTGCTGACGAAATGCGACAGAAACGCGGCGGCGGTGCTGGCGCCTGCGGTGTGCGCCGCTCCGGCGATGTTGTTGAGATCGGCGAAGTTCGATGACAGATGGCTGCGATGGAATTCCGCCAGCGGCAGGCGCCAGAAGGCTTCATTCTCGCTCTCTGCGCTGCTTAACAGCTGCTGCGCCAGCGCGTCGTCAAAGGTAAACAGCGCGTGGTAATCGTTGCCCAGCGCGGTCTTGGCGGCGCCGGTCAGGGTCGCGGCGTCGATCAGCAGCTGGGGCTGTTGCTGGCTGGCGTCAATCAGCCCGTCGGCCAGCACCAGGCGCCCTTCCGCATCGGTGTTCATCACCTCAACGGTTTTACCGTTGCGATAGCGAATGATGTCGCCGAGGCGGAACGCATTGCCGCTCACCATGTTGTCGGCGCAGCAGAGATAGAGCTTCACACGCTTATTAAGGCCGCGCGCGATCGCCAGGGCCAGCGCGCCGGTCACGGTGGCGGCGCCGCCCATATCGGACTTCATCGAGTCCATAAAGGCGCTCGGCTTCAGGCTGTAACCGCCGGTGTCGAAGGTAATTCCTTTACCCACCAGACAGGCGTAAACCGGCGCGTTTTCATCGCCGCCAGGGTTATAGTCCAGTGCCAGCAGCGCCGGGCCGCGGGTAGAGCCGCGTCCAACGGTATGCAGGCCCATATAGTTCTGTTCACGCAGATCGTCGCCTTTAGTAATGCGATAGCTGACCGCATCGCCAGCGTATTTAGCGATCAGATCCACTGCCCGACGGGCCAACTGTTCCGGGCCCAGTTCTTCCGCCGGCTGGTTAATGATATCGCGTACCCAGTCGATGATGCTCAGACGATATTCCAGCTCGGCGCGTTCGTTGTCGCCAAGCGGCGCCCAGTCAACGCTGCGCTCGCCTTTCGGACCGCGATAGCCCTGCCAGAAAGCCCAGCTTTTCTCCAGATCCCAGCCGTCGCCGCTGAGAAAAACGTGTCGGACGCCCTGCCCGTCGATCTTGCGCGCCGCGCGCTGAATGGTCGCCAGCGCGTCGCCGCCGGTCAGGTGAATGGTCATGCCTTCATTGCTGCTGCTGAGGATCGCTTTTTCACCCCAGCGCGCGTCGGCTGCCGCAGTCGACAGCGCGATATTCATCTTTTCAGTTGCCATTAACGTGGTCCCTTTTCTTTATCTGAAACGGAGGTACCTGAGAGATTATTCAAACTCATCCAGCCAGACCAGCAGTATCGCTTCCAGAATCTTTTCACTGGAGGCATCAGGCTGGTCATCGAACGCTTCAAGCTGACAGATCCAGCGATGCATATCAGTAAAACGCACCGTTTTTGGATCGGTATCCGGGTAAGCATCATACAAAGCTTCGCCGATTTCACGGCTGTCGGTCCATTTCAGTCCCATGATCTTTCCTCAGACAAAAACGGGCCGGCTTGAAGGCCGACCCGTTTTTAACGATTAATGTTCGCGCGCGTGGTTAATGGTGTAGCGCGGAATTTCCACCACTAAATCTTCGTCGGTTACCCGCGCCTGGCAACTGAGACGGCTTTCCGGCTCCAGTCCCCAGGCTTTATCCAGCATATCGTCCTCGTCTTCGCTGCTTTCCGGCAGCGAGTCGAAGCCTTCGCGCACGATGCAGTGGCAGGTGGTGCAGGCACACGATTTTTCGCAGGCATGTTCCAGATCGATGCCGTTGCGCAGGGCGACGTCAAGGATGGTTTCGCCCTGGGCTGCGTCAAACACGCCGCCTTCCGGCAGCAGATCCTGGTGGGGCAAAAAGACAATTTTAGGCATTGATCAAACCTCATCCACAGAATGCCCGGCCAGCGCGCGACGGACGGAATTGTCCATACGACGGGCGGCAAAATCCTGGGTTACTTTATCGAGTTGTTTTACCGCCGCGCTGATGGTGTCGACCTCATCGCCGCGAATGGCTTCCTGCAGCTGACGCTGCGCCTGTTGAATAGCGTGCAGTTCTTCCGCGCTCAGCAGCGCGGCGTCTTCCGCCAGCGCGCCTTCGAGACTTTCCAGCACCCGCAGGCCTTCCACCTTCTGTTCCGCCAGCCTGCGCGCCGCAACGTCCTGCTGCGCCCAGGTCATGGAGTCGGTAATCATGCTGGCGATTTCGTTTTCCGTCAGTCCGTAGGAGGGTTTTACCTGAATAGAGGCTTCGACGCCGGTGGATTTCTCCATCGCCGTCACGCTCAGCAGGCCGTCCGCATCCACCTGGAAAGTGACGCGAATGTGCGCGCCGCCTGCGGGCATCGCCGGAATGCCGCGCAGCGCAAAGCGCGCCAGGGAACGGCAGTCGGAAACCAGCTCGCGCTCGCCCTGCAGCACATGAATGCTCATCGCCGTCTGGCCATCCTTAAAGGTGGTGAATTCCTGCGCGCGCGCCACCGGAATGGTCGTATTGCGCGGGATCACTTTCTCCACCAGGCCGCCCATGGTCTCCAGTCCTAACGAGAGCGGAATGACGTCCAGCAGCAGCATTTCGCTGTCCGGCTTGTTGCCGACCAGAATATCAGCCTGAATCGCCGCGCCGATGGCGACGACCTTATCGGGATCGATGGTGGTTAACGGTTGTCGGCCAAAGAATTCGCCCACCTTTTCACGCACCAGCGGCACGCGGGTAGAGCCGCCGACCATTACCACTTCCAACACCTCTTCCGGGGTGACGCCCGCATCTTTCAGCGCGCGACGGCACGCCATCAGCGTACGCTTCACCAGCCCGGCGATCAGGCCGTTAAAATCGTCGCGCGTCACTACGCCCTGCCAGTCGCCCAGCGTAACCGGCACGCTGTCGCTGTCGCTGAGCGCGATTTTTACCGCGATGGCGCTATCCAGTAGCTGACGCTGCACGCCATGATCGGCGCGATCGTGCAGGCTCGCCTGCTCGCGCAGCCAGTCAGCCAACAGGTGATCGAAATCATCACCGCCCAGCGCCGAATCGCCGCCGGTAGCCAGCACTTCAAAGACCCCGCGGCTCAGGCGCAGCACGGAAATATCAAAGGTGCCGCCGCCCAGATCGTAGACCGCGATCATCCCTTCCTGACCGGAGTCGAGACCGTAGGCGATCGCCGCCGCCGTCGGCTCGTTAAGCAGACGCAACACATGCAGGCCCGCCAGCCGTGCGGCGTCGCGCGTGCCCTGACGCTGCGCGTCGTCAAAATAGGCGGGCACGGTGATCACTACGCCATCCAAATCGCCTCCCAGACTTTCGCGCGCGCGCGCCGCCAGCGTTTGCAGAATGTCGCTGGAGACGCGCACCGGATTCAGCGTGCCCGCGGCAGTCTGGATCAGCGGCAGGCCGTTTTCGCTTGGCTGAAGCTGGTAAGGAAGGTGGGGATAACGCTGTTGGATGTCCGCCAACGAGCGGCCCATCAGACGCTTGACCGAACTGATGGTATTGACCGGATCGGCCGCCGCCTGCTGGCGCGCTTCCCATCCTACCAGGCTTTGCTGCGCCTGATATTGCACCACAGAGGGCAGCAGATGGCGTCCCTGCGCATCGGGCAGGGTTTCTGCCTGGCCGCTGCGCACGGTGGCGACTAATGAGTTGGTGGTCCCCAGATCGATGCCGACGGCCAGACGACGTTGATGCGGCGCGGCGCTCTGCCCCGGCTCGCTGATTTGTAATAACGCCATGTTAATCTTCCCGGTTAAAAATCAAGCAGCTTCTCTTCCAGCGCTTCTGACTGGCTGCGCAGTTTAGCGAGAAAACGCAGCTTGCGCACCGTGTCCGCAGCCGTTTCCCAGCGGGCGTCGGCCAGCTCCTGACGCATCTGCGCGCTGCGCTGCTGCATCATCGCCTCAATGCGCTGCATAAAAGCCTGCAGCTTCGCCTCGGCGTCCGGGGCGTTTTCGATTGCGTCCAGTTCTTCGCGCAGCGCCAGCTGCTCCATCAGAAAAGCGGTGTCGCGCATCGTATGCTGTTCGTTATTGATATCGAAACCGTGCAGCGACAACAGATATTCCGCGCGCGGCAGCGGCTGACGCAGCGCCTGGTAACCTTGATTGATGGTAGCGGCCTGTTGCAGCGCCTGCAGGCGCTCGCGCTCCGGCTGGGAAGCGAAACGATCGGGGTGGAACTGACGCTGCAGTTCCTGAAAGCGGGCGGTGAGCTGGGCCGCATCAATCTCAAACGACTGCGGCAGACCAAAAAGGGTGAAGTAATCCATAGGAGACTCGGTTAATACAGAGGAATGCATAGCATCGCTCCGTTACCGGAGCGATCTGTCCTGCCGCTGCGTCAACGCTTATACGTTGAAGCTTTCTCCGCAGCCGCATTCATCTTTCATGTTCGGATTGTTGAACTTGAAGCCTTCGTTCAGACCTTCCTTCACGAAATCGAGCTCGGTCCCGTCGAGATAGATCAGGCTTTTCGGGTCGATGACCACGTTCACGCCTTTATCTTCGAAGACGGTATCTTCCGGCTCAGGGGCATCCACAAATTCCAGCACGTAAGCCATGCCGGAACAGCCGGAGGTGCGTACGCCGAGACGTAAACCGAAACCTTTGCCACGATTGTGCAGAAAGGCATTCACGCGCGTTGCCGCGCTTTCGCTCAGGGTAATGGACATAACTCCCCCTTACTGTGTGTCTTTCTTGCTCTTGTAATCCGCGATAGCGGCCTTGATCGCATCTTCAGCCAGAATGGAGCAGTGAATTTTCACCGGCGGCAGTTCCAGTTCTTCAGCAATCTGCGTGTTCTTGATCGCCGCCGCTTCGTCCAGCGATTTGCCTTTTACCCATTCGGTAATCAGCGAGCTGGAGGCGATGGCGGAGCCGCAACCGTAGGTTTTGAAGCGCGCGTCTTCAATGATGCCCGCGTCGCTGACCTTGATTTGCAGCTTCATCACGTCGCCGCACGCCGGCGCGCCGACCATGCCGCTGCCGATAGAAGGATCGCTGTTGTCAAAAGAGCCGACGTTGCGTGGATTTTCGTAGTGATCGATTACTTTTTCGCTGTAAGCCATGATCTGTTCTCCTGAAACCTGAAATTAGTGATGCGCCCATTCAATGCTGTTCAAATCCACGCCCGCTTTAAACATCTCCCACAGCGGAGAGAGGTCGCGCAGACGGCCAATAGATTTGCGCACCAGTGCGATGGTGTAATCAATCTCTTCTTCGGTAGTGAAGCGGCCGAGGGAGAAACGAATGGAACTGTGGGCCAGTTCATCGCTCATGCCCAGCGCGCGCAGCACGTAAGAAGGTTCCAGGCTGGCGGAGGTACAGGCGGAACCGGAGGAGACCGCCAGGTCTTTCAGCGCCATGATCAGCGATTCGCCTTCAACGTAGTTGAAGCTGACGTTGAGGATGTTCGGCGCGCCCTGTTCCAGGTCGCCGTTAAGATAGACTTCTTCGATATCTTTCAGGCCGTCCCACAGGCGGTTACGTAGCGTGCGCAGACGCGCCATTTCGCTTTCCATCTCTTCTTTCGCGATACGGTAAGCTTCGCCCATGCCGACAATCTGATGCACCGGCAGCGTACCGGAACGCATGCCGCGCTCGTGACCGCCGCCGTGGATCTGCGCTTCCAGACGGATGCGCGGCTTGCGACGCACGTAGAGCGCGCCGATGCCTTTCGGACCATAGATTTTATGCGCGGAGAAAGACATCAGATCGACTTTCAGCTGGCTAAGATCGATAGGCAGTTTGCCAACGCTCTGGGTAGCGTCAACGTGGTAAATGATACCGCGCGCGCGGCACATTTCGCCGATGGTGGCGATATCCTGCACCACGCCGATTTCGTTGTTGACGTGCATGATGGAAACCAGAATGGTGTCGTCACGCATCGCCGCTTCCAGCGCTTTCAGATCGATGATGCCGTTGCTCTGCGGCGCCAGGTAAGTCACTTCAAACCCTTCGCGCTCCAGCTGGCGGCAGGTATCCAGCACCGCTTTATGCTCGGTTTTGCTGGTGATAATGTGCTTGCCTTTTTTCTGGTAGAACTGCGCTGCGCCTTTAATCGCCAGGTTGTCGGATTCGGTCGCGCCAGAGGTAAAAACGATTTCGCGCGGATCGGCGCCAACCAGCTCGGCGATCTGATTACGGGCGATATCCACCGCCTCTTCAGACTGCCAGCCAAAACGGTGCGAACGTGAGGCGGGGTTACCGAAAGTCCCGTCCAGGGTGAGATACTGCATCATTTTTTCCGCCACGCGCGGGTCGGCCGGCGTCGTAGCGGAATAATCCAGGTAAATCGGTAATTTCATTGCTCTTAAGCTCCGTACATCGCTTCAATTCAAATAAAATCAGGCGCGCAGATTTATATTAATGGTTTCCTGCGTACGCCCATTCGCCATACGGCGCGTCTCATTGTTCTGGCGATCCGCTATGTCCAGGATCTCTTTATTATTCACCAGCTCGGCCAGCGTAATATTGTTAAGAAAATCACTGATGCGTTCGCTTAAATCGTGCCATAGCACGTGAGTCAGACAGCGCTCTCCGCCCTGGCAGCCCTCTTTGCCCTGACAGCGCGTTGCGTCGACCGATTCGTCAACGGCGGTGATCACCGCGCCGACGGCGATATCCGCCGCGCTTTTGCCCAGCAGGTAGCCGCCGCCCGGTCCGCGCACGCTGGCGACCAGGCCATTTTTACGCAGGCGCGAGAACAGCTGTTCAAGATAAGAAAGAGAGATCCCCTGACGCTCTGAAATATCAGCCAGCGGCACCGGCCCTTCATGTGAGTGCAGCGCAACGTCAAGCATTGCGGTAACGGCGTAACGGCCTTTTGATGTCAGTCTCATAGCCTGGTGACCTTCTGTTATACCCGGTTATCGGAGTTTACTGATGATGGTCGCAAGTCTGACATTCCTGAGTGTTTTGGTCAACTATTTAACCTGGTAAAACACTCAAGTATTACGCTACGCCGGGGCTGTCGCTTTCAGCTGTCGCCGCGCTTTTTCTCAAAGGAAGAGAGCATGCCGCGCAGGATATTCAGCTCGTCACGCTCCGGGCGCGCGCGGGTATAAAGGCGACGCAGTTTGCTCATCACCTGACCCGGATTGCCCTGGCGAATGAAGCCGCTGTTAACCATCATCTGCTCCAGATGCTGATAAAAGCGCTCAAGGTCATCCACCAACGGATAGGGACTCTCTTCATACTGCGGCTGTTCAGTGCGGCCGCTTTGCAGGAAAGCCATGCGCACTTCATACGCCAGGATCTGTACCGCCATCGCCAGATTGAGCGAGCTGTATTCCGGGTTAGCCGGAATCGCCACGTGATAATGGCACTTTTGCAGTTCGTCGTTGGTCAGACCGACGCGCTCGCGGCCAAATACGATGGCGACCGGCGCCTGCGCGCCCTCTTCCACGCATTTGACGCCGCATTCACGCGCGTCCAGCATCGGCCACGGCAGCGTGCGCGAGCGGGCGCTGGTGCCGACCACCAGGCTACAGCCCGCAATCGCTTCATCCAGCGAATCGACGATGGCCGCATCGCCGATCACATCGCTGGCGCCGGCGGCGAGAGAGATAGCCTGAGAGTCAGGTTTGACCAGCGGATTAACCAGATAAAGGTTAGTCAGCCCCATGGTTTTCATCGCGCGGGCGACGGAACCCATATTGCCAGTGTGAGAGGTCTCCACCAGCACAATACGAATATTTTGCAGCATACAACTCGGCGGTCAGTGAGATAATTCGTACATGCTAACATAAATGCAGGACATTTTCCGATCTCCCTGCTATACTCCGCGCCGTTTTCCCCGTTCTTTAACATCCAGCGAGAGATACTGATGCATCCGATGCTCAACATCGCCGTGCGCGCTGCGCGCAAGGCCGGCAATTTAATCGCCAAAAATTACGAAACCCCGGACGCCGTTGAAGCCAGCCAGAAAGGCAGCAACGATTTCGTGACCAATGTTGACCGCGACGCCGAGCGCCTGATTATTGAGGTGATTCGTAAATCTTACCCGCAGCACACCATTATTGGTGAAGAGAGTGGCGAACTGTCGGCAGAAGACCAGGATGTGCAATGGGTTATCGATCCGCTGGATGGCACCACCAACTTTATTAAACGCCTGCCCCATTTCGCCGTTTCTATCGCCGTACGCATCAAAGGCCGTACCGAAGTCGCCGTGGTTTACGATCCTATGCGCAACGAACTCTTTACCGCGGTACGCGGTCAGGGCGCACAGCTGAACGGCTACCGTCTGCGCGGCAGCACCGCGCGCGACCTGGACGGCACCATTCTGGCGACCGGCTTCCCGTTCAAGCAGAAACAGCACGCCGCAACTTATATGAAACTGGTTGGCAAGCTCTTTACCCAGTGCGCCGATTTCCGCCGCACCGGTTCCGCCGCGCTGGACCTCTGCTATGTCGCCGCTGGCCGCGTTGACGGCTATTTTGAAATCGGCCTGAAGCCGTGGGATTTCGCCGCGGGTGAACTGATCGCACGTGAAGCGGGCTCGCTGGTCACCGACTTTACCGGTGGTCACGGCTTTATGACCTCCGGCAACCTGGTTGCTGGCAATCCACGCGTTGTAAAATCGCTGCTGGCCGCCATGCGCGACGAGCTGAGCGATGCGCTGAAGCGTTAATCTCTCCGCAATAAAAATGCCGCGTCCTCCTTCGGGAAGGCGCGGCATTTTTTTATGCTTTTTCAGGCGTGGTTCAGCCCAGCGGACGCAGGCCGCCGGAGAGGGCCGGTTGTGCGCTGAGCCATAGCATGACGCCGCCGGCGATCAGCAGCGCGCCGCCGGCCAGCGCCAGACTTTGCAGCGCGACGCGTTGCCAGCGCGCTGGCGTCGCCCGCCGGTTTAACCGTATGGCCAGCGTGCGCGAACTCTGCACCAGCAGCGCCATTGCCGACACCGTCAGCGCGGTGCCGACCGCCATCGCCAGCGCGCTGACCACGCCCCAGCCGTAGACGCCAATCACCCGCGAAAAAAGCAGCATCATGATCGCGCCGGAACAGGGGCGCAGCCCCATCGACAGCACCACCAGCAACGAGGTTTTCCAGCCGGTCGCGCGCGCCAGCTGCTCGCTGTCCGGCAGATGCTGATGACCGCAGCCGCAGTGAGCGTCATGGCTATGTTCAGGCGGACGCAGCCGCTGGATTCGCTGTGCTGGCGTGCGCTGGCGCATTAGCTGACGCAGCGCGCGCCAGCACAGCCAGACACCCAGCCCGATCACCAGCAGATAGCTGCCCTTTTCCAGCCAGAAACTGCTGAGATGCAGCTGGCGGGAAGAGAGTTGCAAAATACCCAGCATCAAAGTGACCAGCGCCACCGCCACGAGGCCCTGCACAATAGCCGCCGCCAGCGTCAGCTTCAGGCTGGTTTTTAGCCGCGTCGGATGGGTGGCGAGGAAAGTGGCGATCACCACTTTGCCATGTCCCGGCCCCAGCGCATGCAGGACGCCATACAGCAGACTAAAGCCAAGCAGCGTCGCGCCCGCCTGCCCCGGTTGCTGAGCGACACGTTGCAGTACGGCGATCATCTCCTGATGCAGCGCTTTCTGCCAGTTTACGCTTTGCAGCAATAGCTGCGGCCAGTACCACCAGGCGGCGAAAGTGCCCGCCAGCAGCAGGACAAGCGTTCCCCAGAGCGGCCAGAGACCACCCCGGCGCGCGCAGCGTTTTTCTGTCAGGATTGAGGACATGAGAAGGTTACCGTTTGGGCGAACTGGCGGCCAAGGTCCATGCTTTCCGGCGGCGCGTCGGCTTTATCCAGCGACAGGGCGAACGCTTTCAACGAGGCGTCCGGCTTTGGCGCTTGCAGCGTCAGTTTACAGCGCGTTTTTAGCGCATCCGGCAGGCTGAGCGCCTGCGCATCGCTGTAAGTCATATCGACAAAATAAGTGGGATCGAAAGTACTGAAGGTGTAGGTCTGACCCGCCAGCTTCTGCGGCTGCGCCAGCGGCAGCACAAAGGTCAGCACCGCTTTTGCGCCGCTGCGCGTCAGCTGATAAGAGGGCGGCAGATTATCGAACTTTACCGCGCGGCCCTGATGCCAGAATTCGGTAAAGTAGTGCTGAGCCAGCACGTTAGCCATCACTTCCGCCGCCAGCTTTTTCCATACTGGCGAATCGGGTGCGGCGCTGCCTGCATCATACAGCAGATCGGCAGAGGTAATTTCATCCATCGTCCAGACCATTTTCAATCCTGTCAGCGCATCTTTATCGATTACCGGCGTTGTTTGCATGCTGATAAAGCTGTGCGGGTGAGACCAGGCTAAAGGCGATAGCGCCAGCGCAGCCATGGCAAAAACGGCGCGTTTGTAGATGTTATAAGATAACAATTTCGCTGTCATGCATTTTCCTGTTCTGCAATTTTGTGAGCCAGGTTTACGTCTGGATAAAAAAATGGCGGCTGCCGCCTGGCGTCACAACGGTTGTCTATGCTTATTTTTGGTATGACTGACCGGAAAATCTACGATGAGTTCTGCTACAACCACAGCACCACTCTTCTCCAGTTCCCAGCGTCGTTGTCATCTCCTGTTAATGCTCTATCTGCCCGATCCCTTGCTGACCTTGGAAAGTCTGTGCCAACTCAATGGTGTGGACCCGTCGCTTGCCCGGCAAGATATAGCGGAGGTTGATGAGGAGATCCAGCGTTACCATCAGCTTGGCATCCATTATCAACAGGATGGCAGCCTGTTATTACAGGGCAGCGAACTGGACCGACGCCTGTGCCTGCTGCACTGGCTGCGCCGCGCGCTGCGCGTCTCTCCGGTTTTTATTGAAAATACTTTTACCTCGGCGCTGCGTCAGCATTTGCAGGCGCGGCAAATCGAGAAGCTGCTCTACGACGAACATAACCTGCAGGCGTTGATCCAGCACTGTGCCGGACGCCTGCAGCGCAACTTCAGTCCACGCGATCGGCTGTTTTTGCAGCTGTTTATGCAATATTCGCTTTGCCATACGCGCCTCGCCGCCTTCAATGCGCAGCAGCGACAGTGGCTGGAAAAGAAAGCGGAGCGGCTGGCGGCGCAGGATGTTATTCGCCACTGGCAGCGGCGCTGCCGTTTTGCACCCGACGCCAGCGAAATCGATTTTTTCACGCTGCTGTTCAGCATGATTCACGCCCCCTCCGTCGGCCTGGCGCAGCAGCTGTGGGAACAGCAACTGCTGGAACAGACGCGGCTGCTGATCGCGCGTTTTCAGGCGCAGTCCGGCATGCGCTTCAGCGACGAGCGCGGGCTGTGCAGCCAGCTCTATACCCATCTGGCGCAGGCGCTGGATCGCTGTCATTTCGCGGTAGGCATCGACAAAAGCCTGTCGGAAGAGGTAATACGCCTCTATCCGCGCCTGCTGCGCGCCACGCGCACGGCGATTGAAGCGTTTGAAAATCACTACGGCATCCGCTTTTCGGCGGAGGAGCTGGGGCTGATTGCAGTAATTTTCGGCGCATGGCTGATGCAGGAGAATGCCCTGCAGGAAAAGCAGGTGCTGCTGTTAACCGGAGAGAACGCGGCGCTGGAGAGTCGGCTGGAGGAGCAGTTGCGCGAGCTGACGCTGCTGCCGCTGAGCGTGAAATATTTGCCGATGCGCGACTTTCAGCGTGACGGCGCGCCAAAGGGGGTGACGCTGGTGATTTCACCACCCCGCTCCCGCTCTACTCACCGCCGCTGATTCATGCGCAGCAGCCTTTCACCGCGCAGCAGCAGCAGCGCATCCGTCTACTGCTGGAGTCCTGAAGCTTTCTGCGCCTGCGCGCGCGGTCGTAAAAACAGCGCCGGCACCACCAGCAGCGCCATTACCCAGAAGATCTTGCCCTGTAGCGCGTTGAACAGCACGCCGCATACCATGGTCATCACCGCGATGCCGCCGCCCATCGCCAGCGCGGAGTAAACCGATTGCATCCGAATCACTTCCCCGCCCTGCCGCGCAGCGATAAAACGCATCGCCGCCAGATGACAGACGGTAAAGCTGCCGCAGTGCAGGATTTGCGCCACGATCAGCCACGGCAGCTGCGTAGTGCTGGCCATCAGGCTCCAGCGCACCAGAGCGCAAATGCCGGAGAGCAGCAGCAGATCGCGCGCGCCCCAACGATGAAAGAGACGATTGCTCAGGGCGAAGATAACGATTTCCGCTACCACGCCCAGCGACCAGAGATAACCCACTACGCTGGCGGAGTAGCCTGCCTCCTGCCACCAAATAGCGCTGAAACCGTAATAGGCGGCGTGCGCGCCCTGCATCAGCGTCACGCAGAGTAAAAAGCGCCAGACAGCGTTTTCACACAGCATCGCTTTCCATTCGGCCCAGCCAGCGCTCTGCGCTTCGCGCGCGTCGCCCAATGGCATTACCGCGGGCCGCAGCAGCATGCCGCCCAGCATCATTACGATGCCGACGCTAAGCAGCGACAGCACCGCCTGGCTGTTCCAGGCGGTTACCAGCATGCCGGTAAGCGCCGAGCCGATCACGAACGCCAGCGAGCCCCAGAGCCTGACCGGCCCGTAGGGCAGCGCGATCTGCCGCGTCCAGGTGGCGGCCAGCGCATCGCTGAGCGGTACCAGCGGCGAGAAAAAGAGGTTGAAGCCAACCATTACCAGCAGCAGCCAGAGCCACTGCTGCTCTACCCAGAAGCCGACGGCGCAGAGCAGCGTCAGCAATGCCAGCAGGCGCAGCGCCAGCACCAGCTGAGAGGGATCGCGCACGCGCGACGCGATCAGCAGGCTGCCGACAAAGCGGGCGATCATCCCGGCGCCGAGCAGCAGGCCAATCTTCTCTGCGTCCAGGCCGGTGCCTTTCAGCCAGACCGCCCAGAACGGCAACCAGATGCCATAACAAAAAAAGTAGGTGAAGTAACCGAGTGCTAACCAGTAAGTCGAACGAACCGTCATATATCCCCCGCCATTGAGGCGCCTGGTTTAGCAAATTAACGAAACATAAGCAATTTTGGCGGCTTACAAAGAAAAACGCCCCGTTCACAGGAACGAGGCGTTTGTTTAGCGCAGAGGGTTAAGCTCAGGCATAAACCGGGAAGCGCGCGCAGATCTCGAGGACTTTTTGCTTCACGCGTTCGATAGTGGCTTCATCGTTGATATTGTCCAGCACGTCGACAATCCAGCCGGCCAGCTCGCGTACTTCCGCTTCTTTAAAGCCGCGACGGGTCACCGCCGGGGTGCCGATACGGATGCCGGAGGTGACGAACGGGCTTTTCGGATCGTTCGGTACGCTGTTTTTGTTAACGGTGATGTTAGCGCGTCCTAAAGCGGCGTCCGCTTCTTTACCGGTCAGGTTTTTATCCACCAGATCCAGCAGGAACAGATGGTTATGGGTGCCGCCGGAAACTACGTTGTAGCCGCGCTCCAGGAAAACTTCCACCATCGCTTTGGCGTTTTTCGCAACCTGCTGCTGATAAACCTTAAACTCCGGCTCCATCGCTTCTTTCAGCGCGACGGCTTTGCCTGCAATCACATGCATCAGCGGGCCGCCCTGGCCGCCAGGGAAGACGGCGGAGTTGAGTTTTTTATACAGATCTTCGTCACCGCCTTTCGCCAGGATCAGGCCGCCGCGCGGACCCGCCAGAGTTTTATGGGTGGTGGTGGTGACGATATGCGCATGACGTCTGCGGCGATCAGGCCCGCCACGTGCGCCATATCGACAAACAGGTAAGCGCCAACGCTGTCGGCGATTTCACGCATTTTCGCCCAATCGCAGACGCCGGAATAGGCGGAGAAGCCGCCGATGATCATTTTCGGCTTATGCTGCTGCGCCAGAGTAGCCAGCTCGTCATAGTTAATTTTGCCGGTTTCATCGATGCCGTACGGCACGACATTGTAAAGTTTGCCGGACAGGTTGACCGGCGAACCGTGCGTCAGGTGGCCGCCGTGTGCGAGGTTCATGCCCAGAATAGTATCGCCCGGCTGTAGCAGCGCGGTGTAAACCGCGAAGTTAGCCTGTGAACCGGAGTGCGGCTGTACGTTGGCGTAGTCGGCGCCGAACAGCGCTTTAGCGCGATCGATCGCCAGCTGCTCGACGATATCGACATATTCGCAACCGCCATAGTAGCGTTTGCCCGGATAGCCTTCGGCATATTTATTGGTCAGCTGTGAACCTTGCGCCTGCATGACGCGCGGGCTGGTGTAGTTTTCTGAAGCAATCAGTTCAATATGCTCTTCCTGACGCACTTTTTCTTGCTCCATCGCCTGCCACAACTCGGCATCGTAATCGGCAATGTTCATCTCTCGCTTTAACATCCGCATCTCCTGACTCAGCTAACTTTTAACGGCAATTTTTAGCCCTGACGGGCGAAGGCCAACAGTGTAAACCCTTTTGCAGGGTGAAGCATAGCGTCAGGGACGGGTTTTTACGCAAACGATTGGCTTGAGCGCTGGCAAGGCTTAGGTGGCAATTTATCTCTCCACGCGAATCGGATATTTCTTCAACGCCACCTTGCCGTTTTTTCATTACTCTTAACAGTAACCCCCTTTATTTTTACGGTCTTATTTACAAACGCAACCGGCAACCTTTAACATGCATATAAAATTCATGTTATAAATCTACCAGGAGAAGCCCATGCTTGATGCTCAAACCATCGCTACCGTTAAGTCCACCCTCCCCGCCGTCGCCGCCACCGGCCCTGCCCTGACCGCTCACTTTTATGACCGGATGTTTACCTATAATCCCGAGCTGAAAGATGTGTTCAATATGAGCAATCAGCGCAACGGCGATCAGCGTCAGGCGTTATTCGACGCTATCTGCGCTTATGGCGCCAATCTGGACAACCTGGCGGCCCTGCTGCCTGCGGTGGAACGTATTGCGCAAAAGCACACCAGCTTCTCCGTTAAGCCCGAGCAATATCAGATCGTCGGCAAGCATCTGCTGGCGACCATTGATGAGATGCTGCACCCGGGCGACGAAGTCCTGGAGGCCTGGGCCAAAGCCTACGGCGTGCTGGCTAACGTCTTTATCAATCGTGAAGAAGAGATTTACCACGCTAATGAAGAAAAACCTGGCGGCTGGCGCGGCACTCGCCCTTTCCGTATTGAGGCGATCGAACAGCAGAGCGAGGTAATCAAAAGCTTTACGCTGACGCCGGTCGACGGCAAACCGGTAGCGGATTTCCAGCCCGGCCAGTATTTGGGCGTGCATGTGCAGGACCCCGATTTCGCCAACCATGAAATTCGCCAGTATTCACTGACCCATGCGCCGAACGGCCACCATTATCGCATCGCGGTCAAACATGAACCACAGGGCACCGTCTCCGGCTGGATGCACGGCAAAGCGAAAGTGGGCGATGTGATTAATCTGGCGGCGCCGGCGGGCGATTTCTTCCTCCAGGCGGCTCCGTCGATGCCGGTGACGCTGATCTCCGCAGGCGTCGGCCTGACGCCGATGCTATCAATGCTGCATGGTTTGGCGGCGGAAAAACATCCGGCGCCGGTAACCTGGCTGCACGCGGCGGAAAACGGCTCGCTGCACGCGTTCGCGAACGAAGTGGCAGAGACCGGCGCACAGCTGCCTCATTTCCACAGCTATACCTGGTATCGTCAGCCGTTGGACGCGGATGCCGGACGTTTCAATGCGCAGGGCACGATGGATCTGTCGGTGGTGGCGTCCGAGCTGAACGAGCCTGACCGTCAGTTCTATCTCTGCGGCCCGGTCGGCTTTATGCAATTCATTGCCCGTCAGCTGTTGGACGCGGGCGTGCCGAACCAGCATATTCACTATGAGGTGTTTGGTCCGCATAAAGTGGTTTAAGCTGATCGTTTGAACCAACGCATGCACGGGTGAGCAATGAAAACGATCGGTTTGCTGGGCGGAATGAGCTGGGAGTCTACGGCGCTTTATTACAAAATCATCAACGAAGGCGTACAGGCGCGGCTTGGCGGATTGCACTCCGCCAGGCTGGTGATGTACAGCGTCGATTTTTATGAAATAGAACAGTTACAGGCGACCGGCGACTGGCAGACGGCGGGTGAAAAGCTTGCCGACGCCGCCCGTGCGCTACAGGCGGCCAATGCGGATTTTATCGTGCTGTGCACTAACACTATGCATAAGGTCGCCCCCGCCATTCAGTCGGCGGCGTCGCTGCCGCTGCTGCACATCGCCGATGCGACGGCCGAGGCGGTGAAATCATCCGGCGCGGGCAAGGTAGGCCTGTTGGGTACCCGCTTCACCATGGAGCAGCCCTTTTATAAAGCGCGCCTGGAGCAGCAGTACGGCATCGAGGTGCTGGTGCCGGACGAGGCCGGACGTGAAACCGTGCATCAGATCATCTATCAGGAGCTATGCCTGGGCCATATCAACGCCGCCTCGCGTGAAAAATACCGGGCGGTGATTGCCGAACTGGTGGCGCGCGGCGCCGAGGCAATTATTATGGGCTGTACAGAGATTACGCTGCTGATTGATCAAGAGGATGCAGAGGTGCCGCTGTTCGACACCACGCGCATCCATGCCGAGGCCGCCGTCGCGCTGGCGCTGGCGTAATTTCAGCGCCCGACGGGTTTCACGTCGCACGGCGCCACCTGAAGCGGCCCTGCTTCAGATAATAAAAAAGCCAGCCTTTGACGGGGCTGGCTTTTTTCAGCGCGGGCGATCAGATCGCTTCTTCGTCTTCTTCGCCGGTACGGATGCGCACTACGCGCGCCACATCGTACACAAAGATTTTGCCATCGCCGATTTTGCCAGTCTGCGCGGTTTGCATAATGGTATCGACACAGGTATCGACGATATCGTCAGCCACTACGATCTCAATTTTAACCTTCGGCAGAAAATCGACCATATATTCCGCGCCGCGATAGAGTTCCGTATGCCCTTTCTGGCGGCCAAATCCTTTTACTTCAGTCACGGTCATGCCGGTGATGCCGACTTCGGCCAGCGCCTCGCGTACATCGTCGAGCTTGAACGGTTTGATAATTGCGTCAATCTTTTTCATAACGGACCCTTTTTCTCTCCCTCCGTGGCCGGACGGGTAATACTCAGTATACGTGCGATGGACACGCCCTGTCTTTTTCGCAGGCTAAGCTACCATATCTGGCGGCGCAAGCGGCAGTAAAAACTACTCTTTGAAGTCGTTGGCATCCAGCTCGTGACGCGCCAGCAGCTTGTAAAATTCGGTGCGGTTGCGCCCCGCCAGCCGCGCTGCGTTGGTTACATTGCCTTTCGTCATTTGCAGCAGCTTGCGCAGGTAGTTCAGCTCAAACTGATGGCGCGCTTCGACGAACGTAGGCAACGCGGTGTTTTCACCCGCCAGCGCCTGCTCCACCAGCGCTTCGCTAATTACCGGCGTCGAAGTCAGCGCCACACACTGCTCGATCACGTTCACCAGCTGACGCACGTTGCCGGGCCAGCTGGCGGTCATCAGACGCTTCATCGCATCGGTAGAAAAGCTGCGGACAAAAGGCTTGTGCCGCTCCGCCGCCTGACGCAGCAGATGATTCGCCAGCAGCGGAATATCCTCCGCGCGCTCATGCAGCGCCGGAATTTTCAGGCTGACCACATTCAGGCGGTAGAAGAGATCTTCACGGAACTCCTGTCTCTCCATCGCTTTCGGCAGATCGCGATGGGTGGCGGAAAGGATGCGCACGTCGATATCAAGGTCGCGGTTGCTGCCCAGCGGACGCACCTTACGCTCCTGCAACACGCGCAGCAGCTTAACCTGCAGCGTCTGCGGCATATCGCCGATTTCATCGAGAAACAGCGTACCGCCCTCCGCCGCCTGAAACAGCCCTTCGCGCGCGCTGACCGCGCCGGTAAACGCGCCTTTGGCGTGTCCGAACAGTTCCGATTCCAGCAGCTGCTCCGGCAGCGCGCCGCAGTTGATAGCGATAAACGGCTTGCTGGCGCGCGGACTGGCGGCATGGATCGCTTTCGCCAGCACCTCTTTTCCTGTGCCGCTCTGTCCATTGATCAGCACGCTGACGTCCGATTGCGCCACCATGTGCGCCTGCTCCAGCAGACGCTGCATCAGCGGGCTGCGGGTGACGATCGCCTCCCGCCAGGCGTCATCGCTGGCTGGCGCGCTGTGCGCCAGCGCCTCATCGATGGCTTTATATAGCGCGTCACGGTCGACCGGCTTGGTCAAAAAGCTAAAAACGCCCTGCCGCGTCGCCGAGACCGCTTCCGGAATCGAACCGTGCGCCGTCAGGATAATGACCGGCAGACCGGGATGGAGGCGCTGAATTTCACCAAACAGCGCCAGGCCGTCCATTTCATCCATGCGCAGATCGCTGATCACCAGATCGACCTTTTCTTTATTCAGCTGGCGCAGCGCGTCTGGCCCGCTGTCGGCGGTAGTGACCTGAAACCCTTCGCTGGTCAGACGCATGCCCAGCAGCTTCAGCAGCGCGGCGTCATCGTCAACCAGCAGCAGACGGGCGGAGTTATGTGGCATTATTGCGCCTCTTTTTCGTTACTGTTTACGGCGGATGTCGGCGCAGAAGCGCCGGTGACGCTGTTTTCATCGCTATGGCTATTCTCAGAGACATCCGGCGATTTTCGTGAAGAGAGCTGACGCTCAATATCGGTTAGCGTCGACAGCTTGCGGCGCGTCTCCGCCAACTCACGGCTTAGCTGCGCCTGTTTTTGCCGCAGGGCGTCAAGCTGGTTGTCGCTTGACTGTTGCAGATGATGGTAGCGCGTACGCGTTTCCGACAGATCGAGCTGGGCCGCCTGATTAGCACGCCACAGCTGCATCAGCGGCCGCACCGACGCGGGAAAGGCGACGCTGAAGCTGTCGAGCTGAGCGATATACTGTTGGCGCTCGACCGGCGTTACGTTGCCGTTATCCAACAAAATCCCCTGTTTAAAGCTATTTTGCCAGCTGGTGGGCGGCCAGTTATGAGCCTCGGCGCGCGCCGCTATCGGCGACAGCCGCGCCGCGCAGTCGGTGGCGCGCAGCCAGTAAAGCGGGTTTTTGATGCTGTTGCCGTCGTTAATTTGCCAGATGCGCGCGCAGTCCACCGCCAGATAATCGACGATATTGATTTCCGGGTCGGGAAGCGACGCAGCCTGGCGCGGTAAAACGCTATGCGACGGCGCCTGGCAAGCGGCAACCAGCAGCATGGAAAGCAGCGCCAAACGTCGGCCAATGCGTTGTGCGACAGAAAAAGTAAAGAAGGTCATCGCGATTATTTCCCGACGCTTAAATTAAGTTCGATACGAAAGCAGACATCCGCCTCCTCCGTGTGAATAAAATGCAGATCGCCCTGCATGCGCCGCAGGCAATCTTTTGCAATGCTCAGCCCAAGTCCGCTGCCTTTGACCGCGCCCTTACGCTGTTGTCGCCCCTGAAAGAAAGGTTCAAAGATCATCGTCTGCTCCGCTTCCGGGATAGGCGTGCCGGTATTGGCGACGTCGATCCATACCCGATTGCCGTGTGTCTGGGTACGAAACCAAATGGTACCGGATTCACTACCGTAATAGACAGCGTTGGAATAGAGATTATCGATCACACGCGTCAGCAGCACCGGTTCGGCGCGACAGGTGGCGGCCTCCAGCTCAACGTGCGTCTGCATCAGCTTGGCGCGCGCCGTAAGGGCATGCGCATCGATCACGCTGTGAATGATTTGCGACAGGTCGACCGTTTCCAGCGGCTGCGGCGTATCGGCCAGCTTGCGGTTATAGTCCAGCAGCTGTTCGATCAGCCGCTGCAAATGTCGGCTGCTGCCGTCGAGAATGGCGACCACCTCTTTTTGATCGGCGGTGAGAGGACCGGCCACCTCGTCCGCCAGCAGCTCGGTGCCTTCACGCATGCTGGCCAGCGGCGTTTTCAGTTCGTGAGAGATATGGCGCAGAAACTCATGACGCTGCGATTCCAGCCACGCCAGACGTTCGCTCAGCCAGAGGATACGCTGCCCCAGCGCGCGGATCTCACGCGGCCCTTTAAAGCTGGCCATGTTGCCCAGCGGCCTGCCCTCGCCCAGCCGGTTGATCATTCGCTCCACGCCCTTTACCGGACCGATAATCATCCGGGTAAACAGCAGCACCAGCGCCAGCGTCACCAGAAACAGCAGCAGCGCCTGCCAGCCGAAAAATTGGCCGCGCTCGGCAATCTCGCGTTGCAGCTGCAGACCGCGGGAAAAGGCGGATTCGCGCGTCGCCTGCACCATCGCGGCGTTAGCGACGGAGAACGTTTCCAGACTGGCGGCGGCGGCGTTAACAGGATTGCTGTTCAGGCAATGCAGCTGCTCCAGCTGGGTCAGCGTCTGCCGCAGGCTTTGCCAGGCGCGCAGATCGGGCAGCACCTGCGCGTGGGCGTCCAGCATCTGCGAATAGCGCGTGCGCTGCGTCTGATAGAGCCGCGCCAGCACCGGATCGCCCAGCACGCAATACTGGCGGTAGCTGCGCTCCAGCTCCAGCGCGGTGCGCGCCATCGCCTCGCTGCGGCGCACGTCGGTCAGCGTGGTGCGGTTGGTATCCGCCGCCTGCTGGCTCAGCGCGGAGAGGCTTTCCCACGCCTGCCAGGCCAGCACCAGCAGCGGCAGCAGCACCAGCAGAAAAGCCATCAGCACCAGCTGACGCAGGGAACGGGGAAAGAGTCGCCAGTTTTTCACGCGCATTATCCTTGGTTGAAGTGAGGTTGATGCTAGCGAACAACGAGGCGGGAGGAAAGTCTGATCAAGACAACGGTGCGGGATAGCGCGCAAAATAAAACGGCAGAGCCGAAGCCCTGCCGTTTTAAGCGCGACGACTCTTCATCGCGCCGGGAATAGGTGGTGCCTAACTCAACGTTGCGCCCGGTGTTTGATAAAGCCGCGAACGGCTGTTATCGGTACGTGGACGGCAGGCACCGTTTTGTGCGTCATTCGGGATTTTTATGAAGCGCTAGACCGCCGAAGCAGGGCTGTCATAAACAGGTGAATGAGCCACTGCGGATATATTAGCAATTGTTATGCCAATTTAAAATAAAAATATTTAACTGCTTGATTAAGATAAGGTTAAAAAACAGCGCCATTGGCACAAGAGGATTATTACGCGGATAAGAGAGAAGTTTTATTAATAAGGGCGTCAGATTGTCGCTATTTAGCTACAGTATCTCATCAAAATATGTTACTCCATAAATTTCAACCACTTAAATGTCTCCTTTTAGAGACAGTTAAACTACCTGACTGTCGCAATCTGGCAACGGCTCCGCTAAAGATAAAAAAAACCGCACCCGAAACCGGTGCGGTTGCAGACTCACGCGACGCGAGTGTTAACCAAGCTGCTTGCGCGCATTACGGAAAATACGCATCCATGGGCCGTCTTCGCCCCACTCTGCCGGATGCCAGGAGTTGCTGACGGTGCGGAATACGCGCTCCGGGTGCGGCATCATGATGGTGACGCGGCCATTCTCGCTAGTCACCGCCGTAATGCCGTTCGGCGAGCCGTTAGGGTTGGCCGGATAATTTTCCGTTACCTTACCGTGGTTATCTACGTAGCGCAGCGCCACAATGCCTTTCGCTTCCAGCGCGGCGAGATGCGCGCCGTCGCGCACTTCCACAAAGCCTTCGCCATGCGAGACGGCGATCGGCATGCGCGATCCTGCCATCCCCTCCAGCAGCAGCGACGGGCTGGCCGCCACTTCCACCAGGCTAAAGCGCGCTTCAAAACGTTCTGACTGGTTGCGGACAAAACGCGGCCACAGGTCGCTGCCGGGAATCAGCTCACGCAGATTCGACATCATCTGACAGCCGTTGCAGACGCCCAGCGCCAGCGTTTGCGGGCGATGGAAGAAGGTTTCAAACTGGTCGCGCACGCGGCTGTTGAACAGAATCGACTTCGCCCAGCCTTCGCCTGCGCCCAGCACGTCGCCATAGGAGAAGCCGCCGCACGCCACCAGCGCCTGCATTTCCTCCAGCCCGATGCGGCCAGCCAGCAGATCGCTCATATGCACGTCCACCGCATCGAAACCGGCGCGGTGGAAAGCGGCCGCCATCTCAACATGGGAGTTGACGCCCTGCTCGCGCAGCACCGCAACTTTGGGGCGCGCGCCGGTAGCGATAAAGGGCGCGGCGATATCTTCCTGCGGCTGGAAGGTCAGATGAACGTTCAGGCCCGGATCGCTGTCCTCTTTTTTCGCCGCGTGTTCCTGGTCGGCGCAGATCGGATTATCGCGCAGGCGCTGCATCTGCCAGGTAGTTTCCGCCCACCAGACGCGCAGCGTAGTGCGACTTTCGCTGTAGATCGCTTTGTCACCTGAACGCAGGGTAAAGCGATCGCCTGGCAGCGCTTTGCCGAGATAGTGCACGCAGTCGCTCAGGCCGTGCGCGCCCAGCAGCGCTTCGACCGCCGCGCGATCCTGCGCCGCTACCTGAATGACCGCGCCCAGTTCTTCATTGAACAGGGCCGCCAGCGTATCCTCGCCCAGCGCGGCGATATCCGCGTCGATGCCGCAGTGTCCGGCGAAAGCCATCTCCGCCAGGGTTACCAACAGACCGCCGTCGGAGCGATCGTGGTAGGCCAGCAGTTTGCCCGCGCTGACCAGCGCCTGCATAGCGTTAAAAAAGCCTGCCAGCTGCTGCACGTCGCGCACATCGGCCGGCTTATCGCCCAGCTGACGGAAGACCTGCGCCAACGCGGTGGCGCCCAGCGCGTTATGGCCTTTGCCAAGGTCGATCAGCAGCAGCGCGTTATCTTGTTCCGCCCGCAGTTGCGGCGTAACGGTGCGGCGCACATCCTCGACGCGTGCAAAGGCGGTAATCACCAGCGACAGCGGCGCGGTGATTTCACGCTGTTCGTCACCCTGCTGCCAGCGGGTTTTCATCGACATGGAGTCTTTGCCCACCGGAATGGTCAAACCCAGCGCCGGACAAAGTTCCTCGCCCACCGCTTTTACCGCCTCATAAAGGCCGGCGTCTTCGCCAGGGTGACCGGCGGCGGCCATCCAGTTAGCGGAGAGCTTGACGCGCTTCAGCGCGCCAATATCGGTCGCCGCCAGATTAGTCAGCGCCTCGCCGACCGCCAGACGCGCCGAGGCGGCGAAATCGAGCAGCGCGACCGGCGCGCGCTCGCCCATTGAAAAGGCTTCGCCGTGGTAGCTGTCGAGGCTGGCGGTCGTCACCGCGCAGTTGGCTACCGGCACCTGCCACGGGCCAACCATCTGATCGCGCGCCACCATGCCGGTTACGCTGCGGTCGCCGATGGTGATCAGGAAGGTTTTTTCCGCTACGGTCGGCAGATGGAGCACGCGCTTCACCGCCTCTTCCAGCGTCATGCCGTCGCGCGCCAGGGCTTCGTTCTGCGCCTGCTGACGACGCACATCGCGCGTCATCTTCGGCGTTTTGCCCAGCAGCACGTCCAGCGGCATATCGATCGGCTGGTTATCGAAGTGGCTGTCGGAGAGCGTCAGGTGCTGTTCTTCCGTCGCTTCGCCAATCACCGCATAGGGGGCGCGCTCGCGCTGGCAAAGTTGATCAAACAGCGCCAGCTTGTCCGGCGCCACCGCCAGCACATAGCGCTCCTGCGATTCGTTGCACCAAACTTCCAGCGGGCTCATGCCCGGCTCATCGTTGAGGATGTCGCGCAGGTTGAAACGCCCGCCGCGGCCGCCGTCGCTCACCAGCTCCGGCATGGCGTTCGACAGGCCGCCCGCGCCCACATCGTGGATAAACAGAATCGGGTTCTGCTCGCCCAGCTGCCAGCAACGGTCGATCACTTCCTGACAGCGGCGTTCCATTTCCGGGTTGTCGCGCTGTACCGAAGCGAAATCGAGATCGGCGTCGGACTGGCCTGACGTCATAGAAGAAGCCGCGCCGCCGCCCAGACCGATATTCATTGCCGGGCCGCCCAACACGATCAGTTTCGCGCCAACGCTGATTTCGCCTTTCTGAACGTGATCGGCGCGGATATTGCCGATACCGCCCGCCAGCATGATCGGCTTATGGTAGCCGCGCAGTTCGCTGCCGTTGTGGCTGTCGACCCGCTCTTCATAGGTGCGGAAATAGCCGTTCAGCGCCGGACGGCCAAATTCGTTGTTAAACGCCGCGCCGCCCAACGGGCCTTCCGTCATGATGTCCAGCGCGCTGACGATGCGATCGGGCTTGCCAAAATCCTCTTCCCACGGCTGCTCGAAGCCGGGAATACGCAGGTTGGAAACGGAGAAGCCCACCAGACCGGCTTTTGGCTTCGCGCCGCGGCCGGTGGCGCCCTCATCGCGGATTTCGCCGCCGGATCCGGTCGCCGCGCCAGGCCACGGCGAGATCGCCGTTGGGTGGTTATGGGTTTCCACTTTCATCAGGATATGGGTCGGTTCCTGATGGAAATCGTAAACGCCGCGCTGCGCGTCGGCATAAAAGCGACCGACCTCGGAGCCTTCCATCACCGCCGCGTTGTCTTTATAGGCCGACAGGACATAATCCGGCGTCTGCGCGAAGGTGTTTTTGATCATTTTGAACAGGGATTTCGGCTGAGCTACGCCGTCGATCACCCAGTCCGCGTTGAAGATTTTATGGCGGCAGTGTTCGGAGTTCGCCTGAGCGAACATATAAAGCTCGATATCGTTCGGGTTGCGCCCCAGTTTTTCAAACGCGGCCAGCAGGTAATCAATCTCGTCGTCGGCCAGCGCCAGGCCCAGTTTCTGGTTAGCCTGCTCCAGCGCCGCGCGCCCCTGCGTCAGGATATCCACGCTTTGCAGCGGCTGTGGCTGCTGCTGAACGAACAGCTTTTCCGCATCGGCCAGATCGTCATACACGGTTTCCATCATGCGATCGTGCAGCAGCGCGGCGAGCTGCGTCCACTGCGCTTCCGTTAGCTGCGGCGCCTGTACGTAAAACGCCAGGCCACGCTCCAGACGACGCACCTGCGGCAGATCGCAGTTGTGCGCGATATCGGTCGCTTTAGAGGACCAGGGAGAGATGGTGCCCGGACGCGGCGTTACCAGCAGCAGACGCCCTTGCGGCGCATGTTCGGCGAGAGAAGGACCATATTTCAGCAGGCGTTGCAGGCGGGATTTTTCTTCTGCGTTCAGCGGTGCGCTGACATCGGCAAAATGGACATACTCGGCGTAAATATCACTCACCGGCAGGTGAGCGTCCTGAAAACGGGTCAGCAGTTTGTTTACACGAAATGCCGACAGGGCGGGCGAACCACGCAGAATTTCCATCATTAAGATCTCTCGTCAGAGCGCCGGAGGACGCTTCTTTGGGCGCAACAGGGAAAACGGGCGATATTATAGAGAAACGGCCCGCCTAACGAAACCGTTTGCGTGGATTTTTCCGCGCCTGGAATTAGCCTGAAAATTGCGCATATCCTGCTATTGCAGTTGCTCTGCGCCGCTTTGTTGCGCAAAATGCCCCACGCTCTGGGATTTAATAGATAACAAACGCTGCCCGAAGAGACAGAGGCCTGAGAGCCACCGAGAGATAAATATTTGAAATATTTGAAAATTAATTATCTGCTGATCGGGTTGATTACCGTCCTGCTGGCGGTAGCGCTCTGGCCGACCATTCCCTGGCACGGCAGCGCGCAAGACAAGATCGCGCAGATAAAATCGCGGGGGGTGCTGCGAATCAGCACCATTAATTCTCCGCTAACTTACTACACCAGCAACAATGCCCCGGCCGGAATGGATTATGAGCTGGCGAAGCGCTTCGCCGATTATTTGGGCGTCAAACTGCAGGTCAATGTTCATCAGAACCTGAACGACCTGTTTGACGATCTCGACGACGGCAAAGCCGATCTGCTGGCTGCCGGGCTGATTTACAATAGTGAACGGCTGGCGCGCTTCCGCACCGGCCCCAGCTACTATTCCGTTTCGCAGCAGCTGGTTTACCGCATCGGCACGCCGCGGCCAAAAAACCTGGGCAATCTGAAAGGCCGACTGACGGTTGCCTCTGGTTCAGCCTATATGTCGACGCTGCGTAATATCAAAGAGAATCAGTATCCCGATCTGGACTGGGCGATCTCGACCGATCAGGGACCGAAAGCGCTGCTGGAAGCGGTCGCCAACGGCGAGCTGGATTACACCATCGGCGATTCAGTCACCATCGGCCTGTTGCAGCGCATTCACCCGCAGCTGGCGGTGGCGTTCGACATTACCGATGAGGAGCCGGTCACCTGGTATATGCAGCGTGAAGAGGACGACAGCCTGAACGCGGCGATACTCGACTTTTTCAGTCAGATGGAAGAGGAAGGCGCGATGGCGCGGCTGGAGGAGAAATATCTCGGTCACGTCGGCGCCTTCGACTATGTCGATACGCGCACTTTCCTGCGCGCTATCGACGATATCCTGCCCGATATCCGCCCGCTGTTCGAGCGTTACGCCGCGCAGATCGACTGGCGCCTGCTGGCGGCCATCTCCTATCAGGAATCGCACTGGAATCCTCAGGCGACCTCCCCGACCGGCGTACGCGGGCTGATGATGCTGACGCGCAACACGGCAGACAGTTTGCAGGTGGCGGATCGTCTCGACCCGGAGCAGAGCATCCGCGGCGGCAGTGAATATTTGCAGCGCATGATGGAAAAGGTACCGGAGTCGGTACCGGAAGATGAACGCATCTGGTTTGCGCTGGCGGCCTATAACATGGGCTACGCCCATATGCTGGACGCGCGCAAGCTAACGCAAAAACAGGGCGCCAACCCCGACAGCTGGGCGGATGTAAAGCTGCGCCTGCCGATGCTGAGCCAGAAACGCTATTACAGCCAGACCACCTACGGCTACGCGCGCGGCCAGGAAGCCTATAACTATGTGGAAAATATCCGCAAGTATCAGCTCAGCCTGGTCGGTTATTTACAGGAGCAGGAGAAAAAACTGGCCCAGCGTAAAACGCTGGAGGCCACGTTAGGGGAAGGTTATCCGGCGGTCGCGCCCGACATCGCCATGAATTAAGCGGCGCTGCCCGGCGTCGCCCCCTGCTCTGCGGCACGCTGCGCCTGACGCTGCGCCCGCTTCTGTTCGCGGCGCATACGAAAAAAGTCACTGAGCATCGCGGCGCATTCGTCCGCCAGCACGCCCTGTTCCACTCTGACCTGATGATTCATGCCGGGATGTCCCAGAATATCCATCAGCGATCCGGCGGCGCCGGTTTTCTCATCGCGCGCGCCGAATACCAGACGACCGATACGGCTATGAACAATCGCTCCGGCACACATAATGCAGGGCTCCAGCGTGACATAGAGGGTGGTGTCCAGCAGGCGGTAATTTTCCAGAACTTTGCCGCCTTCACGCAGCGCCATCATCTCCGCGTGCGCGGTTGGATCGTGCTGTCCTATCGGCCGGTTCCAGCCTTCGCCGATCGCTTTATCGCCCTGCACCAGTACCGCCCCGACCGGAACTTCGCCCTGCTCGCGCGCCCGACGCGCCAGCTGTAATGCATAGCGCATCCAGTATTCATCAATCGTTTCGCTCACGGTACTCTCCAGCGGAAAAATGCGGCTGGCATTATAACCAAACCTGTTGGCTGACAAAATTATTCCAGCTGTTGCAGTTCGCCCTGCGGTGTTACGCGCCAGCGGTGCTGGCAGAAAAAAAGCAGCGGGTTGTCCTGTTTGCTGTCGCTATAGCCGCTGTACAGCTGCAGCGGCGTACCGATCTGCTCTTCCAGCTGCACCACTTTTTCATGGCCCAGGCAGCGCAGGCTAAGGATGCGTCCGCCCCATGCACGCTCCATCTGGCTGGCGATCAGCTTGACGCGCGGCAGGAAGGCGGAGTCGTAGTAAACCTGCTCCACCAGCGGCTGCGGCGAACCCGTAATTAACCAAACGTCGGCGTCGTTGCTGCTCAGGTAATCGGTCAGCCGCTGCTGCACCACTGGAAACGCCACTACCCGTTGGCGGAACCAGCGCGCGAAACTCGCCTCGCGGCGCTGAAGCGTCGCTTCGCTATGGCCGAAGGTGATCGACCAGAGCAGCAGGCTCATCGGCCAGCGCGCCGCGCGTCCCTTAATCAGCAGCCCCATTCCCACTATCGGCAATAGCGGAACCACCAGCAGCAGGTTCAGCGGTTGTCGCCACAGCAGATAGCGCATAAAGGTGCCGAACATATCCTGTTGATGTAAGGTGCCGTCCAGATCGAAAAACACTACCCGTCGTTGCGAATCCGCCATTAACCCCTTCTCCTTCATCAACCTTTCGCTTCAGCCTTCATTAGTGTAGACAGTAGCAGCAATAGCTGGCTAACGGCAGCCTCATCGCAATGTGATTTGGCATCAGGGGCAATCCGCGTTATACAATTAGAGAATCAATGTCTTATGCTTACTCTCCAGTGAGTAAGCTGCTCAGGCAGCAGGCCACACTATTACCGCCCCGCTGCTTGCAGTGGGCAATAACTATCTGAAGGAGCCGCCATGAGCGCCCTGTTACGCATTCGCCAGCTTTATCCAGGGCTGGCGCTGAATGAGCGCCGGCTGGCCGATTATTTGCTGGCGCAGCCCGGCCACGCCTGTCAGCTCAGCTCGCCGCGTCTGGCGCTGGAAGCGGGCGTAAGCCAGTCAAGCGTGGTGAAGTTCGCGCAGAAGCTGGGCTATAAGGGTTTCCCGGCGCTGAAGCTGGCGCTGAGCGAATCGCTGCGGGCGAAAGACGCGATTACGGTGCATAACCATATTCTTAGCGGCGATCCGCTGAAGGTGGTGGGCGAAAAGCTGTTTACCGAGAAGGTTTCCGCCATTCGCGCCACGCTGGACATCAACAGCGAAGATAAGCTGATGGAGACGCTCGACCTGATTAAGCGCGCCGGCCGCATTGTGCTGGTGGGCATTGGCGCTTCCGGTCTGGTGGCGAAAGATTTTTCATGGAAGCTGATGAAGATCGGCATCAGCGCCGTGGCCGAACAGGATATGCACGCGCTGCTGGCCAGCGTACAGGCGCTGCGCGCCGGGGATCTGCTGCTGGCGATCTCTTACAGCGGCGAACGGCGGGAGATCAATCTCGCCGCGCAGGAGGCGGCACGCGTCGGCGCATGGGTGCTGGCCTTTACCGGCTTTACGCCGAATACGTTGCAGCAGTGCGCCACCCACTGCCTTTATACCGTCGCGGAAGAACAGAGCACCCGCAGCGCCGCTATCTCGTCGACCTCCGCGCAGCTGGCGCTCACCGATCTGCTGTTTATGGCGCTGGTGCAGCAGGATGCGGAGCGCGCTTCCAACTATATCCGGCACAGCGAGGCGCTGGTAAAAAAACTGGTATGATCTGTTCACGGGCGTATAATGGCCGCGCTTCAGGCTATTCAGGCAGGACCGGGGACATTATGGCGTTACTGATTACCAAAAAATGTATTAACTGCGATATGTGCGAACCGGAGTGCCCCAACCAGGCGATATCGATGGGCGATGAGATCTACGTTATCGATCCTTATCTCTGCACCGAATGCGTGGGGCACTATGATACCCCGACCTGCCAGAGCGTCTGTCCTATCGATAACACCATCATCGCCGATCCGGCGCACCGCGAAGAACGCGAACAGCTGTGGGAAAAGTTTGTGGTTATCCATCATGCGGTATGAGGCGTCGCCGCCTCACCCTTCGATAATCACCGTCGCGCAGGCATAGTGACGCTCATCCGCCAGGGTGACATGCACATGCCGCACGCCCAGCTTCGCCGCCACTTCCGCCGCCTGCTGGAAAAAGCGCAGCTCAGGCTTGCCCAACGCATCGTTATAAACTTCAAACTGATTAAACGCCAGGCCGCCGCGAATGCCGGTGCCGAACGCTTTGGCCGCCGCCTCTTTCACCGCGAAGCGTTTCGCCAGGAAGCGCACCGGCTGCTGGTGAGTCTGATACTGTCGCCACTCGTTTTCGCTCAGCACGCGGCGCGCCAGGCGATCGCCCGAACGGGAGATCACCCCTTCGATGCGCTCGATTTCCACGATATCGGTGCCAAGCCCAAGAATAGCCATTAGCGACGCGCTTCCCGCATCAGCAGCTTCATCTCTTTCACCGCATCGGCCAGCCCGCTCATCAGCGCGCGCCCGATAATCGCGTGACCGATATTCAGCTCGTGCATTTCCGGCAATGCGGCAATCGGCAGCACGTTGTGATAGGTCAGGCCGTGGCCGGCGTTCACCTTCAGCCCTTTGGCGGCGGCCCAGGTAGCCGCATGCGCGATGCGCGCCAGCTCGGCGTCGCGCGCCTCGCCCTCTTCCGCTTCGGCGTAAGCGCCGGTATGAATTTCAATATAAGGCGCGCCCGCCGCTACGGCGGCGTCAATCTGCCGCTCGTCGGCGTCGATAAACAGTGATACCAGAATGCCCGCCGCGTTAAGGCGCTGTACCGCCGCGCTGATTTTCTCCTGCTGTCCCGCTACGTCCAGCCCGCCTTCGGTGGTGACTTCCCGGATTTCTTCAATTCCTTCTTCTTTTAAAGCCACAGTAATACTTTCTAGCACCAT
>OKNF01000069.1_pt1 | contig 31506 bp, 31 predicted proteins | sample 1613121 | NCBI WGS metagenome assembly OKNF01 (sample SAMN04436838, study PRJEB24849) | human gut metagenome | biome: human gut; feature: NICU; material: stool | host: Homo sapiens | place: USA: Saint Louis, MO | collected 2011-09-08
GCATACGAGATCGGTCTCGGCATTCCTGCTGAACCGCTCTTCCGATCTCAAATACAATAAGGCTGAGCCTCAGGCGGGAATGTGCTGCCGGTTTGAAAGCCTGCTGGCGGCGCCGTAGCGGTTGAGCGTCTGCGGTGCCCGCTTCGGGGTTTCTGGCGCCGGTTCGGGCGTTTCTGCTGCCTTCTGCGGCCTCATATGATGCTGTCCAGGCTTTCCAGCGTGGTGAACGTACAGGAGCAGTCAATATTACGGCACTGATACCAGGTCTTTTTCAGCGTGCCGGTCTGGTACTCACTGGTGCGGGTGTGTGCGGTGGTGCCGCACTCCGGGCATTTCATGGCCATTTTAGCGGCCTTCCTGCTGTGCATTCAGCTTTTTCAGGCGAAACCGGTAACTTACATCCCTGGCCGGGTCCGGAGGGCGGCGGCGTCATCGTGTACTGCGCTGTCAGGATACAGCCCTGTCTCATTGAGGATGGCCTGGTATTCTTCAGCTACCACGGGCGCGCTGATTTCAGCCTCGCGGACAACGGCGGCACGCAGCGTTCGCATGGCGGTTCCCAGCCCGGCGGGGCCGTTCAGGTAAGGCGCCAGCGCGCCGGTCAGAGCAGCGCCATGCGCATCCATGAAGGCGGTCAGCGCTTCATTCACACACGCATCAGCCACATAACGATGGGCCTGAAGCGCGTCACCGGCGGCACAGTTAATCTGCCAGGTCAGCACGTCCTGCCATTCACGCAGGTTATCCGCCTGCTGGCCGTAATCAGTGGGTTTCACCTCACTTCCCAGCAGCGTCTCAAGCTGCTGCTGTTTGTTTTCACGGTCAGCGCGCAGGGTGCGCCAGCTTTCACCGGCACGGCGGTACTGGTTCAGGGCATCCTGTGGAGTGCTGGAGGTGTTTGTCATGCTTTATCTCCTGTGGCCTTCTGTTGCTTAATTATCATCCTGTGACGCGCTGCGGGGCTGGCGAACCGCTACGACCGGCAGCTGTTTCTGGAGGTGACCGGTCCCGGCGGCAGCGGCAAAAGCATTATGTCAGGTATCACCACTATGCTGGCCGGTGCGGATAATGCCACCTCCGCGACCATCGAAACGCTGGAATCCTCGCGTGAGCGCGCGTCTGTTATCGGCTACTCGCTGATTATTCTGCCGGTCCAGGAGAAGTGGAGCGGCGACGGCGCGGGCCTCAAGGCCATTACCGGCGGTGATTCTGGCGGTGAACAACAACCCGATGCGCTTTACCGACCGCAGCGGGGGCGTGTCGCGCCGCCGGGTGATCCTGCCCTTCCCGGAAATCATCCCGGTGAACGAGCGCGACCCGCAGCTGAAGGAAAAGATACAGGGCGAGCTGGCCGTTATCGTTCGCCAGCTGATGCAGCGCTTCAGGAACCCACAGGACGCCCGCAGGCTGCTTCAGTCGCAGCAGAACTCCGGCGAGGCGATGCGCATCAAGCGTGACGCCGACCCGATGGTGGACTTCTGCGGCTACCTGTTTGCGACGGCAGAGCCAACTGGCCTGCACATGGGCAACGCCAGCATCCGCCCGTTACAGCCCAGGCGCTACCTCTATCACGCCTATCTGGCCTACATGGAGGCCAATGGCTACCGCAATCCGCTGAGCATGAAGTCATTCAGCCAGGCGCTGGAAAGCATCCTGCGTGAGTACGGCCTGAACTACCTGAAGCGGCGCACGAAAACAGGAATACAGACCAACCTCGACCTGACAGATGAAAGCAGCACCGACTGGCTGCCGAAGTGTGACGATCCGGCAACAGCCTGACTACCAGAACCGGCGAAAGCCGGTTTTTTTACGCCCATGCTTCACCCATGGTGAAGGATAATCGCCATCCTTCACTATTGGATCACCATATAACATATTGAATTAAAAGCTATAAAATGGAAAGTGTAGAGTGTGAAGGATTTTTGATGAAATCTTTTCGTTGCGAAATTTTTATGTGTTTAGTATTTATATACCCAATTGAACCTTCCAGATCGTAATTATTTTATTTGAGTTAATTAATTTTTAGTGGTGATAACATATGGAAAGTGCTGTTGGAATAAAAATAGATTATGAAAAAAACAGAAATAATCCAGAGCAAATATTTTCCGCTATGGCTCTTTATATTTCCGCCTATAAAAAATATGGCAACTTAATTGCAAAGGAGGTAGGGTCAGAATTAAATTACAATTTATGCCTACAAGATATAGAAAAAAGCTCAATCAAAGCTCTTCTTGGTTCAATTTCAAATAGTTTTAACTCTTTGATTACTAAACAGTCGAATGGACTTTTTGAAGACTTGATAGATGAGGAGGATATACTCTCTCCCGATCAGGTGGACGATTTAGCTCGTAAACAAGAAAGTAAAATGGAGAAAGCAACCGGGGACATCTCTTTTTATATAGATAGAGTTGAATTTGCTAAAATTTTACAAGAAATATCCGCTGCAAATGAAATGCTTTATCGTGATGAAAAAGCTGAGATTGAAACGTTTGGAAATAGTAATAATAATATCATACGTTTAAATACTAGGATGAGATTTTTTGGTGATCCAGAAACGATGTTTGATGAGCATAAGCTCATATCCTACCGTGGTCGAGATAGTTTAGACATAATAAAGCCAGTTAACTTTGGCGATTCTCAATGGCAAGTCCGTAGCAGAACAACTCATAAAACTTTTATGGCTACTATTGGGGATAAACAGTGGCTTAAACTTTACCAAAATGGTGAAATCCCCATAATCACAGCTAAGTATTGTATGTTGGTTGATATGTATTGCGAATTAGACAAGAAAAATAAAAAAACAATCATAAAAAAGGCAATAATAATCAAGGTCTTGAAAGTAATTCCAAGTTCAGAGGCTCAGGATGCTTTACTCTAACCATCTGAAGTCTCTAATGGCATCATATTTGTTTGTGCTATTGCCATTCACTATACTTTTTTTCGTTAAAGTTATTGACGGCAAATGGATAGAAGTTATTTTAGCTAGCGATTGGTCGATTGCTAGCTTTATTATTTTTGGTCAGTCATTAACTTCTTTATCTTCTGCACTTGTTCTTTCGCCAAAGAATAAAAAGCAATACGGCTGGGAACTGCACGTCGCAAAATTATTTATAACTGGCATTGCTCCGAGCATGGTTTTATATATTTATATGCTCAATAAACCCACTGTTACGTTAGGTATATTTCAAATCATAATATTTATCTATGCATCTTATAGATTTTTTGTCGATGGGCTAACTTCGAAGAGGCTAACCGATGCACAAAAGCTTGGCTAAAAGGTTTTATGTATAAAAACATGTATAGTTAACTAAGCACATGAGATATTTAAATAATAATAACAGGAAGTTAGATCACTAATTGCACTCCTGTGATCACAAACTTTATCTGACTGCTCCCGAAATTTATGGCGATTACCTATTCTGTATCTTAACCTGAAGCGTTACCTGTATCATGCCTGGCTGCTACTGAAAGATTCGCACGCTTACAGCTCGCGATGAGCCTGACGGTATTGATATGCTATACCCGTATTGCCTGATGATATTTGTAGGAATCGTTTTTAGCCTATAACTGACACAGTATGATTACCCGGATACGGTGCAAAAAACTTTCCTGTAATATTATTTAACACTGTAGTATTCAAGCAAAACACCGCCGCGAAAGGTTAAGGTTAATAAATCCCATAACCACATATTTTCTTATAATTAAATAGTTTCAACGCCATAAAATCATAGTAAAAAATAATTCTCCAGCTTAATAAAAACAGCAATTAACCCCAAAAAACAGCAACAGGAAAACCCAATCAAAAAGGCATAGTAAATCGGAACCAGGACTTTTACTAATTCCTTGTTTTTATTCTTGTCAGTGAAACCATAAACAGCACTCTCTTTTTCTAAAAAAAATATTCTTTTTTTAGCATTCAACCTTAAAAAGAAGTAAGACAGCAATGGCGAACCTAAAAACCCCATATTGCAATGAAGTGAGTAAGGCACCGGAAGTATATAGCTTTTCTTGAATTCAGCAATCAGTTTATAATACTTAGACCTGTTTAATAGCCAAAATGAAAAACTGAATATTAAGCAAACAAAGGGAATAATATTAATAAATATCAAAACAGATTTCATTTCCTAAATTCCTGTGTACTCATAAATGGTATCCATAATGGCGTCGCTTGTCTTAGCACCAACGTAACCAGCCGCTATTGAACCAACAGCAGCACAAGCCACTGCGCCTGTACCTACTGTAGCAATTCCAATCGCTGCGCACACTCCCAGCCCAGCCATTGAACCAACTGCTCCCATTCCGACACCTGTTAGAGTTGATGCCCCAAATTTACTATATTCTTTGAATGCCGTTTTTCGGCACCCATTTTCTCGCCCGTTTATGCAAGCATTAATCACATTATTGGTTGTGCCTGCCAAAGCGAATCCTATACCAATGTAACCACCGGACTTAAGGAATCTCGCTGCTTTGGCCGCATTGCCAACATAACTTGAATAACCGGGTATTCCTCCAAGACCTACTGTAGACCACTCATGCACAATTGAACGTCTGGAAAGATTAAGCGCTCTACGCATATCTTCATAAGGCCGAAATTTTACAGAATGGCGGATAAAAGATTTTAGTAAGGGCTTATTAACCAATTCTTTTAACTCATCAAAAAGCTTCTTGCGTTCTATAAAGAACTGCTGACTGATAAGCGTGCCCTGAGTTCGATACTGGTACTGATAACTGGCCTCAATTTTTTTGAGCATTTTCTCTATTTCAGAAAAGTATTTTTCACCAACATCACTTGCTGTACCAAAAATTTTATCGCCAGCCGTGGTAAGCGCCGCAATCATTCCATAATTTTTATGCATAAAACTGGCTTCATCAGCGTTCACACCGGTAAAAGCATGATACCCCGCCGTCGCGTGGCGAGTTGAAAAAACTGATTGCGGATATGGGCATCAGCGTGCATGCCCTACTGCGCAAAAATACGGAGCCGTATGAGAAACTGGGTTTGGCGGAAAACTGGTTCAGCGATAAGGAACCGCTAAACCATGCTGGCCCATCCTGTCCTTATTAACCGTCCGGTCGTGGTCACGCCGCTCGGCACGAAACTGTACCGTCCGTCTGAATCGGTTCTGGATATTCGGCCGAACCCGCAGCAGAGAGCCTTTACCAAAGAGGCCGGCGAAAAAGTGATTGATGAGCACGGAAAATGTGTCGGTCATTGATCTTCCAACGGACTGTCAATAAGGCAGCCGCCTCCAGAGAGGGTGGTTTGCGGCCGACAACAAAAAAAGGCAACCTTCCCCCGTTGCCCTTTCCTCTTAAACAGAACCGCCTTCACTACTCAGCGGCTATTCCCCGCCCTTATCAACTACGGCACCAACGTCATCGTATAGGTATTATTTCCGCCAATCGGCGCCATATTGAAATAGGTGAAATGATGCTGCTTATAGTGAAACATCGCCGCATAGGTAATGCCGCCACCGCCATCTTTAACGCCTTTGACCTGCAGCTTAACCGGCACGCCCGGCACGATATCAAGAGGGATAATTTTTGCCGCATGCTTAATCATAAAGGCATCGCCGAGCGGCTTACCGTTGAAGATAACCTGAACGTAGTCGCCGTCTTCCGCCGCGTAATCCCAGACATACAGATTCACCGAGCCGCCCGGCTGGCCGCCGGTGCCGCCCTGGTCCTGAATCTTCACGTCGTAGTCTCTGCCCGAAAGCTGGTCGCCATCCGCCTCCAGCAGCCGCGTACCAGCTTCAAGCGTTGAGGAGGTGCCGGTCTTCAGGGCATTTTGCGCCTCCAGGCTGGTATCGACGGTCGCGCTCTTTCCTGTCAGGAAAAAAGTGGCTACCAGTACGGCAACAGCCGCCAGACCAATCCCTTTCAGCGGATTGCGTTTTTTCTCCGGCTTGCCGGGCTGGCCCATCGGGCGCTGTCCCCGTTGAACAGGGCGATCATCCTGACGCTGCGCCTCGCGGTGCCCGCGCTGCGGCTGCTCTTCTGATTCGCTTTCTTTCTCTTTTTTAAACAGGTCCATATTTTTATCTCAACGGCTTTAACGGTCTGAAATGGAAATAAGCGCTCATCGCCAGACGCGAAGCGATAATTTGCGCCACAACAAGAACGGTAAAAATGGTGTGTCGGGTGGAATTGCTGACCTCGAACCCTTTATTGGTAATCTCCGAGCCCACACCGAATATAATCAGGTTCAGCGTGCAGATAACGACAAAAGGCAGCAACCACGGGAAATACTGGTACATATTACGCAGCCAGAGAATAAAGAACGTCGGAATTAAAAACACCAGAACCGACTGAATCATATTAAAAGCGAAGCCTGAGCTGTTTGATACCGCGCCGCTACTAATGGTTTGCGTAATATCGATATAAAAACCCAGCGGAAAAAATATCAGCACCAGGCTTAGCCATGACATGATAAACAGCACATACAGCGCGGCCACGATGCCTAATTTAGGGCGCTTTTGATAACTCATTGGTTTCCTTCTCTTTAAAATGCTCGCCGGGTGCAGCCTCTCCTGCGCCCGGCAGGCAAATCATACTCTGCCGCTGACGCACGGTAATGTCGCTGGCCTCGATCGTCATCAGTTCTTCACGGGTTAAATCGGGATCGGTGCTTAGCCTGAGCGCCTGTTGATTCAACGAATGTTCAAAAACGTTGCGCACGTAGCGCCCGTTGCCAAACGCCGCCTCGGTGACCGCCTGGGTAAACAGCTGCCGCATTTTCTGCCGCGCCGCCTCATCCAACACGTAGCCGCGTTTTTCATACAGCTTTTCGGCGATCAGCATCAGCTCATCGACGTTGTAGTCGTCAAACTCAATGATATTGGGGAAGCGCGATTTAAGGCCGGGGTTCATGCCCAGGAAGTTATCCATGTTCTGGCTGTAGCCAGCCAGGATCACCACCAACCGCTCACGGTTGTCATCCATCAGCTTCACCAGCGTATCTATCGCCTCGCGACCAAAATCGATGGCGCCGCCCTGAGCAAGCGAGTACGCCTCATCGATGAAGAGCACGCCGTCCATCGCCTCCATCACCTTCTCGGTGGTTTTAATCGCCGTCTGTCCGATATAACCAGCGACCAGTCCCGACCTGTCGGTCTCGACCATGTTATTGGTTTGAATGACGTTAATATTGTAGAGAACGTCGGCGATAATGCGCGCCATCATTGTTTTGCCGGTGCCAGGATTGCCCTTAAAAATCATATGTAGGGTTTGGCTGTTGTCGACGGGCAGACCCATTTTGCGCCGCTCGGCCAGCACCCGCAGCCGGGCGTAAAGGCTGCGGATATAGGTTTTCACCTGATTCAGTCCGACAATATCGTTGAGCGCGGCCTCCAGATCGTAGGTCTTCTCCGTCGGACGCGGCACACTGATATCTTCCGGTAAAATGGTGGTCAGCTCGGCGCTCGGCACCTCGGTAGTGGCGATACGCGCCGACTGTTGACGCAGAATTTTCTCCAGCATGTTACGCACCATGCGTCCATTGCCGGATTGCGCGGATGCGGTTCTGCTCGCCGCCGCGATCGCTTCACGCAATGTGATCTGCGCGCGGTCGGTGAACTGAAAGCCTTTACCTTCCGCCATCAGCAGCGCAATCTGATAAAGCTCCTCTTCCGAGTAGTCAGGAAAGTCAATCACCAGCGGGAAACGCGACTCCAGCCCGGAGTTGGACTTCATAAAGTCAGCCATCTCTTTCTTATAGCCCGCCAGAATTACCACCAGCTCGCCGCGATAATCTTCAATAAGCTTCACCAGCGTATCGATAGCTTCTTTATCGAACTGGCTGTTGGAGGAAAGCGAATAGGCTTCGTCAATAAACAGCACGCCGCCCAGCGCGCTTTTAACGATCGCTTCCGTTTTGCCTGCCGTTTGGCCGACATATTCAGCAACCAGACCGCTGCGGTCGGTTTCGATCAGCTGGCCCTGCTTCAGCAGCCCCATATCTTTAAACATGGCGGCCATCACGCGCGCGATGGTGGTTTTGCCGGTGCCGGGGTTGCCGGTAAAGATGATATTCAATGACTGTTTGATATCGACCACCACGTCCGCCCTGCGCCGTTTTTCATTAGCGAGCAGCATGGTGTACTGGGCGCGAATCGCCTCTTTTACGCTCTCCAGGCCGACGATCTTCGCCAGCGAGGCGTCTAAATCGAAGCTCTTTTGCTGCGTAAAGTTAAAGTCTTCCGCCATCAGCATCCCCATATCCGCCCCCGGCTCAACGGCCAGGCGTCTGGACTGTTCCAGAATGGCGCTTTCAATAATGTTTCTCACCAGCCGCCCGTTGCCGCTGTCGTTGCGCCCTTTAATCTGACTCTTTTCAAACAGCCGGATCAGCGGACCATCGCAGAACTCTTCAATCACATAGCCTTTGGAGCGCGCGGTGAGTTTGGCGATTTGCAGCATCTCATCAGCGCTGTAGTCATCGAAATGAATCAGATTCGGGAAACGCGATTTCAGGCCGCTGTTGGCCTGCAGGAAGGTCTGCATCTCGTCGCTGTAACCCGCCAGGATCACCACCAGTTCGTCACGGTGATCTTCAATGCCCTTGACCAGCGCATCGACGGCCTCAATGCCGAACACATCATGGCGATCGCGGCACAGCGCGTAGGCCTCGTCGATAAACAGCACGCCGCCCAGCGCGGACTGGATCACCTCATTGGTGAGCTTCGCCGTATGGCCGACATACTGCCCGACCAGATCGGCGCGGGTCACTTCCCTTAACTGTCCGCCCGTCAGCACGCCGATAGCCTTCAGGTATCTCGCCACGATGCGCGCCATCATGGTTTTACCTGTTCCGGGGTTGCCGGTGAAAATCATGTGCATGGAAACGGGAGCCGATTTATAGCCCGCCTGCTCTCTCTGCTTTTGTACCCGTGCGTTGTTTTCTAATCCCAGCACATACTCTTTCACGCTTTTTAGCCCAATCACCGCCTCCAGCTCTTGCTGGATAGCGACCAGATTGGCGTTACGCCGATCGGGCAGCAGGTCGCTCAGATAAACCGGGCTTGCCATGGGCGAGCCGACGCATATCGCCAGCGCATCGTCCTGCATACGTAAAAAGATATGCCCGCGGGCGGCCAGATTATTACGCAGCTGATATTCGACGAGAGCCTTATAAATCACCTCATTCAGGTAATGCTGGATGGCGATTAATCCCTGTTTCTTACTGTATTTGTCGATGCAGTGTTGGGATACCTCATCGTCGTAAGAGAGCGTAACGTGCAGGTTTTGCTGGCAGCGCAGCGCCAGGCTGTTCAGGAACCGCTGCGTCAGCATCCCAATCTCGGTCGGCGTATAGTCGTCAACGGTAATCACATCGTTAACCGACTGCATAAACGGGCCGCCGAACTTTTCACTGACCGCGCTCTCGCGGGAGGCGCTGACAAATACAAAATATTTACGGTTTGCCGCCAGCGTTATGCTAACGCCTTTCGGGCTGATATGACGGTACTGACCGGTAGTCACCAGCTGCGCCAGCGGACGTAAATAGCTGTCCGCGCACTGTTCAAAGTGTTCAAACAGGATGACATCGGACGGTCCGTCCAGGGCTTCGCCCAAATCCTGCATAAAGGTTTGCTCGTCGCTCACGCTGGGATAACGCGCCAGATCCAGACGGCTTACGTTCTCGTGCTGAATCAGGTTCTGCTCCGCCAGCTGCCGCGTAATATGAAAAATCAGCGTATGTCTGCCGGAGCTTTCTCCGCCCAGCAAGAAAAGGGTGTTGGCGGGCTTCAGGCTCTCATGCCCGGATACAAAGGGGCGCTTAAAGGCGCGCAGCAGGCTGAACTGGCACCGTTTTTGGCCGATGATAAGACGCGTCAGCGCCTGCTCGACAGCCTCGAAATGTCGGTTTAATGCGCTGCTTTCTACTTTCTTAATCGGACGGGGATGAACAAAAGCGTCGGCGGCAGGGCCAGAGCAGCACGCGCCGCCGGCAGCGCTGGCAGCGCGCGTCCGCTGAAAAGCGGCGGCGGCAAGCGCCGAGGCCGTCATCGGCTGATGCTGCGCAGAAGACGACCGGGCAATAAAGCCATATTTCCTGATAAACGAGATGATTTGCCATTCAGGGAATAGAAATTTTAGCAGTTGTTTAAACACCACCGAATAATCCGCCTTTTAGGAAAGGTTGCAGCCATAAGAGAGGCACTGTTTTCATCGAATACCGAAGCAGGATTTTACGCATCGGGCGTATTAATAGCCATACGGCAATCCTTTATTAACGCGATTCTGCAAGAGAGATAACGCTATTGCTGATGATATAATCATCAGGATGCGCTTAAATTTTACGCCGTCACAGACTGAAATAGAACTAACCTAATACCAATGATATCAAAGCGTTAATTTATCCCCCTTTAAATAAAGAAAATTATTTTTTGTTTCGCACTTGCTGCACAATTGCTAATAAAAACCCATTAATTCGACGCTGGCGCCAGTACTATAAAAGGCTTTCCCTGATTTAAATGCTCAAAGAAAGGCAGGTTTCGCGGCGAAATGGAAAAAAGAAAAATGATTCATATTGATTATCGAACAGTAACGCCATAAGCGATAAATAGTGGGGTTAACATCCATCCGCTGAGCGCGCATGCGCTGGAGATGGCGGAAACAACGTCCAGCGCCGCGCTGGTCGTGCGTTCGGCATCGCCCGTCGCTACCCCAGGCACGCCCCTTCTTAACCCGCCGGCGGCAAAGCGCATGCCGCCGGTCGTCAATGGCCTGAAAAGCGCCCTTGTTAACTGAGATCGACGCCTTTATAGCCGAACAGCCAGGTAACGATAAACCCTGCGGCCCAGGAGATAACCATGCCCGCAGCGTAAATCGCCATCCCTGCGTAAATGCCCTCACCGGAGGTCATCAGTGGCAGGGAAACCAGGCCCGACGGGCCGAACACGGTGTTTAAACCGACCGGCAGGCCGAGCCAGGCCACCAGGCCGATAAAGAAGCCGCCGCAGGCGCCGCCGATGCAGGCGGTGACGAAAGGCTTCATGCGCGGCAGCGTAACCGCATAAATTAACGGCTCGCCCACGCCCAGCAGCCCCGGAATAATCGCTCCTTTCACCTGGTTGCGCGTCATCGAGCCGTGCGCGGAACGGCAATAAAGCGCCAGCGCCGCGCCGACCTGTCCGCCTCCCGCCATCGCCAGAATCGGGAAAAGCGAGTTAAAGCCCTGTACATCCATCAACGCAAAATAGACCGGGATAAAGCCCTGATGTACGCCAAACACCACGGCGATCAGGAACAGACCGGCCAGAACAGCGCAGCCAAAAGGGTTGCCGTTAAGATGCAGAAACAGCCAGGACATGCCTTTAAACAGTTCTCCGCCGAAGGGCATAATCAGCGTAAAGGTCAACGCCCCGGTAATCAGCAGCGCCAGCGTAGAGGTCAGAATCATATCCAGGCTGTCGGGAATGATTTTGCGCAGCTGCCGCTCTATCCACGCGCCCAGCATCGAGGCGATCAGAACGCCGATGATATTGCCGCGCGGCTCAATGCCCATGCCGAAAAAGTTATCGATGCCGGAGAAATAGCCGGTGGTCGCATCCGGGTTATATCCCAGTAAAAACAGGGAAGCGATAATAGCGCCGTTGACGCCGGAACCGCCGAACGCTTTCTGGGCGTTATAGCCGATCAGGACAGGCAGAAAGGTAAACAGGCCTTTGCCGAAAAGCTTCATATAGCCCACGATATGCGCTATCGCGCCATTTTTATCGGCGGCGCTGGTCAACAGACCCTGCTCAATCAGGGTGGCGAAACCCAGCAGCATCCCGGCGGCGATAAAGCCTGGGATCAGCGGCGTAAAGATGGTGGCGAACTTCGCCAGAAACTGATGCACCAGACTGGTTTGCCGGGCCTTCATCTTTTGTTTTGTCTCGCTGGCCGCCGAGCCGATAGCCTGCGGCCCGGCTGGCGACGCATCCTGCGCCAGCATGATATTCATCATCTCTGCGGCCGTTTGCGCTTTACCGGGGCCGAGCACGATTTGCAGCTGATCGTCACTGTTGATAACGCCCAGCACGCCGTCCAGCGCTTTCAGCTTCTCCTGCTGGATCAGTCGATCGTCATTAAGCGTCAGGCGCAGGCGCGTCATACAGTGTCCGCAGGCCTGGATATTCTGTTTATCGCCAACCAGTTGCAAAACAGTGGCAACAAGCTGTTCCGTGATTTTAGCCATGCTCTGTCCTCCGCCTTTATCGGCGCCGCTTTCTCTTTTTATCAAACAGGAATAATCTATTATTCATTTTTTAAACTAAATGAATAATTTATTCATTTTGAAGTAAATGTGAGCTCTCTCATACAACCCACCCGGCGTCAGCCGCGCTGAAAGCGGCCGTTTACAAGGCATAGCCTTATTGTTCCCGATAGCGCGCGCCGCTTTCCAGCACGCGCATCAGCCGTCCCTCTTCAATATGCGAACCGAACTCCTCCGGCAGAAAAGCGATGCCCAAACCGGCCAGCGCCGCATCTACCCTATGCGCCGAGGTATTGAAAATCAGCTGATCGTCGACCCGTACGTTCACCGGCCCTTCTTTATCATCGAACTCCCAGACATACTTAACGCAGGCTGGGTGACGCCCGGCTGCGTGGATCGCCAGCCGCTGAAAGCCGGTATAAGCGCGACAGGCGGGCCGGGCAGATAAGAATGTTCAACAGCAGCAAGGGGTTTCATCTTTGTGAAAAACCGCTTTTTCGTCAGGCGGGCGGCATACTTTTCGCGCTCTCTCCGGTTCCTGTCTCCTCCGTTTTTACTTTATTCCCGCCCCGACATACTATTTCGCCTTCAGTAACAGCACAGCCCTGTGCGGATAGCCGAAGGAAGCCGGGATGAAAGCGAAGTCGACCACGCTCTATGATGTGGCACAGCATGCAGGTGTCTCTTATCAAACCGTTTCGCGGGTGATCAACCAGGCGGAAAACGTGTCAGAAAAGACCCGGCAGCGGGTGGAAGCGGCGATGGCGGCGCTGAACTACGTGCCGAACCGCGTGGCGCAGCAGCTGGCCGGAAAAATGGGACATACGCTGGGCCTGGCGACGTCCGATCTTTCGCTTCATGCGCCCTCGCAGATTGCTGCCGCGATTAAATCCCGCGCCAGCGAAAGGCGCTTTAACGTGATGATCTCGATGACGGAAAAAAGCGGGCTGGAGGCGGCGAAAGCGGCGATTAACAGCCTGCTGGCGCAGCGGGTGGACGGGATGATCGTGAATATTCCGCTACAGGATGAAGAGGCGAAAAGCCTGGCGGCGCTCTGTCAGGATGTGCCGGCGCTGTTTCTTGATGTTTCGCCGCAGTTGGCGGCCAACAGCGTGCTCTTCGATCCCGACGAAGGGGCGCGGCTGGGCGTAGAACATCTGCTGGCGTTGGGCCATCGCGATATCGCGCTGCTGGCGGGGCCGCAAAGTTCGATATCCGCCCGTCTGCGCTTTGAAGGCTGGCGTCAGGCGCTGGCGCAGCAACAGATCACGGCGATGGCGGTGATGGAGGGAGACTGGAGCGCCCTGTCGGGCTATCAGCAGGTGTCGCGGCTGTTGAATGAGGGCACGCAGCCCGGCGCGCTGCTGGTAGCCAACGATCAGATGGCGTTGGGCGCGCTGCGGGCGCTTTCCGAAGCGGGGCTGCGGGTGCCGGACGACGTCTCGGTCATCGGTTATGACGATACCGCCGACAGCGCCTGTTTTATTCCGCCGCTGACCACCATCAAACAGGATTTTCGGGCGCTGGGTAAAAGCAGCGTGGAGCGGATGATCGACATGATCCATCAGCCGGAAGCGTCGATCCGTTCCGATCTGCTGCCGGTCAGTCTGGTGGTGCGCAAAACTACCGCCGCGCCGGGCCGCGCCGCGCTTTCTCCGCAGGCGCTGTCAGAGGCGTTGATGCAGCTGGCGCGCCAGGCGGCGCGTTTAAAGGGCTAAGCCCGTATGGACAGCGGTTTCCTGGCGTTATTTGTGAATCCCGTCACCGATTCCGGTTACGTGGCTTTACAACCCGGCAAGGCAAAATCATATTTCCCTTAAATTGTGAGCGTATCGCAAATTAAGGAACCGGATATGATCGTAAAAGCAGGCTCGCCCGCCGCCTCTCTTAGCGCCGTTCTGGCGCGCCGCGACTGGGAAAACCCGACGATAACCCACCTGAATCAGCTGCCCGCCCACCCGCCGTTTTGCAGCTGGCGCACGCCGGAAGAGGCGCGCGACGACCGTCCCTCCTTACGCCTGCGCAGCCTTAACGGACGCTGGGCGTTCAGCTATTTCACCCGCCCGGAAGCGGTGCCGGAAAGCTGGCTACAGGAAGATCTGCCCGATGCGGACGACGTCACGGTGCCGTCTAACTGGCAGATGGCAGGCTATGACGCGCCGATCTACACCAACGTGAACTATCCCATTCCGGTGAATCCGCCTTACGTGCCAGAAGAAAACCCCACAGGATGTTATTCGCTCACATTTAACGTCGACGCGGAATGGCTCGCCAGCGGCGAGACGCGCGTGATCTTCGACGGCGTAAATTCCGCTTTTCACCTCTGGTGCAACGGCCATTGGATCGGCTATGCGCAGGACAGCCGCCTGCCTTCTGAATTCGACCTCAGCAAGGTGTTGCAGCCCGGCGCGAACCGCCTGGCGGTCATGGTGCTGCGCTGGAGCGACGGTAGTTATCTGGAAGATCAGGATATGTGGCGCATGAGCGGCATCTTCCGCGACGTGTCGCTGCTGCATAAGCCGCGCACCTGTATCAGCGATCTTCAGGTGGTAACGCACCTGAATGAAAGCTTCAGCTACGCCGATCTCGATGCGCTGGTGGTGGTGAAAGGCGAAGATTTGCAGGGCGTACAGGCCACGCTGCAACTCTGGGACGGCGAGGAAAAGCTGGGCGAACGCCAGCAGCCGCTCGGCAGCGAGATTATCGACGAGCGCGGCGCCTGGAACGATCGCACCACGCTGCGCCTGCCGGTCTCCGCGCCAAAACTCTGGAGCGCCGAAACGCCGTCGCTCTATCGTCTGGTAGTGCTGCTGCATGATGCCAGCGGCGCGCTGCTGGAGGCGGAGGCGTGCGATATCGGCTTCCGTAAGGTCGAAATTTCCCAGGGGCTGCTGAAGCTGAACGGCAAGCCTCTGCTTATTCGCGGCACTAATCGTCATGAACATCACCCGGAAAAGGGTCAGGTGATGGATGAAGAGACCATGCGCCGCGATATCCTGCTGATGAAACAGCATAATTTCAATGCGGTGCGCTGTTCTCATTACCCTAATCATCCGCTCTGGTATCGCCTGTGCGACCGTTACGGCCTGTATGTCGTGGACGAGGCAAATATCGAGACGCACGGCATGGAGCCGATGAGCCGTCTGTCCGGCGATCCGGTCTGGTTGCCTGCGATGAGCGAGCGCGTGACGCGCATGGTGCAGCGCGACCGCAATCACCCTTCTATCATTATCTGGTCGCTGGGCAACGAATCAGGCCACGGCGTCAACCATGACGCCCTTTACCGCTGGATTAAATCCAACGATCCGACGCGGCCCGTGCAGTATGAAGGCGGCGGCGCCAACAGCGCGGCGACCGATATCGTCTGCCCAATGTATGCGCGCGTCGATCAGGACCAGCCGTTTCCACAGGTGCCGAAGTGGTCGATTAAAAAATGGATCGGCATGCCGGACGAACATCGTCCGCTCATCCTGTGCGAATACGCGCATGCGATGGGCAACAGCTTCGGCGGCTACCATAAATACTGGCAGGCGTTCCGCCAGTATCCGCGCTTACAGGGCGGCTTTGTCTGGGACTGGGTTGACCAGTCGCTGATTCGTCATGATGAAAACGGCCAGCCTTACGCGGCCTACGGCGGCGACTTCGGCGATACGCCCAACGACCGTCAGTTCTGCATGAACGGCCTGGTGTTCGCCGATCGCACGCCGCATCCGGCGCTGTATGAAGCGCAGCAGGCGCAGCAGTTCTGGCAGTTTACGCTCAGGAGCGAAACGCCGGTCACGCTGGAGGTGACCAGCGAATATCTGTTCCGCCGCAGCGACAACGAACAATTGCTCTGGACGCTGGCGCAGGAAGGCCGCGAGATCGCCTGCGGCGCGGTGACGCTCGATATCGCGCCGGAAGGCACGCAGCGTATCGTGCTGCAAGATCTGCCCGCCGTCGCCACCAGCGGTCAGCTATGGCTGACGGTGCAGGTACAGCAGATCGCCGCCACCGCCTGGTCCGACGCAGGCCATATCTGCGCCTGGCAGCAGTGGCGTCTGGCCGCGCCGCTGACGTTGCCCGCGCCGAAAACCGTCGCCGCCGCGCCGCAGCTGCGCGTCAGCGAGCGGGAATTTACCGTAGAGCTGGATGCGCAACGCTGGCAGTTCAGCCGCGAAAGCGGCCTGCTGACGCAGTGGTGGAAAGCGGAACAGCCCGCGCTGTTACAGCCGTTGCAGGATCAGTTCACCCGCGCGCCGCTTGATAACGATATCGGCGTCAGCGAGGCGGCGCGTATCGATCCCAATGCCTGGGTCGAGCGCTGGAAAGCGGCGGGCTTTTACCAGATGGAGCCGCAACTTGAGCAGTGCGAGGCGCAGCAGCTTAGCGCGGAAGTGCTGTTGCGCACCGTTCACAGCTGGCGTTATCAGGGCGCGATCCTGTTTATCAGCCGCAAAACGTATCGCATCGACGGCGATGGCGAGCTGCATATCAGCGTCGACGTAGAGGTAGCGCGCGGCATCCCGGCGCCGGCGCGCATCGGACTTACCTGTCAGCTGGCGGCGGTGCATCCGCAGGTAAGCTGGCTGGGTCTCGGCCCGCATGAAAACTACCCGGATCGCAAGCAGTCCGCCCGCTACGATCGCTGGGCGCTGCCGCTGGCGGCGCTCTACACCCCTTACGTCTTCCCCAGCGAAAACGGCCTGCGCTGCGACAGCGAATGGTTGCAGTATGGCGACAGTGAATGGCGCGGCCGCTTCCACTTCAACCTCAGCCGTTACAGCCAGCGCCAGCTGCATGAAACGTCGCACCGCCATCTGCTGCGCGAGGAGGAAGGCAGCTGGCTCAACCTGGATGGCTTCCATATGGGCGTCGGCGGCGACGACTCCTGGAGCCCCAGCGTCTCGCCGGAATATTTGTTACAGGACAGCCACTATCACTATCAGGTGAGCTGGGTGCGTCGTTAAGGCGCGCGGCACGTTAGCCGGGGCGGGTCTGCCCAGTCCGCCCCGCGATAACTTTAAGGATAATGCTATGTATTACATGAAAAACACCAACTTCTGGATGTTCGGGCTGTTCTTCTTCTTTTACTTTTTCATCATGGGCGCCTATTTCCCGTTCTTTCCCATCTGGCTGCACGATATCAACCATTTGAGCAAGAGCGACACCGGCCTCGTTTTCGCCAGCATCTCGCTGTTTTCTCTGCTGTTTCAGCCGATTTTCGGTCTGCTTTCCGATAAGCTCGGCCTGAGAAAACATCTGCTGTGGATTATCACCGGCATGCTGGTGATGTTCGCGCCCTTCTTTATCTACGTGCTTGGCCCATTGTTGCAGGCCAATATTCTGCTCGGCGCGATTGTCGGCGGCATCTATCTCGGCTTTATCTATAACGGCGGTGCGCCGGCGATTGAGGCCTATATCGAGAAGGTCAGCCGCCGCAGCCGGTTTGAATTTGGCCGCGCGCGCATGTTCGGCTGCGTCGGCTGGGCGCTTTGCGCCTCGATTGTCGGCATCATGTTCACCATCAATAACCAGTTCGTCTTCTGGCTCGGCTCCGGTTGCGCGGTGATCCTGGCGATTCTGCTGTTTATCGCCAAACCGCAGGCACGGCCCTCCGCGCAGGTGGCGGACACGCTGGGCGCCAACTCTTCGCCTTTCAGCCTGCGCCTGGCGCTGGAGCTGTTTAAAGACCGCAAGCTCTGGTTCCTGTCGCTTTATGTGGTGGGCGTCTCCTGTACCTATGACGTATTCGACCAGCAGTTCGCCAACTTCTTTACCTCATTCTTCACTACCGGCGAACAGGGCACGCGCGTCTTCGGCTACGTCACCACCATGGGCGAGCTGTTGAACGCCTCGATCATGTTCTTTGCGCCGCTGATTGTGAACCGCATCGGCGGCAAGAACGCGCTGCTGCTGGCGGGCGCGATTATGTCAGTGCGCATTATCGGCTCCTCTTTCGCCAGCTCCGCGCTGGAGGTGGTGGTGTTGAAAACGCTGCATATGTTTGAGGTGCCATTCCTGATCGTCGGCTGCTTTAAATACATCACCAGCCAGTTCGAGGTGCGCTTCTCCGCCACCATCTACCTGGTCTGCTTCTGCTTCTTTAAACAGCTGTCGATGATCTTTATGTCGCTATTTGCTGGCTATATGTATGACAGCATGGGCTTCCATGGCGCTTACCTGGTGCTGGGGCTGGTGGCGCTCTCCTTTACGCTGCTTTCCGCCTTTACGCTCAGCGGCGACGGCCCGCTCAGCCTGCTGCGCACGCGCGGCAAAAATAACGTGAAGCCAGCCTGACGCCCTTTTTACAGGGCGACAGGCCAGCAAGCAAAGAGGCTCGCGCTGTGCATGGCGCGGGCCTCGCTTTTTGTGGCTTAGCCGGTGCGAAACAGCAGCAGGATCTGCGAAAGCCGCTCGAAAAACAGCGCTATCAGATGATAAAAGTAGGGTGCGAGGTGGTTCATCAACAGCAGCAGCGCCAGCATGCCGACGACCAGCGTCAGCGGAAAACCCACCACGAAAATCGACAGCTGCGGCGTCAGGCGATTCAGCAGGCCGAGCGTCAGGTTGATGGCCAGCAGCAGCGTAATCACCGGCAGGCCCAGCCCGACGCCGCACTGAAACACCAGACCCGCCGTTTGCGGCAGCGCGATAAAGGCGTCGCGGCTGAGCGGCGCGGCGCTTATCGGCAGCAGCTGAAAACTTTCCGCCAGCGCATTCAGCATCAGTAGATGACCGTTAAACAGCAAAAACAGCAGAATGCCCAACAGGTTAAGGATGCGGGAGACCACCGGCATATTCTCGCCGCCGGAGGGATCGTAAAAGGTCGCGAAAGAGAGGCCCATTTGCAGGCCGATAATTTCGCCGGCGTAGCGCACGGTAACGAAGATAAGCTGGATGGTCAGCCCCATCGCCGCACCGATCAGCATCTGCTGGCAGCCCACCCACAGCCCCATCACAGAGATCATCGGCACCGTGTTTTCCGGCAGGTTTTGCCCGATCAGCAGCGTGATAGCCGCCGCCAGCCCGACCTTCACCCGGTTGCCGATCGCCTTATCGTTAAACACCGGCGCCGTGCCGATCAGCGCCAGCACGCGCATCAGCGGCCAGAAGTAATGGCTCACCAGCAGCGGCAGCGCGTCCAGCGACCAGGTCATGGTTTAGCCAATCATCTGCGGCAGATTACCGTAGAGCGCGCGCATATAATCGAGCATGATCGCCAGCATCGACGGTCCCAGCGCGACGGCGACCGCGACGATCACCAGGATTTTCGGGATAAAGCTCAGCGTCATTTCATTTATCTGGGTCGACGCCTGCAAAATGCTGACGACCAGACCGGTCGCCAGCGCCGCCAGCAGCAGCGGCGCCGCAATCATCAGCCCCACGCGGATCGCCTGAAACCCCATAGCCATTACGCTTTCTGGCGTCATGATTCATCCTGCCTAATTGATAAAGGTTTGCGCCAGCGATCCCATGATGAGCTGCCAGCCGTCCACCAGCACAAACAGCATCAGCTTGAACGGCAGCGAAATGGTCGCGGGCGGCACCATCATCATCCCCAGCGCCATCAGCACGCTGGCGACCACCAGGTCGATGATTAAAAAGGGAATAAAGACCGCAAAGCCGATCTGAAAGCCGGTTTTCAGCTCGCTGGTGACAAACGCGGGCAGCAGAATGCGCAGCGGCACCTCATCCGGCGAGGCGTAGTTATCCAGCTTCGCCATGCGCGTATAGAGCGCCAGATCGGCTTCGTGCGTGTGGCTCAGCATAAATTCGCGCATCGGCTTGGCCGCCAGCGGCACCGCCGCCTCCAGCGAGATCTTATCCTGCGACAGCGGCAGCCAGGCGTCCTCATAGACGCGGTTAAACACCGGCGACATCACAAAGAAGGTCACGAACAGCGCCAGCCCCAGCAGCACCTGATTAGGCGGCGTCGACGGCGTGCCGAGCGCGTTGCGCAGCAGCCCCAACACGATAATGATGCGGGTGAAGCCGGTCATCATCAGCAGGATCGCCGGTAAAAAGGTCAGCGAGGTGAGCAGCACCAGCGTCTGGATCGGCAGCGACCAGCTCTCGCCGCCCCCGCCGCGCGTCAGCAGAATATCGCCGTTGGCGGCCCAGGCGTGGCCCGACAGCAGCAGCAGCGGCAACAACAGCGCGGCGAACCGGCAACGCTGGCTAAAACGCGCGCTCATTGTTCAGGCTCCGTTTTGCCGCGCTTCAGCAGGCGCTTCAGGGTCAGGGAGAAATCGGGCGCGGCGCTCTCTGTCGGCGTCGTCGGTTTCGCCAGGCGTCCAAGACGCGTAATCGCGCCCGGCGTCACGCCGAGCAGCAGCCGCTCGCCGTCCACATCGACCACCACCAGCCGTTCACGCTGTCCCAGCGAATAGCTCGCTTTGACCGCGATCTGCGTGCCATCCGCACGCACGCGCCCCGCCACGCCGCAGCGCCGCGCCAGCCAGGCGCAGGCGAAGATCAGCAAAATAACCAGCGCCATCGCGCCGCCGATCTGCGTCGCCAGCGAGACTGGCGTTGAAGTATCTGTCACTGTCTGTTCCCGTTCGCGTTCCGACGCGGCATCAGCGGCTTAAGCGCTGCATGCGTTCAGAAGGCGTAATGATGTCGGTGATGCGGACGCCGAATTTATCGGAGACCACCACCACTTCGCCCTGCGCGATTAAGTAGCCGTTGATCAGGATATCGAGCGGCTCACCGGCAAGGCCGTCCAGCGTCACCACTGAACCCTGGCTCAGCCGCAGCAGCTCCTTAATGGTCATTTTGGTGCGTCCCAGTTCGACGGTCATCTTTACCGGGATATCGAGGATCAGCTTGAGGTCCTCGCTGAACGCGGCCACCGGCGCCTCTTTCGGCATTACCGGCGCGGCGGGCTGGCTTTCCGCCGTCATTTGCTCGGCCAACGCTTCACCCCAAAGGCTGTCCACAGATGGTTCGTCAGCACCAGACGGTTGTTTGGCGTCACTCATGGGGACATTGCTCCTTATCTAATGACGGTAACGTAGGGTTAAGTAGTTGCTCGACCTTGAGAGCGTACTGGCCGTTTACACAGCCATATTTGCCCGCCAGAACCGGGAAGCCATCCACGCAGGCTTCCACGTAGTCGGGCTTATCCAGCGGGATCACGTCGCCAGCCTGCAACGCGAGGATTTTCGACAGCCGCGTCTGCACTTCAGTGAAGTTCGCCACCAGTTCCAGCTCGGTATCTTTCACCTGCGACGCCAGCACCGTGCGCCAGTGATCATCCTCCTGGCGCGAGTTCTCCAGCGGCGGATTGGTCAACAGCTCACGCAGCGGTTCGATAATGCTGAAGGGGATGCAGATATCGAACTCGCCGCTTTGCGAGCCGATCTCGACGTAGAACGGCGTGGTCACCACGATATCGTTGGGCGAAGAGGTGATGTTGGTGAACTTCACCTGAATTTCGGCACGCACATACTCGGTTTCGAGTTTGAAAATAGAGCTCCAGGCATAGTCGTACGCCTCCAGGGCCATCGACAGCATGCGCTTGATAATCCGCTGCTCGGTCGGCGTGAACTCCCGCCCTTCCACCTTGGTGGGAAAGCGACCGTCGCCGCCGAACAGGTTATCCACCGCCATAAACACCAGGCTGGGGGAAAAGACGAACAGCGCCGTGCCGCGCAGCGGGTTCATATGCACCAGATTGAGGTTGGTCGGCACCGGCAAATTGCGCGCAAACTCATGGTAAGGCTGAATTTTGATATTGCCGGCGGTAATGTCCGGGCTGCGCCGCAGCAGATTAAACAGCCCCATGCGGAACTGGCGGGCGAAACGTTCGTTGATGATCTCAAGCGAATGCAGACGCTCGCGCACCACGCGACGCTGCGTATTCGGATCATAGGGCTTAATCGCGTCCTCGCTGAGACGCTGGTCCGCCGCATGCTCGATTTCGCTATTATTGCCACCGTTCAACAGGCGGTCGATTTCAGCCTGCGATAAAATGCTGTCAGACATGAAAATTACCGTAAAATAAAGGCGTTAAATAAAACGTCCGTGACAACGATGCCCTGTCTGGCGTCCAGCGGTTTGCCTAAAGCCTGTTTAATCTCTTTGATGAGTTTCTCTTTGCCTTCATGATGGGATAATTCTGCCGCGCTAAATTCGGAAAATAACATCAACAGGCGGCTGCGCACCTCCGGCAAATATTGCTCAATCAGCGCCTTATCATTATCGTTGCCGACGCGCAGCGTTAATCCGATATAAAGCACCCGATCGTGTTCTTCTTCGTCAGGCTTCAGGCTAACGGTAAAGGTGTCCAGCGGCACGTAAACCGGTATGACCGACGCAACGGGGTGAGCGGCGACAGGCGCGGCGCCGTCCGCGTGCATATTCGCCTGCATATGCTTCATTTCATACAATGAATAAGCGGCGATAGCGCAGGCGGCAATGGCAATCAGTAAAATGATAAGAATAAATAACGACCGGAGTTTACCTTTCCCTGGCGCCTTCTTTTTTTGGTCTGACATTGAATTAACAATTCCTGTTATGAACTACCTGACGCTCAATTAATAAGGATTAATTGAATAGCGAATTCTATTACACGCGGGCCTTCGGACAATTCGCCAAAAAGGAGAAATTGCTGTCGGCAAATTAACGCTTACCTTTATCAGGCAAAAATACTGATGCCGGGCCGTCCGACGATCATGCGCGGCGCAGGGTCTTCCTCCGGCTCAGCATGCTGCGCGGATTCGCCCTCCTGCTGCGAATGCGAAGCATGGCCGGAGCCGGAATCCGCCGTCGCGCCCCATGACGGCGCTTCGCTGCCTACGCTGCCCTGATCGAGCTGGATGCCCGCTTCGGCCAGCGAGCTGCGCAGATGCGGCATCGCAGCTTCCAGCGCGGCGCGTACCTGATGATGATCGGTCACGAAGTGCAGCTGGGCCTGATCCTGATGCAGGCGCAGGCTGATCTGTAGCGGCCCTAACTCCTCTGGATGCAGGCGCAGCTCGGCATGATGCACGCCGTTGCGGGTGAAACTGGTGAGCTGATGGCTGAGCGCCTGTTTCCAGGCGGGCGACCCTACTTCCGGCTCCAGCGCGGCATGTGCCGTCGGCGTCGGCAGCGGCGTGCTGACTGGCGGCGCGGCGACGGTCGCAGGCGTTGACGCCGGCGCGTGCGCGACCACCGGCGCTGGCGCCGATGTGAGGCTGGTTGAGATCGTCTGCGCCTGCTGGCGGCTATCCGCCGTAGCGAACTCCAGCGCGACGGCCGGTTCACGTTCGTCCGCTTTGCTGTTCTGCGCCGTCGGCGGGGTAAAGATAAACAACGATTCATTCTGCGCGGACGCCGTCTGCGCCTGCGGGGCGGCGGACGCTGGCGTGGAAGCGCCGAGGCTCGCCTGCGGACCGGCGATCATGCGCAGCATATCGGCAACGGCGCGCGTCCCGGCAGTTCCGTTCGGCGCGACGGCCTCGTCAGGCGCGGCAGAGGCGGATAGCGGCGACGCGGCGGCAAGCACAGCGTCATTCAGCGCCGCAGGCGCAACGGCGGGCTGCGGCGTCAGCCACAGCGCGGCCAGCGCGTCTTCCGGCTTTTCTTCATCAGGCGCCTTCGCGTCGGCCAGCGCCGCGTCAACCGGTGCGTCGCCTTCCAGCTGCGCGCCGCCGACCAGCAGCGGCAGCAAAGCCTGTTGATTTTCCAGCGCGGCGGCGAAGTCGCCGCTTTCCCCTTCCGCCGTCGGCACGGTGTGGGCGGGATCGTAAGCCGCCCCGGTAAGGGCGGCGACTGCGTTAACCATCATAGACCGGCATTCCTTAAGCTGGCGCGTTGCGCGAATTCATCCATCATTTTCTGCTCCTGGCGGCTCTCCTTAAGTTGCAGAACCGCATCGGCCCGGCTGATTAACGTTTCAAATGCGTTCAGCCGCTGTTTATCTTTTTTCCAGCCTTCCAGCGTGTGGTCGACCGACTGCTGGCAGGTCTCTACATGGTTCTCCTGCTGCCACACGACGCGGTTGAGCGAAGAGATAAAAAACTGATGGCTCAGCAGCGTCACCACCGGCATGCCGTTGGCGGACAGGGTGGTTTGCAGCTGGCGACCATATTCCTGTTCATAGCGGGTCAGCTGCTCAAGCTGCGCGGCGGCGCTGGCGTGCGCCTGCCGCACCTTGCCCAACTTCTGCGTGGTGTCATTCAGATTCTGTTCCGCCAGATTGCGCAGAACATGCATCGGGGTACGTTTCGCCATGCTATTCGCCTTTATTATTCAGGGAGGTCGGGAAACAGCGCCGAAAGCGCGGCAAAGGACGTTTCATAATCGCTACAGTCGTAAATCCCCTGTTGCAGGAACCCTTCCATCTGCGGATAAAGCGTAATCGCCTTATCCAGCAGCGGATCGCTGCCGGCCGCATAGGCGCCGACGCTGATCAGGTCGCGGTTGCGCTGCCAGGCGGAAAGCAACTGTTTAAAACGCTGTACTTTTTTGTAGTGGGAAGGCGCGATCAGCTCGGTCATCGCACGGCTGATCGAGGCTTCAATATCGATAGCCGGATAGTGACCCGCCTCCGCCAGACGACGCGACAGCACCACATGACCATCGAGGATGGCGCGCGCCGAGTCGGCGATCGGGTCCTGCTGGTCGTCGCCCTCGGTCAGCACGGTATAAAAGGCGGTAATCGAGCCGCCGCCCTGCACGCCGTTGCCGGCACGCTCCACCAGCGCCGGCAGCCGCGCGAATACCGAAGGCGGATAGCCTTTGGTCGCTGGCGGCTCGCCAATCGCCAGCGCGATCTCGCGCTGCGCCATCGCGTAGCGTGTCAGCGAATCCATAATCAGCAGCACATTCAGCCCCCGATCGCGGAAATCCTCGGCGATGCGCGTGGCGTAATCGGCGCCCTGCATACGCAGAATCGGCGATACGTCAGCGGGCGCGGCGATCACCACCGCGCGGCTCAGCCCCTCTTTGCCAAGGATATTTTCAATAAAATCTTTAACTTCACGGCCACGCTCGCCGATCAGGCCGACCACGATCACATCCGCTTTGGTATAGCGCGCCATCATGCCGAGCAGTACGCTTTTGCCGACGCCGGAACCGGCGAACAGCCCCATGCGCTGACCGCGGCCCACCGTTAACAGGCCGTTGATGGCGCGCACGCCGACGTCCAGCACCGATTTAATCGGATCGCGCAGCAGCGGGTTAAAGGGCACAGAAAACAGCGCGCCGCGCTGACGCGTATCGGGCGCGGGCAGGCCGTCCAGCGGACGGGCGCGCGCATCCAGCACGCGGCCCAGCAGGGCGTGGCCCAGCGGCAGCAGCTTGCCTTTGGCGCTGCCGGTATCGGGCGCGTAAACGCGCGCGCCCGGCAGAATGCCGTCGACGTTTTCCAGCGGCATCAGGTAAAGCAGCTGGCCGTTAAAGCCCACGACCTCGCTCTCCACGCTGTCGCCGCCGTGGGCGCTGTCGCGCTCGACCCGACAGAGCGTGCCGATAGGCAACGTCAGGCCGACCGCCTCCATCACCAGTCCGGTGGCGCGGGTTAGCCTGCCGTAACGGCGCGTCGTCGGCAGCGCGGCGATGCGCTGCTCTTTATCCTCAATAGCCTGTAGCCATTGCGAAAGGCGCTGGCTCATGCCGCGTAATCCTCTCGGCAGATCTGACACAGCGCCTGCCAGCTGCCGTTGACGGTCGCATCCAGTTCGCCTTCGGCGGAGGTGATGCGGCAGCCGCCCGGCAGCATGGTTTCGTCGGCGCGCAGCTCCCAGCCCTGCTTCGCCAGCAGCTCGCTCAGCTGCGCCTGTACCGCCGGCAGCTCATCCGTGCTGACCCAAAGCTGTGCGGGCGCCTGGAACAGCGGCTCGGCCTGCAACAGCGCCTGAATTTTTTCCAGCAGGAAGCTGCTGTCGCATGCCAGGCTTTTGCCGATCGCGGCGCGTGCCGCTATCAGCGCCATCTGCACCAGACGCGACGGGATCACCTTCTCCAGATTGTCGACCGAGGTCTGGAAGGATTCCAGCAGCGTGGAGAACTGCGCCAGGATCTGCGCCTGCTGCTCGCGCGCTTCCGCCAGTCCCTGCTCTCTGCCCGCCTGCTGCCCCTGCAAAAAGCCTTCGTCGTAGCCCTGCTTGCGGCCCTCCTCCAGCCCCTTCGCCTGGCCCTGCGCCAGACCGCGCTGCTCCGCCTGTTGCCGCAGGCGTTGCAGCTCCATCTGACGCTGCTGCTCCGTCGGTTCGCCGTCGGTCAACGGAAAAATCTCCGGCAGACTATCCGGCGCGCAGAGATCCTCTGGCTGCCAGCTCTGCCAGGCCAGGGCCGGCTGCGCATCAGACATAGACATCCTCGCTGCCTCCGATATTGATCTCGCCACTTTCGGCTAAGCGGCGCACCACTTGCAGAATATTTTTCTGCTCCGCTTCCACCTGCGACATGCGCACCGGTCCGCGCACGTTGAGATCTTCGCGCATGATATCCGCCTGACGCTTCGACATATTGCGGAAGAACTTGTCGCGCAGCGGCTGTTCGGCCCCTTTCAGGGCGATAATCAACGTTTCGTTATCCACATCCTGCAGGATGCGCTGGATGCTGCGGTCTTCGATATCCAGCAGGTTTTCGAACAGGAACATTTCGTCGATGATTTTTTGCGCCAGCTCCTGGTCGAATTCGCGCACCGCTTCGATGGCGGCCTCTTCCTGCTGCGATTTCATCAGGTTAAGGATTTCGGCTGCCGGACGAACGCCGCCCATTTTGCTGCGTTTCAGATTCTGACCGTGCAGCAGGTTGTTCAGCACCTCGGTCAGCTCCTGCAACGCCGCCGGCTGCACGCCGCCGAAGGTGGCGATACGCAGCATGATGTCGTTGCGCTCGCGCTCGTCGAAGCGGGTCAGCACATCTGCCGCCTGCGCGCGTTTCAGGTGTACCAGAATGGTGGCGATAATCTGCGGATGTTCTTCATGAATCAGCTCAAATACCGCCTGCGGCTCCATAAAGTTAAGGGCTTCGATACCGTTGTTGTTGCCTTGCGTATCCAGCAGATCTTCCAGCAGGCTGGAGGCGCGCTCTTCGCCCAGCGCCTGCACCAGCACGTTGCGCAGATAATCGTTGGTATTGATGTTCAGGGCGGCGAATTCGCTGGCGTCGCGCTGAAACTCTTTCAGCGCCTCGCTCAGCTGCTCATGGGTAAAGCCGCTCATGCTGACCATTGCGCTGCTGATCTGCGTCACTTCATGGGTGCTGAGATGACGAAATACCTCGGCGGCGCGCTCTTCGCCGAGCGTCAGCATAATCACCGCGCTTTTTTCGCATGCGTTCATCAAGACTGCTCCTTATTCATCCAGCGGCGGATGACGAGGGCGATAACCTGCGGATCTTGCTCAGCGGTGTTGCGCAGCTGCTGGATATTAACTTCTGTTTCCACACGCTGCTGCGCTTTCGCCTGCTCATGCATTTCCGCCTTACGTAACTGCGCATTCAGCTCTGCCTGACGCGCCTCCTTTTCCAGCTCCAGCTTTTGCAGCGCCAGCTGCTGATGCTTGATCCAGAAAGGTTGCAGCATCTTGCGCCACAGGATCAGCGCCACCAGCGCCACCATCAGGTAACGGCCTGCCGACATCAGCAGATCGATAAAGCCAGGTTCACGCCAGAACGGGATTTCCGGTTCGGTCGGGCTGTCGTTGAACGGCGAGTTGACCACGTTCAGCGTGTCGCCGCGCGCGCTGGAGTAGCCCATCGCCTCTTTGACCAGCGCCTGAATCTGCTCCATACGCTCTTTGCTCAGCGCGACCGGTTTGCCTTCGTCATCGGTCTGATAGTTCACCACCACGGCGACGGAAAGCCGTTCGATGGCGCCCGCGCTGCGTTTGGTGTGGGTGAGCGTACGGTTCAGCTCGTAGTTGGTGGTTTCGTCGTTCTGTCGGTTATAGGGAACGGTGGTCACCGTGCCATTCTGGGTGCCGTTCTGCGCGGCGTTAGCCGCGGGCTGGGTAATCGGCGCGGTGGCTGGCGTCGGCGGCTGATTGCTTAACGCGCCCGGCACGCCGCCCGGCCCCGCCTTATTGCCCTGCTCGCTGCTGCTGGCGTGACGGCTGCGCACCGCCATGGTTTCCGGCGTGCCGTTCGGCTGATACTGCTCCGCCGTTTGCTCATGGGTCGTAAAATCGATCTGCGCAGTAACCTGCGTTTTGACGTTCGCCGCGCCCACTACGGGGGCAAGGATCGCCTGAATGCGCTGGCGATAGTCCGCCTCAACCTCGTTGATATATTTCAGCTGGCTGGTCTGAATCGCCCGATCGCCGCGCTGGGTCAGCAGATTGCCGTTCTGATCGACCAGCGTGACGTTATCGGCGTTCAGGCCGGGCACGGCGCTGGAGATCAGCCAGCTGATGGCGCTCACCTGTCCGGCGTCCAGCGCGCGGCCCGCGTTCAGATTCAGCGTGACGGAAGCAGAAGGGGATTTTTGTTCGCGCACGAACAGCGTCTGTTTCGGCATCGCCAGATGCACGCGCGCGCTCTTTACCGGCCCCAGCTTTTCAATGGTGCGCGCCAGCTCGCCTTCCAGCGCGCGCTGATAGTTGATCTGTTCATTAAACTGGCTGAGGCCGAACTTCTCCTGGTCGAGCAGTTCAAAGCCGACCTGCCCTCCTTTGGGCAGACCCTGCTGGGCCAGCTTCAGGCGAGCCTCATAGACGTGATCGGCAGGCACCATAATGGCGCCGCCATGCTCCTGAAAGCGATAGGGCACATTCATCTGCGCCAGCTGCGCCACAATGGCGCCGCCATCTTCGTCGCTGATGTTGCTGTAAAGGGTGCGGTAGTCTGGCGTACGGGCCCAGAAGAATAACGCAATCACCACGGATATCGCGGCCGCAGCCAGAATCATAAATATAAATCTGGGATTTGCGCGAATGCGTTCCAAAGCTGACATTAAATTGAAAGAAGCGTTAATCTTATTACTCTTATTGTTGGCATCCATGCGGTCATCCTGCCTGAAAATAGATGATGCAATCTGCACCATAAGCCGTTAATCAGCACGCCAACTCCAGTAAAACAGGCGCAATGCCTTTTACCGGCACTGCGCCTTTGCAATATTATCCGCCATTTAAGAAAAATATTAACCATTAATAAGGGGAAGCTTCTGTCTGCTTTTTGCATTATTCCACGCTGATGGCGTCATGTTATTCTTTCTATTAATTACAGGTTAATAAAAGGAAAAAATCTGATGCTGCATTGACGCGCATCAGGTTATTTCATAAGGGAATGCTATGCCGATTCAATCTACGGGCGTTCTGGAACAAATACAGTTTCAGGCGAAGCAAATTGCGGAATCAGGTCAGCGCCTGTCCATTCGGGATACACAAAAAAACGACACCGATGTTTCCTTCTCCAGCCTTTTACTTAACGGCCTTAACAATATTAACCAATTACAAACCAATGCGAAAAGTCAGGCGGAGAATTATCTCTCCGGCACGCCGGGCATTGGTCTGAATGATGTGATGGTTTCAATGCAGAAATCTTCCGTCGCGTTAAATCTGGGCGTTCAGGTGCGCAATAAATTAGTCAGCGCTTACCAGGAAATAATGAATATGTCCGTTTAAAGGCGGGCCGGCGCGGTGTTGGCGGCCTGGCGAACGATTATTTCGCCATCGACTCACCGCCAGGTCGCCGATCGCCCCTCTTGCCCTGATGACGGGTCTGCCGCACGCCCATTCTGCTGCGAATCAACGGCGCAGAACAGGCAGCCCGGCTGAAGCGCACCTGCCAACGCAGAGACGCATGATGTATCAGCAAAACGCGATAAGTGAAATCAGTAATTTGAACAGTACAAATGTAAATAAACAGAATGGATTCGTTCTGACCGAGGCGGAATTAGAAAAAATCAGCGCGTTAATTTACCACCGGGCGGGCATCGTGCTGAGCCACCAGAAACGCGACATGGTTTATAACCGTCTCGCCCGGCGCGTGCGCCAGCTGGGGCTGAAAACCTTTACCGCCTATCTGAATCTGCTGGAGTCAGACCCTGTCAGCCCTGAGTGGCAGCAGTTTATTAACGCTCTGACGACGAATCTGACCTCGTTTTTCCGGGAAGCCTATCACTTTCCCGTGCTGGCCGAGCATGCCCGCGCGCGCCAGAACAACTACACCGTCTGGTGTACCGCCGCGTCGACCGGCGAGGAGCCGTGCTCTATCGCCATCACGCTGAATGACGTGCTGGGGCCAAGCGTAGGCGGGCCGCGTATTTGGGCGACGGATATCGATACCGAAGTGCTGGCCAAAGCAGAGAAAGGCATCTACCGGCACGATGATATCAGCGCGCTGACGCTGGAGCAGAAGCGCGCCTGGTTTCTGCGCGGCACCGGCGCGCAGCGGGACCAGGTGAAAGCGAAGCCCTCTTTGCTCAACACGATTCACTATCAGCAGTTGAATTTACTGGCGCCGGAATGGCGCTTACCTGCGCCTTTCGATGCGATTTTTTGCCGCAACGTGATGATCTATTTTGACCAGCGCACGCAGCACCAGATCCTGCGGCGCTTTGCGAAAATGCTGAAGCCGGGCGGTCTGCTGTTTGTCGGACACTCCGAAAATTTCAGCAATATGAACGGGCCGTTTCGCCTGCGCGGTCAGTCAGTTTACAGCCTGACCCAGGATAAATGATGAATAAAATCAAGGTACTTTGCGTAGATGATTCTGCGTTAATACGCAGCATCATGACCAATATCGTCGATCAACAGCCGGATATGGAAATGGTGGCAACGGCCCCGGATCCGCTGATCGCTCGTGATTTGATTAAACGCTTTTCACCCGATGTGCTGACGCTGGATGTGGAAATGCCGCGCATGGACGGGCTGGATTTCCTTGAACGCCTGATGCGCCTGCGTCCGATGCCGGTGATTATGGTCTCCTCCCTGACGCAGAAAGGGTCGGAGATTACTCTGAACGCGCTGGAGCTGGGGGCAATCGATTTCGTCACCAAACCGGAAATGGGCCTGCGCGAGGGCATGCTGCAATACAGCGAGCTGATTGCCGAGAAGATCCGTATGGCGTCGCGGGTGCGCAATTTCCCGCGTCATACCGCGGCGCCGGTCGCCCACGTCAGCAAAGGTCCGCTGGTCGGCAGTGAAAAAATTATCGCTATCGGCGCCTCGACCGGCGGCACCGAAGCGCTGCGTCAGGTGCTGACCGCGATGCCGCTGAACTGTCCGGGCATTGTGATTACCCAGCATATGCCCGCCGGGTTTACCCGATCTTTTGCCGATCGTCTGAACAAGATCTGCCAGATCGCCGTAAAAGAGGCGGAGGACGGCGATCGCGTACTGCCGGGACACGCCTATATCGCGCCGGGCGGCCGTCATCTT
>OKNF01000070.1_pt1 | contig 31397 bp, 24 predicted proteins | sample 1613121 | NCBI WGS metagenome assembly OKNF01 (sample SAMN04436838, study PRJEB24849) | human gut metagenome | biome: human gut; feature: NICU; material: stool | host: Homo sapiens | place: USA: Saint Louis, MO | collected 2011-09-08
GTCATCGGGCATTATCTGAACATAAAACACTATCAATAAGTTGGAGTCATTACCGGCGAATCCTGCTTCCTCTCAAACCGCCCTTATCTGCGAGAATCTGTACCTTTCAGGCGCGTCCTTCGGACAATAAAAACGGCCATCTTTCGATGGCCGTTGCGCTATCTTAACCGGCAGTCAAACGGCCTCAGCTGGCCCGACAGCGCCGGTTTACTCTATTTCCATCAGCGGCGCGCGCCGGAGGTTTCCGCCGGCTCCAGGCACGGCTCCATCTCGATCGGAATGCTTTTGTAAGCGGGAATACCGCTCTGCGTGTCGTGGCTGTCCAGCGGCACCATCACGTTCGCTTCCGGGTAGTAGGCCGCCACCGAACCCTGGGCCATATCCAGCACCACAATCGTCAGGTTATCCATACGGCGCGAAGTACGTTTGCCTTCGGGATCGAGAGCGATAATATTCACCTTATCGCCGACCCGCAACTGACGCTTTTCCGCCTCGTCCGCGTTGATAAATAACACGTCGCGTCGCCCGGTCACGCCGCGGTAGCGGTCGTTCAGGCCGTAAAGCGTGGTGTTGTACTGATCGTGGCTGCGCAGCGTCGTCAGCACCAAATCGTGACACTTCAGCGAACGGGGATCTTCGTTCACCCCTTCCATCACCATAAACTGCGCGCGGCCGGAGGGGGTATTCCACTCGCGATGGGCCGCCGCATTACGTAGTTTGAAGCCGCCCGGCTGTTGTATGCGGCGGTTAAAATCTTTAAACGCCGGGAAAACGGCCTCTATTGCCGCGCGAATAAAGCTGTAATCGCCGATCATTCTGTCCCAGTTCACTTTTGTGTTGGGCAGCGTCGCCTTCGCCAGCCCGGCCACGATCGCCGGTTCCGATTTCAGGTGCGGTGATGCGGGCTTCAACATGCCGCGCGAGGCGTGCACCATCGACATCGAATCCTCTACCGTAATGCTCTGTTCGCCAGAGGCCTGCACATCCTGTTCGGTACGGCCCAGCACCGGCAGAATATAGTTATGCTTGCCAAGCAGCAGATGCGAGCGGTTCAGCTTGGTGGCCATATGCACCACCAGATCGAGCTTGCGCATCGCCTCAAAGGTGACCTGCGGATCGGAAATCGCTTCCGCCAGGTTGCCGCCGAGACAGAGCAGCGCCTTCGCCTTGCCGTCGCGCATCGCCTGAATCGCAGCGACCGCGCCATGTCCATGCTCCTGCGGCGGCTTAAAACCAAAAACGTTTTCGATGCTGTCGAGCAGCTCCTGCGACGGGATCTCAGTAATGCCGACGGTACGGTCGCCCTGCACGTTAGAGTGGCCGCGCAACGGACAGATGCCCGCGCCTTGCTTGCCGATATTGCCGCGCATCAGCAGCAGGTTGGCGATCTGCTGCACGTTCTGGGTGCCGTACTGATGCTGGGTAATGCCCATGCCGTAGCAGATAATGGTTTTTTCCGATTTGGCATAGAGACGGGCGATATTCAATATCTCCTCATAGTCCATGCCGGAGACCTTCAGAATATGCTGCCAGTCGGTGCCATCAAGATCCTGTTTCAGCGCCTCAAAGCCTTCCGTATGTTCGGCGATAAAGGCTTCGTCAATCACGCCAGGCTCGCCGGCTTTCAGGGCGCGATCGTGCATCGCCAGCAGCGCCTTCATTACGCCTTTCAGCATGGCGGCGTCGCCGCCGACGCGCACTTTGTAATAGGTGGAGGCGAGGGCGGTAGAGCCGAGCGATAGCATCTCAATCGGGCTTTGCGGCGACGTAAATCGCTCCAGACCGCGCTCGCGCAGCGGGTTGATCGCCACAATGGTGGCGCCGCGCTTAGAAACTTCGCGCAGCGTGCCGAGCATACGCGGGTGGTTCGTACCGGGGTTATGGCCGATGCACAGCACCAGATCGCAATGGTCGAAATCTTCGAGATCGACGGTGCCTTTGCCGACGCCGATTGACTGCGGCAACCCGACGCTGGTCGGCTCATGACACATATTCGAGCAGTCGGGAAAGTTGTTGGTGCCATATTCGCGGGCGAACAGCTGGTAAAGAAACGCCGCCTCGTTAGAGGCGCGACCGGAAGTATAAAACTCCACGCTGTTGGGATCGTCGTAGCTTTGCAGCCTCTCGCCAATCTCGCGGAAGGCGGTCTCCCAGTCGATCGGTTGGTAGGTGTCGCTGGCCGCATCATATTTCATCGGATGCGTCAGGCGACCTTCGCCTTCCAGCTCAAAGGCGTTACGGTGCCACAGCTCGCTGACGGGATGCGCGGCGAAAAATTCCGGCGTGGTGCGTTTACTGGTGGCTTCCCAGGAAACCGCCTTGGCGCCGTTTTCGCAAAATTCAAAAGAGGAGGCGTGACGCGGATCGGGCCAGGCGCAGCCGGGACAGTCAAAGCCCTGCGGCTGGTTAACTTTAAACAGCGCAATAACGTCCTGCTTTACCGACATCTGACCGCGCAACGCATCGGCAACGGCTTTCAGCGCGCCCCAGCCGCCAGCCGATCCGCCATAAGGGGCAATACCAATTGTACGATTCTGATGTTTCATAACTCTCTGCATTCTGTTGATGTCCTGTTACTAAAGCGTAGGACACGCAGACAGCTTCATGTTAGAGCCGTGAGGAAAAACGGATCTAATTGCTTTCGAAATATTACAGAAAGGGCGGGCGGCGCGACGGGAAGATAAATTGCGTAATGATTAAACTGTGCTAAACATTAAAGAGTCTATCTGAACAGGAGGTTATGATGAAAAAGAGCGCGTTATTAGCATTTATGTTTGCCGCGGCCCTGCCACTGGCGGGATGCTCCAGCAGTAACTACACCATCCATACTAACGATGGCCGCACTATCGTCAGCGATGGCAAACCGAAAGAAGACAATGCTACCGGTTTGATTAAGTATAAAGATGCCAACGGCAACGAGCAGCAGATTAACCGTGCCGACGTGAAATCAATGACGGAAATCCCGCACTGATTTTTGCTGACACCTTATCTGCTAAAGCCACCTCCGGGTGGCTTTTTTTATGGCGGCGCGCGGCACATTTCCTGCCGCGCGCCTTTATTCCGCGCGAGCCGCATGAAGGTCGGTAATCATTATTGCCGCCCGACCTGCCGCATAGCGGCAAAATGGCGATAAAAGCAGCAGATAATCCGGCGGTAAATTCATAATTTCTTGCAATTAATTCAGCAAAAACGCCGCTTAATCCCGTAAAACAACGCCCTTATCAAATTTCACGTTTATGACTGAGGGTGTTCCGTTGAAAAGGCGTCAGCTTGTAAGTTTTACTGGTTTATTATTTTTAGCATTACAGACCCATGCTGATGAAGCAGCCATCTCTTTTCCGCTGACGCCGCCGCAGGTTGACGCCGCTTCATGGGTATTGATGGACGCTACCACCGGCCAGGTACTGACTGAAGGCAATGCGGACGAAGAACGTAATCCCGCCAGCCTGACCAAGCTGATGACCGGCTACGTGGTCGATCGCGCAATCGATCATCATCGCATCAGCCGCGACGATATGGTCACCATCGGACAGGATGCCTGGGGCGCAGGCAATCCGGTCTTCAAAGGTTCGTCGCTCATGTTCCTTAAACCGGGCGAAAAAGTGTCGGTGCGCGATCTCAGCCGCGGCGTGATTATCGATTCCGGTAACGACGCCTGCGTGGCGCTGGCCGACTATGTGGCTGGCAGTCAGGACGCCTTCGTTAAAATGATGAATGAGTACGCGGCGAAGCTGGGGCTGACGCATACTCATTTTGAAACCGTGCACGGTCTGGATGCGCCGGGCCAGCACACTACCGCGCGCGATCTGGCGGTGCTGTCGCGCGCCATTATCAGCGGCGAGCCCGACTTCTATCAGATGTACAGCGAAAAATCGCTTACCTGGAACGGCATTACCCAGCAAAACCGCAACGGCCTGCTGTGGGACAAAAATCTGCACGTTGACGGTCTGAAAACCGGCCATACCGAAAGCGCCGGCTTTAACCTGATCGCCTCCAGCCTCGACGGCCGTCACCGCCTGATTGCGGTGATTATGGGCGGTAAAAGCCCGAAAGGACGTGAAGAACAGGCGCGGAAACTGCTGATCTGGGGCAACAACAACTTCGACACCGTGCAGCTGTTCCATGCGGGCAAGCCGCTGGGCAAAGAGAGCGTCTGGTACGGCAACCCGCATCAGGTAGAGGTCGGCACGACCGAGGACATCTGGCTGTCGGTGCCGCGCAGCGCAATGCAGAGCATCAAGGCGAAATATGTGATCGACCGTAAAGATCTTGAGGCGCCGCTGAAGCAGGGCGAAAAAGTGGGCTCCATACAGCTGGTCGATAAAGATAAGGTGCTGGCCAGCTACCCGCTGATGACGCTAAACAAGGTGGACGAGGGCGGCATCGTCACCAAAATCGGCGACTATCTGAAGCAGAAGTTTTAACGTCACCCCGGAGGCGCGCCCTGCGCCTCCGCTACCTCTCGCTATCTCTTTTCCAGCATCTCTTTTCCGCTAACCGTTTTTTTAGCACGAGACTTGACCCTTACGCCGCGTTAGCCTTTAGCCTTAGTCATCGTTGAGCAAGGAGAGAGTCATGTTATTGAAAGCAGGCGAGCTGGCCCGCAGAACCGGCGTTACGGTACGCGCGCTGCATTATTACCACAGCATTGGACTGCTGGTGCCTTCGACCCGCAGCGAGGCGGGCTACCGGCTTTATAACCGCCATGATATCCGACGCCTGCATCAGATCCTGGCGCTGAAGCGTCTTGGCGTCCCGCTGGCGGAAATTGGCGCGCTGCTGAACGATAACACGCTCTCGTTACCACAGATCCTGACTCAGCAAATCACGGCTCTCGATCGTCAGCTGGCGCAAATGCAGCAGCTGCGTCAGCGACTCGGTCAGCTGCATCAGCAGCTGAGTCAGGGCGGCGAACCGGAGCTGACGGACTGGCTAACCACATTAGAGATGATGACGATGTACGATAACTACTTCAGCGCAGAAGAACTGAAACAGCTGCCGTTTTACCAGGCCGATCCCGAACGCGAGGCGGAATGGCAACAGATGGTGCAGGCATTGCTGACGTTGCAGGATGACGGCGTTGCCCCGGAATCGGCGCAGGCGCAGCAGTTGGCGCGGCGCTGGATGCGCACGCTGGAGCGCGATACGGCGCATAACCCGGCCTTTTTACAGCGGCTGACCACCATGCATCTGGCGGAACCGGCGATGCAGCAACAAACGGGCATCACGCCGTCGATGCTGGAATACATCACGCGCGCTTTTGCGGAGAGCAAGCTGAGCATTTTCCAGCGCTATCTGGAGCCGCACGAGTACGCCTTTGTGCGGGCGCACTATTTTGATCGTATGCAGGAGTGGCCTGCGCTGGTGGCGCAGCTGAATGACGCCATGACGCGCGGCGTACCGCCGGATGCGGCGGAAGCGCGGGCGCTGGGCGCGCACTGGCTGGCGCTGTTTCGCTCTTACGCCAGCGACGATCCGGCGATGCAGGCAAAAATTCGTCAGGCGATGCAGCAGGAGCCGCAGCTCATGGAGGGCACCTGGCTGACGCCGACGCTGTTAGGCTATCTGCAAGCGGCGGTGACCGCCAGTTTGACCGCAGGCTAACCTGAATTGCGCGCCCGTTTGTTTCGCGGCGGGCGCGCGTTAACCTCCAACGCATTCTTGCGCATCTCCCTGGCAATAGCGGCCTGCATCATGGCAGGCGAACGCAGCTGAAAGTTAATGTTTTTATTGTGTTGATTTGTTTTTTCAGAATAGTTAAATAAAGCCGGAAAACGATAAAATAGAGACGAAAGCCTCATCTCGCACGCCGCTTCAGGTTATCATGGCGCCCTTGTTATTCAGGGAAACCGGAGAGTAGCGTTGCGTCCTGATAAGCCGCTTTCAGCCATCGAGTTCAGCATCTATCGTCATTATCGCATTGTCCACGGCGTGCGCATCGCGCTGGGTTTTGTGCTGACCTTTCTGCTGGTTCGTCTGTGCGATATTCCTGAAGGCAGCTGGCCGCTGATTACCCTGGTTATGGTGATGGGGCCGATCTCCTCCTGGGGCAACGTTTTTCCGCGCGCGCTACAACGCATCGGCGGCACCGTTTTCGGCTCGATTTCCGGGCTGATCGCCCTGAAGCTGGAGCTGATTTCACTGCCGCTCATGCTGGCCTGGTGTACGCTGGTGATGTTTATCTGCGGCTATCTGACGCTTGGCAAGCGCCCCTATATGGCGCTGCTAATCGGTATTACGCTGGCGGTGGTATGCGGCGCGCCGGCGGGGGATATGAACACCGCGCTATGGCGCGGCGGGGATGTGATCCTCGGTTCGCTGCTGGCATTGTTGTTTACCAGCATCTGGCCGCAAAAAGCCTATATCCACTGGCGCATCCAACTCTCCGACTCTCTCTCGTCGCTGGCGAAGATTTACCATGCCGGCTTTTCGCCGAACCTGGTGGAAAAGCCGCGTCTCGATAAGCCGCTGCGCCGCCTGCTGACCGACGTGGTGCGCATGCGCGCGCTGCTGGAGCCTGCCAGCAAAGAGACGCGCATTCCCAAATCGGTGCTGGAGGGCATCCAGACCACCAATCGCAATATCCTCTGCACGCTGGAGCTGCAAATCAACGCCTGGTGGTCGTCGCGCGCCAGCCATCTGATTCTGCTGAACGCATCCGCCCTGCGTCGCACGCAGCAGATGACGGAAAATACCTTTAAGGCGCTCGCGGAAATGTTGATCAATGGCAACACCGATCGCGTGGCGGCCAATCATCATGAGCTGGCGGAAATCACGCGCGAGCTGCGTCAGCTGATGGCCGAAAATAACAGCGATCGGCTGGTGGAGACGCCGATTCACGGCTATGTCTGGCTTAGCCTGGAGCTGGCGAAGCAGCTGGAGCGTTTGTCCGATCTGATTCGGCTGGCGATGCGCAAATAACCGTTCGGCAATAACCTGCTGTGGCTGCGCCTCATTTCGCGCTAAAATGTGTCACAGTCCGAATTTGAATGTGAAAATTGCCATCGGCCGCGGCGAAACGCTAAGCTGAAGGCTACGACAATACCGCCTGTTCAGGCAGGCCTAATGAAAGGTGTCAACATGGAAAATGCAAAGCAATCATTTCAGGACGTGCTGGAGTTCGTGCGGATGTATCGCCGTAAAAACAAGCTGCAGCGCGAAATTCACGATGTTGAGAAGAAAATTCGTGACAACCAGAAACGTGTGCTGCTGCTGGATAACCTGAGTGAGTACATTAAGCCGGGCATGAGTGTTGAAGCGATTCAGGAAATTATCGCCAGCATGCGCAGCGACTATGAAGACCGTGTGGATGAATATATCATCAAAAATGCCGACCTCTCTAAAGAGCGTCGCGAGCTGTCGAAAAAGCTGAAAGCCATGGGCGAACACAAAGTGCCTGGCCAGAACCAGTAATCCGTTGCGGTTGGCTATGCTGCCGATCGACTATCACCGGGCCGCGTTTGCGGCCCGGTTTCGTTTCAGCCTCTGAACGTCAACGCCGTCTCGCTGCGATGAAAGATCAATAGCGGGGGAGAGCAAGGCAGCGCGGGAAAGGCAGAAAGCAAAAAGGCAGATGCCTGAGCATCTGCCTTTTCTGAATTTGGCTCCTCTGACTGGACTCGAACCAGTGACATACGGATTAACAGTCCGCCGTTCTACCGACTGAACTACAGAGGAATCGTGTGAACGGGGCGCATAATATCGAGGGCGATGAAGGTTGTCAAAGCCTGTTTCGCAAAAAAACACTGACTGCTGAACTTTTCAGCAACCCACGCGGCGGATGCTGAAAGAACCATCGTGTCGGCAGGCGTAAAGCTGACTATGGTTATGGGAGGCGGTTCAACAGCGAGGCGAAAGGGAAGATGATGAGTGAGGTGGAAAATCTGGTGCGGCAGCGGCTGACGCTGACCGTGGCGCAGCGTAAGCAGAGCGTACAGGCGATCGCCGCAGGCCGGGCGGATGAGGCGGAGCCGGACAGCCGACGCGCGCAGCGTTACGCCTTTCAGCGTCTGGCGCAGCAGACGGCGATTATCGGCCCGCAGGACGACTTCCTGCCGACCCATTTCCTGCAAACAGGTATGCAGCGCGCCAGGGCGGTTGGGCTGGTGCGTGAGGATGGCGTGCCGAAAGGCACCGGCTTTTTAATTGGCGGCGGGCTACTGCTTACCTGTTTTCACGTTCTGCCGGATCGCCAGCGCGCCGCTGGCTACAGCGTGGAGTTTGGCTACTGGCAAAATGCGCAGGGCGAGGCGCCCGCCACGACACTTTACACGCTGGATGCCGACAGCTTCTGGCTGAGCAGCCCGCTGGAGGCGCTGGACTGCACGCTGGTGGCGCTGGGGGAGAGGCGCTTTGGCGACGCCGATCTGACGGATTTAGGGCTGATTGCCCTCAGCGATCGCGCCGATAAACATCGGCTGGGCATGGCGGTGAATATCATTCAGCATCCCGGCGGCGCGCCGCAGCAGGTGGCGCTGCGCGATAACTTTCTGCTGGCGCGCGGCGCGGCGGAGAGCGAGGCGGCCAACGTGCTGCACTACACGGCGGATACCGACGGAGGCTCTTCCGGCGCGCCGGTTTTCAATGACGAATGGCAGCTGGTGGCGCTGCATCACGGCGCAGCGGAGGATGAGAGCGGCACGCCGGTAAATGAAGGCATTCGCGTCAGCGCGCTGGTTGACTGGCTGAAAGGCGAAGCGATAAGCCTGGACGCCACGGCGCGGCAGCGGCTGATCGCCGCGCTGCGCGGCGAGCCGCTCGCAACGCTGACGGTTGCGGCGCGGGCGGCGCCGGACGCTAATTATGCTAACCGCAACGGCTATCAGGCCGATTTCATCGGCGGCCACGCGGTATCGCTGGCGCAAATTGTCGCGCCGCGCGCGGCGGAAATTGCGCCGCTACGTTCAGGCGCCACCGGCACGGAAGCGATCCTGGATTACCAGCATTTTTCGCTGGCGATTTGCGCTGAGCGGCGTATCGCTTTTCTCACCGCCACCAATATCGACGGCGCGCGCTATATTAATATCAACCGCGACAGCGGCCAGCCGTCGCTGCTGCCGGAAGGGGACAGCTGGTATGAAGACAGCCGCATGGAGAGCCGCTACTATCTGGTGCAGTCCTTTTATCGCGAATTCAGCCGCTGGTTCGATCGCGGCCACCTGACGCGCCGTAGCGATCCTACCTGGGGCACGCCGCAAGAGGCGATTCGCGCCAACAAGGACACCTTTCACTTCACCAACTGTTCGCCGCAGCATTTCCGCTTTAACCAGAGCCTGCAATACTGGCAGGGCGTGGAACGCTATATTCTGGAATATGGCGTGCTGCAAACGAAAAAGCAGATCACGGTGCTGACCGGGCCGGTGCTGAACGATGCGTGGCGGCAGTATGGCGACGTCAAGGTGCCGCTGATGTACTGGAAAGTGGTGCTGCGTCTGGGGCCGGACGGATCGCCGCAGGCAACGGCGCTGCTGGTCAGTCAGGCCAACCTGCTGGATGAGACGCGGCGGGTAATCCCGCGGACGGAGGCGGAAGCGGCCCCGCAGGTAGACGAGTATCGCGTCACCGTCAGTGGGCTGGAAAGCCTGACGGGACTCGACTTTTCCGCCTTCCGCGCCTGGGACAGCTGGCAACCGGCGCCGTCGCTGCGCGCCGATCCGCTGCCGGCGGCGCTGATCCTCTCCTGGCGCGACCTGCTGTGAATGTTGCCTGGCGGCGCTGTGGAGCCCGCGTCCGTCAGGTATGCTTCGGTTTCAGCGCGGCGCGTCGCTGCGGCGCAGATAGCGCAGAGTGGCGGTCACCGCCAGCTGACGATTGCGTTTGATGCTCTCCGCCTCGCTGTTATCGGGGCTGAACAGGGCATTAAAGGTGTAGCGGTTTGAGACGTGGTGAACGCAAATGCTGCTGATCAAACGATGCACGTCGATAGTATTCACATCCTGGTAAAACAGGCCCGCCGCTTGTCCGCGCGTCAGAATATCGTCCAGCACGTCCAGCGCGCTGCGGTTAAGTTCCTTAATGCGCGACGACTGGCTGATATAGCGTCCGCGCAGCAGGTTTTCGCTGCATACCAGCCGCATAAAATCGGCGTGCGTGGCGTGATAATCGAAACTCTCCTCCACCAGCCGCGTCATCGCCTCTTCCGGCGGCATCGCTTTGAGGTTAAGCCCGGTTTCATGCTGGCGGATCTGCTGGTAAACCTGCTCCAGCACCGCAATATAGAGGTTCTCTTTATTGCCGAAGTGATAAACCACCATCCGCTTGGTGGTTTGCGCATTCAGCGCGATCTGCTCCAGCCGCGCGCCCTGCATGCCATATTCGGCGAAGGCCTTCAGCGCGCCCTCGATAATCCGTTTTTTCAGCCCTTCGGGATCGTTTTTACGTTTTGCTTGCTCAGCCATTGGGAGCGCAATTCCTGTTAATTAAAACCGCTGGCAGAGTAGCCTGTTGCCTGGGCAAAGACAACGCAGACGGGAGGGAAAAGGCCGTGCGTCAGCTGAGAAAAGCTAACTTTTTAACGATTAGCCTGCTGCCGCGTCTGCGCTGCCGCGAAAACAGATTGAAGATTACCTGGATAGTGTTCAGGCGCAGCGCGCGTTACATTCTGTGAACCAGCAATGACTGGTCTTAATTTGCTGCATTTTTTTAGCAGGGCCTCACACTTTGCTGACAGGATTTCAGACCGCAGAAGGGGAGGGAGCGCAGCGGAGAAAACCCACTGAGACCAGTTAAAAACAGACATAAAATGTTAATAATTCTTATTTTTCTTCAGATGGTTTCCTTATCCGGCAGACCTTTTATGCTTCATCAAGCTGTTACCGGAATATGAAAAAACAACAGGACGACGCTCAGACGTCGGCACCATAAACAATTAACGGGCAGGGTACTATGTCTCTTATCGCCGCAATCGATCCGCATTGCATTCCTCAGCTACTTGAGGATATTGAAACACAGGGTTATGCCGTACTGGAAAAGGCAGTCACCGGGGAAGGATTAATGCGTTTTCGTCAGTGGGTTGAGGAGGTCAGCGCCAATTCCGGCCAGCGTTACCACGCCATTTTCGGCGACGTGGAAAAAATCGATCGCACGCCGCTGGCGGAGCTGAGCGAAAACGTCGAATTTCATCAGCTGATGCGGCAGATGGCGGAAAAATCGCTGGGCCGCTCGCTGGCCAGACAGCAGATACTTGCGGTGCTGCGCTGCGTGCAGGGGCAGAGCGGCAAAAAGAAATCTAATGCTTTTCACTATGACGCCAGCGTCATCACCGCCCTGCTGCCGATAGAGATCCCGCAGCAGGGCGAGGCGCGCGGCGATCTGCTCCTTTTTCCCAACCTGCGGCGCTTTCGCGGCAGCGTTCTCTTTAACGTCATTGAAAAGGCCATTATGCAGAACCCATTGTCGCGTCATCTGCTGACCTGGGCGATTAAGCACCGGCTGGTAAAACCGATGACCCTGCATTTGCAGCCGGGCAACATCTACTTTTTCTACGGCTATCGATCCTTTCACGCCAACGGCGTCTGCGATCCCGCTTTCCGGCGTGCGACGGCGCTGTTTCACTTTGGCGATCCGCATTACGGCAGCATGCTGACCCGCTCGATCGTGAGGGTGAACCGACTGCTGGCGAAATAGATCCGGCGCGCGCAGCCGTCCGACGGCTACAGATAGTGAACCTGACTCTCGATATGGCCGTTCGGGTAAAAACGGAACGTGCGCCAGCCTGCAGCGCCTGGTCGACGGTTTCGCACAGCCGGAACGGCGGATGCGGCGCCTGATGCTGTTGATGAGCGAGGCGCATCTCATATTTGTTACGGCATTGACGGGCGCTGGCAAGGGAGAGCCCCGGCAGGGAAAGGGCCTCGCTCGCGGCGGCCGTGGCGATCACCGAGGCTTCGTCAGTTGTCAGTATCGCGTCGAAACGGATTTCCTCACGCCATGCACGCGCGGCGGCGATCAGCGTATCGATGATTTGATCGGTTAAAACGCGTACGCCGGCGAAGCCGGGCCAGAGCACGCTATTCTGAGAGGCGGTGAGGTAATAAACCTCCGCGCCGTTTTCACGAAAAATCTCATAGCGGCTGTGAAATAGCTCTCCATGCGAGGTAACCTCAAGATTAAGCAGTTTCATAGCGTTACGCCTTCAGATTGAGTAAAGAGGGCAGATCGGCGATCCGCGGCAGGAAGGCCTCGTCAGCGATAGCGTGGCGGACAAGGTCGTCCGGTCTGAACTTGCCGGATCCGACCAGCAACGTCGGCAGGCCGATCGCTCTGGCGCCGACGATATCCGTGGTGACATCGTCACCCACCATCAGCGCCTGCGATTTATCCAGCCCCATCGAGGCGAGAGCGCTGTTAAACAGCACTGGCGATGGTTTGCCGGTCACTACCGCCTGACGCTGCGTGGCTGTCTCCAGCGCCAGCGTAAACGCGCCGCTGTCGAGCCAGGTTTTTCCCGCGCGGAAATACCAGGGGTTGCGATGAAACACGATCAGCTGCGCGCCGTCGCGGATAAAATTAAATACCTTATTTAAAATGGCGTAATCGAACGCCTCATCAAGATCGCCTAATACGACGACGATTTAAGCTGAGCTTATTCTGATTTTATTTTTGGCTGCGTTTCTGCGCTCTTTTTACCTTCTTCGGCGGAAGATACGAAAGCACGGTGGGTTACGGATCGGACAGCGCGAGGTACCGGACAGGCAGTAAACACGTGAGGGGGTCGGCGGACTGGCCGCTTCGTACCGGGAAAAATAACAGAGGGGAACAAGGGGCGATGACCGTTCGCTGTTGACTGAAAGCAAAAAAGCAGACGCCTGGCATCTGCTTTTTTTAAATCTGGCTCCTCTGACTGGACTCGAACCAGTGACATACGGATTAACAGTCCGCCGTTCTACCGACTGAACTACAGAGGAATCGTGTGAACGGGGCGAATATTACCTGGCCCTGGAGATGATGTCAAAGCCTGTGCCCCGTTTTAGCGCGCGTTTGCTGGCAAAACCGGCAACTGCCGCGCGTTTGCTGCTTTTCTAATCTGCCGCATGGATCTCACTTTAAACGCTTTTCGCCGTCGATGTTAGATGCGTGTCAAATTTTTGTTATTTGATAATTTTAAAACGCGCGTTTCAATGCTTTCATTATGAAAATTTCAGTTATGTAAATTATGAAACAAAGAAACCATTTTATCTCTGCATTATCCGTCTTTAAGGAAAGTGAAACGCAGTTTCTGAATGAAAACAAACAGAAACAGGCGGGTAAAAAAGAAGGAGGCTAAACGCCGGCACAGTAAGCCAGCGTCGATTCATCTCAACTGACAGTCCAAAACCCTGGTGATGTTGTGTGAATGTAAAAAATAATTTTCATTCGAGGTACCGGCCCGCCAGCGCAACTTAACGATGAAAAAGGGTGAGTTATGAAGATGAAAAAAGCGATTGTCGCGTCCGTTATCGCCTGTCTGTTGCCCGCCGCCGCGCTGGCGAAAGATATCCAGCTTGGCGTGTCGATGGCGCTGTTTGATGACAACTTTCTGACCATCGTGCGCACTGCGATGCAAAAAGAGATGGATAAATCGCAGGTCAAAGGGCAGATGGAGGATGCGAAAGGCGATGTGGCGCAGCAGCTACAACAGGTACAGAGTTTTATCGGTCAGGGCGTGGACGCCATTATTGTCAACCCGGTAGATACCAACGCGGTGAAGCCGATTATGGATCAGGCCAGCAAAGCGGGCATCCCGCTGGTGTTCGTCAATCGCCGCCCGCAGGCGGAGCTGACCGACAAAATGGCCTATGTCGGCTCCGATTCCGAACTGGCGGGCCGCCTGCAAATGGAAGCGCTGGCGAAAGCAATGAACCAAAAAGGCAATGTAGCCATTTTGCTGGGCGACCTGGCGAATGAAGCGACCCGCGACCGCACCAAAGGCGTCGAAGCGGTGGTGGCGAAATATCCGCAGATCAAAATCGTGCAGAAGCAGACCGCGAAATTTATGCGTAATGAAGCGGTGGATGTGGTGAGCAACTGGATGACCGCTGGCGACCCGATCGACGCCATCGCCTCGAACAACGATGAGATGGCCATCGGCGCGCTGATGGCGCTGGGCAAAAACAACAAGGTGCTGATTGCGGGCGTCGACGGCACGCCTGACGCCTTACAGCAGATCAAAAGCGGCAGAATGATCGCCACCGTTTTCCAGGACGCCAAAGGGCAGGGCGAAGGCGCGGTGCAGACCGCCATCAAGCTGGTAAAAGGTGAGAAGGTGCAGAAAAACGTCATGATCCCCTATCAGCTGATCACCAAAGAAAACTACCAGGCATTCGTCAGCCGCAACCAAAAATAAATCTGAGCGCTTGCCCGCCGTCCGCGCCGCTGGCGGTCGGGCGACGCGCGGTACGGAGGTAACGCATGACTGCTTATGCGCTGGAAGCCGAAGGCATCAGTAAATTTTTTCCAGGGGTAAAGGCGCTGGATAACGTCTCGCTGCGCGTCAGGCCCGGCACGGTGCATGCCCTGATGGGGGAAAACGGCGCCGGTAAATCGACGCTGATGAAGTGTCTGATCGGTATCTACCGGCCCGATAACGGCACTATTCGCGTTAAAGGCGAACCGGTGGCGTTTCACGATACGCTCGGCGCGCTGCGCGCCGGAATTTCGATGATTCATCAGGAGCTGAATCTGGTGCCCTGGATGACCGTCGCGGAAAACATCTGGCTGGGACGCGAGCCGGTGAAATATGGCCTGGTCGATCACCGCCAGCTCAACCGGCAAACGCAGGCGCTGCTGAACAAACTCAATATTCGTTTACAGGCGGAGCAGATGGTCGGCGATCTAAGCATCGCCAGTCAGCAGATGGTGGAAATCGCCAAGGCGGTCTCCTGGAACGCCGATGTGGTGATCATGGACGAGCCGACCTCCGCGCTGACCGAGGGGGAAGTGGGCCACCTGTTCACCATCATCCGCGACCTGCGCGCGCAGGGGAAGGCCATCATCTATATCAGCCACAAAATGGATGAAATCTTCGCTATCACCGACGAGGTCAGCATCTTTCGCGACGGCAGCTGGGTCGGCAGCGACAGCACCAGCCGCTATACGCGCCAGTCATTGATCAACCAAATGGTGGGACGCGAGCTGACGCAGCTGTTTCCAAAATTCAACAACGCCATCGGCGAGGAAGTGCTGACGGTGCGTCAGCTCACTCGCCGCGGCGCCTTCGCCGACGTTAGCTTCAGCGTGCGGCGCGGCGAGATCTTAGGCGTCGCCGGGCTGGTGGGCGCCGGGCGCAGCGAAGTGATGGAGAGCCTGTTCGGCATGGCGCCGCCTGACAGCGGCGAAGTGCTGATTGACGGCGTGCCGGTCACTATCGATTCGCCCTCCACGGCGATTGAAAAGGGCATGGCGTTTCTGACCGAAGATCGTAAAAAGTCCGGCCTGTTTCTGGTGCTGTCGGTGCTGGAGAACATGAGCATCGTCAATATGCCGGAGTACAGCAGTCGGGGCGGCTTCGTCAGCCATGTGCAGATGGCCCAGGACTGCATGGAACAGATACGGCAGCTCAATATCAAGACGCCGACCATGGATCAGATCATCAATAACCTCAGCGGCGGCAACCAGCAGAAGGTGCTGATTGCGCGCTGGCTGCTGGCGCAGCCCAAAATTCTGATTCTGGACGAGCCGACGCGCGGCATCGATGTCGGCGCCAAGGCGGAGATCTATCGTCTGATCAGCGAGCTGGCCAATCGCGGCGTGGCGGTCATCATGGTCTCCTCGGAGCTGCCGGAAATTCTTGGCATGAGCGACCGGGTGATGGTCATGCACGAAGGGCGGATTACCGGCATCCTCAATAAAGAAGAGGCCGATCAGGAAACCATTATGTCGCTGGCATCTGAGTGAGACGGGAGAATGTTATGAGCAACGTTAAGATAAGTACGCAACAGCCGCACGCGGCGCGCCCGTCGCCGTTCGGACATCTGCGCGGCAGGCTGCCGAAAGACACCGGTATTTTCATCGTGATGCTGGGCATCGCGTTGATTTTTGAACTGGCGGGCTGGTATGTGCGCGATCAATCTTTCCTGCTGAACACCAACCGGCTGGTATTGATTGTTCTTCAGGTCGCTATTATCGGCATTATCGCGGTGGGGGTGACGCAGGTGATCATTACCACCGGCATCGATCTCTCCTCCGGCTCGCTGATCGCCCTGACGGCGGTGGTGGCCGCCAGCCTGGCGCAAACGTCCGACAGTCTGTCGCCGATGTATCCGGCGCTGGTGGATCTGCCCGCCGCGGTGCCGATTGTTGCCGGCATCGGCGTCGGTACGCTATGCGGCTTAATCAACGGCGTACTGATCACCAGAACCGGCATTCCGCCCTTTATCGCCACGCTCGGCATGATGGTCTCGGCGCGCGGTCTGGCGCAGTATTACACGCAGGGCAACCCGATCAGCTTTTTGTCCGACGGCTTTACCGCTATCGGACAGGGCGCGATGCCGGTGGTGATTTTCCTGGTGGTGGCGGTGATTTTTCATATCGCGCTGAAACATACTCGCTACGGCAAATATGTCTACGCCATCGGCGGCAATATGACGTCGGCGCGCGTTTCCGGCATCAACGTGAATAAGTATCTGGTCATCGTCTATACCATCGCCGGCGGCCTCGCCGGGCTGGCGGGCGTGGTGCTGGCGGCGCGCGTCAGCACCGGCCAGTCGAGCATGGGGCTTTCCTATGAGCTGGACGCTATCGCCGCGGCGGTGATCGGCGGCAGCAGCCTGATGGGCGGCGTGGGACGTATTACCGGCACGCTGATCGGCGCGGTGATTCTGGGACTGATAAAAAGCGGCTTTACCTTTGTCGGCGTTGACGCCTACGTGCAGGATATTATCAAAGGGGTGATTATCGTTGCGGCGGTGTCGATTGATATGCACCGCAACCGCAAAAAACGCTAGCTGGAGCCGCCCGGCGGCGAGAGGACAGAGGCATGGCAGAGGGCCGCGTCGCTGACCGCCAATATATCCCTTCCACAGTCCGTCCCGCGCCGTTACTGGCGCGGGACGTTTTACTTCTCCAGCGGCGGCTAAGCAGGCGGCTTCAACCTTAACGGTGGTAGAGTGGGAACGCGCCGAACAGCACGCCACCCGCCAGCAGCGCCATGCTCACCAGAATCCCCCACTTAATCGCAAAACGTTGATGATCGCCGATATCCACCTTCGCCAGACCGACCAGCAGATAAATCGACGGCACCAGTGGGCTGAGCAGGTGGAACGGCTGCCCGATAATCGAAGCGCGCGCAATCTCTTCGGCGCTGATGCCGTAGCCCGCCGCCGTCTGCGCAATTACCGGCAGAATGCCGAAGTAGAAAGCGTCGTTAGACATAAAGAAGGTGAACGGCAGGCTGACCACGGCGGTAAACACCGCCAGATAAGGCCCGAAGCTATGCGGGATCACCGACAGCAGGCTTTTCGCCATCGCATCCACCATGCCGGTGCCGGAAAGAATGCCGGTGAAGACCCCGGCGGCGAAAATCAGCGAGGTGACCGCCAGCACGTTTGCCGCATGGGCGCCGATGCGCGCCTTCTGCTGCTCCAGCGAGGGATAGTTCAGCATCACCGCAATGGCGAACGCCAGCATAAACAGAATATGGATCGGCATCAGGCCAACTACCAGCAACACCAACAGCGCGGTAGTCAGGATAAAGTTGGGCCAGAACATCTTCGGCCGACGGTTGGCGGCGCACTCATCCTCGTCGCCCAGCCCCAGGCTGATCGACTCCAGATGATGACTTTCCATGGTCATTATGCCGAGACGACGGCGCTCGCGGATGCCGAACAGCGTTGCCATGCCCACCAGCGTAAAGCAGGCGAGCAGCATCGCCGGGATCATCGGAATAAAGATATCGAGCGCGTCGATGCGCAGCGCCGCAGCCGCGCGCGCGGTAGGGCCGCCCCACGGCGACAGATTCATGATGCCGCTGGCGAGGTTGACCAGACAGGTCATCGCCAGCACATTCATCCCCAGACGCCGATAGAGCGGTAAAAAGGCCGCAATCGCAATCATATAGGTGGTGGAGCTGTCGCCATCAAGGGAAACCAGCAGCGTCAGCACCGCAGTGCCGACCAGCACCTTAAGCGGATCGCCGCGCACGATTTTTAAAATCAGGCGTACCAGCGGATCGAACAGACCGGCGTCGATCATCAGGCCAAAGTAGAGAATGGAGAAGGTCAGCATCACGCCGGTCGGCGCCAGCGTCTTCACGCCGTTAAGCATCATTTCGCCCAGACCATGCCAGTAACCGCCAATCAGCGCAAACAGCGTTGGCACGATAATCAGCGCGATCAGCGCCGACATCCGCCTAGTCATGATCAGATACATAAAGCAGATCACCATCGAAAAACCCAGCACAGTCAGCAAAATTCTTTCCTTCTGAAGTAGCGGAAAACAGAAAGCGCAATACCGCTTGTATTGCATGGCGAGGGAACGCCAGACATGACGTAAAGTTATCGAACCACCGGCAGGCGATGGGAAATGTTAACTAAGTAATTGTTTCATTTGTAATAACTCGCTGTTTTTCAAATTATTTTATGAAATAAAGTAATAACATAAATTTTACATTTGCCATGCGGCAAACCGGAGAAAGTGACGGAGCTCATGTTTTGAACGGTACGGCATCATCGTTTTGTGACTGCGATCCGCAAAAAAGCGTCGTCGGCACCTGCACGGCACCAACGCAGCGGCCGCACGCTAATGGTGCAACATCGGCGTTAATCTGTACGGCGCGCTGTTTATGAACGGCGATTACCTCTTGCGAGGTAATCAGTTTCTCTTATTTTATCGGGGGTTAGGGCAGCGGTTTTAAGGTCAGAAGTCCGGTTGAAAAAAGTGGCCTGCATATTGCAATCCTTCTTCACAGCCGCGCCAGGCGCGACACTTCCTTTACAGCATGCGGGAACCCGTGATGGAGGCAATATGAACTTAAGACGACTGAAATACTTTGTGAAAATCGTCGATATCGGCAGCCTGACTCAGGCAGCGGAGGTCCTGCACATTGCGCAACCGGCGCTGAGTCAGCAGGTTGCCACGCTGGAAAATGAGCTGGATCAGCAACTGCTGATCCGCACCAAGCGCGGCGTCACGCCCACCGAGGCGGGCAAGATCCTCTATGCTCATGCGCGCACGATTTTACGCCAGTGCGAACAGGCGCAGGCGGCAGTCAGCAATGCCGGCCAGACGCTCAACGGACAGGTTTCCATTGGCCTGGCGCCGGGCGCCGCCGCCTCGTCGCTGACCATGCCGCTGTTGCAGACGGTGCGCGAACAGCATCCTGATATTCTGGTTTACCTGCATGAAAACAGCGGCAGCTCGTTAAATGAAAAAGTGATGAATGGCCAGCTTGATATGGCGGTGCTGTATGACCGCACGCCGACGGCCGGTATCGCCAGCACGCCGCTGATGAAAGAGGAGCTCTGGCTGGTAGGCGCCCACGACGCCCCCGGCGCAACGGTCGATCTGGCCGAGGTGGCGCAAATGAACCTCTTCCTGCCGCGCGACTACAGCGCAGTGCGCAAGCGGGTGGACGAGGCCTTTTCCCTGCGCCGTATGAGCGCGCGCATTATCGGCGAAATCGAATCGCTCTCGACGCTGACTGCCGCTCTCTCCAGCGGCATGGGCGTCACCGTACTGCCGGAATCGGCGGCGCGGGCGCTGGTCAACGCCACTAACGGCTGGATGGCGCGCATCAGTTCTCCCTCGCTGAATCTGCCGCTGTCGCTGAATATCTCCTCGCGTTTGCCGCTGTCGCCATCGGCGCAGGCGGTAAAAAATATTCTGCTGACGTTGCAGAACCGGCCGATGCCGGAGGCGCGCGAACTCATGCTGGTTAGCTAATTTCTTTCTTTTCTACCGCTTCTACAGGCGCACCCGGTGCGCCTTTTTTATGCCCGCCGCGCCGCTCCCTTTATCACTTAATTGCATAACAAACCCTTTTTTATTATTTGTTGCTATCAATGTGCCTGCATAACATAAAGGCAACATTGACCGGAAGAGAAGGAGAGGCGCTATGAACTTTCAACAGCTTAAAATTATTCGTGAGGCTGCGCGCTGTGAATTTAACCTGACGGAAGTGGCGAACACGCTCTTTACCTCTCAGTCCGGCGTCAGCCGACATATACGCGATCTGGAAGATGAGCTGGGCGTGGATATCTTCGTACGGCGCGGCAAGCGGCTGCTGGGTATGACGGAGCCGGGCAAAGCCTTGCTTACCATCGCCGAACGCATTCTTGACGAGGCGAGCCGGGTGCGGCGGCTGGCGGATGTTTTCACCAATGAGACCAGCGGCGTGCTGACCATCGCCACCACCCACACCCAGGCGCGCTACAGCCTGCCGAAGGTGATTAAAGCCTTTCGCGCCATCTGGCCCCAGGTGCGGCTGGAGCTGAATCAGGGCTCGCCGCAGGAGATTGTCGCCATGGTCACCGCTGGCGAGGCGGATATCGGCATCGCCAGCGAACAGCTGGTCAATCAGCCGTCGCTGGCCGCCTTTCCCTGGTTTAACTGGCACCACGCGCTGCTGGTGCCGAAAGGGCACGCGCTGGAACAGGAGAGCCCTGTTTCCCTCGCCGCGCTCAGCCGCTATCCGCTGATCACTTACCGTCAGGGCATCACCGGCCGTTCGCGCGTCGACCGCGCCTTTCACGCCGCCGGACTGAAGCCCGACATCGTGCTCAGCGCGCAGGATTCGGACGTGGTGAAAACCTATGTCGAGCTGGGGCTGGGCGTCGGCATCCTGGCGGATCAGGCGTGCCAGCTGGCGGCGGAGGCGGCGTTGACGCGCATCGACGCGCGCCATCTGTTTGAGCCCAGCACCGTCTGGCTCGCCCTGAAACGCGGACAGCTGCAACGCAACTACGTCTGGCAATTCCTTGAACTCTGCAACGCCAACCTGTCGCTGGAGGAGATGAAACGTCAGGCGCTGAATACCCAGGAGGAGGAGCCGGCGATCGATTTTCAGATCTGACGCGCATTGCCGTTCTTCGCCACAGCGATTAAGGTGTTTTTTTACCTTAACGGAGCGCGCCGACAATGAAAATACGTACCATGACGCCGCAGGATCTCGCCGCCTGCGTGGCGCTGACGCAGGAAGTTAAATGGCCGCACCGCCTCGCCGACTGGCAGCTGATGCTGGCGCTGGGCGAAGGGCTGGTGGCGGAGCAGGATAGCCAGGTTATCGGCAGCACCCTTTTCTGGCGCTGGGGAGCGCAGCGCGCCAGCATCGGCGTGATTATCGTGGCGGAGGCCGCGCGCGGTCAGGGCGTCGGCGGCGCGCTGCTGCGGCAGACGCTCGAACGGCTGGCGGGTATGGAACTGCATCTGCACGCTACCGAGGCGGGCGCGCCGCTCTATCGTCGGGTCGGATTTGTCGAAACCGGCGAGATTATCCAGTATCAAACCCCATCATTAATCCCGCCGCCGCCGGCTGAGCCGCCGCAGTTGGCGAGGCGCGGCGATCTGCCCGCGCTGGCGCAGCTCGACTACCGTGCTAACGGCTTTCAGCGTCTGGCGCTGCTGGAGCGGCTGTTCGCCGACGGCGCCAGCATTATTGTCACGCGCCAAAACGACGTGCCGACCGGCTTTGCGGTCACCAGGCGCTTTGGTCATGGTTATGTGATTGGTCCGATGATCGCCGCCGACGCGTCAGACGCGCAGCGACTGATTGCGCAGGCGATGCAGCCGCTGGCGGGCGGGTTCGTGCGCATCGACAGCAGCCGCAGCTGCGGCTTAGGGCCCTGGCTGCAACGCTGCGGCCTGCAACCGGTGGACGCGCCGCTGCGCATGGTGCGCGGACAAGAGTGGCGGCCGCAGGGAATGATTGCCTGGAGCGTCATGAGTCAGGCGATGGGCTAATCGCTGCGGTTGCCTTCTGACGAGGTCGGCTATGCTTAAAGTCTGTGTAATCTGAGAGGGAGAGACAGACGATGGCAATGAAGACCAGCGATTTTTTCGTGCAGCGCCTGAAAGCGTGGGGCGTAACCCGCATTTACGGCTACCCCGGCGACGGCATTAACGGCGTCCTGGGGGCCATCCAGCGCGCCAATAAAAAGGGCGCGGGCATCGAATTTATTCAGGTGCGCCATGAAGAGATGGCGGCGTTTATGGCGGCGGGCCATGCCAAATTCACCGGCGAGCTGGGCGTCTGCCTCTCTACCGGCGGCCCCGGCGCCACCCATCTGTTGACCGGCCTGTATGATGCCAAACTTGACCATGCGCCGGTGCTGGCGATCTCCGGCCAGGCGGAAACCACCTCCCGCGCCGCCAGCTATCAGCAGGAACTGAATCTTGATCGCGTCTTTTCCGACGTGGCGAACTTTGTTCAGGAGGCGGCGGCCCCGGCGCAGGTACAGCATCTGGTCGATCGCGGCGTGCGCATCGCCAAAGCGCAAAACGGCGTGGCGGTGCTGATCCTACCGAAGGACTTACAGGATGAGCCCTGGCAGGCGCCGCAGCATCTGCACGGCTTTACTCACTCCGGCCCCGGCTATCAGCGGCCGAAAATTGTCCCTTACCATGAGGATCTGCTGCGCGCCGCCGAGGTGCTGAACGCCGGTAAAAAAGTGGCGATTCTGATCGGTTCCGGCGCGCGCGGCGCGGCGGTAGAAGTGGTGCAGGCGGCTAACCTGCTTGGTGCAGGCGTGGCGAAGGCGCTGCTGGGCAAAGATGTCTTGCCGGACGATGCGCCGTTCGTCACCGGCTCCATCGGTCTGCTGGGCACGAAGCCGTCATCAGAGATGATGAAAAACTGCGATACGCTGCTGATGATCGGCAGCGGCTTCCCCTGGACCGAGTTCCTGCCGGAAGAGGGCAAAGCGCGCGGCGTACAGATCGATATCGATCCGGCAATGCTCGGCCTGCGCTATCCCTGCGAAGTGAATCTGCATGGCGATGCGGCGGAAACGTTGCGCGCGCTGCTGCCGCTGCTGAAACGTAAAGAAGACCGCAGTTGGCAGGAGGATATCGCACGCCAGGTGCAGGATTGGTGGCAGGTGATGGAAGAGAGAGCGATGGCGCCCGCCAGCCCGGTCAACCCGCAGCGCGTGGTGTGGGAGATGTCGCCGCTGCTACCGGAAGACGCCATCGTCACCTCCGACTCCGGCTCCTGCGCCAACTGGTTTGCCCGCGACTATCGGGTGAAACAGGGACAGCGCGCCACGCTCTCCGGCGGCCTCGCCTGTATGGGCGCGGCGGTGCCCTATGCTATCGCCGCGAAGTTTGCTTACCCCAACCGGCCGGTGGTGGCGCTGGTCGGCGACGGCGCGATGCAGATGAACAACATGGCGGAGCTGATCACCATCCAGAAATACTGGAAGAGCTGGGGCGACGGACGGCTGGTGGTCTGCGTGTTCAATAACCAGGACCTGAATCAGGTCACCTGGGAGCAGCGCGTAATGGAAGGCAACCCGCGTTTTGAAGCCAGCCAGTCTATCCCCAACGTGCACTATGCCGCTTTCGCCGAAATGCTCGGTTTGAAAGGCATCTACGTTGACGATCCCGAAAAGCTGAGCGGCGCCTGGCAGGAAGCATTAACCAGCGACCGGCCAGTGGTGCTGGAGGTGAAAACCGATCCTGAAGTCGCGCCGCTGCCGCCGCATATCACCTTTAAACAGGCAAAAGCCTTTATGGCTTCCATGGTCAAAGGCGATCGCGGCGCCGCGCAGGTGATTGGCGATACCGCCAGCCAGCTGCTGAACGAAGTGTTGCCGGGCAAGAAGAAATAATCCGACGCATCAGACGCTTATTAACGGGCGGTGGCGATAGCGTATGCTGCTCGTTAGCCTGGCCGCCTGCGCGGTTGGGCCTATCGTGAGACAGAAAAGATACCCTGAAAGAGGATAACTTAATGAAGGCAAACACCCCGGTCTGGCTGATTACCGGCTGCTCAACCGGCTTTGGCCGTGAACTGGCGCAACAGGCGATCGAGCGCGGCTTTAACGTGGTGGTGACGGCGCGCGACGTGCAGAAAGTCGCCGACCTGGTGCAGGGCAACGAACAGCACGCGCTGGCGTTGGCGCTTGACGTGACCGACAGCGCCACCATCGACAGCGCGGTCAAGGCGGCGCTGGAGAAATTCGGCGCCATCGACGTGCTGGTGAATAACGCTGGCTACGGCTATCAGTCTTCGGTGGAAGAGGGCGTAGAGGCGGAAATCCGCGCGCAGTTCGACGCTAACGTCTTCGGCCTGTTCGCCATGACGCGCGCGGTGCTGCCAGCGATGCGCCAGGCGCGCCGCGGACATATCATCAATATCACCTCCGTCGCCGGGCTGATCGGCTTCCCCGGCTCCGGCTATTACGCCGCCAGCAAACATGCGGTGGAAGGCTGGTCTGACGCGCTGGCAGTAGAGGGCGCGCCGCTGGGGATTAAAGTCACCTGCGTCGAGCCGGGCCCGTTCCGCACCGACTGGGCGGGGCGCTCGCTGCATCAGACTGAAAACCGCATCGCGGATTATGCGGAAACCGCCGGCGCGCGGATGAAAAACACCGCGGGCTACAGCGGCAAACAGCCGGGCGATCCGGCGCGGGCGGCGGCGGCGATGATCGCCATTACCGAACAGGAGAATCCGCCGCGCCATCTGGTGATGGGCGCGTTTGGCTTCGAGGCGGTGACCAGCAAGCTGCGCGAGCGGCTGGCGCAGATTGAAGCGTGGAAAGAGACCACTCTCGGCACCGACTTTCCTGAGTGACAGTGACGGCTGAAACCGGGCGGGCTTCCCGTCCGACGCGTTAAGGCGGGATGCGTTTTTATCCCGCCTTACGTTTTTCCAGCATCGCCGCAATTTTCTCAGGCGGCACCGCCTTGCTGAACAGATAGCCCTGCAGCTGGTTGCAGCCCGCCTCCGCCAGCGCCGACATCTGCCCGCTGGTTTCCACCCCTTCCGCCGTGACGGTCAATCCCATCGCATGACCCAGCCGCACCACCGATTCGATAATTGCCGTTGAATTTTCCGCAATGCCCAGCGACTGGGTAAAAGAGCGGTCGATCTTAATTTTGTCCACCGGAAAGTTGCTCAGGTAGTTGAGGCTGGAGTAGCCTGTGCCGAAATCATCCAGCGCAATACGGAAGCCCGCCTCGCGCAGCGCGATAATGATATTGCGCGCCTCGCGCTCATCCTCGATCAGCACCCCTTCGGTAATCTCCAGTTCAATGTGGCGCGGCTCGGCGCCTTCCGCCAGCACGATCTCTTTAAAACGCTGCACAAACCCGGAGGCGCGAAACTGTATCGGCGATACGTTGACGGCGATGATCAGCGCAGGCCAGCGTAGCGCAACGCGGCACGCTTCGCGCAGTACCCATTCGCCAATCGGTAAAATCAACCCCGTCTCTTCGGCGATGGGAATAAATTCGGAGGGCGGAATGGCGCCGCGTTGCGCATGGTGCCAGCGCAGCAGCGCTTCAAAACCGACAATTTGCTCGCCGGTCACATCCATCAGGGGTTGATACCATACTTCCAGCCCCTCTTGCTGTTGGAGTGCGATGCGCAGATCGGCGGCGATCTGTTGACGCGTTTGCACCGATTCATCCATCGCGCGCGCAAACAGGCGATACTGGCCGCGCCCTTCGTTTTTCGCTTCGTAGAGCGCGATATCCGCCTTGCGCATCAGCTCCTGACGATCCAGACCGTCCTGCGGCGCGATCGCGACGCCAATGCTGACGCCGACCCAGGTTTCGCTGCCAAGCAGAATATAAGGTTGTCCCAGCGCATCGATAACCCCCTGACATAGCCGGTCGACCTCATCTATCTCCGCAATATCTTCCAGTACGATAACAAATTCATCGCCGCCGATGCGTCCGACGGTATCGCTTTCGCGTAGCAGGGCGGAGAGACGATGCGCCACCGAGATAATCAGATCGTCTCCGGCGTGATGACCATAGGTATCGTTGATATTTTTAAAGCGATCGAGGTCAAGCAGCAGCAGCGCCGTCTGGCTGCCGTTGCGCATGGCGCGCGCCAGCGCCTGCGTCAGACGCTCCTCGACTAGCGCGCGGTTGGCCAGCCCGGTCAGCACATCATGAAACGCCAGGTGCTGCGCCTGCGCTTCGCTGGCGCCCAGTTGCAGCATCGACTGCGACAGCCGCAGCCGCAGGCGCCACAGGCGATACATCATCACCACGCACACCAGCGTGGTTAACAGCAGCACGGCCGCCAGCAGCGGGATCAGCAGCTTCAGCATCTCTGTGCCAGGCCGCTCCGGCGTCCAGGCAAAATAGCCCGCCGATATGCCGAGACGCGAGAAAAGCTCAAAGCGCGCCAGGCCCGGCGGCGCGGCGGCGTCGCCGATATAGTGCAGGTGTTTGATTAGACTGCGCTGCGCTAACGCTTTCAAAAAGCCATCGTCCAGATACTTAATGCTGACCAGCCGATAGCCGCTTTCGCTGGCACCAGCGCTGATATCGCCGATGGCGACCATCGCGGCTCGCTGCTGAACGCGCGTGAAATCCACTTTATCTTCCGTGCTGTGACCCTGTAGCCATGGCGCCAACGCCTTTTCAAACGCGGGCCAACGGCTGTTGTCGATGCGCTGGCCGTTTTGCCAGCCCGCCAGAATCGTTTCCTGCGGATCGATAATGAAAATGTCCTGATGGCCGAACATCTCATACAGCCAGCGGCCGACATTATCATCCAGCCAGCCCAGATCGATCTGCGGCTGTTGCAAAAGCTGGCCAAACGGCGGCCAGTTGGTCAGGCTGTGCAGCTGACGTTGATGCTCCGTCATGCTCTGCACGAAGGCGGTTTTAATAATACTTTCCTGCTGCGTCACCGCCTCAGCGTTATTGTGATGCGAGGTCCACAGCAGGCTAAAGCTGGCGGCAGACCAGATAATGATCAGCACCGCCACTAACGGAAAGATGACCTCCCGAACAAACTCGTGGCGAAAACTTTCTGGGTGTTGATCTTTATTAAACATTCAAGCTCTCGCTGTACCAAAAACCGTTCTTTAAGTGTGACATACAAAAGGGGGCTTCGCTTTGCTACATCAGGCGCACCCGCTGAAATGAGGTTGGCTCAGGCTGTCAGCAATATATAATTACTGATTAATATGGCTAATTTTTTTTGCGTTCAGCTAATCAAACTTAACGCAAATTCATCGCGCTGCCACCGGCGCGTCACCCGTCTGTCATGTTGTCCCGCCAGAGTAGCGTCATAAGCCGCGCCGAACCGGACGCGGCGGCATGAGGAATCGGTTATGAACGAGCTATCCAGACATCCGACCAGCGTTTATCAGGCCATTGCCGCACAGCTGGAGCAGGAGGTGCTGAGCCGTTATCAATCGGGCGACTATCTGCCGCCGGAGCAGCAGCTGGCGACGCGCTTTGCGGTAAACCGGCATACGCTGCGTCGGGCGGTGGATGAGCTGGTAAGTAAAGGTCTGGTTTTACGTCGTCCCGGCGTTGGCGTACTGGTGCTGATGCATTCCGTCAACTATCCTCACTATACGCGCGCCCGCTTTAGCCATGATTTACGGCAGCAGGGTAGCGATGCCGCCAGCGAACGCCTGCTGGCGGTGCTGCGTCCGGCCAGCCAGGAAGTGGCGGCCGCACTGGCCTGCAGGGAAGGCGAACAGGTTATCCATCTGCGCACGCTGCGTCGGATGGAGGGCGTTCCGGTCTGCGTGACCAACCATTTCCTGCCTCAGCTTGCCTGGTGGCCGCAGCTTCAGCACTACCGCAGCGGCGCGCTGCATGACTTTTTGCAGCAGCGCGACCAGCCGCTTACTTTAGTGCAAACCCGTATCACTACACGTCGCGCGCAGGCGAAAGAGTGTCGACTGCTGGCCGTGCCGCTACAGGCGCCGCTGCTCTCCGTCCGCACCCTGAGCCGGGCCGCCGATGGCCGCCTGGCGGAATATGCCGTCAGCCTGGCGCGCGGCGATATGACAGAATTAACGCTTGAGCATTCGGCGAAGAATAATGGAGAAGAACAATGAGTTTACTGGCGAGCTTAAACCGCCCCGTAGTTGAAACGCAGCCCGTGCTGCGTCGTATTTTGAAAGCGATGAGCGAACCCGGCGCAGCGGTTATGCTGCCCTGCACAGAACAGTGGGCGGGCATCTCTCCGGCTGCTACTGCGCTGTTGACCACGCTGAATGAGGCGGATACGCCGCTGTTTATTGATCCTATGCTGGAGACGTCCGCGCTGCGCGACAGCCTGCATCGGAACAACGGCGCGCCGTTGACCTCGGAACAACCTGCTGCATTTGCGCTGCTGCACAGCGACAGCGATCCTGACCTGGCGGCAATCTGCGCGCCTGGCGCGACGGTAATTCTGGAAGTGCCTGCGCTGAACGGTGGGTTGACGCTGCGTCTGCGCGGTCCGGGCATTCAGGAACGCCGCGCCATCGCGCCGCAGCTGCCGCCGAAGACGCTCGCTTTCCTGCGCGAATGGCCGCTTAACGGCCAGGGCGTGAATTTGATGCTGACCTGTGGCGAAATGATGATGGTGCTGCCGCGCACCGCTCAGGTCGCCGTATGCTAATTCATCGCCGCGCGCCTGGTGAAAAGGGGGCAGAGCAGGCCCCCTTAGTCGGGGGCCTGCTGCCGCTTTCAGAACGTCCAGCTCAGATTCAGCCTTCCTGAGGTTTCCTGATAACGATGCGCGCCCGCCGCGTGCGTCACATCGACAGAGCCAGTCAGCCGCTGCGCCAGACGCGCTTCTCCTCCCAGTTTCACTTCCGCCAGATTACGCGCGCCTGACGGCTGGTTTTCGCCGGTGCCCATCTGCACGGCGAAAGGCTGTGTGTGATGCCGCCAGTTGGCCTCGATGTAGGGCGTGACGAGGCTGCCTTCGGTCAGCGCGACGCGCGCCCCCAGGCGGGTCAACAGGCTGCCGTCGCCTTTGCTTTTTACTCGGGTTCCCTGGCTATCTGTAAAGGTATCCGCCTTGACGCCCAGCCAGGCCAGCTGCGCTTTAGGCGTCAGGGTGACGGCGCCGGCGCGCATTGCGTAGCCGCTCTCTATAGAGGCCAGGTAGCCTTTGGCTTTATAGACCTGATTCTCCAGCTCATCGCCTTTCACGCTGCCGTTAAACCAGGTGTGTTGAAGCCAGCTGTCGATATAAGCGCCGTTGTTCAGCCAGCTGCCGTAAAGGCCGAGGCTGTAGCCGTTCACCTGGCCGCGTGAGCGGTAACCGGTGAGCGACGCGCGGGTATGATTGCGGTGGTGGCCATATCCGGCAAAGGCGCCGACGGTGAAGGCGCTTTCGCCGTGGCTGAACGTCAGCAGATCGCTGCCGAGCTGCGTCACATAGCTGTTGCCGCGCGTCGTTAGCTGGCCGCTAAGATCGATGTTGCGGTCGCGGCCGCCGGTCTGACGCAGCCACAGCGCGCCGTGGGTTTCCCCGTTCGCCAGACTCTGACGCGTTTGCTGCGCGAGGCGATCGTGATATTGCAGCAAAAACAGGCTGTTCATTGCGGCGATGTTTGCCATATAGCTTCCGCTTTCCGGTCGCCAGGCCCGTTTGGCGGGCGCGGGCGTCGGTTCCGGCGCGAGCGCGGGTTCAGGTGCGGGCGCAGGTTCAGGTGCGGGAGCGGGTTCAGGTGCGGGAGCGGGTTCAGGCGCGGGCGCGGGTTCAGGTGCGGGCGCAGGTTCAGGTGCGGGCGCGGGTTCAGGCGCGGGCGCCGGGTCAGGTTTGGGCGCAGGTTCAGGCGCGGGCACAGGCGCGGGTTCAGGTGCCGGTTCCGGCGCAGGTTCAGGGGTTGGCTCTGGCTCCGGCGTCTCATACTGGCTGGTTAAATACCAATTGTTCTCTTTCTTCCGCAGGAAGTAATCATACAGTCCGGCGGTAGTACGGCCTTTCTGATCGAACGTGCCTGCTGAAACGCCGCCGACGCTAATCAACTCTATCCCGTTTTCCGTCTCGCTTCCCAGACCGTTAAGGTTATTGATCTGCACAAAGGTTCTGCCGGACGTGTCGCCCTGAATAACCAGCCTGTCAGTGGGCGAAGCATCGCCGCCCAGCTGGGTATTCATCACCAGCAGCGCATCGTCGCCATGGTAGTTGCCTTCCACCGTTAGCGTGCGGAACACGGCGCTTTGGTTGCCGCCGAAATTGAGCGTTGCGCCGTTATTGAGGCTCAGGTTAGTCAGCGAGCTGTCGCCCGTCATCGCCCAGATGCTGTTTGCGCCTGCGAGCGTCATATTAATCGTGCCGCCGTTTTGCGTTTCGGTCAGACCGGTAATATAACCGCTGTAGGCCGGGTCGTTGGCGAGAGTGATGGCACCGCCGTCGGCAACCATTTTGCCATTCAGCAGCAGGCTGGTGGCGTTGAGGGTGGTTTCGCCCGTTGAATAAATGGCGTAAACGTCATTGATAAAGCGATCGTTACGCTCCGCATTCACCAGGCTTTGGCTGTCGAGAAAAACCTGACCGTTAATATCGAGCGTGCCGCTGTTATCAATATGGTAAAAATCGCGCTTGCCTTCGTCGTTTTCCTGCGCGCGTGACAGCACGGCGGCCATGCCGGTTAAGCTGACGTCGCCGCTGTTTTTTAAGCCGTAATAGGTTTGACTGGCGGCGCTATTGGTTACATCCACAGCCAAAAGGCCGCCGACGGTGATTTTCCCGCCGTTATTCTTGATACCATAGAACGCGCCGCTGTCGGTTGCGCTCGCTGGCTTTGAGAGCAGGGTGAGCATGCCGCCAATATCGATATTTCCTGTGTTTTCAATCGCAGTAAACTTTTCCGGCGCCTGAAACTGTTCTCCCGGCTGTCGTTGTACGCTGACGCCACCCTGAACGCGCAGATTACCGTTCTCGTTATTAATGCCCTGCGTTTCAAACTGATTATGGAGGTTCAGGTTACCGCCAATGGACAGCTTGCTTCCCGTCATTAAATAGACGCCAGAATTTGAATAAGGGCTGTTATTTTTTTCAGCGAGGTTTTCTCTTGATGAGATAATGGTCACGTTGCTGGCCAGCTCCAGTTTTCCATTCGTCGCCGCAGTGCCGACCGTCAGCGTGCCGGGAGCATTCACCGCTTTACCCTGATCGTTAAGCGTTAACAGGTCGCCTGCGTTGAGGATAAGCGTCGCATCGCTTTCAAAAACCATGCCCAGGTTCTCTGCTTCGTTAACAATATTTAGCGAGTAAACCGTATTGTCGGGAAATTCCGGGTCTGGCGAACTCTCGTTCACGCCCGTTACAAATTTATACCCGGAGGCGATCCAGTCTTCGATCTGGTGGCACGAACTGTTATTAAAACAGAGCAGGCCGTTCGCCTGGGCAGGCGCGGATAACGCTATAGTCAGGCCCAGGGTTGAAGAAACAAAGCGGGCTAATAAAGAAAATCGAAACGGGAAGCAGGGGATTGGCATAATAATCAGGTCTCCATTTTTATTGTTCTTTCCTTTTCTCTCCTTAAGCGATATTTAAGATT
>OKNF01000071.1_pt1 | contig 31339 bp, 23 predicted proteins | sample 1613121 | NCBI WGS metagenome assembly OKNF01 (sample SAMN04436838, study PRJEB24849) | human gut metagenome | biome: human gut; feature: NICU; material: stool | host: Homo sapiens | place: USA: Saint Louis, MO | collected 2011-09-08
GGACGTGAGCTGTCGCATTTCGGCCTGCATGAATTCTGCAATGTGCAAACCGTCTGGCGCAACCGCCGTTAAACCTGTAAGTTTGCGTCCGGCCTGCGTTCCAGGCGCAAATAAAGCATTAAGAGGGAAGTTTGAAAAAAAGAATCGTTATTCTGCTGCTAATTATCGTAGCAGGCGTGTTCTACTGGCGTTCCACCCTGCGCGTCACGCCGGAAGATCAGGCTTATTACGCGGCAATATTCTGTAACGTCGCCACCCAGCAAACCGATAACTACCTCGGCGGCATGCGCACGATGATCGAAGGTAGCAACAGCGACTATGCGCTGCATCGCAGCCGCTTTAATCAGATCGCCGCCGAGCGGGCCATCACCGCATGGCAAAGTCTGACGGCCACGGATAAAACGCGTCTCGCTTCAGATACGCAGGAATGTCAGCAGGCCATCGTCGAGCGCCTCAAAAAATAAGCGCCAGCAAAAGCTGCGACAGTAAAAAAATAAAGGGCCGTTCGTGAAGCGATCGGCCCTTTTTATTTTTAATGCGTTTTTTCAAACGTGACGCGTGCCGGTATGAACACGAAATTTCGCAAAGAAGGTCAGACAGTAGAGCGCGCAAAGGCCGACCACGACATAAATAATGCGGGAAATAATGGCAGCCTGTCCGCCAAATATCGCCGCAACCAAATCAAACTGAAAAAGACCGACCAGCAGCCAGTTCAGTCCGCCGACAATCAGCAGAATAAGTGCTACATAATCAAGCGCTTTCACAAAACCTCCCGTTGAGGATAATGCTCCCCCTTCGGCAATAAACCGGTTCTTCCTTTTAACCACGTGTCACGCCGGTTTATAACGTTGAGAGAGCAGGTGTATCGCTGAATTAAAGTGTAGCCACTGATCGAAATTTAGCCAATAAGGTGGTGCAACAAAGCGCCGCCACGCAGATAATTAATCAGACTGTAAATAAAAGCGTAACGCGACCCTCTCGCCGCCGATAAATTCTTTTTTCGGTGGCGAAAATAATTAATCGCTTTCCCAGCTTGTCGCTTTCATATCAATAACGAAGCGGTATTTCACTTCGCTTTTCAGCATGCGCGAAAACGCGTCTTCAATTTCTGCGCCGTTAATCAACTCTACATCGGCGGTGATATTGTGCTGACCGCAGAAATCGAGCATCTGCTGCGTTTCAAGAATGCTGCCGATAGACGTGCCGCTGACGCTGAGACGACGGAATACCATCGGGGTGATCGCCGGCGCCGGATGCGGATTTTCCGGGATGCCCACCAGCACCAGATGACCGTTGGCGCGCAGCGTATTCAGATAAGGATTCAGATCGTGCGGCGCCGCCACGCAGTCGAGAATAAAGTCGAGCCGATGCTGCCAGGCCGCCATCTGCTCCGCGTCGCGCGAGATCACCACATGCTGAGCGCCGAGCCGTCGCGCATCCTGCTCTTTGCCGGCGGAGGTAGTGAACAGCGTCACTTCCGCGCCCAGCGCGGCGGCGAATTTCACCGCCATATGACCCAGACCGCCCAGACCGATAACGCCAACCTTATCGCCAGCCTTGACGTTCCAGTGACGCAGCGGCGACCAGGTGGTCACGCCCGCGCACAGCAGCGGCGCCACCGCTTTCAGGTCGAGATTTTCCGGGATGCTGACGACAAAACGGCTGTTGACGATCATCGTCTGCGCATAGCCGCCGCGCGTGGTTTCGCCGCTAACAGCGTCGGTGCCGTTATAGGTCGGCACGAAACCCGCTTCGCAGTATTGCTCCTCCTGCTGCTGGCAGAAATGGCAGTGGCCGCACGAGCCGACCATCACCCCGACGCCAACCAGATCGCCAGGACGGAACGCGCTTACCGCCGCGCCCGCTTCGGCTACGCGGCCGACGATCTCATGGCCGGGCACCATCGGATAGTGGCTGACGCCCCACTCGTTGCGCGCCATATGCAGATCGGAATGGCAAACGCCGCAGTAGAGAATATCGATTTTCACGTCGTCCGCGCGCATCTCGCGCAGCGTCACGCTGCCGGTTGTCAGCGGCCTGTCGGCCGCATGCGCCACTATGGCGTTAATTTTCATGCAAGTCATTCGCTCCGTAAGGTAAACAGATCGGGCGTCGCCCGATTTCAGCGGGCGCCTACTATAGACAGAAGGTTTCCGTTTTGGTAGTAGTCACCTTTTAGGGTCATAGTTACCAAATGGTTACCATATGCCGACAATCGTTGATGGAAAATTATACTTTTACGCCGATTCAGAGCCGCGCCGTCTGATGGAGCTGTTCGCCGTGAAGTGGACCACGATGGTGATCCATGCGCTTTATCACTGGCCGGGCGGCAAATGTCGTACCGGCGAACTGCAACGCAGCCTACAGGGAATATCGAAAAAAATGCTGATCCAGACGCTGCGCGAAGTCGAGCAGCGTGGCCTGGTGCGGCGGCATGTTTACAACATGGTGCCGCCGAAGGTGGAGTATCAGCTGACCGAACTGGGCTGGACATTCGCCGAGCCGATTGAACAGATGTATCAGTGGGGGCTGGAGAACAAAGCGGCACTGGACGCAATGGAGGCGGCGCTGCGGGCCAGCCGCAGCGAGCACGCCGAATAAGCGCGATGATCCATTATCTGATAACGCGTTCCCGGTCCCGCTTCGCGCTGCACCCCCGCCGGATAAACGATATTATTAGCCGAATAATAAATTGACTTTGGGGTTACCTCTGTCGGGGCAGGCGATCCGGCACAACCCCTGTTAATCTTATTTCCTTTCCCCGTCCAGCTGGCCGGGGAGCGATGTCTTATTTGAAGGAGAAACCGGTGGCGGTAAAATTGATTGCTGTTGATATGGACGGAACGTTTCTCGATTCCGCCAAGCGTTATAACAAAGCGCGCTTTTTGCGCCAGTATGCCCAGCTGAAAGAGCGCGACATCCGCTTCGTGGTCGCCAGCGGCAATCAGTATTACCAGCTGGAGAGCTATTTCCCGGAGATTGCCGGTGAAATCGCTTTCGTGGCGGAGAACGGCGCGTGGATCAGCGACCGCAATGAAGAGGTCTTCTGCGGCGAACTGAGCGCGGATAACGTGCGGCGGGTAATGGCGATCCTGGCGCAGGAGCCGGAAATTCATACGGTAGTCTGCGGCAAACGCAGCGCGTATATTTCGCCCGCTATGCCCGATGAAACGGTGGCGCTGCTGTCGAACCACTATCGTCGCCTGGAGAAGCGCGCCGATCTCGACCATATCGACGACACCATTTTCAAATTCTCGTTGAATCTGCCGCACGACGGCGTCGAGCCGCTGATCGCGCGTCTGACGGAGGCGCTTAACGCGGCGGGCAACGTGGTGCGGCCGGTCTCCAGCGGCTTCGGCTTTGTCGACCTGATTATTCCCGGCCTGCATAAGGCGCACGGCATCAGTCTGCTGCAACAGCGCTGGGGCATTGACGACTGCGAAGTGGTGGCGATCGGCGACAGCGGCAACGATATCGAAATGCTGCGTCAGGCCGGCTACAGTTTTGCCATGGCGAACGCCACAGAAGCGGTGTCGGCGGCGGCGCGCTATCGCACCGAAGATCATAATGAGGAAGGCGCGCTGAACGTCATATCCCGCGTGCTGGCGCGCGAATATCCGTTTAACTGAGGCTAACACGACGGCGGCGGAAGCGCCGCCGTCGTGCCAGGTTATCAGATAACGGCCACGCCGCCGGTCACCGCCACGGTGGCACCGGAGATATAGCTGGCCTCGTCGCTGGCGAGCATAACATAGGCGGGCGCCAGTTCGGCCGGTTGACCGACACGCTGCATCGGCACTTCGCTGCCCAGGTTTTTCACCTGCTCCGGCGGCATTGTCGACGGGATCAGCGGCGTCCAGATCGGGCCTGGCGCCACGACGTTGGAACGAATGCCTTTATCGGCCAGCAGCGCCGCCAGGCTGCCGGAAAAGTTTACGATCGCCGCCTTGGTGGCGGAATAAGCGATCAGCTTCGGCTTCGGCTGGTCGGCGTTAACCGACGCGGTGCTGATAATGGCCGCGCCGGATGGCATATGCGGCACCGCCGCCTTGCAGAGATAAAACATGGCGTAGATATTGGTTTTGATGGTGCGATCGAATTCGTCGTCGCTGATCTCGTCCAGCGACTCGCGCGTCATCTGAAACGCCGCGTTATTCACCAGAATATCGATTTGACCGAAGTTGTTTACCGCCTGCTGCACGATATGGCGGCAGTGTTCCGCTTCGGTAATATCGCCTGGCACCAGGATGGCTGTACGCCCCGCCTCTTCGACCAGGCGCGCGGTATCTTTCGCATCTTCATGCTCGTCCTGATAGGAGATCAGCACGTCCGCGCCTTCACGGGCATAGGCGATGGCGACGGCGCGGCCGATGCCGGAGTCACCGCCGGTGATGATCGCTTTCTTACCCGCCAGACGTCCTGAGCCTTTATAGCTGGTTTCGCCATGATCTGGCGCGGGCTGCATATCGAAAATAGAACCCGGAACATCCTGCTGCTGTTCTGGCTGCGGTGGCTGTGGTCGGCTGGTCATAATAAGGTGTTCTCCTTTCTGGTTAACGGCTGCGACAGCCGTAAATCGAACTCAGGGTAATCTTATTATTCGGTCAATATCGCAGCGTAAACGGTATTGACCGAATAACGGAATACCGTTTCAGTATAGTTGACTGACTCATATTGCAAGCGCAGCGGCAGGCGGACGCGACATTATTGATCGGGCGCGGCGCCTGAATCTATTTATCCCGCCACCAGAGTTAGCCGGATATTTTTTGTCAGCGGGAGAGAAAAGCGATTATCGGCAACGATAAATCTTTGTCGCCGACGACAGCTTAAATTCAGGCGTCGCCCTGATAAAGCGGCAGCAAATTAAGTCGGCTGGCGGTGCGCTGAATATCCTCCAGTTCAACGCCCTGCGTCAGCGTTTCCGGCGGACACGCGGTGGTCAGAAACAGCTGACAGTGCCGGTCATACAGCACGTCGATCACATTGATAAAGCGCTGCTGCACCGCTGGCGAAACGCGCGCCAGCGGCGGCACATCCTCAACCAGCCAGCGCTGATGACGTTCGCACAGCGTGAGGTAGTCCATAACCGCCGTCGGCGCTTCGCAGAGCGCGCGAAAAGAGAAGTGCAGCGTATCTCCGGCAGGCGACAGCGTTTCCAGCGTGCGGTAACCCACCGTCAGCGGCAACGGCGCAGCGGCCGCCTCAGGCAGATGCAGCGCCCGACGCAGCGTTGGGGTGCTGTCCAGCAGCAGGCCGCCGGTGCTGAACGGCCCGTGCTGTTCATGGCGCAGCGTGCGGTAATCTTTCTCGCCGGTCAGCGCGATAGTCGTCAGATGTTGTCGCATCAAGGCAATACAGGGCTCGAAGCGCTGATGGTAGAGCGGGTTCGCCAGCAGGTTTTCCGGCGGATGGTTGGAGGTGGCGACCAGCAGCACGCCGTTGCGGAACAGCTGTGCCAGCAGCGGCTTAATCAGCATAGCGTCGCCGATATCATGCAGATGGAACTCGTCGAAGCAGAGCAGCCGACAGCCGCCGATGCTGGCGGCAATCGCCGCGTCAACGCTGCCGCCTGTGGCGATAGTCTGGTGTAGCTGACGGAAGAAATAGTGAAAATGGACGCGCTTTTTCTCCTGCAACGGCGCCCAGTCAAAAAAAGCGTCGACGATAAAGGTTTTGCCGCGCCCTGGCAGTCCCCAGACATAGAGTCCATCGCCCTGCGCCTGACGCGGCGCGCCTGCCAGCGTCCGGCTCATCAGCGCATCCAGGCGGGCGATCAGCTGCCGCTGCTGGTCGTCCAGCGTCAGGCTTTTTTCCGTCGCCTCGCGCTGCATCCTTTGTTGAAAAGTAAAAGCTGTCTGTGGCGCCGCCTTGATCATCTCGCTGCTCTGTCGGTGGTGTCAGTTCGGCCGCTATCATAACCTGCTCCGGCGCGCTGAGCAGCACAGGTTGTGCCGCCGACGGTACGGCTAACATGGACTGGGGCGCGATTATCGACAGGCCGTAAATAAAACACCTCGCCTGAAAACAGTGAGGCAGATCTATTTTCCTTTTCTTGAGGCGCTTTTAAGGTTAACGCAGGCGACGCTATTTATGCGCGCCCTTTAACTGGCTGAAATAATCTATTTCCACGGCCCTGAATATTTTACTATCTTCACTAAACCGGCAATGAATTTAAATCCAACGCACAGTCAGGCCAGGACTTAAATAAAGAAACGATGATATGGCCGATGCCGGAAAAAATATAAAAGGCAGGCGTTGCGCCTGCCCTGCGTTTACTGACCGCTAATCCGGCCCGCCAGCGACATTTTTGCGTCGGGATCGACCTGGAAACAAACCAGAATGGCGTCGCGGCGCGCCTCAATAAGCGGCAGCGCCTGTAACCCGTCACTTATCGCATCGCCCTTGCTGAGCCGCTCGCCGCCGACGATCACGCTGCCTTCCGCCACGTAGAGCCACTGCGCCAGTCCGTCGCGGTAGGGCGCGGCGGCGCTGCTTTTCGCCGTCAGCCGGATATCCCAGGCCCACACCCGTTGCCGAACGGTCAGCGGCGCGCCTGCGTCCTGCGGCCCCGCCAGCAGCGTCCATTGGCCATCAACGGCGCCTTCAGGCCTCGCCATAAACTGCACGCTGCCCTCGACATCCGCCTCTTCAGGACGAATAAAGACTTGTAGCATCTCCGTCTCCACCAGCGGCGCAGACTCCTCGTGCCATACGCCGCATCCGGCGCTAATCAGCATCGCTTTTTTCGCGGAAAGCGGCGTTCTCTCGCCGCGATCGTCCTCATGAAGCATCGAGCCGCGCCAGACATAATGCAGGATTTCGTCATTAACATGCTGATGCATGGCAATGCGGGCGCCGCTCTCCAGCTGCATATGATCGATAATCGCCAGTGGTCCGAACGCGCTGTCGTTGCGCATCGGATCGATCTCGCCGGGACGCATACGCCGAATGGTAAAAGGACCATATTCAAACAACTGTGACGGGCTGGCTCGCATGATATTCATCACTTTCTCCCTCCAGTGTTAAGGCAATGGCGGCAAAAAAAAGACGCCCGCAGGCGTCATCTTTCAGCGTCGACGTTTTATTTCACCAGTTCGGCGGTCATATGCACGCCGTTATTAAAGTTGGCTTCGGTAATTTTGTAACCTGCGCCCTGCTGGGCCGCCTCGGCAGCCTCCAGCGTCAGTGCGGTGGCGGTAACGCTGGCCGCGAAGCTGTTAACAGAGAGAGCGGAAAGCGCGATAATTGCAGCAAAAATTTTGACGTTTTTCATAATGGTTCACCTGATGCTTTATGAAGTTAGTGAGGCGTTATGCCTCGATGTGATAGATAGTAGGTGAGCCAGGCACAATTAAAAAGCGGAAGGATTTGCTCTATTCGTTCATAAAAATTGAAAGAAAAACGACCAGCGGTTAAGCCAGAAAACAAACCAGATAAAGCGAGAAGGTTAACTGGACGGCTGACTGACGATAAACGGGTCAGCAAACGGTAAAACCTGTTTTGCATGCAAAAAAGCCCGCCCGCGTGCCTGTTTTGGCGTTACGGTTTCGCTGTTGCGGCATGTCGCCGATGCAAGTTATGAATACGGGTGCGTTTTTTATACTTCACCGCATCACGTGAAATAAAGAGACACGCGCGGTTTTTATACAGCCAGCCATTAGCGGGAAAACGGCCGGCGCCTTACTTTTGCCGACGAAAATTCAATCAGTTGTCGTCTTCCGTGCAGCGCAATTTCTGTATCTGCTGGCGCTGCCTGCGCTTCGCTTCACGCGAAAAAATAATAAGTAAAAATAATAAATCAACAAGCTAAACAGCAAGGATATTCCTAAGTTCAGCGTTAAGTATGCACATTACTTGCGCATAATAAGGCCTTCCCTATACTTTCAGTAGAAGATTCCCTTGCGCAATCATTTAGAAAAATAAATATAACAAGCGCAACCGTGCTCCGACATTAACCTTTTAACGTTGATCAGGCGCTCCTGCCATCACTCTGGCTATCACAGCTGATACGACATCAACCGCCAGCGTTCTTTCTCTGCGTGGAAGACCAGCATGACATAAAGCGACACCTGAGGCCGCTTTCCACGCTTTTTTGTTCCGATTTACCGAATGCGGCTGTCAGCGGTGCGTTTACTGGCAAGGCCGCAGGAGAGACTGTTAATGACACCTTTTTCATCATTCTGGCAGGCCGGCTATGAGGGTGCGGATCATATCAATCAGCACGGCATACGCCTGTCAATGAATGAAACCAATGGGCATCTGCTTCGCATAAAGGAAGATTACGCCGCGTTAAAAGCGTTCGGTATTACAACGGTGCGGGAAAGCGTGGGATGGCGTTTGACCGAACGCGACGGCCGCTATGATTTTTCCTCGCTTGACGCCCGCCTTGAGGCGGCGCAGGAATATGATATCCAAATCTGCTGGACGCTTTGCCACTACGGCTGGCCCGAAGATTTACATCTCTTTTCCAGCGATTTTATTCCCCGCTTCGCCGCCTTTTGCGCCGCCGCCGCCGACTATATCGCGCCGCGCTCTACCCGGACGCCGATCTACTCGCCAAACAATGAAATCTCTTTCCTCAGCTGGGGCCTCTCCGTCGGGCTGTTTACCTGTTCAAATCTGCCTGAACAGGATCCTGCCGACGCCTGCAAACGTCAGCTGATTCGCGCGACGCTGGCTGGCTGCGACGCTATCTGGGAGGTCGACAGCAAGGCGCGCATTATGCACTGCGATCCTCTTATTCATATCGTCGCAACGGAAGCGTCGCCGGAAGCCAGAGATGCGGCGCAGTCCCTCAGCAATGCGCAATTTCAGGCATGGGACATGCTGCGCGGCACGCTGGCGCCGGAGTTGGGCGGCGCGCCGCGCTATCTCGATTTGATCGGCGCCAACTACTACCACGACAACCAGTGGGAAATGCCTTCGATGGCGCGGCTGCACTGGCACCTGGGCGATCGTCGCCGCAAGCCGCTGCACACCATGCTGGAAGAGCTGCAACAACGTTATCAGCGCCCAATGGTGATTTCTGAAACCAGCCACGTCGGCAGCGGACGCGGCGCCTGGATCGCGGACGTCACCGCGCAGGTGGCGCAGGCGCTGCTGGCGGGCGTCGAGCTTTATGGCGTCTGCCTTTATCCCATTATCGACCGGCCCGGATGGAATGATCTAACGGCCTGGCCCCACAGCGGACTCTGGGATCTCGACCGCAACGGCTCCGACCCTTTTCTCCGTTTAATCAACCAGCCCTACGCCAAGGCGCTTAGCCAGGCGCAACGAACATTACGACATTTTCAGTCGTTTACTCCTCCGGCAGCGGAGAATAAGGAGAATGGTATGCAGCAAAAAACTCTGATTGTTTTTAGCCACCTGCGCTGGGGCTTTGTATTTCAGCGTCCGCAGCACCTGCTGTCACGCCTGGCGCAGCACTACCGCGTGCTGTTTATCGAAGAGCCGATTTATGACGCGCAGGCCGCTTCGCTTCATTACTCCACGCCCGCGCCCAATATCACCGTGATTCAGCCCCATACGCCGATTGCGGCGCCTGGCTTCCATGACGACCAGATCGCCACGCTGCAGCTGCTGCTGACGGAGCTGGTGGACGAGCAGGAACAGCCTGTCGTCTGGTTCTATACCCCAATGGCGCTGCCGCTGCTGACGCCTTTTACGCCGTCGCTGGTGATCTACGACTGTATGGATGAGCTCTCCGCCTTTAATCAGGCGCCGCGCCAGCTACAGCAGCGTGAATCGGCGCTGATGACGCGCGCCGATCTGGTGTTTACCGGCGGCTCCAGCCTGTATGAGGCGAAAAAGAATAAGCATCATGCAATCTACTGTTTCCCCAGCAGCGTCGACGCCGTGCACTTTGAGCAGGCGCTGGATCGCAGCAACGGCCATCCGCTACAGCAGGCGCTGCCGCCGATGCGCCTCGGCTACTACGGCGTGATCGACGAACGTCTCGATATCGATCTGGTGGCGGCGCTGGCTGATACCCACCCGGAATGGCAGATCGTGATGGTCGGCCCGGTGGTGAAAATCGATCCGGCGACGCTGCCGCAGCGCCCGAATATTCACTGGCTGGGCCAGCAACCTTATGAAGCGCTGCCGCAGTTCCTCGCCGGCTGGGACGTTTGCCTGATGCCGTTCGCCCTGAACGCCTCAACGCAGTTTATCAGCCCCACCAAAGTGCTGGAGTATATGGCGGCGCAGCTGCCGATCGTCAGTACGGCGATTGCCGACATTGTCCGTCACTATCCCGACCTGGTGGCGATCGCCTACAGCCCGGAAGAATTTGTTCGCGCCTGCGAACGCGCGCTGGCCATGAGCGCCGAAGAACGCGAGATGAAGGCGCAGCAGATGCAGGCGGTCGTCGCCGCCACCTCGTGGGATACGACCACCGAGCAGATGCATAAGCTGATGAGCCAGGGCGCAGCCGCCGCGCGCGCGCCGGTGGTTCAGACGCCGCCGGTTATCGCCGACGAGGTACAGCAGATTACGCGACGGCTGAAGCCCACCGCCGATCAACTGTCCTCCCTGCCCTGCCTGATTATCGGCGCCGGGCCGACCGGCCTGAGCGCCGGTTATCACTACGGCAAAGGGGCGTTGGTGCTGGAGAAAAACGCCTCGCCGGGCGGTTGGTGCCGCTCGCTGAACGACAAAGGTTTCACCTTCGACTACGCCGGCCACATTATGTTTTCGCAGGACCCCTACGTACTGAAGCTGTATGAGATGCTGCTGGGCGATAACCTGCACTGGCAGATGCGCGAAGCGTGGGTCTATAACGATGGCGGCACTTACACCCGCTATCCGTTCCAGGGCTCGCTCCACGGGCTGCCGCCGGAAGTGATTAAAGAGTGTATTCTCGGCGCGATCGAGGCGCGCTACGGCGTGGCGGGCGACGCGGCTGAGACGGCGTCAACGGCGGCGCTGGCGCAGCACCGCGACTGCTGCGCCGACGGCGTAGTGCCGGATGGCGAATGCGTGATGCAGGAAAAGGGTCTGACGGAAAATTTCGAGCAGTTTATCTATAAAACCTGGGGCCGGGGCATCGCTAAACATTTTGCCGTGCCCTACAACAAAAAGCTCTGGACGCTGCCGCTGAGCGAAATGGAAACCTCCTGGCTCGGCGGTCGCGTGCCGCTGCCCGACCTGGCGCAGATCGTCGAAGGCGCGTTGGCGCCGCTGGAAAAACCGATGGGGCCGAATGCCCGCTTTGGCTATCCGCTAAAAGGCGGCTTCCAGGCGCTGATGCACGGCTTCCTGCCGCACCTGACCTGTGAGCTGGAAACCAACAGCACGCTGGCGGCGCTGCATCCTGAGCAGCATATCGCGGTGCTAACAGACGGTCGCCGCTACCGCTACGATCAGCTGATCAGCACCATGCCGTTGCCGCAGTTGATTAAGCTGATCGGCGATGAGGCGCCGCAGGAAATTCACGATGCGGCAGCGAAGCTGCGTCACGTGTCGATTCGCTGCGTCAATATCGGCGTAGGCCGCGCCGACCTGACGGAAAAACACTGGATCTACTATCCGGGCGAGACGCTGTTTCATCGCATCTTCGTACAGGGCAACGCCAGCCCCTTCTGCAACCCGCCCGGCGGCTGCGGCCTGACTTGCGAAATCAGCTATTCGCCGCATAAGCCGCTGCCGGTAGACGGCGACGCGCTGATCCAGCGCTGCATTCAGGAGTGCATCGCGGTAGGCATGATTAACGCCGACGACCCGATTATTACCGCCAACCAGGTCGATATTCCTTACGCCTACGTGGTCTACGACCATGCGCGCCAGGCGAATATCGCGCTCATCCGCGACTGGCTGCTGCAACAGGATATCCTGCTGTCGGGACGCTACAGCGAATGGGAATATTACAATTCCGACCACGCATTCCTGGCGGGCAAGCGCGCGGCTGAGTTTGTCAAAGCGCGCGAAACCACGCTGGATAAACAGGAAACCGGCTACTGATCCCACCGGCGTCGGGTTCTGGCCCGACGCCCTTTATTCTCTTCCTATACGCGATCCATCTGGCTGATCGGCTCGCCCGTCTGGTCTACACTGTCTGACACCGGTTGACGCGTCTTTGCGCTCATAATCATAACCATACCGGCAGACACAATACTGGGTGAAGCATGAAAATACGGTTTCTTTCCAGCAACGATTTAAAGCTGGACGAGGTGCGCAAAATTCTTGGGCCGATAGGCGTTGAGGTCATGCCCGTTGCGTGCCGCATTGAAGAGATACAGACAGAAGATGAAGTCGAGCTGGTGCGCGACAAGCTGACCAAAGCATTCGCTCTGATCGGGCGGCCGCTGTTTGTGGAACATACCGGCCTCTATCTCGACGGGCTGAACGGCCTGCCCGCCGGACTGACGCGCATTTTCTGGAACCGGCTTAACGCCGAACGCTTTACCGCGCTGGTGCAGGCGCTGGACAGCCAGCAGGCTACCGCCAAAACCGTGCTGGGCTACTGCGACGGCCGCAAAATGTATCAGTTTTCCGGCGAGGTGCGCGGCAAAATCGTTGCGCCAGCCGGCCCGCGTGAATTTATCTGGGACTGCATTTTTATGCCGGAAGGCCATACGCAAACCTTCGCCGAGATGGGCGAACTCAAGCACGAGATCTCTATGCGCCGTCTGGCGCTGGATCGTTTTGCCGCCTTCCTGAAAACCACAAGGAGCGTGCCATGAAACCCGAACTGAAACGCGCCTATGACGCCGGGAAACTGATCCTGTTCGCCGGGGCGGGCGTTTCGCGCAATCTGGGCCTGCCGGAGTGGCATGAGCTGATTGCGCATCTGGCCAACGAGCTGGGCTACGATCCGCAAATCTTCAACGCCTACGGCACTCACCTGTCGCTGGCGGAGTACTACAAACAGAAAAAAGGCTCGCTGGGGCCGCTGCGCAGCTGGATGGATCGCGAATGGCACCGGCCCGATATCGACGTGCGCTCCTCAGAGATCCACACCATGATCACCCAGGGACGCTTCTCGCGCATTTATACCACCAACTATGACCGCTGGCTGGAGATGGCGCACGACGCGCACAAGGTGCCCTACTATAAGGTGGCCAACGCCGCCGATCTGGTGTCGCTCAACGAAAGCCGCCGCCATATCATCAAGCTGCACGGCGATTTCGATGACGACACCTCGATCGTGCTGGATGAAAGCAGCTACTTTGAGCGGCTCTATTTAGACTCGCCGCTGGATATTAAGCTGAGGCACGACGTGATGGGCAATTCAGTGCTGTTTGTCGGCTACAGCATCAGCGATTTCAATATTCGCCTGCTGTTTTACCGTCTGACCAAAATGTGGGGCCGCACCGGTCTCGCCTCCGCCCGCCCCACCTCGTATCTGTTCACTAACCGCAACAATCCGGTAGCGAAGGAAGTGCTGGGCCAGTGGGGCATCGAGATGATCGTTTCCGAGGAGGATGATCCGCGTAAGGCGCTGGGCGATTTCCTGTCAGAGCTGATCGCCTGAGGCTGACGCTTCAGGCGAGATACGCGTTTAGCCGATCGGAGGCGCCGGTTGCCAGCAGCCCTGACGCGCCGCCGTTATGCTTTCTTTTGCAGCGCCGCCAGCAGCGACTCATCCGCGCCGACGCGTACCAGCGCCGGGATTTCGCTGAGCGGCGCCTCCATTTGCAGCCATTGACCGCCGTGATAACGTTCGCCATCGCGCGCGATCCAGCTTTCCTCCGCCGGCAGCCAGACGCGGCGAGTGCGTTCTCCGGCATGCAGCACCGGCGCTACCAGCAGATCGCGTCCCAGCAAATACTGATCCTCGACCTGCCAGCTTTCCGCCTGCTGCGGATAGTGATAGAACAGCGGACGCATCACCGGATCGCCCTGTTCATGGGCCTGTCGCATCAGGCTGTCAATGTAGGGACGCAGGCGCTCGCGCAGCAGCAGACAGGCCTTCATTAGCTGGTAATTCTCTTCGCCGTAGCTCCAGACTTCGTTTGGCGAGCCGCTGTTGCACTGCGCGATGCCGTTGCGCCAGGCTTCCGGCGGCGCGATCTGCGGCTCGCGGTAGCCGTGCAGACGCATTACCGGACAGAATACCGCCCATTGAAACCAGCGGATCAACAATTCGTGAAAGGCGGGATCTTCGACGTTGCCGCCCTGAAAGCCGCCGATATCGGTGGTCCACCAGGGAATGCCCGCCATCGCCATATTCAACCCGGCGGAGAACTGGTTGCGCAACGCATGAAACGAGGAGTGCACGTCGCCCGACCACGCCAGCACGCCGTAGCGCTGGCTGCCTGCCCAGGCGCAGCGCACCAGGTTGACGATCTCCGTTTCCCCCTGCTGCTGTAACCCTTCATAAAAACCCTGAGCAAACTTCTGCGGGTAGATATTGCCCACCTCCAGCACCGGCCCCAGATGGTAGCGATAGTTATCGAAATCGTAGGCGCGATACTCCGGCTCCGCCTCATCCAGCCAGAAAGTGCGAATGCCAGAATCGTAATAGTTGCGCTTCACCTCCTGCCAGACAAACTCGCGCGCGGCGGGATGAGTGGCGTCGAAAAAGGTGGTGTTGCCCAGGAAATCGAGGTTGACCGACACGCCGCGATCGCTGTTAACCAGCAGCCCCTGCGATTTCATGCGCGCGTAGTTGGCACTGCGGCTGTCGACCGTCGGCCAGACCGACACCATGGTTTCGATGCCCATCGCCTTCAGCTCCGCCACCATCGCTTTGGGATCGGGCCAGTCGAGCGGGTCGAAACACCAGTCGCCCTGATTCGGCCAGTGGAAAAAGTCGATAACGATCACCGAGAGCGGCAGCTGACGTCGCCGGTATTCGCGCGCCACCTCCAGCACCTCCTGCTGAGTGCGATAGCGCAGCTTGCACTGCCAGAAGCCGGTGGCGAAGCTGGGCATCGGCGGCGCGGTGCCGACGGCGCGGCCATACTGCCGCAGGATCTGCGCCGGTTCATCGCCTGCGGTGATCCAGTAATCCATCTGGTCAGTGACCTGCGCCTGCCAGCGGGTGACGTTTTTCCCGAAGGTGGCTTCGCCGATCGCCGGGTTATGCCACAGCAGGCCATAACCCAGGCTGGAGAGCATAAAGGGCACGCTGGCCTGCGAGTTGCGCTGCGCCAGCTCCAGCGTGCAGCCTTTGAGATCCAGCCCTTCCTGCTGATACTGCCCCATGCCGTAAATTTTTTCGTCGCGCCGCGCCTCGAAGCGCACGGTCAGCTGATACTTCCCACCGGGGATCGGACGAAACTCGCGGCCATCCAGCTTGAGGGCGCTGATATATTTATCCTGGCTTTTCTCCGTCGCGCCGATGCCGACCGTGGTGCGCTGGCGCCAGAACTCTTCCAGCAGCAGCTCGCCGCGCTGATTACGGAAGGCGAGCTGACCGCGCTGATTAAGCGTGGCGGTAATATTGCCGTTGCGCAGGCTCAGGGACTCGCCATCCTGTGTGATCTCCGCCGCCTGCGGACCGGGCGGCAGCAGCGCCCAGTCGGTGTCCGCTATCTGCGGCTGGCAACTGGCGCGCACGCGCAGGCTGTTTTCTCCCCAGGGTTCGACAATCAGCGTTTGTCGATCGAAGCGCCAGATAATGCGCTGCTGTTCCGCCCGTAATTCACTCATGACAACTCCTGTGGCTTAAGGGCGCCCGCGCCGCTGACGTTCTGCGTCGCCGCCGCCGTTTTATGCTGATTAATTTCACGCATGGCGTCGTCGTTCAGCCGATACCAGCGCATGGTGAGCGCGCTCAACAGAGAGAGCACGCCAGGGATCAGGGAAAAGAGCGCGATAATCGCCAGCATCGCACTGCCGTTTTGCTGCGGCGCCTGAGCGACATATCCGCTGAGGCCGAGCGTCCAGCCGACAATCGCGCCGCTGACCGCCATGCCCATCTTCAGCACCGCCAGCAGAGTAGAGAATATGGTGCCGTCCATGCGCTTGCCCTGACGATATTCACCGTAGTCCACCACGTCCGACATCATCACCCACATCAGCGTGGTGGTGACCTGGTAAAAGCTGGAGACGACAAAGGTCATTGCCACCAGCAGCGGCAGCGACGCAGGCATAAACAGAATGCTGATGCTGAGCAGGCCGCACATTACCGCGCTGAGGGTAAATGCCTGCAACTTGCTGCGGCGACGCGTCATCCACTTCGCCATCCAACTGCCGACGCTTTTGCCGACAATATGCGCCGCCAGCAGCCACATAAACAGGCTGGCGTCGCCGAGATAGTAGGTGACGTAATACATCATCGCGCCGAGCCGTACTACGCCGAAGGCGATATTGCAGAACACCAGCAGCGCGACCACGCGCCACTGATCGTTACGCAGCAGATCGCGCAGGTCGGCGAGGAAATTCTCATGGCTGCCGTGCGTGCTGACGCGCTCGCGGGTGTTGAAGAAGCAGAGCAGGAACATCAGCGCCGCCAGGCTCGCCATAATCGCCATCGCGCCGAAGTAGCCGTCCAGCTTGTTGCCGCCGCCGATCCACTGCGCCAGCGGCATCATCAGAAAGGTGGACATCGCGCCACCGAGGGTCGCCAGGAAAAAGCGGTACGACTGCAACGAAATACGCTGGGTATCGTCAGAGGTGATAATGGCGCCCATCGAGCAGTAAGGAATATTGATGGCGGTATAGAGCAGCATCATCAAACAGTAGGTGACGCTGGCGTAGATCATCTTGCCGCTTAGCGACAGCGATTCCGGCACGGCGTAAATCAGCAGGCAGCTGACGCCGAACGGCACCGCCAGCCAGAGCAGCCAGGGCCGAAAGCGCCCCCAGCGCGTGCGGGTGCGGTCGGCAATCAGCCCCATCGCCGGATCGACGATCGCATCGGCGACGCGCGCCAGCAGAAACAGCGTGCCGACGAAGACGGCGGGCAGGCCGACAACGTCGGTATAGTAGAAGGTGAGAAAGATAATGACGTTTTCCAGCCCGATATGGCTCGCCATATCGCCGAGGCCATAACTGATTTTTTCTTTAACCGATAAGGTTGCACGCATGGTTGTCCGCCTTGTTCGCCTGAGAGGAACACCTTCCGTGGCCTGAAGAGCAGTTATAGGAAGCCAGGCGGGCGACAACAATTACGGGATCTGATTAAACCCTTATGTTTTTTACTTTATGTGATACGGGTAACAGGCTGGTTGTCGATTGCAGTTAGCGCGTGAAATAAATAGCGTTCCTGGTTAATTTTTAACACTTTCTGGCTTTTCTTGTGCGCCAGAGCCGCCAGATGCACAGTTTACAATGCAGTATTTGCCCGGCGGCAGCGGATCTTTATCAGGAGCATCAAAGCATCCGTTTTATGGCGACAGTGTTGATCTCCTGACCAGGCCATAAACACGTCGACGCTATAAATCGTCAAGGGAGAGTAATCCGCATCGTTGATAACAAACTTTCCATGCAGCGGCGCAGGCGCGCCGACGCCGTCTTAACTCTCTATTTCAACTCCAGCCGACGCGCCAGGCGATGCAGGTTGCCCGCATCCATCTCCAGACGGCGCGCGCAGGCAGCCCAGTTATTGTTGCTGGCCTGCAGAGCGCGCAAAATATACTGGCGCTGAAAGTCGCGCGTGGCGTCCTGCAAATTTTGCTGCGGCAGCGCCTCGGCGAACGACGGCGCCTCCGCGACCTCCGTGCCGTTATCTAGTGAAAAGTGATGCGGCATCAGCAGAATATCGCCGTTGCGCGCATCCGCCTGCGCCACGATGGTGGCACGGTAAATCGCATGCTCCAGCTCGCGGATATTCCCCGGCCAGCCGTAGCTGCTGAGCATGGCGCGCGCCGCCGCGCTCAGCGCGATATGCTGCAAACCAAACTTCACCCGGCATTTTTCGCAGAAATAGCCCGCCAGCAGAATAATATCTTCGCCGCGTTCGCGCAGCGCCGGCACCTGTAGCGGAAAAACGCTGAGGCGATGGTAGAGATCGGCGCGAAAGCTGCCGTCCGCCACCGCCTGACGCAGATCGCGGTTGGTGGCCGCCAGGATACGCACGTCCACTTTCAGATGCCGATCCTCCCCTACCCGCTGCAGGTCGCCATACTGCAATACGCGCAGCAGCTTCGCCTGTAGCGTCAGCGGCAGCTCGCCGATTTCGTCGAGAAACAGCGTGCCGTTATCGGCCATTTCGAATTTGCCTGTGCGATCGTGCACCGCGCCGGTAAAGGCCCCTTTTACGTGGCCGAACAGCTCGCTCTCCGCCACCGTCTCCGGCAGCGCCGCGCAGTTGAGGTAAATCAGCGGGCTGGCGGCGCGCGCCGACTGGCGATGCAGCGCCTGCGCCACCAGCTCTTTGCCCACGCCGGTTTCACCGGTGATCAGCACATTAAGATCGGTCGGCGCCACTACCGCGATCTCTTTCTTCAGCTGCTGCATCGGCGCGGAATCGCCGATCATTTCGCTCTCTTCCGTTTCGCTGCGGCGCGGGCCGCCCAGCGTCAGGGCGTTGCCCGGCTGCTCCAGCTGCTCCAGCAGCAGCGCGTTGTTCAGCGCGCTGCCGACCAGCGTCGCCACCACGCGCAGTTCCTCATCGCTGTAGGCGTCGAACTGGCTGGCGTTCATGCCGTCAAACGTCAGCGCGCCGATCAGATTCTGCCCGGAAAACAGCGGCAGCCCGACGCAGGCGTGAACGTGCAGCTCCTGCTGGTCGGGAATCAGCCCGTCGTAAGGGTCGGGCAGGCTGCTGTCGGCGGGAAAGCGCACCACGTCACCGGCGCGCGCAATCGCCTCCAGCCGCGGATGCGCCTCGATTTTAAAACGGCGTCCCATAACATCCGGCGCCAGCCCCGCCGTCGCCAGCGGACGAAAATGCTGCGCCTCATAGCGCAGCAGCGCAGTGGCGTCGCACTGCAACAGATGATGAATACTGCCGATCATCCGGTTAAAGCGATCGGGACGTGAAAGGCCGTTCTGAATCTCAACTGCCAGCGCGGCCAGCTTCTCTACGGATATCGTCATGCTGTCGTTTCCACAATACATTGTCAAAATAACAATAGACCGGGAATGTCATTTTAACAACCCAGGAAAATAAAAGTTGGCACGCCGAATGCAATAACAGGATAACTTTATGAACCTGTTGAGGAACCAAGATGAGCATTCACGTTAAGAACAATATTACCTGGGTAGGCCAACGCGACTGGGAAGTACGTGATTTTCATGGTACCGAATATAAAACGTTAAAAGGCAGCAGCTACAACAGCTATCTGATCCGTGAAGAGAAGAATGTCCTGATCGATACCGTTGACCATAAATTCAGCCGTGATTTTGTAACGAACCTGATGCAGGAGATCGATCTCGACAAGATCGATTACATCATCATTAACCATGCGGAAGAGGACCATGCCGGCGCGCTGACCGAGCTGATGTCGCGTATTCCCCATACGCCGATCTACTGCACCGAAAACGCTATCGATTCGATTAACGGTCACCACCACCACCCGGAGTGGAACTTTAACGTGGTGAAAACCGGCGATACGCTCGATATCGGCAACGGCAAAAAACTGATCTTCGTGGAAACGCCGATGCTGCACTGGCCGGACAGCATGATGACCTATATGACCGAAGATGCGGTGCTGTTCAGCAACGACGCCTTCGGCCAGCACTACTGCGACGAACATCTGTTTAATGACGAAGTGGATCAGACCGAGCTGTTTGAACAGTGTCAGCGCTACTACGCCAATATCCTGACGCCGTTCAGCCGTCTGGTGACGCCGAAAATCAATGAAATCCTCGGCTTCAACCTGCCGGTCAGCATGATCGCGACGTCGCACGGCGTGGTATGGCGCGACAACCCGACGCAGATCGTCGAGCTGTACCTGAAATGGGCGGCGGACTATCAGGAAGATCGCATCACCATTCTGTACGACACCATGTCCAACAACACCCGCATGATGGCCGACGCCATCGCGCAGGGCATTAACGAAGTCGACCCGCGCGTGGCGGTGAAAATCTACAACGTGGCGCGTAGCGACAAAAACGAAGTTCTGACTAACGTTTTCCGCTCCAAAGGCGTGCTGGTGGGCACCTCCACGATGAACAACGTGATGATGCCGAAAATCGCCGGCCTGGTAGAAGAGATGACCGGCCTGCGCTTCCGCAACAAACGCGCCAGTGCCTTCGGCTCGCACGGCTGGAGCGGCGGCGCGGTCGATCGCCTCTCCACCCGTCTGCAGGACGCAGGCTTCGAGATGTCGCTCAGCCTGAAAACCAAATGGCGTCCGGACGGCAACGCGCTGGAAGCGTGCCGCGAGCATGGCCGCAGCATCGCCCGCCAGTGGGCGCTGTCGCCGCTGCCGGCGAAAGCCGCGCAGCCGGAAGCGGCCGTTGCGCCTGCCGCCGCGATCGATGTGCCGGTTAACGCCGCGCCGAAAAGCTGCGCCAGCGCCGCGACGGGCGATGCCGATCAGAAGATGATCTGCAGCGTCTGCCTGTGGGTCTATGACCCGGCCACGGGCGAAGATTCTCAGGATGTCGCGCCGGGCACCGCCTGGGCAGACGTGCCGGAAGATTTTCTCTGCCCCGAATGCGGCATGGGCAAAGACGTTTTCGACCCGTATGAGGGCTAATGCTATGTCATCCGATATCGTCATTATCGGCTCCGGCTTCGCCGCCCGACAGCTGATTAAGAATCTGCGTCAGCAGAATAAAGAGGCGCCCATCCGGCTGATCGCCGCCGACAGCTGCGATGAGTACCACAAGCCGGAGCTGAGCCACGTCTTCTCTCTGGGCCAGCGGGCCGATGATTTGACCCGCATGACCGCCGCCGAGTACGCAGAGAAAAACAACGTGACGCTGCATCCGCATACGCGGGTCTCGCGCATCGACGCCGCCGCGCACCGTATTGAGACCACGGCGGGCGACTTTACCTTCGGCAAACTGGTGCTGGCCACCGGCGCGGAAGCGCTGGTGCCGCCGGTCAGCGGCAGCGAGCTGATGTACACCCTTAACAGCCAGCAGGAGTATCGCCGCTGCGAGGAGAATCTGCGGGACGCGAAACGCGTGCTGCTGATCGGCGGCGGGCTGATCGGCACCGAGCTGGCGATGGATCTCAACCGCGCCGGCAAACAGGTAACGCTGGTGGATCGCAGCGGCAGCCTGCTCTCGGCGCTGATGCCGCCGGAGATTAGCGGGCGCTTACAGCATCGTCTGACGCTGGCGGGCGTGGAGATGCGCTTTAACTGCGAGCTCTCCTCGCTGGCGCGCCATCACGACACGCTGATCGCCACGCTGAATAACGGTCAGCAGATCGCCTGCGACGCAGCGGTCTGCGCCATCGGCCTGCGCCCGAATATCGCGCTGGCGCAGCAGGCGGGGCTGGAGACGCGGCGCGGCATCGTGGTGGACGATCGCCTGACCACCTCGCGCCCCGATATTTTCGCCCTCGGCGACTGCGCCGAGATTCAGGGCAAGCTGATGCCTTACCTGCAGCCGGCGCAGCTGGCGGCGATGACGCTGGCGAAAAACCTCACTGGCAACAGCGCCAGCCTGAGCCTGCCGGCGATGCTGGTCAGGATCAAAACGCCTGACCTGCCGCTGCACCTGGCCGGCAACGCCGGGGATGCGGATCTGAACTGGGAAATGCAGTTCAGCAAAGCGGGCATCGTGGCGAAAGGGCTGGACGCCGCCGGACAGCTGAAAGCGTTCGTGGTCAGTGAAGATCATATGAAGCAGGCGCTTCCCTTGCTGAAACAGCTCACCCGTTAATCACGGAGTAAAATATGACTGACCTGATGTGTTATCAAACGCTGCCGTTGTGGAACAGCGCCACGCTGCCGCCGGTATGGCGCGAACCTTACCGCACCGAGCCAGGCTGCTGGGCGCAGCTGAAAGTGTATAAAGGCACGCTGGATATCGCCCTGCTCACCGAGCGCGGCGAGACGGTCGAGACGCTGAGCCTGAACGCCGCCTCGCAGCCGCCGCGCCTGGCGCCGCAGCAGTGGCACCGCGTTACCGCCGTCAGCCCGGACGTGGAGTGCCAACTGGCGTTCTACTGCAAGCCGGAGGATTACTACCACAAGCGCTATCAGCTGACCCCGCCCCATTCGGAAGTGTTGGAAGCGGCGGGCCGCATCGCGCCGGGCCGGGCGCTGGATCTCGGCTGCGGCAACGGCCGTAACGTGCTTTACTTGCAGCAGCGCGGCTTCGATGTGGAGGGCTGGGATAAAAACAGCGACAGCCTGAGCAGCCTGCAACAGATCATCAACGCCGAAGAGCTGGCGCATATCCGTCTGCGGCAGTGCGATCTCAATCAGGTCACCATTGAACAGCAGTACGATTTTATTCTCTCGACCGTGGTGATGATGTTTTTGCAGCCGGAGACCATTCCGGAGCTGATTGATCAGATGCAGCAGGCGACCGCGCCGGGCGGCCATAATCTGATCGTCGCGGCGATGAGCACGCCGGACTATCCCTGTCCGATGCCGTTCCCGTTCACCTTTAGCCGCAGCGAACTGCTCGGCTATTACGACGGCTGGGATATTCTGAAGTACAACGAGAACCCCGGCGCGCTGCATAAAACCGACGCCCAGGGAAACCGCATTAAGCTGCGCTTTGCCACCCTGCTGGCACGCAAACCGGCTTAAACGTGAAGCAATGTGAGTAAAAAGCAAAAGCCCGGCGTCAAGCCGGGCTTTTTTATGTAACAGCAATGCAAGCGGGATAAGCGCGCCGTTCTGCTAGCCATACAAGCCGGCAGCGAGATTCAGCAGCGCATCCAGCAACAGGCAGCAGAAGATGGCATAGACGGCGATAAGCGGATAGCTCACCACGCTAAACTCCAGCGTTGCCAGCAGGCGCCAGGGGCTGCTGAGCAGCCGCGCGACGGCAATGCCCGGACGGCGGAGGCCGGGCGCCTGTTTCGACCAGACCGACCAGAGAATAAGCCATTCAATCAGCACGATAAACAGTGGGGTCATGCCGGAAAAGCCTTCTCCTTTCGCGGCGCTGTGGCTAATGGTCAGCACCAGCACCCCGACCAACAAAGCCGCTAACAACGCCACCGAAACCAGGCAATCCAGCAGGATAAATATCCCCATCAGCCACGGTCTGCGCTGTAGACCCATCAGGATCGCATCGCTGAGATAGAGGAAATAGACGACAAGGGCGAACGCGATCGGCCCGGTCGGCAAGCCAGGCGGCGAGCCGGAAAGCGCCAGAGGAAAAATCGCGCCCCAGAACGCCAGCAGAAACAGGCCCTGCCAGCTTAACGCACAGCGGCGCGCACTGATGAATTCGAGCATCGCGGGATTAAGCCGCTGGACCAGCTCAGGAAAGGTGACGTAAAGCGTATTGACCTGCTGCGCCATTTTCGCGATCAGCCCCGGCACCAGACGCGCCCATAACGGCGCGGCGGCGCGATCGCCGCACAGCAGCCCCAGCGCCAGGCGCGTGGAGAGATCGCCGTGCTGCGATTCATTTTTCATCTCATGCCAGGCACGCTCGCGCCCGGTCGCGCGAATTTGCGCATTAAGCGCCTCCTGCAACGCTTCCGGCACCAGATAGCCGCTGCTGTATTGGTCCAGCTCCCACTGCAGCGCATCGCTGATTTTCTCTACCAGCCACTCTGACAGCCCTGGCTGCTCCGCCAGCGCGGCAGCCAGATCCTGATGAAACTGCTGCTGCTGCATCAGGTTGCCTTCATGGCTCACCCGCTGAAACAGCGCGTCCAGCGCCGTAAGTTTACCGTTACCTTCGTTCACCAGCTCAGCGGCCAGCGCCTGCATCTCTTCCGGGGTATAGATTGGCGCGAGCGAAGGCGGAAAAGCCGCGACGGCTTCAAGGCCGGGTTCAGCGACATATCCCGGAAAAATGGAGGCCTCCGCGTCCGGCTCAGCGGCGGCGGTTTCCTGACAGGGTTCAGCATCATATCTCGCAGGAGGAGAAGCCCCAGCGTTCGGCTCAGCGGCGGCGATGTCCTCCGGGCGATGTACGGCGTCCTTCTCAACGGCCAGGGCGCGCTCAGGAGCGTCGTCAGTTTCGTCCGGCTGAAGCGCGCTGGCGCTGCTTTTCGCCCACTCGAACGCCTCGCGCAGCCGCTGATATCCATCCGGATCGCTGTCCGGGCGGCAGGTTTTCAGCTGGCGCGCATAGGCGCGACGAATCAGCGCTTCATCGCCGGTGGGCTCAATGCCCAAAATTTGCCAGCTGTTCATCACAATAATGTCCCTTCAACCGTATCCAGCGCCTCGCAGACCTTCTGGCGTACGTCCGCGATACGTCGTTCATCCTGGCTGTCGAGCGCCTGTTCGAAGACGCTCATGACGTTATCGATCCAGGCGCGCTCTTCCCCCAGCAGCCGCTCAAACAGACGCGAGCCGCGCAGCAGCAGATCGCGGTTCTCCTGGCGGTCGCGCGGGTGACGCTTGAGGTCGTTCAGCTTTTGCAGGCTCTGCTCGATTTGCGCCGCCGTCATCTGTCCCGGCACCTTCTCTATTACCAGCCGGGCGCTGTTCGGGCCGTCGATCTGCTGGCACTGCACTTCCAGCAGGCCATCCAGCGTATAGGTAAAGCGGATATCCAGCGCCACCTCACCCGCCCCGCGCGGCGGCACTTCAATATTCATTTCGCCGAGGTAAACGTTATCTTTTACCCGCCGCCCTTCGCCCTGATAAATTTTTAGCAGGACGCTGGTTTGGTTGTCGGCAACGGTGGTCACCGTTTTGCTTTTGCTCACCGGCAGCCAGGTGTTACGCTCAATCAGCGGCAGAAAAAAGCCGCTCTCCAGCCCGCCAGGACTCTCTTTTGCCGTTTCCACGCCAAGCGAAAACGGCATCACATCGGTGAGAATGACATCTTCGATCGCCGCATCTTTCATCACCATGCCCGCCTGTACCCCGGCCCCCAGCGCGACCGCCTCATCGGGGTGAAGGTCGTGACGGGGGAAGCGGCCAAACAGGCGCGCCACCGCCTGGCGCACCAGCGGCATGCGCGTCGCGCCGCCGACCAGCAGGACATGGTCAAGATCCTGCAGCGAGAAGCGCGCATCATGCAGCGCCTGCATAACCGGCTGCTGCAGGCGGGCGATCAGCGGCTGGCAGCAGCGGCCAAGCTGCGCTTCATCCAGCGTCCAGCGCCAGGTTTGCGCCTGCCATGACAGCTCGACGCTGGCTTCCGGCGCGTGGCTCAGGGCGAGCTTCAGCCGAGCGGCCTGCTCCAGCAACGCGGGCTTCACCGCCGGCAGCGCCGCTTTTAACGCCGGCTGCTGATCAAGCATCCACTGGCAGATCGCCTCGTTAAAATCATCGCCGCCCAGCTGCACATCGCCGCTGCTGGCGCGTACTTCAACCACGCCTTCAAACATATCGATAACCGAGACGTCAAAAGTGCCGCCGCCTAAATCGAAGGTCAGGTATTTTTGCTCGCGGTTTTCCAGCAGCCCGAACGCCAGCGAGGCCGCCGTCGGCTCATTTAACAGACGCAGCACATTAAGGCCCGCCAGTTCGCCGGCGGTTTTCACCGCACGTCGCTGTACGTCATTAAAGTAGGCGGGGACGGTAATCACCGCGTCTTCGATGCGCTGGCCGAGCCAGCTTTGCGCATCTTCTTTCAGCTGACGCAATAAAATGGCGGAGAGTTCTTCGGCGCGGAAGGTTTGATTACCCAGCGTCAGCGTCGCTTCGGTGCCCATATAGCGTTTGAAGCTGGCCTGCGTCAGATGAGGATGGGTGCTGAGACGGTCGAGCGCCGGCTGGCCGGTCAGCAGATTGCCCTCGTCATCCAGCCCGACAACCGACGGGGTTAACATACTGCCGAATTTGTTGGCGATCAGCTGCGACCGGCTATCACGCCATATCGCGACCGCGCTGTTGGTGGTGCCCAGATCGATGCCGATTACCTGCCTGGCTGACATACGTTCTCCCTGTGGAGGCATCCTGCCCGTCCCGACCGGGTTCAGCTGGCCGCGCGGCGCAGAGCCTTGAATGAATAACCTGATAAAGAGGTTTATCGTCGTATTGTATTGAATCTTTAGGCGCCCGGATCTTATCAGCGCTTTCGAAAGATCAGATATATTTCACCGGCGCATTCAATAAAAAGGCCCGCATTGCGCAGGCCCTTTTTTATTTCGCGGTTATCAGAACGACATCGTGACGCCCGCGTAATAAGCGCGACCCGGCTCGTTGTAGGTTGAGGCGCCGTCGTTTTCACGGTAGACACGCTTATCGAGCAGGTTGCTGACGCCAGCGTTCAGGCGCAAGTCTTTCATCAGGTCGTAGTTGACGTTCAGCCCGACAACCGAGTAGGCGCCGACCTCTCTGTCCGACATGCCTTCTTTGTTTTCTTTGTTGATTTCCGCATAGTGACGCGGCTTCTGGCGGCCATAGAGCGTCCAGTTGACGTTAGCGGAAAGCTTATCGGTTACCTGATAGTCCAGCATGGTGTTAATGGTGTATTTCGGGATAATCGACAGCGGATTACCGGTTTCCTTATCTTCCGAGGTAATCATATACGTCACGTTGGTGCGCCAGGTGAGCGTATCTTTCACCAGCAGGATCAGCAGGTTTCCTTCCAGCCCTTCCACCACCGCCTTGCCGCCGTTTTCCCAACGCAGCACGTGATAACCGTCAGCGGTTTCGCCCACCAGATCGGTGCCGGAGACGATTTTGTTTTTGTAATCGTTGCGGAACCAGGTGATGCCGGCGTCGTAGCCCTGATCGGTAAATTCAAGGCCGATCTCTTTGTTGACGCTGACTTCCGGGTCAAGATGATCGCTGCCCATCAGATAACATTTTTCAGAAATGCCTAACGGGCAGCCGTTGCCTTTGGTGGAGAGCAGATAGCCTTCGCTGGACTGATAGAGGTTCGGCGCTTTAAACACGCGCGCGATGCCTGCCTTCAGTTTAACGTTGTCGCTCAGCTCCTGAGAGAGGTTCAGGCTTGGGCTCCAGTTATTGCCGAACTTGCTGTGGTGATCCAGACGCAGGCCGGGGATCAGGGCGGTGCCGGGCAGCGGCTCGATATTATCCTCGAAATAGACGGCGCTTAAATCGGCGCTGTTTTTGCTGCTGCGTCGGGCAGGATCGCCTGAGACGCCGCCGACGTCAATATCACCGGCGTTCACCATCGACATCGAGGCGGGATCGTTAAGTTCCTCGCGGTTCCACTCCGCGCCGAGCGTGACGTTCTGCTCCACCAGCAGATCCAGCGGCATAACGATTTCGCCGGTAGCGCGGTAATTTTTCAGGCGGCTGGTAATATATTTGTCGCTGTTGATCATCCCTTCGACTTTACCGCCCGCCCCTTCGCCCAGCCGGGTGTTGTTGGTTTTCTCATACCAGAAGCCCAGATTCGACTGGCCCCAATCCCAGATGCCGTTATGCGTCACGCCGTAAGACTGGCGGTACATGCGGTTGGTTTCGTGGCCATAGAGACCGGCGATGCGGTCGCCTGGGCTGACGTTGCTGTTGCTGTACTGGGTATCGCCCGCGTAGATATTGCCCTGACGGCTGTAGCCGTAGCTGAAATCCAGAATCTGCGTCGGCGACAGCTTCCAGGAGACCACGCTGTTGATATCTTTATTGCGCACCCCTTCGCGCCCGGCGGCGTAAGAGCCGTTTTGCGCGTTGTTAATATCCCAGGCGTCAGCGTCGGTTTTATTGATATTGCCGTACAGGCGCATGGTGAGCGCATCGCCCGCCAGCGGGCCGCTGAGGCTGAAGTTGGCGCGTTTGGTCGCCCCTTCTTTGTCATCTTCCGGCTGGTTGGTAAACAACGACAGGCTGCCGTGCCAGTCGTTGGTTGGCCTTTTGGTGATGATGTTAATCACTCCGCCCGCCGCGCCGGAGCCGTAACGTGCCGCAGCCGGGCCGCGCAGTACCTCGATGCGCTCGACCATTTCCGGCGGCACCCAGTTGCTGTCGCCGCGCGTATCACGTTCGCCGCGCCAGCTGTAGCGCACCGCGTTGCGCGAGATGGTCGGCACGCCGTCAATCAGGATCAGGGTATTTTCCGGCCCCATACCGCGAATATCGATCTGACGATTGTTGCCGCGACTGCCGGAGGCGCTGTTGCCGGTGAGATTGACGCCGGGCATTTTACGAATGATGTCGGAGAGATCGTTAACGGGCGGGCTTTTTTCAATGTCTTTAGCGGTGATAATCGAGACGCCAGGCTGCTGTTTAAGTTCTTCTTCTGCCGTCGCCCGCACCGTCATTACGCCCTCTTCTGACGCTATCGCATCGGCCGCCAGCGCGACGCCGTGAACGCTGAGTAACAGCAGCAGCGCGCAAGGACGCATCCTGAAAGACTTTGTATGAATCATGCTACTAATCCCTGAGAAGTGTGTACGGATATGTCAAAGCGATATGATAACGATTATTATTTCCATTACACCTGATAGGGCGCAATCTCCATAAAATCTCCATATTTCATCCAGCCTTAAAGGGTGAATTTTGAACATATAAAAATAAAATCATTTTAAAACAATGGTATATTAATATCTTTTTCATTGACGGCGTTCACTGCCTTGCCCAATCCTGCCGATTTCATCGGGTAAAAGTCCCCAACAGGGTGCTGTTCAAGCCGTCGTGGTAAGGGTATGATTTGCGCGCCGCATCAAGAATGCGAATCATATGCATTCACGATTACCGTATGTCTGTTAACATTTTCAGGAGAGAAAATGCGCCTAACTGCCGTTTTTACCGCCTCGCTGCTCGCCGCTGCTCTCGCGCTGACCGGATGTGATGATTCCCGCGCCCAGACCGCTTCCGCCTCTACGCTTAACGTTGAACACGCGCAGGGAACCACCGCCGTTCCGTCATCGCCGCAGAAAGTGATCGTTCTGAATCCCGCCACGCTGGACAACGTCGATGCGTTGCATATTCCGGTCGCTGGCGTGCCGAAAAACAGCGCCCACCTGCCCGCTTTTCTGGCGAAATATCAGGGCGAGGAATACATGAACGCCGGCACGCTGTTTGAGCCTGACTATGAGGCGATCAGCAACGCGAAACCGGATCTGATTATCGCTGGCGGCCGCGCGCATGACGCCTACGACAAGCTCAGCGCCATCGCGCCGACCATCGCGCTGGACGTCGATCCGAAGCAGTTCACCCCCAGCCTGATCCAGCGCGTGCAACAGTTGGGCGAGATCTTCGGTAAGCAGGCGGAGGCGAAAGCGCTGACCGACGCGTTCGACGCGAAAATCGCCGCGCTGCGCGAGCGCAGCCAGCACGCAGGCAAGGCGATGGTGGTCATGGTCAGCGGCGGCAAGATGTCCGCTTATGCGCCCGGTTCGCGCTTCGGCTTTATCTTCGATACGCTGGGCTTTCAGCCTGCCGCTACCTTCGGTCAGCAGGGCAAGCACGGCAACGTCGTGACCTCTGAATTTATTATGAATGTCGACCCGGACTGGCTGTTTGTGCTGGACCGCGACAGCGCCATTGGCCGCGCCGAAGGGCAGTCTGCGCAGCAGGTACTGGATAACGCGCTGATCCATAAGACCAAAGCCTGGCAGAACAAACATATCATCTACCTCGACTCCGCTTCGCTTTACATCGCTGGCGGCATTCAGAGCTACAGCCGCCTGATGGACAGCGTCAGCGCCGCGCTCAATGACAAAGCGGCGCAGTAACCGAATCATGACGCGATTCAGTTTTGCAGCAGGCCTGGCTGTCGTGCTGGGCCTGATGTTCTGGAGCCTGTTCGTTGGCGTCAGCCCGCTGACAATGACGCGGTTGTGGAGCGACGCGGAAATGCGCGACGTCTTCTTTATCAGCCGCGTACCGCGCACTCTCGCCCTGCTGCTGGCGGGCAGCGCGGTCAGCGTCGCTGGGCTGATTATGCAGATGCTGACGCAAAACCGCTTCGTGGAACCCTCAATTGCCGGCACCACGCAGTCGGCCAGCCTCGGCCTGCTGCTGGTGATGATCGTCAACCCCGCCGCGCCGGTGATGGTGAAGATGGTTGTCGCCACGCTGTTCGCGCTGCTCGGTACCGGCCTGTTTCTGCTGATCCTGCAACGTATGCGCATCAAAACGCCGCTGATGGTGCCGCTGACCGGCATTATGCTCGGCGCTATTTTTAGCGCGGTAACCACCTTTCTGGCGATGGAGTTTGATCTGTTGCAGTCGCTGGGCAGCTGGGAATCGGGTGACTTTTCCGGCGTGTTGCAAGGCCGCTACGAGCTGCTGTGGCTCACCGGCCTGCTGACCCTGCTGGCCTGTGTTATCGCTGACCGCTTTACCGTCGCCGGAATGGGACGGGAATTCGCCGTCAACGTCGGACTGAACTATCGTCGCGTGGTGTTTATCGGCATGGCGATTATCGCGCTGATCAGCGGCGTGGTGATTGTGGTGGTCGGCGTGCTGCCCTTTCTCGGCCTGATCGTGCCCAATCTGGTGAGTATGGCGATGGGCGATAACCTGCGCCGCACCATTCCCTGGGTGGCGCTGTTCGGCGGCGGGCTGGTGGTGCTGTGCGATATTATCGGCCGCCTGATCAGCTTTCCATGGGAGATCCCGGTCAGCGTGATTCTTGGCTGCCTGGGCGCAGCGGTTTTTCTGCTGTTGATTATAAGGAGCCAGCGCAATGCAGGCTGACACCTCCGTTCCTCATTCGGCGCGGCGCGCGCTACGCCTGCGTTTCGATACGCCTGCGAAGCGGCTGGCGGGGTTGAGCGTTCTGGCGCTGGCGTGCGTCACGCTGTTTATGACCATCAACCTCAGCGGCAATATCGGCTATATTCTGGCGCATCGCGGCATGATCCTCGCCACCATGCTGCTGGTCGCTTTCGCTTCCGGCGTCGCCACCCTGCTGTTTCAGACGGTGACCAACAACCGCATTTTGACGCCGTCGGTGATGGGGCTGGAGGCGCTGTTTATCCTGTTGCAGACGCTGCTGATTTTCTTTATCGACGCCAACGGCCTGCGCCGTCTCGGCGTCAGCGGCCAGTTTATTTGCGAAGCGCTGCTGCTGGTGCTGTTCTCCACCTTTCTTTACCGCTGGCTGCTGGGCCGCGTCGGCATTAACCTGCACAGCGTGCTGCTGGTGGGGCTGGTGTGCGGCACCCTGTTCCGCAGCCTTTCCGGTCTGTTGCAGCGCCTGCTGGAGCCGGGCGAGTTCGCCATTTTACAGAGCCGCATTTTCGCCACCTTCACCCGCGCGGCGCCGGAGATTATCGTGCTGGCGGCGCTGGCGACGCTGGCGACGGCGCTGATTATCTGGCGTATGCGCTACAGCCTGGACGTGATCGCGCTTGGACGCGATATATCGGTGGGGCTGGGCGTCCCCTGGCGGCGGCGCGTCACGCTGATTTTGCTGCTGATTTCACTGCTGGTGGCGCTTTCCACCGCGCTGGTGGGGCCGCTGACCTTCTTCGGTCTGCTGGTGGCGAACCTGACTTATCAGCTGATCGGCTCTCATCGCCATCACTATCTGC
>OKNF01000073.1_pt1 | contig 30860 bp, 26 predicted proteins | sample 1613121 | NCBI WGS metagenome assembly OKNF01 (sample SAMN04436838, study PRJEB24849) | human gut metagenome | biome: human gut; feature: NICU; material: stool | host: Homo sapiens | place: USA: Saint Louis, MO | collected 2011-09-08
GGGCGACGACGATAACGCCCGCCGCTACGCGCCGTCGGAACGGGCGCATCGCGCGCCTCAGGCCCACCTCAGCGAAACAGCCCGAACACCCTGTCTGCTTTCCCTTCTGTAAAAAAATTATTTCTCTCCCTGCGCTTCGCGTACAATTATGTCGTCATTTTTTAACAGGGTGATTCGTGTCGCTGATCCATTTTGCCGTAGCCCGCAGCCGCCTGCCCGCCTGGCTGGCGTTACTGGCTATGCTGCTACTGTTTATCGCACCGGTGATTTCCAAATCGCTGATGGCGCAGCGTGGCTATGGAGAAGCAATGATGCACCACGCCTCCGGCATGATGATGATGCACGGCGAGATGATGATGCACGACGCTTCCGGGATGATGCCACATGAGGATAGCGCGCTAACGCAACACGATGCGCAGCCGACGCCGCCCTCTTCCGCCAAAACGCAGCACGCCGCTTCATCACTGCCAAAACATCACCCGATGTCGATGATGGACGATAGCGCCTGCGGCTACTGCGTATTGCTGATCCATCTGTCGATTGATTCCGTTCGCCTGCCTGAACTCTGGACGCTGTTGCAGGCAGCGATCCCTGCCGCGCCTCTCCAGCTACAGCCTTTTGTCGCCAGCTGGACGCCTCTCTGGTTCCGTCCGCGCGGGCCGCCGGTTAACGCCTTCTCTGTCGTTTAACCCAGCCCATTTTTTATCGCCCGCACGCGGGCAAAGGAACCATCATGTCGGAAAAAATCGTGCCGACGGCATCGGCACACGCTGAAAAAGCGCAAAGCAGGCAGGCATTCTTACAGCTGATGCGTCGTCTGCATTTCTCTGTCGGCCTGTTTATCGGCCCCTTTATCTTTGTCGCCGCGCTGACCGGCGTGCTCTATGTACTGACGCCGCAGCTGGAGCACTCTCTCTATGCGCAGCAGCTGACTACCGATGCGTCCGGCCCGGCGCAGCCGCTCTCCGCGCAGGTCGACGCCGCGCTGCATTATGTTGGCGAAGATGCCGCTATCGCCGCCGTGCGCCCCGCGCCGACGGCAACCGATACCACGCGGGTGATGTTTCGTTTCGCCAACAGCGCGCCGTCGGAAAGCCGCGCGGTATTCGTCGACCCGATTACGTTGCAAATCCGCGGCGACCTGACGGTCTACGGCACCAGCGGCATTCTGCCGCTGCGCACCACTATCGATTACCTCCATCGCAGCCTGCTGTTGGGCGATATCGGACGCAACTACAGCGAGCTGGCCGCCAGCTGGCTGTGGGTGGCCGCACTGGGCGGCGTGCTGCTCTGGGCGACGCAGCGCGCGCCGAAGCGCGCCGGACGCAACAGCGCATCGCGCACGGGGCGTCTGTTAAGGCTGCGCGCGCTGCACGGCACGCTGGGCGTGGCGCTGCTGATCGGCCTGCTGTTTTTCTCCGCCACCGGCCTGACCTGGTCGCGCTGGGCGGGCGACAACATCAACGCCATGCGCAGCCATTTCGGCTGGCTGACGCCCGCGGTCAACACGCAGCTCGACGGCGCGATGCCGCCGATGATGATGGATGAACATGCGGAGCATCACGGTCATATGATGCATCATGCGCCCGACGCGCCGCTCAGCCCAAGCCAGTTCGATAGCGTGCTGGCCGCCGCGCGCGCCAGCGGCATCGATGCCGCGAAGCTGGAGATCCGACCCGCCGCCCAGGCGGACCGGGCGTGGATCGTCAGCGAAATCGATCGCCGCTGGCCGACGCAGGTCGACAGCGTAGCGGTCAACCCGCACACCTTTCAGGTGACGGATAAGGTGGAATTCGCGCAGTTCGGCCTGCTGGCGAAGCTGACGCGCTGGGGCGTGGATGCGCATATGGGCATTCTTTTCGGCCTGGCGAACCAGCTGGTGCTGGCCTTTTTCGGCCTGGCGCTCTGCGTGCTAATCGCGCTGGGCTATCGCCTTTGGTGGCTGCGCCGTCCCGCTCAGCCGCGCCACCATCCGGCGGAGACGCTGATTCAGGCCTGGCGAGGCATGAGCCTCAGCCTGCGCTTTCTGTTGTCGGTAGTAACGGTGGCGCTGGCCGTTAGCCTGCCGCTAATGGGCATCAGCCTGGTCTGCTTCCTGCTGATCGACATCTGGCGCTGGCGACAGGCGCAGCGCGCCTGATAAGCACGGGCCGACGCGATGTCGGCCCGTTTTCGTTGATAAATACCCTCTTCGGCACCGTTCAGCGCGCCGCGGTCACCGCCTCATGCAGATTCAGGCGCTGCCAGAAGTTCTGTTCCCCGTCGCCGCCAGAAAGCGGATAGCCGTCCGCCAGCGCGCTTTTCGCCATCAGCGCTCGCCGCTGCGCGACGCTCAGCTGCGGCAGCACCGGCTCCAGCAGCACCTCCGCTCCTTTCGGCACGTTAAACGGGGCCTTCGCCGCCGCCTGCCGCGGCAGCTGGTAAGTCATGGTAAAGCGATAAAAGTCCTTCATCGCCGGATCGCGGTAAGGATCGTCCTGCGTCGGGCTTTGCGCGCACTGCGCTATACTGCCGCCGCACTCGCGCGCCAGAGCGCTGCGCAGCTCGCCTTTCGCCTCGTCAAACAGCTTGCGCCAGGCGGGATCGTTCATATCGTGCGCCACGTTGCGCTCGGCAATCATGCGCGATCCGATCACGTCCAGCGGATAATGCACGCCCAGCACCACGCGCGAATAGCCGTAGCGCGCGCCGCGATCGATTAGCGGCACGAAACGCTCCGGCAGCATCTCCGCCAGCAGCAGCGCATCGGTGTAGCCGGTATTGGTATGCCCGCTGGGGAAGGCGCCGCCGCTGGCGCCGTAAGGCTTGCCGTCTTTTACCACCACGTCGTCCGGCACCTGATGGATCTGATTGCCCGGCTGCAGGAAGGGACGCGGATAGTGAAAATAATCCTTTGCGGCGGAGGTGCTGATTTCGCTGGCTTTAATTAGTGCGGCGGCCTTCGCCAGCTCGCCCTTATCGTAAGCGGTTAAAAACGCCTGGCCCAGCTTCGGCCCCAGCGCATCGGCGAGAAAATAGAGATAGCCGATACCTTCCGCATCGGCCAGCGCCTGCTGGCGTTCGCCGCGGGTCGCGTCGCGGTTAATGCGTGTAACGGTCGCCATGCTTTGCGCTTTAACCGCCGCCGGCAGCGTATTAAAGGATTCAAGCAGGGCGATATCCGCCTGCTGCTGCTGTTTCACCGCAAAGTCATAACCGCTCGCTTTCAACCAGGCTTTATCCGCCTGCGGCGCGCCCTGCTTCGCCTTTTCCAGCGCATCGCGCGTGAGCTGCGGCTGCGATCCCTGTAGCGTCTGACGCAGCGCCTGTAAGCTGCGCGCCTCCAGCTGCGTAAAGGCCTGACTATCGCTGGCGGGCGTGGTGGCGTCGACAATCGCGGAAATGCGATCGAAGTCGGCGGCGGAGGCGGTGCTGCACAGTAGCAGGAGGCTAAGCAAAGTCGGTTTCATCACGTTCTTTTCCTTGTTAATAAAACTTATCGCCGTCAGCCTGAATCGGCGCGATGACAGTTTGATGACAGGAAAAGTTTTGTAAAACTTCTGTGGAGAGCGGGCAGAACGGAAATGACGTCTTGCCCGGAAAATCAGAAATGCCCGTTAGTTATTGAGGATTTCATTGTGATAAAGCCCCGGATGAATAGCGCAGAAACAGAGAATTAAAAAATACGCCGTTGAATCGTCCGTAATCACTACTATTTTATCGAGTATACCTCCTGATTTTGGGCAGCCGGGTCCGCTTTCCGCTAATTGCGGTTTCTCCCCATTAAAGTAACTGCCTTTTTCTATAAAAGAACGCTCGACCTGGAAAGCTCTCTCTCTTCATCCGCTCCTGAACCTTTCAGGTATTGGATCATCCATCGCAGACGCCACAGAAAAGTCACGCCGCCCTGTAGCTGGTTTCGCCTCTGAGCCTCTTTCAAGGCCTGCTGAGCCTGTAGCGGGAGAACGAAACCAGTCTGCTCTGCGTCAGAAGCGGAGTCTTGTCAGTTGTCAGTGAGAAAGTATTTCAGCAGAATAAGACCGCCCTTACCTATTCCTTCGGATTTGGGTTTAAGGCGAATTTGTTAAGTGCATGCTTAACACAAGCGTCTTCAGGTGCTGAAAGAAATATCTCTGTGGTGGGGTTAATCCCAGACTTCAGTCCCCTGAACCTGATGCTGGCTCATGGAGAGAGTGACAAATGAATACCCTTTCGTACCCCCGTTTACTATTAGCAACCACAGGTGGGCTTGGCTGCATATTTGCTTTCTTTGCGTGGCATAACACAATCAACCAAAGTACTTTCCTTGCCCGAAAAACGCTGCATATGCTGCTTGTCGCGGGACTCATCCTCGGTTTGTGCCTTTCTTTTTGCATTAAAAAACGGGATAAGGATAAGCGTATCCACGGCATTATGAGCAATATTAAGCTCTATGCGGGGTCAGTTCTGATTGTTGCCATCTTTAGCTATATCCTGCTCAGCACCGTTGTCTGGCTGCTTCCTGGTACAACGAGTACTTATACTGCCACCAGTGAGTATTCTGCACGCAGCCGTAACGACTGTTCTGGCGCTTACGTTGACGATCCGGACCTGAAAAGACGCATAAAAGTGTGCGAACCGGCGGGCGATTACTTTGATGGCGGCACTCTTCGCGTCACTAAACGTAGCAATGCGCTGGGCATGACGGTTGTGCATGCAGTCATAAAGTATTGAATCTGGCCCCGGCAGGATTTACCGACTCATAAAGCAAAGGAAGCTTTCGCGACGTGGCGCTGCTGCCGGTTAAAACGCCTGCGCTACCGCCCGGCCTCTGGCTGTCGCTGCTGCGCCTGCTCTGGTTCTGCGGCTACGGCGGCTCGGTAGAGTCGTTCCGTCACGCCCGCCGTCGCGCGGCGCAGGCCGCCAGCCAGCTGATCGCGCTCAGCGAGCGCGGCGCTGTGCTGCTGGCCGGACACGGCATTACGAATAAGCTGATTGCGCGCGAACTGCGTCGTCAGGGCTGGCTGGCGGAAAAACACGCCAGCAGCCGTTACTGGAGCACGGCGGTGTATCACCGCGCCTTTCTCTGACGCGACGCGTTAGCGGAACACATTCACCGCGTCGACCAGCAGACGCGCCTGATCCTTCATGCGCGCCGACGCCTGCGCGCCCTCCTCCACCAGCGAAGCATTGTGGTGGGTAATGCGATCCAGCTCCTCCACCGCCTTGCCAACTTCGCTCAGGCCAGTGCCCTGTTCGCGGGTGGCGGTACTGATCTGCTGCAACAGATCGGTGACGTTCTGCACCTTTTCCACGATATCGGCGATGGTTTGCCCCGCCTGATGCACCTGACCAGCGCCGGACTCCACTTTCAGCACGCTCGCTTCGATCAGATGGCGGATCTCGCTGGCGGCGCTGGCGCTGCGTTTCGCCAGATTGCGCACCTCGCCCGCCACCACCGCGAAGCCTTTGCCCTGCTCGCCCGCGCGCGCCGCTTCCACCGCCGCGTTCAGCGCCAGGATATTCGTCTGGAAGGCGATGCTGTCGATCAGACCGGTAATAGAAGCGATCTGTTTTGAACTGGCGGCGATCTCATCCATAGTGCCGACCACATTCTGCATCACTTCGCCGCCGTGCACCGCCGCGTTGCTGGCGGTAATTGACCAGGTATTCGCCTGGCCGGTGCTTTCCGCGTTGCTGTTGACCGTGGTAGTCATCTGATTCATGGTGGCCGCCGTCTGCTGCACGCTGGCCGCCGTCTGCTCGGTATGACTGGCGATCTTCTCGTTGCCCTGCGCCAGCTCGTCGCTTGCCTGATGGACGCTCATCACCTGATCGCGCACGTCATTGACCAGCCAGCGGAACATCAACCCAAGCTGCCCGACGGCGCGCAGCGTCATGCCCACTTCGTCGGCGCGGTCAAGATGGTCGACCTTCTGCGAAGCGCCGCTCGCCACGTCCAGCGCCTGGCGGCACACTTTCTCCATCGGCCGGGCGATCTGCCACTCCAGCCAGCCGGTCGTCAGTAGCGCCATCATCAGCGAAAGGCCAGTAAACGCCGCCAGCGCTCCGCCCTGTAAGCCGACCGCCAGCGCGCTGAGCGCGACGCCTAACCAGCAGAAGCCGACGCCGCTGCGAATACGCCAGCGCAGCGGCAGCGTTTTCAGCCACGACAGCGGGCTGAGCAGGCCGCTGCGCACCAGCAGCCCTTTATTCAGCCGCCAGCCGCGCAGCTTGCCTTCGCGCATCTGCTGATAAAGCGTCTCTGCCGCGGCGATTTCCTGCGGCTCCGGCTTGATGCGCACCGACATATAGCCGGCAATCTCGCCGTTGCGGATCACCGGCACTACGTTGGCGCGCACCCAGTAGTGGTCGCCGTTCTTACGGCGGTTTTTCACCAATCCGGTCCAGGGCAGCCCCTGCTTCAGCGTCGCCCACATATCGGCGAAGGCGGCCTTCGGCATATCGGGATGGCGCACCAGATTATGTGGCTGACCGTGAATTTCGCTGCGCTCATAGCCGCTGACCTCGACGAAGTCCTGATTAGCGTAGGTAATGTAACTTTGCGCATCCGTGGTAGTCATCAGCGTGGTGTCATCGTCGAGCTGACAGGCCTGCTGCGTAACGTGGGGCTGATTAGTCATATGACGAGCCTTGTCCTGAGTATGAAGATCTTAATTATTTTGTGCAGGGAATAACTGAAGGCTAATCGGCAGGCGGATCATAAAACTTTAACAATAATTCACTTTCACGGGCCGGTTTTCCGACCCGCTGCACAACGCTAGCGCGCCGGCGTCTGAAAGCGCTGGCGCAGCCACTGGCTAAGCTCCGTGACCGCGCGCGGCACGCGAGCAGCCCAGGGTCGAACGATCCAGATATGGCTGGCGAAGGCGCCCATAATACGCCACTGCGGCAGCAGCTGACGCAACCTTCCTTCCGCCAGCGCCTGACGTGCGCTGAAATCCGGCAGCATCGCAATCCCCAGCCCGTCCAGCGCCGCATCGCGGATCGATTCGCTGTTATTAGTGGCGAACGGGCCGCGCACTTCGACCACGATCTCCCGCTGCGGCTGCGCCGGATCGCTAAAGCGCCAGCGCGGCGGCTCGGTGCCGCGCGGGTAGTAAAGGCAGTCGTGACGGCTGAGATCCTGCGGGTGCTGCGGTTCACCGTGCGCCGCCAGCCAGGCGGGCGACGCCACCAGCAGCGCCTGAGTGTCGCACAATAGCTGGGCGACATGGGTTTCCGGCAGCGCGTTGCTGTGGCGGATGGCCAGATCGAACCCTTCGCTGGCGAGCGAAACCAGCCGGTCGGTCACTTCCAGCTGGATGCGCACCTGCGGATGCAGGCGCAAAAAATCGCGGATATGCGGCTGCAACTGCTGACGGGCAAAGGCGACCGGCGCCGTGATGCGCACCCGTCCGCGCAGCGGCCCGCTGCTGTCGCGCACGGCGTAGAAGCTCTGTTCAATCTCGGCGAAGGGCGTGCGCAGCTCCTGTACCAGCTTCTCTCCCGCCTCGGTCAGCCGCACGCTGCGCGTGGTGCGCAGTACCAGCGGCACGCCCGCCAGCGTTTCCAGCTCTTTAATCTTCTGGCTCATCGCCGCCTTGCTGACTTCAAGCCGCTCCGCCGCGCGGGTAAAGCTGCCCTGTTCCGCCAGCACCGTCAGCCAGTGCAGATGCAGCCAGAGCGCGTCCGTTTTCAGTTTCATTACAATTGTTCAAAATAGTAAACAATGCGTTCAACTATACCGCTTTTTCTTCCGTTGAGAAGCGGCCAGGATAGAGGCCAAAGAGAGGCTTAACGGGAGAAAACCATGCCGCTGCTGCAATTCGATTTGATTGAAGGCCGTTCGGAACGTGAACTAAAAACCTTGCTCGACGCGGCGCATCGGGCGGTGCTAACGGCGTTTAAGGTGCCGGAGCGCGACCGCTACCAGATTGTTCATGAAAACAAACGCTATCAGATGGTGTTTGAAGATACCGGCCTCGGCCTGACGCGCAGCGATAACCTGGTAATGGTACGTGTCTATACCAGCCCACGTAGCAGCGAACAGAAGCAGCGGTTTATGGCCGAACTGGCGCGCGAGCTGGAGAGCTGCTGCGGCGTGCGCGGCAGCGATCTGATGATCAGCTTTATCTCTAACGACAAAGGCGACTGGAGCTTCGCCAACGGCGTGGCGCAGTACCTGACCGGCGACCTGTAACGGCCGCGCGGTTTTACAGAAAAATATCGATCCAGGTCACATATATGGACTTTATGCGGCCCATTTTTTGCCCTCTCCTCCCACGGCGAAAATAATTGCAGGAGCAAGCCGTTAACGCTGAGCCAGCGCATCCTGCGGCTGGCGGAGGAGGAAAAAATGCGGAAACAGGAAGTGGTGGTGAAGCGCAATCGGGAAGAGAAGCTCGCCGCGCTGCGCCAGCGCAATCGCACGCCGGTGCTGATTGTCGGCGGCGGCATCAATGGCATCAGTACCTTTCGCGAGCTGGCGTTGCAGGGCGTGCCGGTGGTGCTGGTGGAAAAAGATGACTGGTGCCAGGCGGCCAGCGGCGCGCTGTCGCGTATGATCCACGGCGGCCTGCGCTATCTGGAAACCGGCGAGTTCGATTTAGTGAAAGAGTCGGTGCAGGAGCGCGACCGGCTGCTAAAAAATGCCCCTCATTACGTCTCTCCCCTGCGCACCACGGTGCCCATCGATAGCTGGGGCGGCGGCCTGGTCAACGCCAGCAAACGCTTCTTACGCCTGGGCGAACAGCCAACGCGACGCGGCGCGCTGCTGATCAAAACCGGCCTGTCGCTCTACGATTTTTATACCCGTCAGCAGGGCAATATGCCGCGTCATCGGCTCAACAACACGGCGGAAACCCGTACTCGCTGGCCCGGCTTCGCCGACTGGGTAAGATACAGCGCCACCTACTATGACGCCTGGATCAAAGCGCCGGAGCGGCTGGGCGTGGAGCTGGTGCTGGATGCGGAAAACAGCAACGCCGCAGCGCTGGCGCTGAACTACGTCAGCCTGGTGGAGAGCGACGGCGAGCGGGTAACGCTGCGCGACAATCTCACCAACGCGATTTTCACCCTTGAGCCGCATGTGATCGTCAACGCCACCGGCGCCTGGATCGACAAGATCAACCACAGCCTGCTGCCGGCGGATCCACCGAAGCTTATCGGCGGCACGAAAGGATCGCACCTGATCATCGACAGCCCGGCGCTGCTGGCCGAGCTGCGCGACGAAATGGTCTATTACGAAAATCAGGACGGACGCGTCTGCATTATGTTCCCCTGGTACGGCAAGGTGCTGGTCGGTTCGACCGATATTCGCGTCGACGACCCGGACGATATCGCCTGCTCCGCAGAGGAACAGCGCTATATTCTTGAGTCGCTGCGCTTTATCTTTCCGCATATCGACGTCACCGACGACGACGTGATCTACACCTTTGCGGGCGTGCGTCCGCTGCCCGCCAGCGACACTGAAGTGAGCGGCCGCATCACGCGTAACCATTCGCTGGTTTACTTTCCGCCTGACGCCACGCGCGATTTTTCCGTGCTGAACCTGGTAGGCGGCAAATGGACCACCTTCCGCCGTTTCGGCGAACAGGCAGCGGATCGGGTGCTGCGGCTTCTGGGCGAGAAACGTCTGCGTTCTACCGAAAATATGGCGATCGGCGGCGGGCGCAATTTTCCCTGCCCGGAACGCCGCGCTAGCTGGATCCGCGAGCTGAGCGCCAAATATCAGCTACCGGAGAGCCGCATCGATCGGCTGGTGGAGCGCTACGGCACGCGTGCCGAGCCGCTGCTGCGCCAAAGCGCCGCGAACGATGAGCAGCCGTTGCAGCATCACGCCGACTACAGTGATACCGAGCTGCGCTGGCTGATTAAGGAGGAACAGGTGGTGATGCTGGAAGACCTGCTGCTGCGCCGCACCGCGCTCGGCATCTCCGGCCAGCTGACGCCGCCGCTGATGGCGGAAATCGCGCACCTGATGGCGCAGGAGATGGGCTGGAACGATGCCTGTCGCCAGCAGCAGCTGGAACGGACCCTTTCCCGCCTGGCGCGTCTGCACGGCGTCTCCGGGCTTCGTTTAGCCTCCTCTTCTCAATCCGCAGAAGAGATGCAGGTCGTTTAGCCGTAAAGCCTGTTAGCGTTATTTTTTACTGCTGATGCTCAGCGTTTTATCAGATGCCTCTACCGCTACCGGTTTCTGGCGCAACTTTGACCCGGTGCGCGACGTCCCGCCGTCCGACGCACCCTTTCTCCGAAGCGCCAGCGCATATTCACAAAGCTGCCGCTGCACGTTCAGCCCGCTCAATGTCTGAATTTGCGCGCTGCGCGCCACAGTTGTGATATGGCGTATTGCAGGGATGTGACAGTCAGGATAGATTGAAAAAATTCTGCTCTCCCCTGTCATAAAAGCGATTCTGGCGCGCGATAGCCGCCCGCTTGCGCATGAGGAAATTTCGTTGTCTGAACTCTTTTCAGTCATCCTGTTTGTGGCGTCGATTGTTATTTACGCCTGTAAAGCCGGACGCAATACCTTTTGGTATCTGGCGCTGCTGCTGGTGCTTGGCCTGTTTATCATTCTTAACGCCACCCTGTACGCCAGTAACTACTTCACCGGCGAAGGGATTAACGATGCGGTGCTCTATACCCTGACCAACAGTCTGACAGGCGCAGGCGTCAGCAAATATGTGCTGCCCGGCATCGGACTGGTGCTGGCGCTGTTTCTGGTCTTTTGCCTGCTTTCCTGGCTGCTGCGGCGACGCGGCGATCGGCCGCACCATTTCGGCTACAGCCTGTTGGCGCTGCTGCTGGCGATCAGCTCGATTAAAACCACGCCCGCCTTTCAGCAGGTGGTCGATCTGCTCGGCTCGCAGAGCCGCGTCGGCGATTCCGACTTCGCGCAGTGGTATCACGTGCCGCAAAAGCAGATCGCCAAACCGACGCTGAACCTGGTCTATATCTATGGCGAAAGCCTGGAGCGCACCTGGTTCGACGAACAGGCATTTCCCGGCCTGGCGCCGGAGCTGAGCCGCCTGAAACAGCAGCAGGCGCTCGATTTCTCACAGACCGAGCAGCTGCCCGGCACCGAATACACCATCGCCGGGATGGTCGCCTCGCAGTGCGGCATTCCGCTGTTCGCCCCCTTTGAAGGCAACGCCTCGGCATCGCTCTCCAGCTTCTTCCCGCAGAATATCTGCCTGGGCGACATCCTGAAAAACTCCGGCTATCAGACATATTTTATGCAGGGTGCCGATCTGCGCTTCGCTGGCAAAGATACCTTTTTGAAGTCGCACGGCATCGATCATCTGTACGGCTTGCAGGAGTTGAAAGATCAGGTCGCCGATCCAGCCTACCGCAATAACTGGGGCTTCTATGACGATACGGTAATGGATGAGGTATGGCAGAAGTTCGAGCAGCTGTCGCAGCAGAAACAGCCTTTCGCCCTGTTTACCCTGACGGTCGACACCCATCACCCGGACGGCTTTATCTCGCGCAGCTGCGATCGTAAAAGCTACAGCTATGAAGGCAAACCGAACCAGTCGTTCAGCGCCGTCGCCTGTAGTCAGCAGCACGTGGCGCGCCTGATAGAACGCATTCTCGCGTCGCCGTGGGCGAAAAACACCCTGATTGTGGTCTCGTCCGATCACCTGGCGATGAACAATACCGCATGGAAATACCTGAATGCCCATCAGCGCGACAACCTGTTTATGGTGATTCGCGGCGACCGCGCGCAGCCGCAGCTGTTGACGATGAAGCGCAGCTCGCTGGATAACGGCGCCACCGTGCTGGATCTGCTCGGCGGCGACAAGGCGATAGGCCTTGGACGCAGCTCCCTCTCGGATCGGTCGCTGTCGGATCAGTTCGATATGAAGAAAAAGGTGCTGACATGGAAACCGGACGTTATCCAGCTGTGGGGCTTCCCGAAACGTATCGACCGTTTTAGCGTCGACCGCGAGAAAAACAGCATCAGCTTCTCCGGCGCGCATTTCAGCCTGCCGTTGCTGCTCAAAATTAGCAAAGATAAAGTCGAGCCGCTGCCGGAAGGGGAATATGCCGCGCCGCTGCGCTATCAGCTGGCCGATTTCGCCGCCGATGAGAAATTCGTCTGGTCGACCGCTGCTTTAAAATGGCGCGGCTGTGGCAGCCGACGCTGGCGCTCTCAACCGACCTCTGCGTGGCGCAGGGTCAGCTTGGCGCGCAGCCGCAGGTAGAACGCATCGACAGCGCGAACTGGCAGGGCGAAGTGCGTATCCCCCAGCAGAAGCTGGATGCGCTGCGCCATCAGCAAAATGTGGCCGCGCTGAAGATCGCCGATAACGATATTCGCTACGAGGCGGATAGCTTTAAGCTCGACGTGCCGGGCGCGCCGCTGGCGGTGAAGCAGTTCAGCGGCATTTCCCGGCCGGAAGCCTGGGGCCGCTGGTCCAACGCTAACCTCGCGCCGGAAGTGACGATCGATTACGTCAAACCGCTGCCGCCGCGTTTCGATCTGGTGATCCGCGCCAAAGCTTTTGGCCCCAATGCGCAGCGCCCGATTCCGGTGCGCGTCGGCGACCAGCAGCAGACCATGACGCTGGGCCATGAGGTGAGTACCGTGACGCTGCACTTCACCAACCCCAACGGCAGCAGCCAGCTGGTGATTATGCCGCCGGAACCGCAGCTCTCTAACGAGGGTAATATCATTGGTCAGGATCCGCGCAAGCTGGGTATCGGCATGGTGGAAATCAAAGTGGTGCCGGTAGCCGGTTAGTCGGGTTAAATAACAAAAGGGAGCGGACAACCGCTCCCTTTTTTATTGGCCTTCATACCGCGCTTACGCAAAACGTTCTACCGTTTGCCGCAGATTGAGCGGCCTGTTCAGCGCGGCGCCGGGCCGGTCGAGCCGCGTCGGATGTAGCGCGTTTCAAACGCAGGCATCGGGCCGGGATCCTGGCCGCGGATCTGGGCGATAATACGCCGCGCCGCCTCGCAGCCCATTTCATACACCGGCTGCGCAATCACCGACAGCGGCGGCGAGACGATCTCCGTCCAGGGGAAATTATCGTACATCACAAACGACAGATCCTGCGGGATGCGCAGGCCGCGCAGATGAAACTCGCGCATCAGCGACTGGGCGATCAGACTGTCAGAGGCGATCACCGCCGTCGGCGGCGCGGCATCGGCGAACAGCTCTTCAACGATACGCGCCACCGCCGCGTCGTCCAGCGCGTTGGGCTTGATTAGCGTCGGCGCGAAGGGCACCTCCGCCACGCGAAACGCCTGCTCCATACCGGCGATACGCTGGGCCACTGGCGTCAGCCCCATGTCTTCCGGGCTGCGGTAAGGCTCCGCGCAGTTCATGCTGGTGACGTAAGCGATGCGGCGGTGCCCCGCTTCCAGCAACTCCTGCGTCGCCTGCTGCGCCGTACGGGTGAAATCGACGCCGATCACCTCCACATCCATGTCATATACCGCACGATCGAATAAAGTCAGCGCCCTGCCCTCCGCCAGCACCTGCGCCAGATGCGGGTTGTGGCTGGCGGCGGAGCTACAAGGCGCGACGATAATGCCGTCGACCCGCTTTTCCAGCATGACGCGCACCGCTTCCTGCTCAATCGCCACCTGTTCGTCGCTGTTGCTAAGGATGACGTGGTAGCCCGCCTCGCGCGCCACATCGGAAATGCCGCGCAGCGCCAGGCCGAAATGGGGGTTCTCAATATCGCCGACGATAACGCCCAGGGTATTGGAACGCCCGGTGTTCATGCTGCGCGCCAGCTCGTTAGGGCGATAGCCGAGGCGCTCTGCCGCCGCCTGCACGCGCGTCATGACCTCCTCGCTAACGGCGCCGTAACCGCCCAGCGCCCTGGCCGCCTGCGCTTTAGAAACCTTCGCCTCGCGCGCCACGTCGGCGGTCGTCGGGGCTTTCATTCGCATATTTGTACTTGTCATAATTAATTCGAATCACAGGTTGAAGGTTCGATCATTGACGACTCAGAAAGGCTGTGCTTAATATCACTGTAACTGATTTGAGACCGGTCTCACAACGACTCTTCTCCATAATCAGCACCTGCATTGAGACCGGTCTCATACTAATTAAACGACCCCGGTTTCAATAGTCGTTGATGTTTTAACAACAAAAACGGACTACTTATGAAATCGCACAACATCCTGTTCAAAATGGCCGTCGCGCTTATCGCCTCGGCCTCCATCGCGACTCTCTCTACCCGCGCCGCCGCCGCGGACGACAATCCCTACGGCCTGATTGAACCCGGTCATATGCGGGTCGCCAGTCTGGGCGATGCAAAACCCTACACCTTTACCGATGCTTCAGGCAATTTTACCGGCTTCGATATTGAATTCTTTACCAACGTCGCCCATCGCCTTGGCGTTAAGCAGGTCGATTTTATCGGTCAGGATTTTTCCGGCATTCTGCCCGCGGTCGCTAACGGGCAGTATGACGCTGGCGTCGCGGCGATCGGCATTACGCCGGAGCGCGCCAAAACCGTCGATTTTACCACCGGCTATCTGGCGGGCTACCTGACGGTGCTGACCCGCAGCGATACTGGCATCAAGGATGTCGGCACGCTGGCGAAACGCCGTATGGGTGTGGTGCAAGGCACATTGCAAGAGAGCTATGCGGTGAAACACTTCCCGCAGACCGATCTGGTGCGCTTCCCCGACAACAACGCCGCCATCTCTTCCCTGAATAATGGCACGCTGGACGCCGTCTTCCTCGATTTCGAGGCGGCCAAAAGCTATGCCGCTCGCTTCAAACTGGTCCACGCGGCCGATATTCCGTCGTTTGACGCGCCCGCTGGCTTCGCCATTGCGAAACAGAAGCCCGCGCTGAAAGCGGCACTGGATAAAGCCATCACCGACGCCATGCAGGACGGCACCTGGAAACGCCTCTATGAGAAGTGGTTCCCAGGCTCGCCGATGCCGAAACAGTACCTGCCCGGCGCGCAGTAATACCGCCTTCTCAGAAACCAGCCTGTTCCACCGGGCGGGGATAGTTGCGTCCCGCCCCTGAAAAAAGCGAGTGCTTACTATGGACCTGTTCGAGATTCTGTCGCGGACCTTCTTCGATTTCCCGTCGATGATGGCCGTTTTTCCCCAGCTGCTGGGGACCGGTTTAATCAATACCCTGATCATCTCTCTGGCCGCTACCGTGCTGGGCACCAGCTTCGGCCTGCTGCTGGCGCTGATGGCGATCTCGCCGTCACGCTGGCTGCGCCTGCCAGCGCGCATCTATACCGATCTGTTTCGCGGCCTGCCGTCGATTTTAACTATCCTGCTGATCGGCCAGGGCCTGGCGCGCTTTAGCTATCAGCTGTTCGGCCCAACGCCCTACCCGCTCGGCATCTTCGCCCTCAGCCTGATCGCCAGCGCCTATATGGGGGAAATATTTCGCTCCGGCATTCAGAGCGTCGATAAAGGCCAGCTGGAAGCCTGCCGCGCGCTCGGCATGAGCTACGGCCGCGCCATGGCGCTGATCATCATTCCGCAGGGCATTCGCCGCGTGCTGCCAGCGGTGGTGAACCAGTTTATCTCGATCATCAAAGATTCCTCGCTGGTCTACCTGCTGGGGCTGATGGTGGGCCAGCGCGAACTGTTCCGCGTCGGCCAGGACGCCGCGGTGCTGACCGGCAACCTCTCGCCGTTGATGCTGGCAGGGATGTTCTATCTGGTGATCACGGTACCGATGACTCATCTGGTTAATACCATCGACGAGCGTTACCGCACCGGCCGCCGCCGCGCCAGCGCGCCGCAGAGCGGCCTGAAAGAGCTGGATGAAGTGCAGCAGAGCACGCCTCCGCTGAAGCCCGGCCGCACGGCCCCTCTCTCCACCCATCGGGAGCAACAGTATGCTGAATAACGCCTTAGCTGTGGATACCACGCAGGAGCCCGCCTTTCACGGCGCCACGCTGGAGCTGCGCAACCTGACGCTGGCCTATGGCGACGTCGAGGTGCTGCGCAACGTCTCGCTGCATATTCCGGCGGGCAGCACCACCTGCATTATCGGCCCGTCCGGGTCGGGCAAATCGACGCTGCTGCGCGGCATCAACCGGCTACACGAGCCGAAAACCGGCGATGTGCTGCTGGCGGGCCGCTCGGTACTGAAAGAGAAGCCGGACGCGCTGCGCCTGCGCATCGGCATGGTGTTTCAGCACTTTAATCTGTTTCCCGACCACACCGCGCTGCAAAACGTGGCGCTGGCGCCGTGGAAAATTAAAAAGCTGCCGAAGCAGCAGGCGCTGGAGATCGCCCGGCTGCGGCTGGACGAGGTGGGGCTGACGCAGCGCGCCGATCATCGGCCGCGCGATCTCTCTGGCGGTCAGCAGCAGCGCGTGGCGATCGCCAGAGCGCTGGCGATGGACCCGGAGGTAATGCTGTTCGACGAGGCGACCTCGGCGCTCGACCCGGAACTGGTGAAAGGGGTCCTGAATCTGATGGCCGATCTCTGTCAGCGCGGCATGACGATGGTGGTGGTCACGCATGAGATGGGCTTCGCGCGCAAGGTGGCCGACCAGGTGGTATTTATGGACGAAGGCGAGATCGTCGAGAGCGGCACGCCGGAAGCGATCTTTGAACGTCCCCGCTCGGCGCGCCTGCGCCGCTTCTTATCGGAGGTGCTCTGATGCCCTTGCTGCAAGGAAAGATCCGCACGGCGGTCGTGGGGTTCGGCATATCCGGCCAGGTATTTCACGCGCCGCTGCTGGCCGCCGATCCGCACTTTGCGCTGACGGCGATTGTCACCGCCGACGCGGAACGGCGCAGGCTGGCGCAGCAGCGCTATCCGCAGGCGCGGCTGGTGGAGAGCTGGCCGCAGCTGCTGGCGCTGATTGACTCGGGCGAGCTGCGGCTCGATCTGATCGTGCTCGGCACGCCGCCGGAAGGGCATCGCGCGCAGGCGGAGGCGGCTATCGCCCGCGGCCTGCATCTGGCGATCGATAAGCCTTTTGTCGCCAACAGCCGCGACGGCGAAGCGCTGATCGCCGCCGCGCAGGCGGCGGGCACGCTGCTGACGGTATTTCAGAACCGACGCTGGGACGGCGATTTTCTGACGGTGCGCAGGCTGCTTAGCCAGCAAGCGCTGGACGAAGTGCGCAGCTTTGAATCGCGTTTTGAGTGGTGGCGCCCGCAGGGCTTCGGCAACTGGCGCGACCGCGCCAACGTGGCGGAAGGCGGCGGCCTGCTGCTCGATCTCGGCAGCCATCTTATCGATCAGGCGTTACAGCTGTTCGGCCCGGTGACGGAAAGCTATGCCGAACTGGCGCGCCATACCCTGCCCGCGCAGTCGGATGCGGATGAGGAAAGCTTCGTTTCGCTGCTGCACGCAAACGGCATACGCACCCGGCTGTGGATGAACGGACTCGCCGCCCGTCAGGGGCCGCGCTTTCATCTGCTGGGCAGCCGCGCAGGTTTTACCAAGTGGGGACTGGATAACCAGGAGCCCCTGCTTGCAGCTGGCATGACGCCGTTGGACGCGCGGTACGGTATAGAGGAGGCCAGCCGCTGGGGGACGCTGACCCGCGATGGCGAAAATAAGCCTGTTGAAACCGAGCGCGGCGATTACCCCGCCTTTTACCGCCTGCTGGCCAATGCGCTGCTGGAGGGCGGCCCGCCGCCGGTGGACGCCGCCGAATCGCTGGCGGCGCTGCGCCTGATTGAAGATTTGCATACCCGTTACGCCGTCCGCAACGCCTGAGGCGGCCCCTATTCAATCTGTTACCTGAACAAGGAACCACCCTATGTCTTTGCAGAAAAATGAAAAAATCGTCGCCGTGATCGGCGGCGGCGCGATTGGCGTTTCCAGCGCGGTGCATCTGCTGCGCCAGGGCGCGCAGGTGGTGTTGATTACCGAAGCGGAGCTGTGTTCCGGCGCCTCTGGCCGCTCGCTATCCTGGCTCAATTCCGCTGGCGAGCGCGCGCGTGAATATCATGCGCTGCGTATGGCGGGCATCGATCGCTACCGCACGCTGTTCGCGCAACATCCCGATCTTCCGTGGCTGCGCTTTGACGGCGGCCTCTACTGGGCGGCGGACGACGATCGCGGCACGCACGCGCGCCACGCCCTGGAAAGCGCGCACGGCTACGATTCGAAGCTGGTCGGCCCGGAAACCGTCGGCGGCTGCGCGCGCAATATCGCGCCGGAGGCGATGGCCGACAAGGCGATTTTCAACCCCGGCGAAGGCTGGGTCAGCCTGCCGCACCTGATCGGCTGGTTGATGGAGGAGTTTCATCAGCGCGGCGGCAGGCTGATAGAGCATGCCGGTAAAGCCGCAGTGAAAACCGACGCCGCCGGACGCGCCTGCGGCGTCGCCACGGCGCTGGCAGGCGAGATTGATGCCGACGCGGTGCTGGTCGCCTGCGGCCCGCAAACCCCGGACGTGGTGGCGCCGCTGGGCGTGAAGATTCCCAACGGATCGCCGGTATCGATGTTGGTCACGACCGATCCCATCGATACGCCGGTAGATGTGGTGATGAACACGCCGCGCGCCGCGATACGTCCGAATCCGGGCGCGACGCTGGCGATCGATCATGACTGGTATGAGGAACATATTCGCCGCGCCGCAGACGGACAGTACACCATCCCGGAAGCGGTGGTAGAGGAGCTGGTACAGGAGGCGAGCAAGCTGATCGCCGGCCGGCCAGCGCTGCGCGCCAGCGGCTGGAAAGCGGGTCTGAAGCCGATTCCGGGCGACGGCAATCCGGTTTTCGGTGAACTGAAAAAGGCGCCGGGCTGCTTCGTCGCCTTTACCCACTCAGGCGCGACGCTGGCGCTGATCGCCGGCGAGCTGCTGGCGGATGAGATTATCAGCGGCGAGCCCCACCCGATGTTCGCCACCTTCCGCGCCGAACGCTTTAGCCAGGCGTAACCGTTGAAACCGGGGCGGCCTGCCTGCCCCGGCGACGCGGTGCGCTGTGGTAGCTCCGCCTCGCCCGACGCGCTAAAAGCCAGAAACGACAGCGGCCAGACGCCGATAAAGCGCTGGCCGCAAACAGCTGGTTTCCCGTTATGACTTAGTGAAAGAAGATATCGCCCGATTTCGCCTTCACGATCTTTCCTTCGCCTTTAGTGATCAGCACATAGTTGCCGCCCATGTAGGTCCAGTGGCTATCCGCCTCCGGGGCAGGCAGGTGACGTTTTTGCCACTCGGTGATCTCATAAGTCTTGCTGCGATATTTTTCCGGCACCGTATCGCCAATCGTGTATCGCCGGGAATCGCTAAAGAACTCGGTGACTTCGTACGGCTCTTTTGGCGCCTGCGCGGCGTCCGGCGGCGTTTCAGCCTGCGGCCGGGTTTGCGTCGGGTCCTGCGGCATGGCGCTTTCCGGCGCGCCCTGAGTTGGGTCCTGCTGGTTCTGCTGGTCCGGCGTCTGCGGCACCGGCTGCGCCGGATTCGCTGGCGTTTGTTCCGGCGCCGGCTGTCCCGGATTGCCCTGCGTCTGCGGCGCCGACTGAATCGGATTTTCCTGCGTTTGCGCCGGGTCCGTAGCCTGCTCGCCTTCCGCATAGGCGACAGAAGTGAATGCCAACGCGCTAATCAATGCGCCCGAAAATAAAAGTTTGTGAGTGTTACGCATGGTTTCTCCTGTTATCCCTGCCCCGCTGTTACGGGCGCTTATTTTAGTGACAACAAATTACCCTTGGTTACGTCAACAGTCTCAACATTTATTGTGAACTTTAATGTTTTTCGCTACAGGCTGATCATTATTTCAACAACCGCTCTACCGCAGGCACCCGTATGTGTCACTTTTCCTTACCTGGCATATGGTTATTTCGTTTTCGCTGTGTAAAAATCATATTTTTCAATGCAAAAGGAACTGCAAAAATGACCCAAACAGCATCCCGCTGCCTGTTTACCGAAGGCAGCATTACCCTTCCCGAAGGCTATCTGGATCAGACCGCTAACCTGTTCAGAACGGCAAACATCGCCGCCCCCACTTATACCATATCGCGCGATCGGCTGCCGCCGGGCATGACGTTGCAAGACTATATCAGCGGCCAGCTGGCGTTAATGCAAAAGCATCTGCCGAACTGGCAGACGAAGCAGCGCGACAGCGCACGGTTGGGGAAACAAGAGATCGAGGGAGAGCGGATCGTCACCACCTTCCAGCGCGAGGGTCGCCCCATCGCACAGCAGCAGGCGATATTCATGCTGAACGCATCGCAGATTCTGGTGTTTACCCAGACTAAAAACGGCGCGCTGACCGACGAGGAATGCGCGCAGTTTTCCGCGCTGCTTGCCAGCTTTACGCCAACCGCCTGATCTCCACAGGCTCGATGCATCCGCGTCGGCCTGTGCTGCCGCAACCTTAACGCGGGCGGCGCAGGCTGGCCGCACCTTCAGCGGGAAGGCGCCATCCTTCCCTTTTTAGCTTTTGCGCGAACAGCAGACGATATAGTTCATTTGTCGCCGCTGAGAGCGGAAATAGCGGAACATCCCAACAAAGCGCCGTCTGTTTTCACGGTTTTTCAGCCCGTTAAAAATAATTTTCAGCGTTCTCAGCACGCCTTCATCTTTTAACATGCCGCGCGGCGACATCAGCGTCATCGGGCCGTGATGCGTCGCTACCTGGCTAAAGCCATTTTGATAAAACAGCGCCTGCCATTCGGGCTGCGTCATTGGGCTGACGTTCGATTTCACCACCTGTTGCAGCTGCGTATCCGCCTGCGCTTCCAGCTCGCCGCGCGTCAGCATAATATCGTGCGTCAGCAAACAGCCGCCGGGTTTCAGTACGCGATAATATTCGCGCACCAGTCGCTGTTTGGCCTTATCGGCATACATAGTGAGCATCGCTTCGTTAATCACCACGTCAAAGCTGTTATCCGGGAAAGGAAGATGGTGAGCGTTAGCTTCGCTCAGCTGGATGCGGTCGGCGAGACCGGCGGCGTCAACGTTTTCCTGCGCCTTGCGCAGCGCCTGCTTGTCCATATCCACGGCGTGAACCCGGCAGCCGAAGCGGGAAACCAGCTCGATAGAGGTAGTGCCCATATTGCAGGCGATCTCCAGCACCTGGCTTTCGGCGGTAAATCCGGCCTGCGCAAACAGCCATTCGGTCGCGTCCGCGCCGCCGGGGCGCAGCCGGGTTTTGCCCAGGCTCGCCAGAAAAGTATGCCCCGCTTTATTACTGTCAGACATGATGACCTCGCGCCAAGTTAAGTTGCATTAATTATGCAACTTTAGAGAAGCGAAGTTAAGCCGGAAGCCGCCCTCTCCGGCTGCGGAAAGGGCGGGCGGCATTAATAATCAAACTGGCGGTAGTAGCGGCGGATATTCAGGTCGTGGCCGGTATATTTTTCAAAGTGCGCCGCCAGTCGATCCACCAGCAGCGTGGAGGCGACGCAGGGCGCCATAATCCAGCGGTACGCTTCGTCAATGCCGCTCAGACGGTAGTCGCGCGGATCGATCACGACGACGTGGTCGCTGATTTTACGGGCGAACGCCTCGACGCGATCGTCCAGCGTGCGGCATTTGCCTTCGCCTTTCACCAGGAACAGCGGCACCTCTTTTTCCAGCAGCTCCAGCGTGCCGTGGAAAAACTCCGCCGAGCTGACCGATTTGGTGCGCTTCCACTGCATCTCCTCCAGAATGCACATCGAAAAGAGGTAGACTTCGCCCCACATCTCCGCGCCGCCGATCCACATCATATAGTCGCTGGCGTGATACTGGCGGGCAATGGCGTCGGCGCGATCGTTAAAGTCGCGCTTGGCCTGCAACAGGTTTTCCGGCAGCTGTTCCAGCTGGCTGGCGAAGCGGTCGTAGTCGGCAAATTCGCCGTTCAGCGCCACCAGGCGGAAGAACAGCCAGTAGAGCAGCATATATTCAAACTCGACGCCGTTTTTATGGCGCATCGGAATATGCCAGCTGGCGGCGGCGGCCAGCGGCGAATCGGCGTTTTTGGTAATGGCGACAACGCGAATGCCCTGCGCCTTGCACCATTCGGCTATCGCCACTGACTCTTTGGTGTCGCCCGATTTCGACAGGGTAATCACCACCGAATCCTTGCTCAGCTTTTTATTGCCTTTCGCGATCAGCTCCGCCGCCTGCTCCACGTAGACCGGCAGCGCGGTGCACTCTTTGGCGAACTCATTGATGGCCATCATCGGCGCCAGCGAGCCGCCGACCGAAGCGAAAAAGAGGTTGCTGAAGCCCGTCTGGTGAATGGTTTCCGCCACCTGTTCGGCGATTTCGCGCGCAGCGATGATCTCACGAGTACTGGTCAGGTACTCGTCCTGATTAAAACCCAACATATTATTTCTCCTGAGGAATGATTAGATTTTGCTTTGCAGCACCTTGTCGAAATCGTCAAAAATCCGCACGCCTAAATCGATGCCCTTCAGCGTGGCGACGCGGTACGCCATGATCTGCACCGGCACAATCAGCAGCAGCGGCGCGAGCAAGGGATCGAGAGGGAAATCGAGCGCCAGCGTGGTTTCATCGCCGTCGCCCTGCGCGCTAAGGGTCAGCGCGGCCCGAACGTGCGGACGCATATAGTTGCGCAGCGCCGCGCTGCGTGAGTTGGGCGCATCTTCAATAAACAGCAGCAGATGGCTGGCGTTCGCCTCCAGATAGGGGCCGTGCATATAGGCTTCCAGCTCAAAGCCGCTGGAGGGGCAACGCACGGTTTCAGTGAACTTGGTCTCAAACTCCTGCGCCACGCCAGCCAGCGCGCCGTAGCCGATGGCGACATAGCGCGTCGCCTGCGCCAGCAGCGTCTGATGGCGATCGATAAATGCGTCGGTGCGGCGCATCGTCTCCGGCAGATAGCGCGTCAGCGCGCGCAGCGACTGAAGCAGACTCTCCCGCCGCGCGGCGCCAAGTTCGCCCTGCGCTTCGCCGATCATCATCGCCATCAGCAGCAGGTTCAGCACCGTGGCGCTGAAGCCGACGGTAACGAATCCCACCGGCTCAATGCCGCAGTTGATGTCCAGCAGCGCATCCGCCTCGCGCGCCAGCGGGCTGTGCGGATCGGATGTCAGGCTCCAGACCTGTCGTCCCGCCGCCTGCGCCTTGCGCTGCGCCTGTAGCGTGGAGTGGCTTTTTCCGCTCTGCGACAGGGCGACGATCCAGTCAGCCTGCTCGTCCAGCCGCTCGTAGTGGGTAAAGGGGTACGGCTCTTTAATCTCCACCTGCACCCCGGCCCACTGGCTGAAGGCGAACGCGGCGCACTGGGCGGCGTTCATCGACGAACCGGTAGCGAGGATCAGCAGGCGTCGCACCGGCCCCTGCGCCAGCCGCTGCCGCACCGGCGCCAGCGTCGTTTCATATTCGTTCAGTATGCGCGCCAGAATTTCCGGCTCGCTTTCGATACAGTGCATCATGGTGACCGACATGCTTTTCTCCTCAGAGCAGACCAATCCAGGACCCCAGGATGCCGACCACCGCCATCCCGCCAATAATCGCCAGCGGCTGCACCTTTTTCCCCAGCAGCCAGTAAACGATGCCGAAGCTCAGCAGCGGCAACAGACAGGGCATAATGTCGTTGATGATCGACTGCACCTCGGTTTTCGCCTCGCCCGTGCCGAAGGTAATGGGAATGGTGATATCGATCATCGAGGCGGTCATCGCGCCGACCACCATCAGGCCGATGATCGACGCGCCGTAAGTGACGCTCTCCATCATGCCGCTCTGCTGGATGCGCTGTAGCACGCCGGTGCCCAGCACGTACCCCCAGCGGGTAAAGAGCCAGCGCACCAGGATGTGCGGAATATTGAAAATCAGCACAAACAGGATCGGCCCAAGAATATTGCCCTTCAGCGCCAGGCTGGTGCCGATGCCGGTAGCGATCAGCCGCAGCGTGCCCCAGAAGAAGGAGTCGCCCAGCCCTGCCAGCGGTCCCATCAGCGACGCCTTCACGTTATCGATCGAGGCGCTGTCCATGCCGCCGCCGCTGCGGTTTTTCTCCTCCATCGCCGCGGTGATGCCGAGGATCAGCGTCACGATATGCGGCGTGGTGTTGAAGAACACCAGGTGGCGCTTCAGCGCGCTGACCAGATCTTCATGGCGCGTATAGAGCTTTTTCAGCACCGGCATCAGCGCGTAGACAAACGCCAGGTTCATCTGCCGCTCATAGTTCCAGGAGAACTCCATCTGGAAAGAGCGCCAGAACACGCGGCGCAGATCGCGCGGGGTGATGGTCGGCTCCGTCGGGTTTTCGTTGTCAGAAATCATCTTCGTCATTCTCAACTCCCTGCGCCGTCGAGGCGCGTTGCACAGGCTGATGCGTCACGTTGACCATCACCACCGCGGCGATAGCGCCCAGAATGGCGATGCCGGTAACCGGAATTTTCAGGTAGGCCATCAGCGCGAAGCCGAGGAAAAACCAGGGCGCTACCTTTTTATTGATCAGCAGCCGCGCCAGCATCGCAAAGCCGAGCGCCGGAATGATGCCGGTCGCCACGCTCAGCCCGTGTTTAATAAATTCGGGGATGGCGTCGAGCAGGCTTTTCACCGCGCCGCTGCCGACAAGGAATGAAACGGTGACGATGGTCGCCAGCATCAGCGACAGGCCGAACCCCGCCAGCAGATGCATGCGTTCGATGCCGCCGGTATCGCCCCGCTCCGCATAGACGTCCGCCTTGTGGCTGAGCGTGGGAATAAACAGCCCCAGATAGACGTTTTTCAACACCAGCGTCAGGGTGGCGATCGGCAGGCCGAGCAGCAGCGCCGTCTCGGTGCCTGCGCCGGAGGTGATGGCGAAGGCGACGCCGAGAATGCCGCCGGTCACCACATCGGGCGGAATCGACGCGCCGACCGAAAACGAGCCGATAAACGCCAGCTCCAGCGTCGCGCCCATTATCACCCCGGTTTGCACGTCGCCCAGCACCAGCCCGGTCAGCAGGCCGGTGACGATGGGCCGCGAGAGCAGCGAAGTGCCGAGCGCATATTCGGACTGAGCGATAAACGCCACCAGCCCCAGCAGAAGTGCCTCTGTCATGGTGACTCCCCGCGCTACAGCGCCTCGGTAAACAGCTGTTTGCGATCGCCGGGTACCTGACGGATTTCAATTTCCGTCCCCGCCTGCGTCAGCTCCTGCAACAGCGCAATCTCTTCCGGCAGGACGTTAATCGCTTTCGAGATATTGCGGCTGCCCTCGCGCGCCTTGATGCCGCCGAGGTTGATGCTGACGATCTGCGGCACCGCCGACGCCAGTCGCCAGGCGTCCGCCACCGACTCGACGACGATAAACAGCTTGTACTTATCGGTGACGCCGCTTTTGATCGCCTCGATGGCGTCGTCGATGCTTTTGATCACCAGCTTCACCGCTGGCGGCTTCGCCAGCTTGATGGTGGTTTTGCGCAGGTCGTCGTTCGGCACGCTGTCGTTGGCGATCAGAATGCAGTCGGCGCCAATATATTGCGTCCAGGAAAAGGCCACCTGGCCGTGCAGCAGTCGGTGATCGACACGTAAGAGCTTTATCATTGTTATCCTCCTCGCTCAGAAATCTTTGTCGGCGCAGCGGGCGCCGCTGATGGTCTGGTTGCAGTACTGCATGCCTTCTCTGGCGTTGGCCAGCGCCTCGTGGATAAGCTGAAGCGCAGGCTCGTCCGGCGGCGCGATCAACATCTCAATCACCAGCGGCAGGTTTAAGCCCGCCAGCAGATGAAAATCGGGTCGATGGAGATAGCGAATAAATTCGTTGTTCACGCTGCCGGCGAAGATGTCGGTAATGACAATCAGCTCGTCCTGCGGCGTAAAGGCGTCCATCAGGCTATCCACCTGGCGGGTTAAATCTTCGTTTTCATCCACATAGGCGCACAGCGTGTGCAGGTGCGGCTGGGCGCCCAGTATTAACTCGACGGAATGACGGATGCCGGCGGCGAAGGTGCCGTGGCTGGCAAAAATGTAGTGACGTTTCATCCTGACCTCATCAAGCGTTTCCACGCAGAGATAAGAGCAACCGGCGTGCCAGAAATAGTGGCGCGCCGGAAACGAAGCGGCAGAAGGGATTAAAACTCTTGATCTGACGGGATAAATTCGGTCTGGCGATGCAAAATATCGTGGATGTAATGCAGCTCGGCGTCGGGGATTTTGACACTGTAGCTGGCCTCAATGACACTAAGCGCCTCGCGCAGCGGATTGAGCTGCCGCGACGGACGCTGCGTTCCGCTGTAACGCTGAATCGCCGCCTGACGGATGAGCCGCTCAATCAGGCAGCTGATATGAATATAGAGCGCCACCTTGCGATCGTTGGCGAGCTGTAGTCCGACAAGATGCTGATAGCGCAGCAAAAACTGTTCGACCTGATTAATCACCTTACCGGTATCCAGAATGGTCACCGACTCGATCACCCGCCGCAGCGAGAAGTTTTTCACGATCTGGTTATTGATCTCCTCAATCTGCGAGGCGCTGGCGAGGCCGCCGAGCAGGGTGTTCAGCGCCGCGCTGCCCTGGCCGGAAATCAGCGACTCCAGCGAAATCCACGGCACCGGCAGACCGGGATCGAGCGTGCCGACCACCGCCAGCACCTCATAACGCGCCAGCAGCGAAGCGCGCTTCGCCTCATCCGTCAGGCTGTCGTCGTCGCAGGCCACCATCTCAATCGCCAGCGCCTCCGGGATGCTCGCCTTCAACAGCGCGCTCAGGTTGCTGGCCGCGCCGAGTCCGGTGGCGCAGGCGGTGATAATGGCGCGCGGCTTGTTCTGCTGCGGCCAGATCAGCTGGTGCTCGATCGGCAGGTCGGCGGCCACCTCGCTGACGATCGCCTCCGGGTAGTCGCCGCGCAGGATGCGTTCGCCCACGTAAAGCGCCATGCGCGTCGAGACGTTGCTGATAATCGCCACCGGCGTGGTGATGCGGCGCTGGAAATGCTGGTGGATCAGGTTCAGCGATCCCATATCCACCAGAATCACCAGCCCGGACGCCAGCGCGTTGCGCTCGATATAGTTCATCACCTCGCTGGCGATCGCTTCCGGCGTCACGTCCAGCGGCATATCGAACGATTCGAACAGGTTGCTTTTCAACAGACGATTCGCCACGTTGGCGATGCTGCTGGCGGTCGCGTAGCCGTGTGCGAGGATCACCGCGCGCGTCATCTGCGTCTGGCTCAGCGCGCCGCTTTTTTGCAGCCAGAGGATCAGCAGCAGCGCGTCGATGCGCTGCGGCTGCAAATCGAGCTTATGAGTCACCGCCGACAGCACTTCATGGCAGAAGCGGCAGAGCAGCGGATAGCGCTGTTCCAGCGCGTGCGAGAGCTGGCGCATCAGTTCCGTATTCAGGCGTGCTGGCGTTTCGCTGGCGCGCTGTAACAGATAGTGGCTCAGGGCGTAGATGCAGTTGCCGTTAAATTGCAGACCGAAGCGCTTCTCCAGCCGGTAGAATTCCTCGCGCACCTGGCTGCTGGTCAGCAGCAGCATCGACGACGCTTCCCGATCGCGGTTATCGAAAATCAGCCGGTCGAACAGCATCTCAATCTCGCCGCCCATGCGCTTTTCCATCTCTTCCCACGCCATCAGCCCGCCGCGCCAGCGTGCGAACAGCGCCAGCACGCTAAGCTGCGTCTCCTGAATTAGCAGGCGCGCGCCGTTCTGCTGCCGCAGCAGCCAGTCGGGCGAGGCGGCGCGATCGATCAGCAGCGGCTCGTCCGGCACCTGCGGGTCGCCGAGCGCGGGCAGCTGCGCCATCACCGTCTCCGGCAGATCGTGCAGCGTCACCTCGATAGTGGTCTGTCCGCGCTGCCGCGCCCAGGCGGAGGCGACGCTGTATTTCACCGCGTTCTTCATCTCGCCGACGTTGCCGCGCCAGATATGACTTTCCAGCGCCGCCGTCAGCCGCGGGCTGAGCCGCAGGTTGCCGCCCACCCGCTGCGCCTCGCGCCAGAAAAACTGCCGCATCAGCGCCTGCTTCTCCTGTTGGCTGCGGCTTTCCAAATCGGGCAGCGTCACCTGAATGGGAATACGACGGATAAAGGTAGTAAGAAAGGTGCTGTGCACCTCCTCGGTAGTGGCGAAAATCAGCCGTGCCTGCACCTGCTGCCCCTGCGCCGTTTCGCCCACCCGGAAGATCTCCTTGCGGTCGAGCCAGGTAAACAGCTTCTCCTGCCCCTCGGCGTTGAGACGGTGCACCTCATCGAGAAACAGAATGCCGCCCTGCGCCGCCTCGAACGCGCCCGCCCGATCGCTGACCGCGCCGGTAAAGGCGCCCTTCACATAGCCGAACAGGTTGGCGGCCAGCAGTTCGGGATTGCTGGCGTACTGAGCGCAGTTGAAGTTGATAAAGGGCGCGTCGGGCGCGATCACCTGCTGCGCGATGGCGTACTCATGCAGCAGCTGCGCCATATAGCTTTTGCCGGTGCCGCTGTCGCCGGTGATCAACAGCGGCAGTCCGCCGTCGGGATAGAACAGCGCGGTTTTCAGCTGCTCGATCGGTTTCTTCAGGCTGCCGTCATGGCCGATCAGCAGCGCAAAATGGTCGGCGGCGGGCGCGCGATCCCCCTCCTCCGCTAACAGCTCATCGACGCTGCTATATTCGCTGCGCGACAGCGGAAAGAACTGCTGCTCAAAGCTGCCCTTATGCAGAAAGCAGACCGGGCGGGTATTGATTTTTATCAGCTGTCCCTCGGCGACCAGCTGGTTGAGATAGTGGCTGGCGGTGTTGCGCTGCATGGCGAAGCGCTGCGCCAGCCAGCTGGCGGTGAAGACCTCGCTAAGGTGCTGCGGGTCAAAAAAATCGGTCTGATTAAGCAGAAAATTCAGTAATTTATCTTTGCGCATCATGATTTCCCCGGTTTACATCAAGGGCTATGATGCCGCGAAGTCAGCGATGCGGGCGTTCGTCGCGCTGGGGAATTGCCGTTTTGTGGCATGCCGCACAGATTGTCGCATCACCTTTGCGGGGCAGCAGGAACCCTTTGCGCGTCTGCGCCACTTAACAGACTGACCCCACACGCAATAAGGACCTGAGCATGATCACACTACCCGGAGGGCCCGGCCCCCTGCAAACGCTGCCGCCACCCGATCTGAGCAACCTGAGCGACAAAAATCCGCTGGCGACCGGCGGCCCACTCGCATCCGGCGCGATGAATTCGCCGATCGATTTCGGTCAGAGCGGCGGCGGCGGCACCGATCTTGCGGCGCTGCTCGGCCAGAACGGCGGCAATCCGCAGCAGAAGGTGGATAACGCTATCGCCCAGACGCTGACCCAGCTGATCAGCGCGTTGATTTCGTCGCTGATGCCGCTGCTCCAACAGCTTGCCAGCCAGCAGAACGGCGACGGCGGTCAGCAGAACGCGGCCGCTTCAGGCGTTGGCGGCTCGCCGCAGAATTTGACTGCTGCGCCTGACGGCGGCCAGAGCGTCCCCCAACCCGGCTCCGACGGCCTGAGCGGGGCAACGCCGAACGGACCGACCGGCAACGGCATGGCCACGCCGGTTAACGGCGCGGGCAACAACGTCACCGCGCCGTCCGGCGGCAGCGGGCTGCATCTGCCAGAGGCGCTGAAGCCGTATGAAGGCGCGATCCAGAATGCAGCGCAAAAAACAGGCGTGCCCGGCGAGGTGCTGGCGGCGCAAATCTGGCAGGAGTCGCGCGGCAACCTGGGCGCCGCCACGGTTAACGGCGGCAACGGCCTGCAGGACAGCGGCCTGATGCAGGTCAACAGCAACACCTTCGCCGATTTGCAGAGCAAAAACCCCGATCTGCTGGGGCCGAACGCCAGCGCCAGTAATCCTGCGGACAACATCATGGCGGGCGCGCTCTATATGAAAGAGCAGTTGGGCGACTTCGGCGGCAATATGGGCGCGGCGCTGCGTGCCTACAATTCCGGGCCGCTTAACGTCAACGTTAACGATCTCAGCGATATCTCGAAAACCGGCACCGGCGACGCCACCTATGTGAACAAGGTGATGAATTTCGCCTCGATCATCAGCAGCGGCCAGGGCACTCTGCCCGCGTGATAACCGCCTCCCTGCGCGTCAGGCGCGGGGAGGCAGCGTCGTCCGCACTCCACTCGTAAAAAAGTCCCTGCGCCGGCGGTGCAGGGACCTGGATTGCGCCTTCTGCCTCATGAAAAAGCTGCCTCATGAAAAAGGCGGTGGGTCTTTCTTGTTTTTGCCGCTGTTCTCCAGCGCGATGGAGATCGTATCGGTAGCCGCCGTCACCGCCCAGCCGACCGGCCCGCGCGCCAGGCCCATTGCGCCCTCGGCCAGTCCTTTAAAGCCGCCGCTAAAGACCTCGCCCAGGGTGCGTGCTTCGCCGATATTGTTAAACACCGGCGCCAGGATCGACTTCAGAATAGGGATATTGGACAACACGCGGCCGATTTCGCCCATGCCCCACTGGAAGTTATCCTTGTTGGTGCCGTCTTTGCGCACGTGGGTATCCTTCGTCTGCGGCAGATTGCCGTCCGCAGGCAGCGCGCTCAATCCATTTTCGGCGATATCCTTCAATACGCCCGCTTCGGTACCGTGACGCGCGTCGCCATCCTTGGTGATCCCCTCGATTTTCCCGTTGCCGTGTACATCGCCGCGGCTCTCGCCGTCACGATCGTTGAGTCCTTTCACGCTGTTCAGCACGCAGGCCATATTGTAGGCGGCGTCGGCGCGGCTTTTCGGATCGGGGTTATCGGCGGTCCAGTCGCCGAAGCGCTCTTTCAACCGATCGCGTTTGATATCCTTCTGATTGCCCAGATTTTTCAGTACCGGGTTCTCGTCAAGGATCGCTTCCGCGCTGCGGTTATCGCCCGGCGGACGGCCGGTCAGGTTCTCCTCCGTCGGTCTGACGCTGGTGTCATGCTCGCTGGCGCGCACCTGTCCATTGCCTGCGCCGCCGTTCTGGGTAATGAGCGGCGTAAGATTTTGCAGCTTCTCATCCGGCGTCGCCGTCTGCTGCGCCTGTTGTCCGGCCGTCAGGTTCAGCATCAGCGCCTGTAACCCCATCAGCATCAGCAGGCTTTGTAAAAAAGCGCCCTGCTGTC
>OKNF01000074.1_pt1 | contig 30611 bp, 26 predicted proteins | sample 1613121 | NCBI WGS metagenome assembly OKNF01 (sample SAMN04436838, study PRJEB24849) | human gut metagenome | biome: human gut; feature: NICU; material: stool | host: Homo sapiens | place: USA: Saint Louis, MO | collected 2011-09-08
AACAGCACCCAGACCAGGACTTTTACCGTACTGGACCCCGATCTGGCGTTTAATCCGATCTCAGTCAACAACGCCATCACGAATAATGAGCACGGCAACGCTACGGTCATTTCCGGCTACGCGTATCAGGGAACGCCAGGCGACACCGTGTTGATCACCCTGCATGGAAAAACCTACAGCGGTACGCTGGGTAACGACGGTATGTGGGCCGTCACCGTGCCGGAAAGCGATATCGCCGCCATTCCCGGCGGCAAAGTGACGGTCACCGCCGATCATACCGACAGCGCGGGCGTGGATCATCACGTCAGCACGCAGTTTACGTTGACCAACAGCAGCAATAAGGTACCGACGCTGGCGGTGAATAAAGTCACCGGCGATGACGTGCTGAGCGCCGTCGAGCGCGGCGGCGAGCTGCTGATTTCCGGCTGGGGCCGCTATATCGACAGCGGACATGAGGTGCAGGTGATGCTGAACGGCCACACCTACAGCACCAAAACCACCACTGACAGCCGCTGGGTGATTACCGTGCCGAAGGAAGATGTACAGGCGCTGCCGGACGGCCAGATTACGCTGATCGCCACCGCGTTCTACGGTGGGGCGAAGGAAGTGGCGCAGGTGGCGAAAACCCTGACGCTGAACCATAACGGCGAAGGCAACGAAACGCCGGTGTTAACCATCGATACGATTTCCGGCGACAACAACGTGGATGGCGGTGAAATCGCGGCGCCTTTCTATATTACCGGCCAGGCCACCGGCATTCCGGCGGACAGTACGGTGAAATTGACCGCCGGGGACAAAATATTTTTCGGCACCGTTACCAGCGAGGGCGTCTGGAGCGTCAATGTTCCCGATCTGTTTAGCGTCAAAAACGGCACCACGACCCATATTACCATCAGCTACCAGGATCAGGACGGCAATCAGTTTGCCGCTACGCGCGCGATTAAAACGGCGGCGGGCAGCTATCCCTATCATTATCCCATGATGTTTGAATTTGATCCGATCGGCGGCGACAACCATCTCAGCGGCGCGGAAAAGCATAGCGATCTGATTATCAGTTCCTCCCGCTCCTCCGGCGAGGGTCTGGGCATTGGCTCAACGGTGTACGTTACGCTGAACGGCAAAACCTACACCTCTGTCGTTGAAGCGGGCGAAGATGGGCAGGGCTACGATAACCACTGGCAGGTCACCGTGCCCGCCAGCGATGTGGAGGCGCTCGGGCCCGGCAGCTATACCGTCGTCGCCACGATGAGCGACTGGCTGAGCTGGAGCGGCTCGAATGTGACCCAGGTGCAGGCGAAGATTATTAACGTGGATGCCGATGGCGCGATGACCTTTAGCGATGTTCAGTCGACGCAGAGTCATGACGCCTCCGACGCGCTGGCCATGCACGCGGCAACGTTGACCGCCACGGAAACCGTGGGCGTTGACGATGGCGCCCAGCCGCTGGATACGGCGTCGCTCGGTCTGCACAGCGCCAGCCAGCCCTCGCTTGCCGCGCTGGTGGATCGCTTAACCGCCACCGATGCTGACGCCCAGACCAGAACAGATACGCAGGCAACCACCGGCGCAGAAACCTCAGGCCATAATGAGGAAACGGCGCTGCCGCCCGCTCCGGCGGATATGTGGCACGGCGTGACCGCTGTCGGCTACAGCACGGCGCAAAGCGAGGATGCCGCTCACCATGCGCCGACCACGGAAAATGCGCTGGCCGAGCTGCTGCAACAGCAGCATTTACAGCCGGTAGTCTGATAATAATGTTTAGTTCGTTTTAATATTCAAGTAATGTTACAAAATTGTTTTTTTTAATGACTTAGGCGGCCTTGTGCTGCCTTTGTCCTTTAACTGGCGCCTTTATACCAGTTAGTGAGAATGTGATTTATACCGCAAAATAGCTGACGGCAAAATTACGCAACTGATTAATAAAATGAATGGAATTCGGTAATGATTCGTGATGTTATTTTACCGGATATGAGTATCGCACGAGGGAACGGGTCCCGCCTCACGCGTACGAATAATAAAAAGGTTGATCGAGCTGCATGCGTAAAATCCTTGTTTCTCTTTGCCTGAGCGCCGCGTGGGGCTGCGCGGGGCATGTCGCCTGGGCCGTGTCAGAGCCTAAAGCCGAATTTAACTGGCGCGCCGCGCCCACGGAAGAGCAGATCGCCACGCTGACCCTGCGCGACGCCATCCTGCGCGCCTTCGCCCGTAACCCGCAGATCGCGCAGGCCGCCGCGCAGATTAACGTCGGCGAGGCGGAGCTGGACGCGGCGAAAAGCGCCTGGTATCCGCAGATTTCGCTACAGGGCACCGGCGGACGTTCGCATCAGACCGACTCCGCCGGCAGCCTCAACAACAGCGCCTCCGGCGGCGTCACGCTGAGCCAGCTGCTCTACGACTTTGGCCGCACCAGCGGCGCCATCAATGAACAGCATGCGCTGTCGGATGCTTACCGTTTCGCCCTGTTCGACACCATGACCACCGTCGCCGCCGATACGTTGCAGACCTATCTGGAAGTCAAACGCTATCAGGCGCTGGTGGCGTCGGCGCGCAAAAACATCGCCTCGCTGGAGCATGTGCGCGAAATCGCAACGCTACGCGCCGACGCCGGACTGAATTCCCAATCCGACGTGCTGCAGGCGGGCACGCGTCTGGCCGGTATGCGCGCCACGCTGGAGCAGTACCGCGCCCAGCAGCGCTCCGCCCAGGCGCAGCTCACCGTGCTGACCGGCGTGGTTTCCGACAACCTGCCGGAGCTGCCGGAAACGCTGCTGCAACAGCAGATAACGCTGGACAAGATCGCCTATGAAAAGAGCGCGGCGGTGCGCAGCGCGCAGGCGAGACAGGAGGCGGCGCGCGAGCGTATCAACCAGGCGGCGTCGAATCACTGGCCGACAATTAAGGTTGAGGCGGGGCGCACTCGCTATGAAAACGACGCTCGTTCTTACTGGGACGACGAACTGCAGCTGCGGGTAGAGGCGCCCATCTACCAGGGCGGGCTGGTCAACGCCAAAACCCGTTCGGCGGAGGCGGAACGCGAGGCGGCGCAGGCGGAGATTCAGCGCGCCAAGCTCGATATCAACCAGCACGCCTCCACCGCCTACGCCGATATGATCGGCGCGCAGCAGCGCCAGCAGGCAGGCGAAGCGCAGCTGGAAAGCGCGGAGCATACCCGCTCGGTCTACGCCGACGAATACCGGCTCAGCAAACGCAGCCTGAACGACCTGCTCAGCGTCGAGCAGGATGTGTTTCAGGCCGACAGCATGCGCATCAGCGCGCTCTACGACGGCTGGAACGCCACGGTGCGCTATGCCGCGGCGGTAGATAATCTGCTCGACATGATGGGCATCGATCGTGAAAAGAACAGCGGCGATCTGCTTCCTTCATTGCAGTAGGACGCGGGCGATAAAAAATGAATAAGGCAGCTACTATGACAACCTCGACCGAAAACTGGATTGCGGCGATGCTGCGGGTCGCCGCCCGCTTCGGCAAGCCCGCTGACGGAAAAACGCTGCGCCAGCAGATGCGCTGGTTTGAGCATCTGGCGCCGGAACAGCAGCTGGAGCGTCTGGCGGGTCTGCTGGGCCTGCACCTGACCATGACGCCGCGTGAAAAGCTGCGCTGGCGTCAGGAGGTGACGCCGGTGATCCTGCTGCTGGAGAACGGCAGCGTGGCGGTAGTGGAAGGGATCGACGCCGACGGACGCGCGCGCTACTGGCTGAGCGAAGGCGGCGACGTGGTGCGCGAAAGCGAACTGGCCGGGCTGCTGGCGCAGGCGCAGGGTCAGGTGGCGGTGCCCGGCGTGGCGGCGCGCGGCCGCGACGCGCGCATCGATGAGTTCGTGCGGCCTTACGAACAGCACTGGTTCTGGAAAAACTTTCGCGGCATGGGACGGCGCATCGCAGAGATCTCTCTTGCCTCGGTGGTCGGCAACGTGCTGGCGCTGGCGGGCATCCTGTTCTCGATGCAGATCTACGACCGCGTGATCCCGGCGCAGTCGGAGCCGACGCTTTGGGTGCTGTTCGTCGGCGTGCTGATCGCCGCGGCGGTTGAGTACCTGATCCGGCTAATGCGCACCCAGGTCTCCGATCTGATGGGCAAGCGCATCGATCTGAAAGTCTCGTCGATGCTTTTTGCGCGCGCGATGAATATCCGCAACGAGGCGCGGCCAAAATCGACCGGCTCTTTTATCTCCCAGCTGCGCGAGATCGACCAGGTGCGCGAGCTGCTCACCTCGACCACCGTCGGCGCGGCGGCGGATATCCCTTTTATTATTCTGTTCCTGTTCATTATGGGCTTTATCGGCGGGCCGCTGGTGATTATCCCGCTGCTGGCGATCCCGCTGATCGTCATCCCCGGCCTGCTGGTGCAGATCCCGATGGCGCGGCTGGCGAAAGAGGGGCTGCGCGAAGGCGCGCTGCGCAACGCGGTGCTGGTGGAAACCATCGAGGGCGTCGAAGACATCAAGGCGCTGCAGGCGGAACCCTATTTTCAGCGGCAGTGGGAGCAGACGCACGAGGTCAGCGCCGCCATCGGCATGAAACAGCGCCTGTGGGGCGCGCGGCTCACCGGCTGGGCTTCCTCGGTGCAGCAGCTGACCTACGCCGGAATGCTGGTGTTCGGCACCTATCTGGTGCTGGCGGGCGATATCACCACCGGTACGCTGGTGGCGAGCAGCCTGCTCTCCTCGCGCACCATCGCGCCGCTGATGCAGCTGACAATGATCTTTTCGCGCTGGCAGCACGCCAAAAGCGCCATGACCGGTCTCGACGAGCTGCTGAAAAAGCCGCTCGACCAGCCGGAGGCGGCGGAAATGGCGCACTGTCCGACGCTGACCGGCCATTACGATCTGCGCAACGTGCAGTACACCTATGACGATGAGAATGTCAAAAACGTGCTGAACATCGCGCAGTTGCAGATCAAGCCGGGCGAGCGCATCGCGCTGCTGGGCAAGGTGGGCGCCGGCAAATCGACGCTGCTGAAGCTGCTGGCAGGGCAGGCGAAGGCGTCGCAGGGCAAGGTGATCGTCGACGGCGTCGATATCAGCCGCATCGACCCGGTCGATCTGCGGCGGCAGCTCGGCTGGCTGTCGCAGGATTCGCGGCTCTTTTTCGGCACGCTGCGCCAGAACCTGATGCTGGGCAACCCGCACGCCAGCGAGCAGGAGATGTTGCAGGCGCTGCGCGTCAGCGGGGCGCTGAGCCTGGTGCAGCAGGACGCCGCCAGCCTCGATCGCATTATCAACGAAGGCGGACGCGGGCTGTCGGGCGGACAGCGGCAGATGGTGCTGCTGAGCCGCATGATCCTGCGTCAGCCGCAGGTGGTGCTGCTGGATGAGCCGACCGCCTCGATGGATGAGCAGCTGGAGGAGCATGTGATTCGGCAGATGAAAAGCTGGCTGAGCGGCCGCACGCTGGTGCTGGTCACGCACCGTCCGGCGCTGCTGAAGCTGGTGGACAGGATCGTGGTGATGGATAACGGGCGTATTGTGGCGGACGGCCCGCGCGATGACATACTGCGCGCCGCCGGCGCGGTAAAACCGACGAAAGGAGACGCGGCATGAGCCAGGTGACGGTAGAATGCGAACTGAAAAAGCGCGAACGCAATACGTCGCTGATTATCTGGATCTGCAGCGCGGCGCTGTTGATTTTTCTGGTGTGGGCGCACTTCGCCGTTCTCGATGAGGTGACGGTCGGCACTGGCAAGGTCACGCCTTCGACGCGCGCGCAGGTGATCGAGAGTCTGGACGGCGGCATCGTCAACCAGCTTAACGTGCATGAAGGGGATATTGTCGCCAAAGGACAGATTCTGGCGCGCCTCGATCCGACGCGCTTTCAGTCCAACTTCGGCGAGGCGCAGGCGAAAGTGCGCACGTTGCGCGCTTCGGCGGAGCGGCTGCGCGCCGAGCTGACCGGCGCGCCGTTGCAGTTCAGCGCCGACACCTTACAGGAGCCGGAGCTGGTGGCGCGCGAAACGCAGCTGTTTGAGTCGCGGCGGCGCAACCTGCTGGAAACCGTCAGCAACCTGCAACAGTCGCTGAAGCTGGTACAGGCCGAACTGCGTATGACTGAACCGCTGGTGGCGAAGGGCGCGGCGGGGGAGGTGGAGGTGATCCGCCTGCGTCGTCAGGTCAGCGAGCTGCGCGGCAAAATCGATGAGGCGCGCAATGAATATGCGGTACGCGCGCGCGAAGAACAGGTGAAAAACAACGCCGAGCTGGACGCGCAGCTGCAGGTGCTGACCGGTAAAGAGGATCAGCTGACGCGCGCCACGCTCTACTCGCCGGTGCGCGGCATCGTTAAGGATATACAGATCACCACGGTCGGCGGCGTATTGCAACCGGGCGGCAAGCTGATGGAAATTGTGCCGCTGGAAGATCAGCTGCTGATCGAGACGCGTATTAACCCGCGCGATATTGCTTATATCCGTCCCGGTCTGCCGGCGGTGGTGAAGATCACCGCCTATGACGCCTCTATCTATGGCGATCTGCAGGGTGAAGTGGAAACCGTATCACCTGATACGTTGCAGGATGAGGTGAAACGCGATCAGTACTATTACCGCGTCTATGTGCGTACGCAAAAAGCGGAGTTGGTTAATCGCGCCGGACGTAAATTCCCGATTGTGCCAGGCATGGTGGCGAACGTGGAAATTAAAACCGGGCAGAAGTCGGTGATGGATTATTTGATTAAGCCGCTGAATAAAGTGAAAGAGGCAATGCGAGAACGTTAATTCAGGTGATTAACTTTACAAAAAATGACAATATAGCGGGAAATAAAAAAAGCCGGACAATCAATGTCCGGCTGAAAATAAGGGTAAAACAGCTCATTCGGGGTGAATGAAGGTAATAATGAAATAAAATGATGATAGCGGGATCTATTTTATAACCTGAATAGAGAATGTTTTTATCATTCAGTGCTTAAACTGCACCTTTGTTTAACTCGCTGAATACTATAGTTACAGATATTTCTTATCAATACGTGCGCTATTTTTTAACGCTGCGTGCTGCGTAAAAGTTCCCCGTTATTTACATTTTTTAGGATTAAAAAAATATAACGAAACAGCTTTGGAAATTTAGTAGCATTTTCGTGATGGATTATTACCCTTGGTGACTGAACAATGAGGTGCCGACTGAAAATTAGACATTCGGCACGCAGTGGCAATCAAAAGAAATTTAACCAGAGGGTAACAAAAATGAAACGTCGCATTCTCTCCCTGATGGTCCCGGCGCTGTTGGTAGCAGGCTCCGCGGGCGCAGCCGAGATCTATAATAAAGACGGCAACAAACTTGACCTGTTCGGCAAAGTGGACGGTCTGCACTATTTCTCTGACAACGACGGCAACGACGGCGACAACTCTTATGTGCGTTTCGGCTTTAAAGGCGAAACCCAAATCTCCGAACAGCTGACCGGCTACGGCCAGTGGGAGTATCAGGTCGCCCTGAACCACTCTGAAGCTGAAGGCACCAAAGATTCCTATACCCGCGTCGGCTTTGCCGGCCTGAAATTCGGCGACGCCGGTTCTTTCGACTACGGTCGTAACTACGGCGTGGCTTACGATATCGGCGCATGGACCGACGTGCTGCCGGAATTCGGCGGCGACACCTACGGCGCGGACAACTTTATGTTCCAGCGCGCTAACGGCGTAGCGACCTACCGCAACAACAATTTCTTCGGCCTGGTGGATGGCTGGAATTTTGCCGTGCAGTATCAGGGCAAAAATGACAGCAACCCGGAACTGGACGGCGCGCGTAAAGCAACCGCGCAGAACGGCGACGGCTGGGGTCTGAGCACCACCTACGATCTGGGCAACGGCCTGGGCCTGGGCGCGGCGATGTTCCAGTCTGACCGCACCAACTATCAGAACAGCGGCGCGATCCTGGGCCACGGCGACAAGGCGGAAGCCTATACTGGCGGCCTGAAATATGACGCCAACAATATCTACCTGGCAGCGATGTATACCCGTTCCTATAACGCGACCCGCTTCGGCGACGCCGATCAGGCGGCTTACGGCTTCGCGGATAAAGCGGATAACTGGGAGCTGGTTGCGCAGTATCAGTTCGATTTCGGTCTGCGCCCGTCTCTGGCGTATGTCACTTCCCGCGGCACCGACATTGAGGGTTGGGGCAAGCAGAACCTGAAAAAATATATCGACGTAGGCGCGACTTACTACTTCAACAAAAATATGTCTACCTATGTTGATTATCAGATCAACCTGCTGGACGACAATGCGTTCACCGACGCCGCCGGCATCAACACCGACGACGTGGTTGCGCTGGGGCTGGTTTACCAGTTCTGATGTGACAGTTTCCTGCATGGCGACGCCTGGCGTCGCCTTTTTTATGGGCGCTTATCTGTAACGTCGGGCCGATCGTCGGGGGAAACGTCACGAGGCGCTGCGGCCTGCGTCGCCTCTCCGTCATCCAGCGCCGCCCCCCACATCCCTTCAAATGCCGTTCCGCTCAGCGTAAAGCTGCAACAGGTCAGCAGCCTCGTTAAGCCGCCTGTTAAGTCATCTGGTTGTATATCGCGCATAGTGACCCCGCTACGTTAAGAGATAACAGGGATCAAGCACATCCTGTGCCAGATTTTGCGGCAGATTAAGACGACGTTTAGGCACGTTTGTTAATATGACGCGGGCGAAGATGGTGCAGACCAGGCCGCTGCGGTGCAGCGGCGAAGATTAGCGGCGTCGCGGACGCTGAAATGTGCGGACACGCGTGCTGCGGTAATACTTCACAGCGGAAAAAATGGCGACTGCGGTCAGTATCAGCAGCAGTATAAGGCTTTGCATCAGACTCTCCTTGTTATGTGTTGCAGTTCAAACGCCCTGAGACGCCCGTTTCAACGCGTAGTCTGACGGCTTGCGCCTGCGCGCGCAAGCAAACAGAAAAGACTTTACACCGATTATGTTTTGCACTGTCGGTTAACAAAACGAAATATAAAGGCACGAGAGATGAAAAGAGTATCGCTGACGGCGGTGTTGCTGCTGGGATTGCTGGCGGCAGGCTGCGACCAGCAGAAAGATGAGGCCGACACAGGCGTAGTGCTGGAAGGCAAAACCATGGGCACGCAATGGCGCGTCAGCTTGCCGGGCGTGACGGCGGCGCAGGCGGCGGCGCTGCGTGAGAAAATACAGCAGCGGCTGGATAATGATGATCAGGAACTCTCGACCTGGAAAAAAGATTCGCTGTTGTCGCGCTTCAATCAGGATCGCACTACGCAACCTCAACCGATCAGCAGCAATATGGCGGACATTATTACCGTCGCGCTGCGTATCGGCAGGCTGACCGATGGCGCAATGGATATTACCGTCGGCCCGCTGGTGAATCTCTGGGGCTTCGGCCCCGACCAGCAGCCGCCCCATACGCCGTCACTGGCGGATATCGCCGCGGCGAAGGCGCTTACCGGCTTGCGGCATTTGCAGGTAATCGAACGCGCCGACGGCGCCTGGCTGCAAAAAGATTTACCAGGGCTGTATGTCGATCTCTCCACCATGGGCGAGGGCTTCGCCACCGATCATCTGGCGCGGCTGATGGAGGAGGAGGGGATCACCGACTATCTGGTGTCGGTGGGCGGCGCGGTGCTGACGCGCGGCGCCAACGTCGGCGGCAAAGCCTGGCGGGTGGCGATTCAGAAACCCACCGACCAGGAAAACGCCGCGCAGGCGCTGGTCGATCTTCAGGGGCACGGCATCAGCACCTCCGGCAGCTATCGCAACTATTATGAACTGGACGGCAGACGCATTTCGCATGTGATCGATCCGCAGACCGGTCAGCCGATCGAGCATCGTCTGGTTTCCGCTACGGTGATCGCCACCACTGCGCTGGAAGCGGACGGCTGGGATACCGGGCTGATGGTGCTGGGCACCGAGAAGGCGAAGGCGCTGGCGCTGCGCGAACATCTGGCGGTCTACCTGATCACCAAAGAAAAAAAGGGGTTCAGCAGCTGGATGTCGCCGCAGTTTCGCGCGTTTCTGTTGCAGCAGGCCCCGGACGCCCGCTAGCATGATGCTATATTCACGCTGAACACCGGAGCGACCATGTTAGATCTCTTTAGCGACGAAGCGCCCTGGTCCGAGCCGCTGGCGGAGGGTGCGATGATACTGCGCCGCCGCGCCCATGCGCAGGGCGAAATGCTGCTGGCGCTGATTGAACAGCTGGCGCAGCAAAACCCGTTTCAGCACCGGATTACGCCGGGCGGCCATCGCATGTCGGTTGCGATGACCAACTGCGGCGATCTTGGCTGGTCCAGCGATGCGCGCGGCTATCAGTACAGCGGCGAGGATAACCTGACCGGTCGCCGCTGGCCGCCGATGCCGGAGGCGTTTCGCGCCCTGGCGCTGGCGGCGGCGCAGGAGGCGGGCTTTAAGCACTTTCAGCCCGACGCCTGTCTGATCAATCGCTATGAGCCGGGCGCGAAGCTGTCGCTGCATCAGGATAAAGATGAGAAAGATCTGCGCCAGCCGATCGTTTCCGTTTCTCTCGGTCTGCCGGCGGTATTTCAGTTCGGCGGCTTCGAGCGCGGCGACGCCGTGCAGCGCGTGCTGCTGGAGCATGGCGATGTGGTGGTGTGGGGCGGTCCGTCGCGGCTGCGCTTCCACGGCGTTCTGCCGGTAAAGCCGGGCGTTCATCCGCTGGCGGGACCTTACCGTTACAATCTGACCTTCCGGCGCGCGCGCTGATGCCATACGCCGTTCGGCTTCGCTGCGCACGGCCGACCCTTCGCCGCGCCGGGGCCGCCATCCTCATTCCTTCATCCTGCGCCAGTTGAGAATTATTATTGCTATCGATTGGCTTCTCATTAAACTGCAGGCTGCTTTGGACTTTATCAGGATGCAGTTATGGAGTTGCTGTCAGTCGTTTATAAACAGTACCGTTTGCCGTTTATCGCCGTTATCTTGCTTAACCTGTTGAGCGCAGCGCTCGGCATTGGAATGATCGCCTGGATTAACCGCGAGCTGATCGTCAGCGTCAACGCTTCGATGACGGTGCTGCCGCAGTTTCTTGGCCTGCTGCTGCTGCTGATGGCGGTCACCCTGGCGTCGCAGCTGGCGCTGACGCTGCTGGGCCACCATTTCGTCTGGCGTCTGCGCGGGCAGTTTATTAAGCGCATCCTTGATACCCAAATTCAGCGCATCGAGCAGATCGGCAGCGCGCAGCTGCTGGCGGGCCTGACCAGCGACGTGCGCAACATCACTATCGCCTTTGTGCGCCTGCCGGAGCTAATTCAGGGCATTATCCTGACTATCGGCTCGGCGGCCTGGCTCGCCTGGCTCTCGCCGCGCATGCTGATGATTACCGCGATCTGGGTCGCCGTGACGATTATCGGCGGCTGGCTGCTGGTGTCGCGCGTCTATCGCCATATGGCGACGCTGCGTGAAACGGAAGATCGCCTCTACGCCGATTACCAGACGGTAATCGACGGACGCAAAGAGCTGGCGCTGAACCGCGAGCGTGCGCAGCTGATTTACGACACCGTCTATCAGGAGGACGCCAACACCTATCGCCACCATATCGTGCGTGCCGACACTTACCATCTCAGCGCGGTGAACTGGTCGAATATTATGATGCTGGGTGCTATCGGCATGGTGTTCTTTATGGCTAACGGCCTCGGCTGGGCGAATACCGCCGTCGCCGCTACCTATTCCCTGACGCTGCTGTTTTTGCGTACCCCGCTGTTACAGGCGGTAGGCGCGCTGCCGACGCTGCTGAGCGCGCAGGTCGCTTTTAATAAACTGCGCGCTTTCCAGCTGGCGGAGTGGCGCGAGCAATTTGCGCCGTTGCCGGCCGTGAGCGACTGGCAGACGCTGGAGCTGCGCGATGTCGTTTTTCATTATGGTCATAACGGCTTCCGCGTCGGTCCGATCAACCTGACCTTAAAACGCGGCGAGCTGGTGTTTTTAATTGGCGGCAACGGCAGCGGCAAATCGACGCTGGCGATGCTGTTGACCGGACTTTATCAGCCAGTTTCCGGCACTATCCTGGTGGATGGCGAAGAGATGCGCGACAGCGAACGCTATCGTCAGCTTTTTTCCGCCGTCTTTACCGACGTGCATCTGTTCGATAGGCTTATCGGCCCCGGCGCGCTACCGGCCAATCCTGCGCTGGTGCAGCAGTGGCTGGAGAAGCTGAAAATGCAGGATAAGCTGAAGCTGGAAGGCAACCGGGTGCTGAATTTGCAGCTGTCGAAAGGGCAGAGCAAGCGACTGGCGCTGCTGCTGGCGGCGGCGGAGCAGCGCGATATTCTGCTGCTGGACGAATGGGCGGCCGATCAGGACCCGCATTTTCGCCGTATTTTTTACCGCGAGCTGCTGCCGTGGCTACAGCAGGGCGGCAAAACCATTTTTGCCATCAGCCATGACGATCACTACTTTACCCATGCCGATCGGCTGCTGGAGATGCGTGACGGGCAGCTGTATGAGCTCACCGGCAGCGAAAGAGAGAAGGCGACGCTGGATGCGGTGCAGCGCACCGATACCGGACGCTAAACGAAAGCGCGCCCTGGCCTGATAACGGTCGGGGCGACAAAAGATGACGACGTCGGGGAAATCACGGTTCGCTGCGCAGAAAAGCACTGACGGCGGCGGGCGTAGCACGATAAGGCCAGCGCTATCAGCGAATCTGGCCTGCGGTTGGCGCGGTTCGGCAAGGCGGGTTTAATCGTTCGGCGGGATAGCGAAGCCTTTAACCGACACCACGAAATGACGCTGAGTGCGGGTGATTTTCGCGCCGCGTTCGCACCAGTGGCTGGCGAGACGGAAAAAATCATCGCTGCCTATTTCCCAATCCAGCTCCACTTTATTGATGCCCGAATGCAGCAGCGCCTCGGTATCCTGCAAATTCTTTGCTTTCACGACTGCCATCGTTTGGTTCCCGTTCCGTTCAACTGGCATCAGGCTAGGGCAGTTGTGTGACAATTATGTGAAATTTTGATGAATATAAAGTTTCATAAATAAAAATATCGACGCAGAGAACATGATGACGCCTGCCGCGCCAGACGAAAAGCGCCAGCCCTGCGCGGCTTGCGCAGGTCTGGCGATGGGATGAGGCTTAAACGCGGAAGGTATCCACCATGCCGCGCAGCGCATGCACCTGCTCCGCCAGCGACTGCGACGCCGTGGTCGATTCTTCAACCAGCGCGGCGTTGCTCTGCGTGACGCCGTCCATTTGACCGACGGCCACGCTGATCTGGGAGATGCCCTGCATCTGCTCGTTGGAGGCCAGCGCGATTTCATCCATCGCGTTTGCCAGTTCGCTAACCCGGCTGACTACGCTCATAATGCTGGCCGCCGTTCCGTCTGCCACCGTGACGCCTTCATCCACCAGCACCACCGCCTCTTCGATCAGCCCTTTAATATCGCGGGCCGCCGTGGCGCTGCGCTGCGCCAGCGTACGCACTTCGCCGGCGACGACGGCAAAACCACGACCCTGTTCGCCAGCGCGCGCCGCTTCCACTGCGGCGTTCAGCGCCAGGATATTGGTCTGAAACGCGATGCCCTCGATAGTGCCGGTAATTTCCCGCACCTTCGCTGCGCTGAGCGAGATGTCCGCCATGGTTTGGGTCATTTTACGCACGCTGTCTTCCCCGCCGCGCGCCAGAGCGGCGGTGTCGCCGCCGTATTGCTTTTCACCGTCGCCGTCAGCTGCTCCATGCTGGCGGCGGTCTCCTGCAGCGCCGCCGCCTGCTGCTCCGTACGTGCTGACAGCTCGGTATTGCCGCGCGCGATTTCATCTGAAGCGAGCGAAACGGAGGCGGAAGCGTCTTTAATCTGCGTCACCATTTCGCTCAGGCGCGACTGCATACGCGACAGCGAGGCGAGCAGGCTGGTGGTGTCGCCCGGACGCAATGACATCGAAGAGGTAAGATCGCCGCTCGCGATGGCTGCCGCCAACGCCTGCGCCTGTGCCGGCTCGCCGCCGAGCTGGCGCATCAGCACCCGCACGGTCATAAAGCCCGTCACCGCCGCCAGCGCAATTGAGACGATAACCAGCACGCTGAGAAAAACAGAGATGCGTCTGATATCGGCGCTATTGTTGGCTACCGCGTTGCGCGAGTTCTGCATTTGCACGTTGGTCATGGCGTTCAGCGCGCCGAGCAGCTGATTTAGCGCCGGACGCGTGACGTTCATCAAATAGGTGGTCGTCTCCTCTTGCAGGTTTTGCAATCCAAGCCGTCCCGCTTTTTCATACGAGCTCAGCGCCGCATCTTCGCTGTCGAGCACCTTACGAAAGGCGGCGCGACCCTCAGGCACCGAATCAATCGCCATCATTTGCGTTAGCTGTTCACGGTTTTGAATATAGAGACGCTTCTGCTTTTCCAGGCGCTCCCATTCTGGCTGCATCGCTTTTGGATCGGTCAGCAGCGCCAGGTTGCGTACGGCGATCGCCATATCCCGGATGCTGCCCCGCATATCCAGGATCAGTTGATATTTTTTCATCTTAACGTTCACCGCATCGTCCATACCTTCCCGGGCATTATTCAGAGCATGCAGCGCCACGCCAGCACAAAGAACTAACAGTAAAACCAGCAGGCTAAATCCTGCAGCAAGTCGGGTTGATAATTTCATGAAAGTTTACCTGGGTGATTAACGAGCTTTTGTACTATCGGCCCGCGATAAAAAACATGGAGATATTTTCTTTACGTTTTTGTTAAATGAATGATTGTTGCAAAAAATTATTTTTTCCTTTACGACGCCGATAAGCGCCGCAGCAGTCATGAGAAAAAGCGGCGTTTTGTTATGCGTCACAATCCGTATACTGCGGTAATAGCGTCAGGTTCAGCCTGTGGGGGAGAGGAATGTCGATATCAACCGGCGACTGGGTGCATTTGCAGCGCGACAGCGAAACCGGCATCGAAAGCGTTCACGCCCATTTTTGCGGTCACGCCTACGATCCGCACGATCACGATGAGATGCTGGTCGGGGTGACGCAGAAAGGCCTGCAGCGTTTTAACTGCCATCGCACTCTGCATACCAGCAGCCCCGGACAGGTGATCCTGATTGAGCCGGGCGCGGTACATGACGGCCATGCGCCCGATCCCGAAGGCTTTACCTACAGCATGCTTTATCTGCCGCAGCGCTGGCTTTCCGCCGCGCTGGAGCGTCGTGGGCTGGGCGACATCTCTGTTTTGCAGGCGGCGTTTCGCCATACCCTGACTGAAGATCGCCTGCTGAATATGGCGATCCAGCAGGCGTTCAACGCCGTGCATAACGGCGAGGGCAGGCTGGCGCGCGATCAGGGCCTGGACCGGTTGATCGACCTGCTGTCGCGCCATCTCAACGCCGCATCTCCCGTTTTCACCGATAAGGCGACACATCAGATGTGCCGGGTCAGGGATTATTTGCATGACGCGATGGCGCAGGATATCGGGCTGGACGATCTGGCCCGCTATGCCGGCATCGACCGCTTTCGCCTGACGCGACAGTTTCAAAAAGCGTTCGGACAGTCGCCGCACGCGTATCTGGTCAGGCTGCGCCTGCGCAACGCCCGTGCCTTGCTGGCGCAGGGCATCCATCCCGCTCGCGTCGCCGCTCAGGTCGGCTTCGCCGATCAGAGCCATCTTGGTCGCTGGTTCCGGCGCGCCTACCGCATGACGCCCGCCGCCTATCAGCAGCACTGCACAAATGTTCTATACGGACGACGCCCTTTTTCCTGATGATGATCTCTATTGTTCACCGATGGAGATCCTGACGGATGTTTGATACCAAAGTAGCGCTGATTGTTCGTGATGACCTGGCCGTATGGCAGCGGCTGAACGTGGTGGCGTTCCTCGCCAGCGGCATTGCCGCCGCCGCGCCGGAGATGATGGGCGCGCCCTATATTGATGCAAAAAGCCACCGCTACGGCAATATGCTGGGGCAACCGATGCTGGTGTTCGCAGCGGATCTGGCCCAGTTGCAGAGCGCGCACCGTAAGGGGCTGGAGCGTGAGTTGACCCTGATTCCCTATGTGCAGGCGATGTTCTCCACCGGACACGACGAGGCCAATCGCCAGGCATTCCTGGCAGAGGATGCCGATAACCTGAATCTGGTCGGGCTGGCGCTGCGCGGCCCGAAGAAAGCGGTAGAGAAAGCGATAAAAGGGCTGACGCTGCACGGCTAAGCCCGGCGCCGCCTCTGGCGGAATGATTTTCTGGTTCGACACGAAGTATAACGCGCAGGCACTCCGCCTGCCGTTTACTATTCGATTTATATCCCGACAAGGCTCCTTTTTCAGGATGTTTTTCTGGCCGTTGCTTCTGATTGAGAAGTAGGTAGACTGGTCTGCCTACTTCCTCTGTGACAGGAAAACCAGGATGTCTACCGCCCAGGAAAAGCTGCTGAACGCGGCGCGCGTGCTGTTTTATGAACACGGCATTAACGCAACCGGCATCGACGCGATTATCAAACGCGCCGGCGTGGCGAAAAAAAGCCTGTATAACAACTTCGCGTCTAAAGATGAGCTGGTCGCGACGTATCTAACGCTGCGTCATCAGGAGTGGCTGGCGCTGTATGAGAAGCGGCTGCAAACCGCCAGCACGCCGCGCGAGAAAGTGCTGGCGGTGTTTAAAGCCTATGAGGATCACGCGGAATATGCCTATGAACATGGCTTTCGCGGCTGCGGCCTGTTGAACGCCGCGGCGGAACTGCCTGCCGCCGCGCCGGGTCGTCAGGCGGTGCGGCGTCATAAAGAGGAGGTGGAGGCGATTCTGCTCGGGCATCTCCTTACGCTGCTGGATGGGAACGCGGAGCGGGCTCGCCTGATGGCGCGCCACTTCGCTTTTTTGCTGGAAGGCAGCATTTCGCGCGCCGGACTGGAAGGCAACGGCGGCTGCGTAAGGCAGGCGGAGATGATGGCCGCGCAGATGATGGAGGCGTTGTGATGCTCGCTTCTGAACAGCGTCTGGCGGGCATCGCCGCCGTTTTTATCGCCTCGATTCTTTGGGGAACGACCGGCACGGCCGCTACTTTCGCGCCCGATCTCAGTTCCCTGGCGGTCGGCGCGGTGGCGATGGGCATCGGCGGTCTGTTGCAGGGGCTTATCGCCGTCGCCGCCATTGTGCGCCAGCGACGGCTGATCGCCCGCCAATGGCGCTATCTGCTGACCGGCGCCCTGGCGGTAGCGATTTATCCGCTCGCGTTTTACGCCTCAATGCGTCTGGCGGGCGTTACGGTCGGCACGGTGATCTCTATCGGCTCCGCGCCGCTGCTCTCCGCGCTGATCGAATATCGGCTGGACGGCTTGCGTCTGACAAAACAGTGGGCGAGCGGGGCGCTAATCGGGCTAATCGGCATGGCGCTGCTCTGCCTGGCGAAAAGTGGCGGCCACGGCGAGGCGGATCACGCTATTGTCGGCATGCTGCTGGGGCTGCTGGCGGGCTTTACCTATGCGCTCTACTCCTGGTCCGCACGACGACTGATGCAGCAGAAGATAGCGCCGCGCGCTGCGATGGGCGCGACGTTCGGCGCAGGCGGGATCCTGCTGATGCCGGTGCTGCTGTTTACCGGCGCGCCGCTGCTGACCGCATGGAATAACGCCGCCGTCGGCATCTATATGGCGCTGGTCCCGATGTTTATCGGCTATCTCTGCTACGGCTATGGGCTGGCGCGTATTCCGGCCAGCCTGGCCACTACCATTACGCTGCTGGAGCCGGTGGTAGCCGCGCTGCTGGCGGTGCTGCTGGTCGGCGAAAGGCTGTCGCTGAGCGGATGGACGGGCGTTGCCCTGATTGTCGGCTGTCTGATGGTGATTACGTTACCGGCGAAGCGGCTGCCCTTCGGCAAACGCGCGACGCTTACAAACCGCGCGTCAGCGAAGTGACCGCCTGCAGATCGTCCGTCTGTTCCAGTTCGTGCAGGATGCCGCAGTGTCGCGCCGCGCGCCCGGCGTGGCAGTGGCTTCCCAGCGCGGTTAGCTGCTGCTCCAGCGCGTTCAACTCGCGGATTTTTTCCTGCACATGATGCAGATGCCTGTCAATCAGCGCATTAACCGTGCCGCAGTCGGCGTCAGGTTGGCTGCGGGCTTGCAGTAGCACCCGAATCTCTTCGTGCGTCATATCCAGCGTTCTGCATCGACGTATAAACAGCAGCGTTTCCAGATGATGGCTGTCGTAATGACGATAGTTATTACTGCCGTCGCGCAGCGGAGCCGCTAATAAACCTTCCCGTTCATAGTAGCGCACCGTTTCCACCTTGCAGCCCGCCAGTCGGGCCAGTTCGCCGATCTTCATTCTCCACCTCGCTGACGCTTGACCCTGAAGTAACTACAGGGTTTCTAATAGCAGTATAGGCGAAAGGGAGGAAAAAAGATGAGTCATTGCTGTAATAAACCTAACTGCGACGGCACGTCGGGCAACCAGGACAAGGCGCGCTTTACCGCCTTTGAGCCGGTCGGAGATGCGACAGAGAGCACGCCGCGCGCCGACGCCAGCGCACCGGGAGGAGAGCAAACCCGCATCCGCATTATGCAGATGGACTGCCCGGTAGAAGAGGCGCTGATCCGCAAAAAACTGGGCGCAATGAAGAGCGTCAGCGGGATGGAGTTTAATCTGATGCAGCGCGTGTTGACGGTCTCATACGCGCCGGGCGCATTAGAGTCTGTGCTGAATGCAATTCGCGCGCTGGGTTTCGAACCTGAACCCCTTCATGATGGCGAACAGCCGACGACGGCTGAAACCCAAAGTCCGCGCTGGTGGCCGCTGGCGCTGGCCGGAGCGGCGGCGGCGGCCTCGGAGGCGCTGAGCTGGACAGGCGTGATGGAATGGGCGCAAGCGGCGCTGGCGCTGCTGGCCATCGCGCTGTGTGGCCTGCATACCTTTAAAAAAGGCTGGACCGCGATAATCAACGGCAACCTGAATATTAACGCATTAATGAGCATCGCCGTTACCGGCGCGCTGGTGCTTGGACAGTGGCCGGAAGCGGCGATGGTGATGGCACTGTTTACGCTGGCCGAGCTGCTGGAGGCGAAATCACTGGATCGCGCGCGCAACGCCATCGATTCTCTGATCCGGCTGACGCCGGAAACGGCCAGTATGTGGCAGCTGGATGGCAGCTGGCGCGACACGGAAGTGAAACAGGTAGTTCTGGACAGCCTGGTAAGAGCCAGGCCCGGCGAGCGCATCGGTCTGGATGGTGTGATTGTACGTGGGCGTACCACTGTCGACCAGGCGCCGGTCACCGGCGAGAGCCTGCCGGTGGAGAAGGGCGAGGGCGATACGGTATTTGCCGGTACCATCAACGGCGCGGGCGCGATTGAATATCGCGTAACGGCGGCGGCGAACAACAGCACACTGGCGCGTATTATCCGCGTTGTAGAGCAGGCGCAGGAGGCGAAAGCGCCGGTACAGCGCTTTGTCGATCGCTTCTCACGTATCTATACGCCGGCGGTCTGCGCCATGGCCGTAACGCTGGCGCTGCTGCCGCCGCTGTTTATGGGGGGCAGCTGGCAGGAGTGGATTTATAAAGCGCTGGTGATGCTGGTTATCGCCTGCCCCTGTGCGCTGGTGATCTCAACGCCGGTGACCATCGTCAGCGGCCTGACGGCCGCTGCGCGTCGCGGTATTTTGATCAAGGGCGGCATCTATCTGGAAGAGGGGAGGCGGTTGAAGTGGCTGGCGCTCGATAAAACCGGCACCCTGACCCACGGCAAGCCGCGTCAGACTGATATTCGCGTACTGGCCGCGCTTGACCCGGCGCGCTGTCAGGCGCTGGCGGTCAGCCTGGCCAGCTATTCCGATCATCCTGTGTCGCAGGCGCTGTTAGCTGCCGCGTCAGATAGCGCCAGATTACCCGTTAACAATTTTACCGCGCTGCCGGGGCGCGGCGTGCGCGGCGAGATAGACGGGAAAACCTATAGCTTAGGCAACCTGCGTCTGATTGAGGAGAGCGTTGGCTGCTCCGCCGCGACAAAGGCTACCCTGAACGCGCTGGAACAGCAGGGGAAAACCAGCGTGATGCTCTGTGACGAAGAAAGCGTGCTGGCGCTGTTCGCGGTAGCGGATACGATTAAAGCGAGCAGCCGCGAGGCGATTGCGCAGCTGCATGCGCTGGGCGTTAAAACCGTTATGCTGACCGGCGATAATCGTTGGGCGGCGCAGGCAATTGGCGCCCAGCTCGCCATTGACAACGTGCAGAGTGAACAGTTGCCGGAGGATAAGCTACAGGCAGTGGAAAAACTCACCCTTCAGGGCGTAACCGGCATGGTAGGCGACGGCATTAATGATGCCCCGGCGCTGGCCCGCGCCACTGTCGGCTTCGCCATGGGTGCGATGGGAACGGACACGGCGATTGAAACCGCTGACGTGGCGCTAATGGATGACGATTTGCGTAAAATCCCGCTTTTTATCCGTCTGGCAAGGCGTACTTATGCGGTGTTGATCCAGAATTTGACGCTGGCCATTGGTATTAAAGCGTTGTTTCTGGCGCTGACTTTAGCGGGAATGGGCACGCTGTGGATGGCGGTGTTCGCCGACGTCGGCGCCAGCCTGCTGGTGGTGGCGAACGGGCTGAGGTTGTTGCGTCAGTAGGGGGGGTAAGAAACCCCAGGTACAGAATGGAGCAGACAAAGATCTGCTCTTGTTATTTTGGTAACTGAAGAATTATACAGCCAAAATATCACCACAGTATCTGCAAATGGACAGAACAGCAGATAATCTGCTTTATTAAGCTAATCAGTATACGCAGATATTTCATGTCCCAGCTACGGAATAAATTAATAAAACCTACGCTCTTTTAACCTTTTCCCTGATCGATAACTTTATTGAAAATCGGTACGATTGCTCTACGATACTTCTCCCTGAGTTTTGCCTTAACAGATCGTTGTGCCATCAAGCGATTCCAGATTAATTTCTTATGTAAGTTCAACTCCAGATCCCCCTTTTGAGCATTGATAGTAGAATTTCCTGCTTCTGTAGAAAGCTCAACTGGATGGGGGACAACCGAAAACACTTTAACCATAGATAGCTCTTCAAAAAGCATCCATTTATCGGCAACCATCCATACAGGGTATAATCCAGCCAAAAGTGCCTGCGCTGCTTTTTTGTTCAGAATATAGCTATGTGTTGTAGTAGCATGATGCGTTTTATGCAGAGAATATTTATCTGTTAATTTATGAACGGGTTTTTTTAAATATTTATTAGAACGACTAAGTAAAATCACTGTAGGCACGTCAACTTTTATCGGGATTTTTTTAATGATTTCATTTATATCCGCATTCAAGATGACATCGTCTTCAAGGATTAACGCAACATCTGTACTCTCATCGAGCATTCTCTGGTAAATTTTTTGATGGCTGAGAGCGCAGCCGATTTCACCAGGCAGGAAAGCATAATTTACCTCTTGAGTGATGCTTTTTTTTTGTTGTTCGGACATTTTCCGCCCATCAACAGCATCGATAAATTCATATTTCAGCTTAAGCTTTTTAAGCTGGTTTTCCATTTTTATACGTCTTTCAACCGATTCCTTCAAATTTATAATAAAAGCTTTCATCTGTGCCTCTATACGCCTCTCCTGAATTAAGAAGCTATATGTTTATCAAATATATGCTGCTTGTTTATTTTCACCCATATAGGGGAAGTTTTGGGCATTACCTGCAAGAGCAATATAACCGACGTTGTCACTGCCTGGCTTGTAATCTACCCGTTTAATGCCTGCATGCTAATGCTGATGCGGCAACCAATATATCATTTGCTTAACCGAAGCTAACGCTAATCCAGCACCTTTTCTGCAATGATCCCTTCAGCAGCATGTCAGTAAATTAAAACGCAGACATAAAAAAACCAATCCGAAAGGATTGGTTTTTTAGGGAATTTTGGTCGGCACGAGAGGATTTGAACCTCCGACCCCTGACACCCCATGACAGTGCGCTACCAGGCTGCGCTACGTGCCGATATGTGGCCGTTATACTACCCGGAATCTTGCTAAAAGCAAGACGCTTTGCGTCTAACTGCTTTAATAATAATCAGTTAGTAGGGCTGACAGCGAAGCTTGCTATCCAGACGGTTGAAGCGACGGAGCGACAGCGATAATCCGCTCCGCTTGATGAGATAAAGAACGCCGCATCTGTTTTTACTGGAAGGGCTTTCCTGCAACCCCATGTCCAGCGAATTCATTTTCCGGCGCCGCCCGTGAAGCGGCGTGCAAAGTGAGTAACGTTGCCTCTATATAAAACAGACCCGCCTGGGCCGCAGGCGGGTCTGTAGGGCGAGCGTCGATGGGCGATACGCCATCAGTTAGCAATAAAACGTTTCTCTTCCGTCAGCACCTGCAACAGCAGCGCCAGCTGGGGCTTATGATCCTTTAGCAGCTGGCCTTCGCGGTTATAGGCCTTATAGCTGCCGTTCGCATCCAGCACCAGCGTAAGCTGCGGCGTGGTAATCACCAGCCGGTTGTTATCGGCGCTGGCGATCCAGTTATGACGACGCTGGGCGGTGAAAAGATCTTCGCCCTGCGAATATTCCGCTGGCGGCGTGCTGACGTGCAGCAAACGCTGCATCAGCGTGGTCATCACATCCTGATGGTCGGTCAGCTTGCTGATGGTTTGTGCTGGCGTATTCGGCCAGTGGATCAGCAACGGCACCTGCAACCCGGCGCGGCGGCCGTCATTATCTTTTCCGTTCAGCGCCACCGCCTGCTGGGCGGTAATCACCACCACGGTGTTCTCCAGCAGCCCTTTCTGTTCCAGCGTGTTCAGCACCTGGCCTATTTCGCCGTCGACCTCTTTGGCGTTGCGGCTGTAGCGCTGTGTCCGCTCTTTGCCGCGTTCGGGCAGATCGCGCAGTCCGCTATAGGAGACCCACGAGAACCACGGCGCATGACCTGACGGCAGCGAGCCAAGCCAACGCTGCCACTGCGCGGTGGTCTGACTGTTTGGCTGATCGCCAATCACCGGCAGCGAAAAGTCGGCCAGCAGCGCCTGGCGATAAAGCGGCGAACGGAAGCTGTCGGAGGCGAACAGACCGAACTGATAACCCTGCTGACTCAGCGAGGTGATCAGCGCGGAAGGGATGCGCGACGCCAGTACGCCGTCCATATAGCTCGGCGAGATGCCGTAAAACAGGCCGAACAGCCCGCTGTCGGGCGTATTGCCTGCGGTAAAGTGCTGGCTGAAGCGCACGTTGCTTTCGCCGAAGCGCGTCAGATTCGGCAGCGCTTTGGTCATGGTCGGCTCGTTCAGGCCATCCACGGTAATCACCAGCAGATTATGGCCCGCGCCGCCGTCGCGGAACGTGATATCGCTTAGCGGGTAGGCGACCGAGACCGCCTCTGGGTTGCCCTGCTGCACCAGACGACGCTGATACTCCTGCGCATCCAGCAGCCCGTGCTTCTCCAGAAACCGGCGCGCGGTCATCGGATAGGAGAGCGGCAGATTGGCGCGCTGCATCGTGATCGGTCGATAGAAATTGGCGTCCGCCCAGATATAGAGCAGATGGCTGGCGAAAAAGGCGCTAATAAACAGCGCGGCCAGCGGCTTGCCAAAGCTGCGTCGGTTCAGGCTGCGCAGTTTCTGCCAGCTCCAGGTGGCAAACAGCATTTGCACCAGGAAAATCGCCGGTACGCTGATAAACATCAGCTGCCAGTCGCGCGCCATTTCGCTTTGGTCGGGGTTGACCACCAGTTCCCACACCACGGGATTCAAATGCAGGTGGAAACGGTTGAACACCGCGCTGTCGACCAGCAGCAGCGTCAGCCCGGCGGTGGCGACAATGGCGGATAAAAAGCGCAGCAGACGCTGCGACATCACCACAAAGGTGAGGGGGAAGATCAGTAACAGATAGGCCGCAAAGACGATAAAGCTGAAGTGGCCGATCCAGCTGGTGAAGGCGTAGATACGCCCCGCCAGCGAACCGGGCCAGTCGGCCACCAACAGATAACGACTGCCCAGCAGGGCGGCAAAAATGATGTTAAACAACGCGAACCAGTGCCCCCAGCTAATCATCTGGGAGACTTTTTCACGGTAGCGTTGCCGATTGGTAACCATATTTGCGGTCAGATCATCACATTAATGGGCTTTATCTTCGCGTACTGAGGCCTGAAGCGCATCCGCGAAGGAACGGGCCAGCGCACGACGCTGAGCGGGCGCCACGCTGGTATTGATTAAATTGGTGACCATATTTCCCAGCACCATCAGGGAAAGATCGGTTGGCGCCTGGTTTTCTTCCAGCACCTGCACCAGCTGCGCGAGGATCTGCTCCACGCGTTCGTCACTGTAACGGGATGATTGTGGCATAACCTTAACTAATACGTATTGAAAAGGCGGTATCTTACCGTAAGCACGCCTTTTTTTCTGCACTTTTATCGTCAGCGCGGCGTTAAACTTCGGCAGGGAACGGCATTCGCGCATCCGCCGGTTGATCGCAACGGCGCGCGGTGTTTGAATACGCGCCTGAAGCTTAAAGGAGAGTCTACCATGAGTCTGGATATCGACCAGATCGCCCTGCATCAGTTGATCAAACGCGATGAGCAAACGCTGGAGCTGGTGCTGCGCGACAGCCTGCTGCCGACCACCCAGGCCGTGTCGGAACTGGTGGAGGAATTGCACCGGGTCTACAGCGCGAAAAGCAAAGCGTTCGGCCTGTTTAACGCCGAAAGCGAGCTGGCGCAAACGCTACGCGAATGCCGCGCCGGTGAGCAGGATTTCCTGGCGTTCAGCCGCGCCGCCACCGGCCGTCTGCGTGAGGAACTGGCGAAATACCCCTTTGCCGAAGGCGGCATCGTGCTGTTCTGCCACTATCGCTACCTGGCGGTGGAATATTTACTGATCGCAGTGCTGAGCAGCCAAAGCAGCATGCGCGTCAATGAGCAGCTCGATATCAGCAGCGTGCACTATCTGGACATCAACCATGCCGATATCGTGGCGCGCATCGATTTGACCGAGTGGGAAACCAACCCGGAATCGACGCGCTATCTGACCTTCCTGCGCGGCCGCGTAGGGCGCAAGGTCGCCGATTTCTTTATGGATTTCCTCGGCGCCAGCGTCGGGCTGGACACCAAGGCGCAGAACCGCGGGCTGTTGCAGGCGGTGGACGATTACTGCGCCGAGTCCGATCTGGATAAGGCGGAGCGGCAAAACTACCGTCAGCAGGTCTACAGCTACTGCAATGAACAATTGCAGGCGGGCGAAGAGATCGCCATCGACGATCTGGCGCGCGAGCTGCCGCCGCTGGGCGAGAAGAATTTCCGCGAGTTCACTCAGGAGCAGGGCTATGAGCTGGAGGAGAGTTTCCCGGCGGACCGCAGCACCCTGCGCCAGCTGACCAAATTCGCCGGCAGCGGCGGCGGCCTGACTATCAACTTCGACGCCATGCTGCTGGGCGAGCGCATTTTCTGGGATCCGGTAACCGATACCCTGACGATCAAAGGCACGCCGCCGAATTTGCGCGATCAGCTTCAGCGTCGCACCAGCGGCAAATAAACGCCGCGCGTCGAAGCCCGGCGCGCAGGCATAAAAAAACGCCGCGATTGCGGCGTTTTTTCATCGTTGTTGCGATTAAACGCGAACGAAGTCGATGTGATGCAGTTTCGGCTTGAACGGATGACGCTGTACCGCCTGCACTTTCACCTGAGTTTCTTTGCCATCGATGTCCAGAACCAGAACTTCATCATAGAAGCCAGGCTTCGCCTGCATGTTCATCACGTTGTCGTGGTCCAGTTCGATGGAAACAGCTGCTTCCTTGCCACCGTAAACGATAGCCGGGAATTTGTTAGCTGCGCGCAGGCGGCGGCTCGCACCCTTACCCTGCTCTTTACGTTCAGTTGCTTTGATAGTTAACATGGTAACTCTCTTTAAATAGATGATACTGCTACAGGCGACCCAGCAGCAGTCAGGATTGTTCAGCTCTTGTCAGACAAAAGCGCGCGGCATTATAGCCATCTTTACCTGTCGACGCAAACGCCCGCTCAACGCAGCTCGTTGGCGCGGCGATAGCGTCCCTGATAGTCGAACACCTTTTCGCGCACCTGCCAGAACTGGCCGCGGGCGCGCGCCACTACAAAATCGGGATGACGCAGCAGCGGCTGCAACGCCACCACGTCGTTGGCGGTCTGCCAGCCGAGCGGAACGCCGGGCGCGCGCTGATGCGGCCGCATAAACAGCTGTTCAAACGCGGTGCGCTGCGCCGGCGTCTGTAGACGAAAGCGCTCGCTGACGCTGGTGCCGTCCTCATCGTAATAGGTCGCCTTCAGCCACTCGCCTTTGTCGTCGCGGCCCGCCTCCAGCGTCATGCCGCCGCAGCGCAGCACCAGCGCGTCCTTTAGCTTCAGCGCCGCCTTCAGCATATCATCAGGATCGACCAGCACCGCGTCGCACTCATGGCAGCGGCGCGCGGCGATATCGTTTTCAGCGTTGCAGTGCGGGCAGCTTTTAAAGCGGAAGCGATAGTCGCACTGCTCGCGGTTGCCGTCGTCATCCTCCAGCACGCCCTGACAGCGGCGGCCAAAGTGTTCGATAATCATGCCGTCGGCGGTGGTTTTGCCCCAGAAAGTGTTGGCGAAGCCGCAGGCCGGACAGAAAACCTGCACCGGTTCGTTGTCGCTCTTGCCTTTCGGCGCGCCCACCTCCGGCGTAAACAGATCGTGCGGGTTGCCGGCGTAGTCGAGGATCAGACAGTCGGTTTTGCCCTCGCTGAGACGCAGCCCGCGGCCGACAATCTGTTGATAAAGGCTGACCGACTCGGTAGGGCGCAGAATGGCGATCAGATCGACATGCGGTGCGTCGAAGCCGGTGGTCAGTACCGCCACGTTAACCAGATATTTGATCTGCTGCCGCTTAAAAGCGTCGATCAGCGCATCGCGCTCCGGGCCGGGTGTCTCAGCGCTGACCAGCGCCTTACCGTCCGGCAGCAGCGCCAGCACCTCTTTGGCGTGCTCTACGGTAGCGGCGAAAATCATTACCCCTTTGCGATCGGCGGCGAACTCGACGATCTGGCTGATAATGTGCGGCGTGATACGCTGCTGCTGCTTCAGCTCGCGGTTGAGGTCGGCTTCGGAAAACAGGCCGTTCGCCTGCGCGTTCAGGCGGCTGAAATCATACTGCACCACCGGCATATCAAGACGTTCCGGCGGCACCAGAAAGCCATGCTTGATCATATAGCGCAGCGGCAGCTCATAGATGCAGTCGTGAAACAGCGCGCGCTCGTCGCCGCGCACCATGCCGTGATAGTGGAAACGATAGATCCAGCCTTTGCCGAGACGGTAGGGCGTCGCGGTCAGGCCCAGCAGCCGCAGCTGAGGATTATGCAGGCGCAGATGCGTCAGTATCTGCTGATACTGGCTGTTCTCATCATCGCCGATGCGGTGGCACTCATCGACGATCAGCAGCGAAAAGGCGCTGTCAAACTGCGCCAGGTTGCGCGCCACCGACTGCACGCTGCCGAACACCACCTTGCTCTGGCTCTCTTTACGCGCCAGGCCGGCGGCGAAAATATCCGCCTCCAGCCCCAGCGCGCAATATTTGCCGTGGTTTTGCGCCACCAGCTCTTTAACGTGAGCCAGCACCAGCACGCGGCCTCGCGCCACGCGCGCCAGCTCGGCGATAACCAGGCTTTTACCGGCGCCGGTAGGCAGCACGATAACCGCAGGCTGTTGGGAACGGCGGAAGTGGTTGAGCGTGGCGGCAACCGCTTCCTGTTGATAAGGACGCAGGGTAAACGACATGGAGATAACGCATTCTGGAAACCGAACGCTATTATGCCATGAAAGCGGGTGAAACGGCATTTCACTCTGTCCGCTGTCGGCAACTCCCGGTATACTGGGCGCTTCTCTGCGCGCCAGGCGCGCATCTCTCCAGGTAAGACAACAGGCCTCACGAACGCAATGCGACTTGATAAATTTATCTCTCAACAACTGGAAGTCAGCCGGGCTATCGCCACGCGGGAACTGCGGGCGAAACGCGTAACGGTAGACGGCGAAATCGTGCGCGACGGTGCTTTTAAAGTGCAGCCGGAACACCAGGTCGAATACGATGGCAATTTGCTGCAGCTCCAGGTCGGGCCGCGATATTTTATGCTGAACAAGCCGCAGGGCTATGTCTGTTCCACCGACGATCCCGATCATCCGACCATTCTTTATTTTATTGAAGAGCCGACCGCGTGGAAGCTGCACGCCGCCGGTCGACTCGATATCGACACCACCGGACTGGTGCTGTTGACCGACGATGGCCAGTGGTCGCACCGCATCACTTCGCCGCGCCACCACTGCGATAAAACCTATCTGGTGACGCTGGAAGCGCCGCTGCGCGACGACACCGCACAGATTTTCGCCGAAGGGATACAGCTGCACGGCGAAAAAACGTTGACCAAACCGGCGGTGCTGGAAGCGTTAAGCGAGACTGAAGTGCGCCTGACCATCAGCGAAGGGCGTTATCACCAGGTGAAGCGCATGTTCGCCGCGGTGGGCAACCATGTGGTTGCGCTGCATCGCGAGCGTATCGGCGGCATTACGCTGGATGAGACGCTGGAGCCGGGCGAGTACCGTCCTCTGACCGAAGAAGAAATCGCCAGCATCGGCGCGCCGCGTTAATTGATCTGCCTGTGCGGGCCAAATGGAGAGTGTTGAGTGTGAAGAAGGATAAAAATTCATCCACGGGGCTGGTGATTATTCTCGGCCTGCTGGCGATGCTGATGCCGTTATCGATCGATATGTATCTGCCTGCGATGCCGCAGATCGCTAAAGAGTATGGCGTCAGCGCCGGCAGCGTGCAGATGACGCTCAGCGCCTATATTCTCGGTTTTGCCCTTGGCCAGCTGTTTTACGGCCCGCTGGCGGACAGCTTTGGCCGCAAGCCGGTGATCACCGTCGGCACGCTGATTTTTGCGCTGGCGGCGGCAGCCTGCGCTATGTCACAGAGCGTCGAGCAGCTGATCAATATGCGTTTCCTTCACGGCCTCTCCGCCGCGGCCGCCAGCGTGGTAATCAATGCGCTGATGCGCGACTCTTTTTCAAAAGAGGAGTTCTCGCGCATGATGTCGTTCGTCATGCTGGTCACCACTATCGCGCCGCTGCTGGCGCCGATTATCGGCGGCTGGCTGCTGGTGCTCTGGAGCTGGCACGCCATTTTCTGGACGCTATCGCTGGCGGCGCTGGCGGTCACCCTGATGGTCGCCACGCAGATCAAAGAAACCCTGCCGAAAGCGCAGCGGCAGCGTTTTCATCTGCGCACCACGCTGAAAAACTTCCTGTCCCTGTTCCGCCATAAGCGCGCCTTCAGCTATATGCTGGCCAGCGGCTTCTCATTCGCCGGACTGTTCTCTTTCCTCAATGCCGGGCCGTTTGTCTATATCGAAGTCAATCACGTTTCGCCGCAGCATTTCGGCTACTACTTTGCGCTGAACGTGGTGTTCCTGTTTATTATGACGCTGATTAACAGCCGCTCGGTGCGGCGCTTCGGGCCGCTGGCGATGTTCCGCTTCGGGCTGGTGATTCAGTTTGCGATGGGCATCTGGCTGCTGATCGTCAGTGCTTTCGGGCTGGGCTTTTTGCCGCTGGTGTTCGGCGTGGCGATGTTTATCGGCTGCGTGGCGATGGTCTCTTCCAATGCCATGGCGGTGATTCTGGATGAGTTTCCACATATCGCCGGCACCGCTTCATCGCTGGCGGGCACGCTGCGTTTCGGCGTCGGCGCGCTGGTGGGGGCGCTGCTCTCAATGGCGAACTTCACCAGCGCCTGGCCGATGGTGTGGTCCATCGCGCTGTGCGCTACCTGTTCGCTGCTGCTCTATTTTTACGCCAGCCGGACGCGCAAATCCTCAGCTGCCGCCTGATGGCTGTTCCCCCTGGCGCAACGGCCAATTGTTGATTATATGTGAAAGTAATCGCGTGTAAAAGTTACGGAAATGAAGCAAAAATGGTTGTGCGCCTTTCCTGAACGCGATACATATAGCAGCAAAATGAGAGATAACTCTCAAAATGCCGTAACGATAAATGCTCAACGTCTTCTGCGTCGCCCGGTAAAAAACCGGCCGCGCAGTAAGCACGGCGGGCATCAGATGCTCTGGGGATTGCATTTGAACACTCTACAGCTGTCGGTGGTACACCGTTTACCAGAAAGCTATCGCTGGGTTGCCGGTCTGACGGGCGGCGTAGTGGAGCCGCACGCGCTGAATACGCTGGCGGCGGAAGATGATTTGATCGGCCTGCGTTTGCTCAGCCATGACGGCGCGTCAGCCTGGGACATTATGCAGAAAATGCGCGCCATGCTGGCTGACATTCAGGTCGACTGCGCCGTGATAGAATGGCAGGGCGAACCCTGCCTGTTTGTGCAGCGCAGCGATGAGAGCGCTGCCACCGTGCGCCTGAAAAATCAGGGCGTGGCGATTGCGGAAACCTTTACCGCCCACGTTCGTTAAGAACGCGCGTATCGCCGTAAAACGCCGCGCCGGCCGCCGCGCGGCTATCACTTCTTTGCTCGTTGCGCCTCTGCGCCGTACGCAAGCCGGGCGTCTCGCGATGGCGAAACCTTCACCTGCGACGGATAGCGCGTCTTCCCGTCGCGCTCAGCTCAGGCTGTGCGTCAGCAGCAGGCGCGTATACGCCTGCTGCGGCGCGGCGAATACCGCCTCGCAATCTCCCTGTTCCACCACTTCGCCCTGACGCAGCACGATCACCTGGTGGCAGAGCGAGCGCACCACCTGCAAATCGTGGCT
>OKNF01000075.1_pt1 | contig 30476 bp, 30 predicted proteins | sample 1613121 | NCBI WGS metagenome assembly OKNF01 (sample SAMN04436838, study PRJEB24849) | human gut metagenome | biome: human gut; feature: NICU; material: stool | host: Homo sapiens | place: USA: Saint Louis, MO | collected 2011-09-08
TGGAGCACCTCAAAAACACCATCATACACTAAATCAGTAAGTTGGCAGCATCACCATGGGAGAAGGGTTTTGTGAACTTTAACGGAAGGTGGCGAACGGTGAGATGGCGTCCCCTGCAGGAATCGAACCTACAACTAGCCCTTAGGAGGGGCTCGTTATATCCATTTAACTAAGGGGACGGCGGCGGGCAGTATAGCGCAATTTCTTCCGCGAATTAACCACTTGCCCGCCTGACTGCTTATTCTCTCGACAATTTTTACCGTGGATTGCGGTTTTCCTGTGCTTTTTTCTGCTGGCGCGTCTCTTTTTTCCGATCCGCTTCTGCCTGTGCTTTTGCTTTATTGCTCATATCGTTGCGGATCTGCGCATGGCTGAGCAGGGCGAAGATAAAGGTGCCGCCGATAATATTGCCGGCCAGCGTAGGCAGGGCGAAAGGCCAGATAAACTCCTGCCACGGCAGCGCGCCGGTAAACACCAGATACCAGACTTCTACCGAACCCACGACGATGTGCGACAGGTCGCCCAGCGCCACCAGCCAGGTCATCAGCACGATCACCAGCAGTTTCGCCGCCCCTGATGAGGGGAACATCCACACCATAGTGGCGATAATCCAGCCCGCTATAACCGCGTTAGCGAACATCTCTCCCGGCGAGTTCTCCATGACTTTTTCGCTGATATGGGTAAAGGCGAGGCGCGTCGGCTCATCAAATATCGGCATCCAGGTGAACGCCAGCGCGGCCAGCCCGGTGCCGATCAGGTTGCCTAACAGCACCATGCCCCACAGGCGCAGCAGCAGAAGGAAATTACCGCCGGTGGGTTTATGCATGATCGGCAACACGGCGGTAACCGTGTTTTCGGTAAACAGCTGCTGACGCGCCATAATCACGATGATAAAACCAAAGGTATAGCCCAGATTCTCCAGCAGAAACGCGCCCGGCACGCCCGCCAGATGCACCTGAAAAATTCCTTTCGCCATCAGCGACGCGCCCATAGAGAGTCCGGCGGCGACCGCCGACCACAGTAGCGCCAGACTGTCACGCTCCAGCTCCTTTTCGCCATCTTGGCGGATCTGTTCATGAATCGCCGCTGCGCGTGAAGGAAGCTGCTCCTCGTCTACCTCAATTTCCTCACCCTGATCCTTCTCTTCGCTTTCAACTTCGATTTCATTATCTTGCTGCTGTTGTGACGTCATATAAACCCCAGTGGTGTTGAACAATCCTTTAAGCGTAGCCAGTTTTAAAGTAAGTAAAATGTGACGTAACTTTAGGTAAAAAGTAACAAAGCTTTAATGCTGTTGTTTTTTTAGGCAAAAGATTGATCTGATGCAGGTTATTTGACCAGATCCAGGGTTTCCTGAGCAGTGGTCAGGCTACGGGGTAATACTGACTTATGTTATTATCGCGGCCCGATTCAATAGTGCGACATTTTCCTCTCATGCTGGAAGCCACCAATCTGACCTGCATACGCGATGAACGCGTACTGTTCAGCGATCTCAGTTTCGCGGTTAATCACGGCGATATCGTTCAGATCGAAGGGCCTAACGGCGCAGGTAAAACCTCGCTGCTGCGGCTGCTGGCGGGGCTTAGCAGCGCGGAACGCGGCGAAGTGCGCTGGCAGGGAGAGCCGCTTTCCCGACAGCGCGCGCAGTGGCATCGCGACCTGCTGTTTCTCGGTCATCATCCCGGCGTGAAAACCGTGCTTTCGCCGCTGGAAAATCTCGCCTTTTATCATGCCGACTGCGACGAAGCGCAGCGCTTCGCCGCGCTTGAGGCAGTTGATCTGCTCGGTTTTGAAGAGATGGCGACGGCGCAGCTGTCGGCCGGGCAGCAGCGACGCGTTGCGCTGGCGCGGCTCTGGCTTAGCAAGGCGCCGGTCTGGATTCTGGATGAGCCCCTGACGGCCATCGACGTCGACGGCGTAAAAAAACTGATGGCGCTGTTTGTACGCCATGCGCAAAACGGCGGCATGGTGATATTAACCACGCATCAGCCGTTGCCTTCCGCCGCTTGTCCGCTGCGCAAAATCAGCCTGACGACGGGAGAGCCTTTCTGATGCTGGGGCGCGTCATACAGCGCGAGCTGCGCATCGCTTTTCGCAGCGGCGTGGAAGTGATTAACCCGCTGTGGTTTTTTTTAATCGTGATCACGCTGTTCCCGCTGGGCATCGGCCCTGAGCCGCAGCTGCTGGCGCGCATTGCGTCGGGCGTGGCGTGGGTGGCCGCGCTGCTCTCGTCGCTACTGGCGCTGGAACGGCTGTTTCGCGACGACTTCGCCGACGGATCGCTGGAACAGCTATTGCTGCTGCCGACGCCTCTGCCGGTTACCGTGCTGGGCAAAGTGATCGCGCACTGGCTGATTACCGGACTGCCGCTGCTGCTGCTGTCGCCGCTGGCGGCGTTGCTGCTGTCGCTTAACGTCGCCGGCTGGCGCGCGCTGGCGCTGACGATCCTGCTCGGCACGCCGACGCTCAGCCTGCTGGGGGCTATCGGCGTGGCGTTAACCGTCGGGCTGCGGCGGGGCGGGGTGCTGCTAAGCCTGCTGGTGCTGCCGCTGGCGGTGCCGGTGTTAATTTTTGCCAGCGCGGCGATTGACGCGGCTGGCATGGGGCTGCCGATTGGCGGCTACCTGGCGATTTTGGGCGCCATGCTGGCGGCCAGCGCCTGCCTGGCGCCGTTCGCAACGGCGGCGGCGCTGCGTATCAGCCTCCATTAAGAGATGAACCGATTTATATTTTTTACCGTGAGCAATAACAATGTGGAAATGGATACATCAGCTGGCGAAGCCGGAACGGCTCTATCAGTTTAGCGGCCGACTGGTCCCCGGGTGCGCGCTGCTGGCGGCACTGACGTTGCTGACCGGCTGGGGATGGGGCTTCGGCTTCGCGCCGGCGGATTACCAGCAGGGGGAGAGCTACCGCATCATCTATCTGCATGTGCCGGCCGCCATCTGGTCGATGGGCATTTACAGCGCGATGGCCGTCGCCGCCTTCACTGGCCTGGTATGGCAGATGAAAATGGCCGATCTGGCCGCCGCCGCGATGGCGCCGGTGGGCGCGACTTTCACTTTTATCGCCCTGATCACAGGCTCCGCCTGGGGTAAACCGATGTGGGGCACCTGGTGGATCTGGGACGCGCGTCTGACCTCGGAGCTGGTGTTGCTGTTTCTCTATCTGGGCGTCATCGCCCTGTACAACGCCTTTGACGACCGGCGCATGGCGGGCCGCGCCGCCAGCATTTTAATCCTCGTCGGCGTGGTCAATATTCCCGTTATCCACTTCTCGGTACAGTGGTGGAACACGCTGCATCAGGGCTCGTCCGGCATGCTGCAACAGGCGATCGCGCCGAGCATGCGCACGCCGCTGCGCTGGTCGATTCTTGGTTATCTGCTGCTGTTTATCACCTTAACGCTGATGCGTCTGCGCAATCTTATTCTGCTGACCGAGCGCCATCGTCCCTGGGTGGCCGCGCTGGTTAATAAAGGAGGGCGCGCCGCATGAGACCCGCTTTTTCTTCCTGGTACGACTTTTTCGCCATGGGCGGCTACGGCTTTTACGTCTGGCTGGCCGTCTGTTTTACCCTGGGCTCGCTGATGATTCTGGTGGCGCATACCGCATGGCAGCGTCGTCAACTGCTTAAAAGCGTTCGTCAGCATCAGGCTCGTGAGCGCCGCATCAGGGCGGCAAAAATGAAACAGGCCGCAAGCCAGGCGGCAGGAGAATAATGTGAATACCCGTCGTAAAAACCGCCTCTACGTGGTCGTGGCGATCCTGGTTGGGCTGAGCCTGGCGACCGCGCTGGTGATGTACGCGCTGCGTTCCAATATCGATCTTTTCTATACGCCCAGCGAAATTCTCTACGGCAAGGGCGAAGAGCATGCCAAACCGGAGCCGGGACAGCGGCTGCGCGTCGGCGGCATGGTGATGCCTGGCAGCGTGAAGCGTGATGAAAAAACGTTACAGGTCTCTTTTAAACTCTATGACGCTAACGGGGTGGTCAATGTCAGCTATGAGGGCATCCTGCCCGATCTGTTCCGCGAAGGGCAGGGCGTCGTGGCGCAGGGCGAGCTTCAGGCGGGCAACCTGATCCGGGCGAAGGAGGTGCTGGCGAAGCATGATGAGAAATATACGCCGCCGGAGATCGCCGACGCGATGAAGCAAAATCATCGGCACAGCGAGGGCAATCGCTCATGATGCCGGAAATCGGACACTATCTGCTCTGCCTTGGACTGGCGTTAGCGCTACTGCTCAGCGTTTATCCGCTGTGGGGCGCGGCGCGGCAGGACAGCCGTCTCACCGGACTGGCGCGTCCGCTTGCCGTTGGGCTGTTTCTTTGCGTGGCGGGCAGCTTTGGCGTACTGGTGCACGCCTTTATCGTTAACGATTTTACCGTGGCTTACGTGGTCAGCAACGCTAACAGCCAGCTGCCGATCTACTACCGCATCGCCGCCACCTGGGGGGCGCATGAAGGTTCGCTGCTGCTGTGGGTTTTGATGCTCAGCGGCTGGACGCTGGCAGTGGCGATCTTCAGTCGCGGCATGCCGCAGGATGCGGTGGCGCGCGTGCTGGCGGTAATGGGGATGATCAACTTCGGCTTTCTGCTGTTTATTATTTTCACCTCCAACCCTTTTACCCGCACGCTGCCCGCTTATCCCATTGACGGGCACGATCTGAATCCGATGTTGCAGGATATCGGGCTGATCTTCCATCCGCCGCTGCTTTATATGGGTTATGTCGGCTTTTCTGTCGCCTTCGCCTTCGCCATCGCCTCGCTGATGGCGGGACGGCTGGACACCGCCTGGGCGCGCTGGTCACGCCCCTGGACCATCGCGGCCTGGCTGTTTCTCACCGTTGGCATCGTACTGGGTTCCGCCTGGGCCTATTATGAGCTCGGCTGGGGAGGCTGGTGGTTCTGGGACCCGGTGGAGAACGCCTCCTTTATGCCGTGGCTGGCGGGCACCGCGCTGATTCACTCGCTGGCGGTGACGGAAAAGCGCGGCACCTTTAAAGCCTGGACGGTGCTGCTGGCGATCACCGCCTTTTCGCTCAGCTTGCTCGGCACCTTCCTGGTGCGTTCCGGCGTGCTGGTCTCGGTGCATGCCTTCGCCTCCGATCCGGCGCGCGGCATGTTTATTCTCGCTTTCCTGGTGATTGTGATCGGCAGCTCGCTGCTGCTTTATGCAGTCAAAGGCGGACGGGTGCGCAGCCGGGTGCAGAATGATTTTTGGTCGCGCGAATCCTTTTTGCTCGGCAACAATGTCCTGCTGATTGCCGGCATGCTGGTGGTGCTGTTGGGCACGCTGCTGCCGCTGGTGCATAAACAGCTGGGGTTGGGCACCATTTCCATTGGCGAACCTTTCTTTAACACCATGTTCAGCGCGCTGATGGCGCCGTTCGCGCTGCTGCTGGGCATAGGGCCGCTGGTGCGCTGGCGCCGCGACGAGCCGCAGAAACTCTGGAAACGGCTGGCGCTGGCGCTGCTGGCGACGCTGCTACTGTCGCTGCTGCTGCCGTGGCTGATGCAGGACCGCATCGAGGCGATGACGGCAGTCGGGCTGATGATGGCGCTGTGGGTCATTATGCTGACGCTGCTGGAGCTGCACGAGCGCGCCACCCATCGTCACAGCCTGCTGCGCGGCCTGACGCGCCTGTCTCGTAGTCACTGGGGCATGGTGTTCGGCCATCTGGGTGTTGCTGTGACGGTAATCGGCATCGCTTTCAGTCAGAACTACAGCGTCGAGCGCGACGTGCGCATGAAAGCGGGTGACAGCGTCGATATTCACCGTTACCACTTTGTCTTCCGCGACGTGCGCGCCGTGAATGGCCCCAACTACAGCGGCGGCGCGGCGATTATCGATGTGACGCGCGACGGCAGGCCGGAAGCGACGCTGCGGGCGGAAAAGCGCTACTACAGCGTGGCGCGTAGCATGATGACCGAGGCGGCCATCGACGGCGGCCTGACGCGCGATCTCTATGCGGCGCTCGGCGAAGAACTGGACGGCGGCGCCTGGGCGGTGCGGATTTATTACAAACCTTTTGTGCGCTGGATATGGTACGGCGGCCTGTTTATGGCGTTCGGCGGCCTGCTCTGTCTGCTCGACCCGCGTTATCGCAGCCGTAAAAAGGCGCAACGGGAGCTGGTATGAATAAGAAGATCCTCTATATTCCGCTGGTGCTGTTTCTGCTGCTGGCGGTCGCGCTGATGTGGCAGCTGTCGCGCAACGCCGATGGCGACGATCCCACGCGGCTGGAGTCGGCGCTGATCGGCAAACCGGTGCCGCTGTTTACGCTGGAGGCGCTGGATACGCCGGGTAAAACATGGGATCAGTCGGTGCTGGCGGACGGCAAGCCGCTGCTGCTGAACGTCTGGGCCACCTGGTGTCCTACCTGCCGCGCCGAACATCAGTATCTTAATACGCTGGCGGAGCAGGGCGTGCGCGTGGTCGGTCTCAATTACAAAGACGATCGCGCAAAAGCGATTAACTGGCTCAATACGCTGGGCAATCCTTACGCGCTCAGCCTGTATGACGGCAGCGGCATGCTCGGCCTCGATCTGGGCGTGTACGGCGCGCCGGAAACCTTTTTGATCGACGGTAAGGGCATTATCCGCTATCGCCATGCGGGCGATCTCAACGCGCGCGTCTGGCAGCAGGAAGTGCGGCCGCTGTGGGAAAAATACAGTAGGGAGGCGGAAAAATGAGAGCGTTGATCCTTCTGCTGGCGGGGCTGCTGTTCAGCCTGAGCGCGCTGGCGACCATTGAGACCTGGCAGTTCGACTCCGCAGAGCAGGAGCAGCAATATCGCGAGCTGACCGCCTCGCTGCGCTGCCCTAAGTGCCAGAACAACAGCATCGCCGACTCCAACGCCATGATCGCCGCCGATATGCGTCTGAAGGTCTATCAGCTGTTGAAGCAGGGGCAGAGCGGGAAGCAGATTACGCAATATATGGTGGCGCGCTACGGTAATTTTGTGACCTATCAGCCGCCGGTAATCCCCTCGACGCTGATCCTGTGGGCCGGTCCGCTGCTGTTTATCGTGGCCGGCGGCCTGGTAATATTTTTACGCAGCCGTCGTCTGCCGCCGGAGATCGAGCGGTTGGACGAGGCGGAGCAAAAGCGTCTGGCGGCGCTGCTGGAAAGCGACAGGAAATCTGAATGACTCTTTTCTGGATAGTATTGACCGCGCTGCTGGCGGCGGCGCTGCTGCTGTTTCTGGCAGCGGGCTGGCGCAGCGATCGTTCAGCGGCGCTCGACCGGGACGCGCTGAACAAAGTGTTTTACCAGCAGCGTCTGGCGGAGCTGGAACAGGATGAGGCGCAGGGCGTTATCGACGCGCGTCAGCCGATGGTGCAGGAGCTGCAACAAACGCTGCTGAGCGATATTCCCGCCGCGTCTGACGATGCGCCCGCGCGCCCGCTGAGCCGCTGGGTGCTGCTGCCGGGGGCGCTGCTGCTGGTGCTGGTGAGCCTTGGCTGTTATCTGAAAACCGGCGGTCTGCCGGGACTGATCGCCTGGAAACAGGTAGAGAATGAGTATCCGGCGTTGCGCGCGCGCCTGCTGGACCCGCAGGCGAAGCCGCTGACGCTGGAGGAGCTGGCGCGTCTGGGGCTGGGGCTGCGCACTTCGCTGCAACAGCACGATGGCGGATTGCATGACTGGCTGATGCTGGGCCGCATCGGCATGGTGCTGAATAATCGCGATACGGCGATTCAGGCGTTTCAGCGCGCCCTGCAGCTGGCGCCGAACAACAGTGAAATCAAACTCAACTACGCGGAAGTGCTTACGCGCTCCAGCGACGCGCAGGACAATCGTGAGGCGCAGGCGCTGCTGGATGCGATGTTAAAGCAGGAACCGGATAATGTGCGCATACTTAGCCTGTCGGCATTTAATGCCTTTGAGCAGCAACAGTACGAGAAGGCGATCGGCGTTTGGCAAACGATGCTGACGCTGCTGCCGCCAAACGATGCGCGTATCGCACAGGTAAGGCGCGATATTGAGCAGGCGAAGGCTTCCGCCGGGCTGCAAACCAGTCAGTTGACGCTGAACGTGACGCTGGGATCGAAGGTAGAAAAAATGTTACCGCAGGGCGGAGTGTTGTATATTTCTGTTTCTGACGGTGTTTCACCGGTTCCGGTGGCAGTGAAGAGACTGCCGCTGAGTCATTTTCCGCTATCGCTGACGCTGGATGACAGTAACGCCATGATGCCGGAACGCCTGCTTTCGGCGCAGCATCAGGTGAAGGTGCGCGTGCGTATCGCGCGTGACGGCAGCGCCGCTCCGCAAACCGGCGACTGGTTTGGCGAAAGCGCGTTAACGCCTTTTGATGGTCATCAGCATCTTACTGTTGAAATCAATCAACAGCAGCCCTGAAGCGGTACGCACTCAATCAATACAGGGAGAAGATTATGAACTACCGCCTGACGGGGTTGGCGCTGGCAAGCGTTTTGTTAGTGGGCTGCGCCAGCTCTCACGATAATAACGAACCGCAGGGGCGTTCCGATCCGCTGGAAGGTTTTAACCGCACGATGTTTGACTTCAACTATAACGTGCTGGATCCGTATGTGTTGCGTCCGGTAGCGGTGGCGTGGCGGGACTATGTGCCGGTTCCCGCGCGTACCGGCGTCAGTAATTTTCTTGGCAACCTGAATGAGCCCGCAGCGATGGTGAACTCCTTCCTGCGTGGCGATCCCTATCGCGGCATGATCCACTTTAACCGCTTCTTCCTGAATACCGTGCTGGGCCTGGGCGGTTTTATCGACGTGGCGGGCATGGCGAACGACAAGCTGGCGCGTGAGGAGCCACCGCGCTTTGGCGGCACGCTCGGCACCTGGGGCGTCGGCTACGGTCCGTATGTGGTGCTGCCCGGCTACGGCAGCTTTACGCCGCGCGAAGATGGCGGCGACTATCTGGATACGCTCTATCCGGTGCTGAGCTGGCTGAGCTGGCCGCTGACCGCTGGTAAATGGGCGCTGGAGGGCGTGGAAACGCGCGCGCAGCTGCTGGATTCCGACGCGATTCTGCGCAGCTCCAACGACCCTTACGCCTTTGTACGTAACGCCTATTTCCAGCGCCACGATTTTCTGGCGAACGGCGGCAAGCTGAAGCCGCAGGAGAACCCCAACGCGCAGGCGATTGAGGGCGATCTGGACGATATTGACGCCGCGGAATAAGCGGCAAGAAAAAAGGCGGGAGATTCCCGCCTTTTTTATGTGGCACCGAACTCAAAGCGCAGGGCGTCCGGGCAGAAGAGTAAAGCGTCCCGCGCCAGGGAAGGCGCGGGCCGAGCCGTCATGGATGACGCACTGGCGTCTTTACGATCGGCCCGGACGCTCTGCGCAGGCGCCGGACCTGTTTTTAAGGCGGGAATCTCCCGCCTTTTTTGCTTTCAACCGCGCCATCAGAAACGGTAGTTAAAGTTGGCGCCGTAGAGCCAGGCTTTGCCTTCCGAATTGAACTCATAGGGCGTCACAGCGCCGTTACGCGCGGTAGCGACCGGGTCTACCCCTTCGCGCACCGTCACTTTCTGGCCGTGCATCCAGGATACGCCGACGTCCACCGAGGCGTTATCGTTAAAGGCGTAAGAGGCGCCGGCGCTCAGCCACAGGCGATCCTGATCGGGAATGGAGATAGAACGTTTGTCAGCCGGAACCGGGCTGTCATCAAAGGCGATACCGGCGCGGAAGGTCCAGTTTTGATCGTAAAAGTAAGTGGTGCCCAGCGCGATGCGGTAAGCGTCTTTATAGCTTTCATCTTTATAGAACAGCTGCTGTCCGTTGCTGCCGGTCGCTTTCAGCTCCTGGAACTGACTCCAGCTGGTATAGGCCAGGCTGTAGTGAACCGCCCACTGCGGCGCGACCTTATGATAGCCGGAGACTTCCCACATCTCCGGCAGGTTCAGCGTCAGCGCGCCTGGAATGGTGTTGCCGTTGGTGCCGTAAGGCAGGCCAATCAGACCGGTGATAGGGTTCGCCTGTGATGGAATCGAGCTCTTATAATCGCCGTCAAAGTCGATCTTCACTTCAGAACGATAGGTAAAGCCGAAGCGGTTGTTTTCATCCACCTCATACAGAATGCCGGCATTCCAGCCAAAGCCCCACTCGTCGCCTTTCAGATGCGCGATTTGCGTGTCCGCAGGCGCGGCAGGCAGACCATAGGCAGGCAGCACGCCGCCATATTCACCCAGATAGCGTTCAATCTTGGCGCGCGCGTAAACCGCGTCAAAGCCCACGCCGAAGCTGAAGTGCTGGTTCATGCGCCAGGCGGTGCTTAAATTCAGGTTGGAGGTTATCAGGTCGGTTTTGCCGCCGTAGGCGCCGCCCGCGTAGTTATTATTAAATTCGGTAGCCAGACCGTAATTGGTGGTGGCGGAAGCGCCGATCCACCATTGATCGTTAATCGGCTGCACATAATGAATGTTGGGTACCCACTGCGTCGGCGCAATATTGTCAGCCTTCAGGCTGTTGCCGGAGCCGCTGTCGCCGTCAATATTCACATCGGGATCGATAAATACCGCGCCGATGGAAAACATGGGGCGATCCATTAATGCCATCGTCGCCGGATTACGACTGGCGGAAGCTGCCGTATCGCCCATGGCGCCTTCGCCGGAATAGGCGCGGCCCAAACCAACCGAGGAGAACTCATTGAGCTGGAAGCCCGCTGCGTAAAGATTTGAGGAAGCAATTGCCACTGCCGCCGCCAAAGCTGACTTTGCACACAGGTTTTTATGGTTCATGACCACAACCTCATTATGTGATTTTTATAAATTATGTTACATGAAGTAACAAGGGATCGGGGATTGTAGGGGCTGAAATACAACGCACAAATCAGACCAGTGCGCACAGTATAGGTCTGACCTGTGTATATGTTGCAATATTGTTTTTTAAATATTTCAAATATGATCCATGAAATAAGATCCACGTAGCAAATTTGCCGCGTCGCTGCCTGAATAGCCGCGTTATTCCTGCGCCAGATCAATAATGTTAGTGATAGTCCTCACACTATTTCGTGGCAGCCAAAGGGGAGGCGTAAAATAGCCCGCAATCTGTTTAATCGTTTAAAGCGAAATAGTGGGAGATAAAAATGAGTGATGCTTTAAATAAATGCAGCGCGAATGAAACCGCGGCCTGCTGCTGTGTGGATGTCGGCACCGTGATGGATAACAGCGACTGCACCGCCTCCTGGTCCCGTGTGTTTAGCGATCGCCAGCAGGCGGAAGCGATGCTGGCGACGTTGACCGAAAAAGCGCACGGTGTAGAGTCAGAGCCGTGCGTAATTACCCCACGCTTTACCGATGTAGCGGAAGGCGTGCAGCTGGATGTTGATTTTACCTTCAGCTGCCAGGCGGAGACCCTGATTTTCCAGCTCGGCCTGCGCTAAAATCCCGCTCGCGGCGCTGAAAACGCAGCGCCGCTCTTATCCTGATGTTACCTTCCCTAACATCTCTTTTTCCTTCTCCAGCGGCAACTGTGCCGCCGCTCTCATTTTCCGTGCCCCTCGCTGGCGCCTTGTAACAAACTGGTTAACACTGGCCAGGTCTGACCTCTTTGGCAATGATGCTGCGGTCGCGGTTAACAGGTGAGAATAATGAGCAGAGCGCTTCCTTTGCTGACGCGTCAGGGCGATCGCATCGCCATAACCCACGGGCTGCGTACGCCTTTCGCCCGCCAGGCGACGGCGCTGCACGGCATTCCGGCGATTGAGCTGGGGCGCATGGTGGTTAGCGAATTAATGGCCCGCAGCGAACTTCCGGTGGATATTATCGAACAGCTGGTGTTCGGCCAGGTGATACAAATGCCGGAGGCGCCGAATATCGCGCGCGAAATCGTCCTTAGCAGCGGACTGAGCGTCCGCACCGACGCTTACAGCATCAGCCGTGCCTGCGCTACCAGCTTTCAGGCGGTCGCCAGCCTGGCGGAAAGCCTGCTGGCAGGCAACGTCAGTGCCGGCATCGCTGGCGGCGCCGACTCCTCCTCCGTTTTGCCGATCGGCGTCAGCAAAAAGCTGGGCCGAACGTTGGTCGATCTTAGCAAGGCGCGCACCTTAGGTAAAAAACTCAAGTTGTTCAGCGCGCTGCGCCCGCGCGATCTGCTGCCGGTGCCGCCCGCGGTGGCGGAGTACTCTACCGGCCTGCGCATGGGCGACACCGCCGAGCAGATGGCGAAAAGCCACGGCATCAGCCGCGAACAGCAGGATGCGCTGGCGCATCGATCCCATCAGCGCGCCGCCCAGGCGTGGCGCGAAGGCCATTTACATAATGAAGTCATGACCGCCTGGGTGCCGCCGTGGCGCGCCGCCTTCCGTCAGGATAACAACGTGCGTGAAAACAGCGTTCTCAGCGATTACGCCCGTTTGCGTCCCGCGTTCGATCGTCGCCACGGCAGCGTGACGGCCGCCAACAGCACGCCGCTTACCGACGGCGCCGCCGCTGTGATCCTGATGACCGAATCGCGGGCGCGCGAACTGGACGTCACGCCGCTGGGCTATCTGCGCAGCTACGCCTTTACCGCCACCGATGTCTGGCAGGATATGCTGCTGGGGCCGGTCTATGCGACGCCGCTGGCGCTGGATCGCGCGGGCATTGCGCTGCGTGACCTGACGCTGATTGATATGCACGAGGCGTTCGCCGCGCAGACGCTGACGAACCTGAAACTGTTCCGCGACGAGCGCTTCGCCCGCGATATGCTGAATCGTTCGCAGGCGTTAGGCGAAGTAGATGAAGAGAAATTTAACGTGCTTGGCGGCTCTATCGCCTACGGGCATCCCTTCGCCGCTACCGGCGCGCGCATGATTACCCAAACGCTGAACGAACTGCGCCGTCGCGGCGGCGGGCTGGGGCTGGTGACCGCCTGTGCGGCGGGCGGCCTGGGAGCGGCGATGGTACTGGAGGTTGAATAAGGTTATGGAACAGCAATCTGCATTTCAGTTTAACGTTCGCAGCGACAACGTCGGCGTCATCACCATCGATCTCCCCGGTGAAAAAATGAATACGCTGCGCGCGGCGTTTATTGAACAGATCCGCGCGGTGATTACCGAGGCGCGTCAGCATCAGGCGCTGGCCGGGCTGGTGTTTATCTCCGGCAAACCTGACTCCTTTATCGCCGGCGCGGATATCAGCATGATCGATGCCTGCCGCAGCGCCGACGAGGCGCGCCAGCTGGCGGAGCAGGGGCAGCGCATTATGTCGGAGATCGCCGCGCTGCCGGTGACGGTCGTGGCGGCCATTCACGGTCCTTGTCTCGGCGGCGGCCTGGAGCTGGCGCTGGCCTGCGACAGGCGCGTCTGTACACTGGATGAGAAAACCCTGCTGGGGCTGCCGGAAGTGCAGCTGGGCCTGCTGCCCGGCAGCGGCGGCACGCAGCGTCTGCCGCGTCTGATTGGCGCCTCGCAGGCGCTGAACCTGATTCTGACCGGTAAAAGCCTGCGGGCGAAGCAGGCGCTGAAGCTGGGGCTGGTGGATGATGCGGTGCCGCACGCCATTCTGCTGGAAACGGCGGTGGCGCTGGCGCTAAAGGGCAAAGGCCAACGCCGTCCGCTGCCATTGCGCGAACGGTTGATGAACGGGCCGGCAGGACGCGCCGTGCTGTTTAAGCTGGCGGCGCGACAAAGCGAAGCGAAAACCCGCGGCAACTACCCGGCGACGCGCCGTATTCTCGAAGCGGTGCGCATCGGCCTGGAGCAGGGTATGCGCGCAGGTCATGAGGCGGAGGCGCTCGCCTTTGGCGAGCTGACCATGACGCCGCAATCCGCCGCGCTGCGCCATCTCTTCTTCGCCACTACCGCCATGAAAAAAGAGCGCGGCGCCGTTGCGCAGCCGTTGCCGCTACGTTCGGTTGGCGTGTTGGGCGGCGGGCTGATGGGCGGCGGTATCGCCGCCGTTACCGCCACCAAAGCGGGGCTGCCGGTGCGGATTAAAGATATCAGCGTGGAAGGTATCAATCATGCGATGAAGTACAGCTGGGATCTGCTGAGTAAAAAGGTCAGGCGTCGACATATGACGGCCGCCGCGCGTCAGCGGCAGATGGCGCTGATTTCCGGCGCCACCGACTATAGCGGCTTTGCTCAGCGCGACGTGGTGATTGAGGCAGTGTTTGAGGATTTGACGCTTAAGCAGCAGATGGTGGCGGAGGTGGAGCAGCACTGCGCGCCGCATACCCTTTTCGCCTCTAACACCTCCTCGTTGCCGATCGCGCAGATCGCCGCGCGGGCGCAGCGGCCAGAGCAGGTGATCGGCCTGCACTACTTCAGTCCGGTGGATAAGATGATGCTGGTCGAAGTGATCCCGCATCAGCACACCTCAGAAACGACGATTGCTACCACGGTGGCGCTGGCTAAACGGCAGGGGAAAACGCCGATCGTGGTGGCCGATCGCCCTGGCTTTTACGTCAACCGCATTCTGGCGCCTTATATGAATGAGGCGATGCGCTGTCTGCTGGAGGGCGAGCCGATGGAAAATATCGACGGGGCGCTGGTGAAATTCGGCTTTCCGCTGGGACCGGTGCAGCTGCTGGATGAGGTCGGCATTGACACAGGCACCAAAATTCTGCCGATTCTGGAGCAGGCCTGGGGAGCGCGCTTCGCCGCGCCGGAGGCGTTCGCCGCCGTGCTGGAGGACAATCGCAAAGGGCGCAAAAATGGACGCGGATTTTACCGCTACGATGGGCGCGGCAAAACGAAACGGCCCGATAAAACTCTCTATTCGCTGCTGCATATCCAGCCGCAGCATCGGCTTGACGGGGCGCTTATCGCCCAGCGCTGTGTAATGTTAATGCTGAACGAAGCGGCGCGCTGTCTCGATGAGGGCATTATTCGCAGTCCGCGCGACGGCGATATTGGCGCGGTTTTCGGCATCGGCTTTCCGCCTTTCCTCGGCGGACCTTTCCGTTACATGGATAGCCTCGGCGCCGCTAACGTTGTAAACACATTAGCCAACCTGATGCATCAATATGGCGATCGCTTCGCGCCATGTGAAGCGCTGCGTCAACGCGCCGAGCGGGGAGAGAACTTTTACAATTCTCCAGACGATGCGAATACCCATAATGATTCAGCGGCTTAGCAAAGACGATTTTTGCCGCGCCCGGTGGCAAGTTCCGCCAATAGCTCGTTTATTAAACAATCGGTTGACTATACTCAGGCCATTAGGTTACAACACAGCGTTCATTCGCAGAATGACGCGTCGGGCAGCCTGATGATCCGACGATTTTGTTAAACAACAGCGGTGCTTTATGCAAGTTTTTATTATGCGTCACGGCGACGCTGCACTCGAGGCAGCCAGTGATTCTGTGCGGCCTTTGACCCATTGTGGTTGTGATGAATCACGCCAGATGGCGAGCTGGCTTAACAGCCAGACACTGGATATTGAACGGGTACTGGTCAGCCCCTATCTGCGGGCGGAGCAGACACTTGCCACAGTACGTGAAGCCCTGCGGCTGCCGCAGGAGCAGGAAGTGCTGCCGGAGCTGACGCCCGGCGGGGATCCGGCGCAGGTCGCCTGCTATATTCAGGCGCTGGCGAAGGAGGGCGTCGCCTCCGTTCTGGTCATCTCCCACCTTCCTTTGGTCGGTTATCTGGTGTCGGAACTCTGTCCGCAAGAGCCGCCGCCGATGTTCGCCACTTCCGCGATTGCCTGCATCGATTTCGACGCCGATAAAAGCGAAGGTACCTTAAAGTGGCAGGTCAGCCCTTCCAGGCTCGCCAAAGCGATGTAACGCCTCAGGCCGTCAGGGTAATTCTGGCGGCTGCCACTCTTCCACTTCGATCAGCACCAGCAGGGCCGCATCGCCGCCAAACGCTTTCGGCGCCTGATGAAACGCCATTACGTACGGATGCTGAGCCAGCCATAGCGGCGTTTGCTGCTTAAGAATATGTTTGCCGTGTCCGTGCATCACGCTGGCGCAAAAAATATGCTCGCGTCGACAGGCGGCGATCAGCGCGCCCAGCTCCTGTTTGGCCTGTTGCTGCGTCAGTCCGTGCAGATCGAGAAATATTTCAGGCGTGTAGTCGCCGCGCCGCAGTTTCTTCAGCTCGTAATGGCTGACATCGCTGCGCACATAGCGCACCGGGCCATCCTCCGCCAGCAGCGGCTGGAACTCATCGGAAAAGTAGTGACTGTTGTCCGCCTGCTCCGACAGCTGACGCTTCAGCGACACCTGCGCTTTTTTGCGCGGCGGCTGATGCACCAGCGTATCCTGCTTCAGTTTGCGGGTGCCGGTCATCAACTGACGAAACAGCGCCTTATCTTCTGCGCTGAGCTGCTCTTTTTTCTTCATAATGCCTGATTTCTTTCAGTTAAGTGGCGCAGGCCGCGTGGCCTGAGGGCTACGATAACCCGCATTGTAAACAAAAGTCAGCTTTTTCACGTCGCTGCGCTGAATTCTCGTCCGCTTCATGGCAAACTAACCGCCGTAATTACGGAACGGCCTGTGGAGGGCAACGTGGACAAAATTTTCGTCGATGAAGCAGTCAATGAACTGCACACCATTCAGGATATGCTGCGCTGGGCGGTGAGCCGTTTCGCGGCGGCCAATATCTGGTATGGCCACGGCACGGATAATCCCTGGGACGAAGCTGTTCAGCTGGTTTTGCCAACCCTTTATCTGCCGCTGGATATTCCTGAAGAGATGCGCAATGCGCGTCTGACCTCCAGCGAGCGCCACCGTATCGTCGAGCGCGTGATTCGCCGCGTCAACGAGCGCATTCCGGTTGCCTATCTCACTAACAAAGCCTGGTTTTGCGGCCATGAGTTCTACGTCGATGAACGCGTGCTGGTGCCGCGTTCGCCGATTGGCGAGCTGATCAACAGCCGCTTCGCCGGACTGCTGAACGACTCGCCGCGGCACATCCTGGATATGTGCACCGGCAGCGCCTGCATCGCCATCGCCTGCGCCTGGGCCTTCCCGGAAGCGGAAGTGGACGCGGTCGATCTTTCTCTCGACGCGCTGGCGGTTGCCGAGCAGAACATTGAAGAGCATGGCCTGATTCATCAGGTTACTCCGATTCGCTCCGATCTGTTCCGCGATCTGCCGAAGGTGCAATACGATCTGATCGTCACCAATCCGCCCTACGTCGACGCGGATGATATGGACGACCTGCCGAGTGAATATCGCCATGAGCCGGAACTGGGCCTGGCGGCGGGCAGCGACGGTCTGAAGCTGGTGCGCCGCATTCTGGCCTGCGCGCCTGATTACCTGCAGGAAGAGGGCGTGCTGATTTGCGAAGTCGGCAACAGTATGGTGCATATGATCGAGCAATACCCCGACGTGCCGTTCACCTGGCTGGAATTTGATAACGGCGGCGACGGCGTATTTATGCTGACCCGTCAGCAAATTGTCGACGCACAACATCATTTCAAATACTTCAAAGATTAATCGCACAATAACGGAGCCGAGATGGCAGGCAACACGATTGGACAGATTTTTCGCGTCACCACCTTTGGTGAATCGCATGGCATTGCGCTGGGCTGTATTGTCGACGGCGTGCCGCCGGGCATGCCGCTCACCGAAGCGGATTTGCAGCACGATCTCGACCGGCGCCGTCCGGGCACCTCGCGCTATACCACTCAACGCCGCGAGCCGGATCGGGTGCGCATTCTGTCCGGCGTGTTTGAAGGCGTCACTACCGGCACCAGCATCGGGCTGCTGATTGAAAACACCGATCAGCGCTCGCAGGATTACGGCGCCATCAAAGATCTGTTTCGTCCCGGCCATGCCGATTACACCTACGAACAAAAATATGGCGTGCGCGACTACCGCGGCGGCGGCCGCTCCTCGGCGCGCGAAACGGCGATGCGCGTGGCGGCGGGCGCCATCGCCAAAAAATATCTGCAGATGAAATTCGGCGTGCAGGTACGCGGCTATCTGGCGCAGATCGGCGACGTCGCCTGCGAGCTGAAAGACTGGAATCAGGTCGAACAGAATCCGTTTTTCTGCCCCGATCCCGACAAGCTGGAGGCGCTGGACGCGCTGATGCGCGCGCTGAAGAAAGAGGGCGACTCTATCGGCGCGAAGGTCACGGTTATCGCGGAAAATGTGCCGGTGGGCCTCGGCGAGCCGGTGTTCGATCGTCTGGACGCCGATCTGGCGCACGCGCTGATGAGCATCAACGCGGTAAAAGGGATCGAAATCGGCGATGGCTTCGCGGTGGTTAACCAGCGCGGCAGCCAGCATCGTGATGAGATCCGCGCCAGCGGCTTTCAGAGCAACCACGCTGGCGGCATTCTCGGCGGCATCAGCAGCGGCCAGCCGCTGATCGCCCACCTGGCGATGAAGCCCACCTCCAGCATTACCGTGCCGGGAAAAACCATCACCCGCGACGGCGAAGAGGTGGAGATGATTACCAAAGGCCGTCACGATCCCTGCGTCGGGATCCGCGCGGTGCCGATCGCCGAGGCGATGATGGCGATTGTGCTGATGGATCATCTGCTGCGCCATCGCGCCCAGTGCGCGGACGTTTCCACCACCATTCCACGCTGGTGACGTATGAGAAAAACGCTCTCCCTGCTGGCCGCGCTGCTGCTGAGTTCTCCGGCGCTGGCGGCGACGCCGTGGCAAAACATCACTCATCCCATCGCCGGGGCGCCGCAGGCGATTGGCGCTTTCGCTAACGGCTGCATTGTCGGCGCCGAAGCGCTGCCGTTGAATAATCCGGCTTATCAGGTGATGCGTCAGGATCAGCGTCGCTATTTCGGCCATCCCGATCTGATCCTGTTTATTCAGCGTCTGACGACGCAGGTGCATAACCTGGGGCTGGGTCAGGTGCTGATTGGCGATATGGGCATGGCGGCGGGCGGGCGCTTCAGCAGCGGCCACGCCAGCCATCAGAGCGGGCTGGATGTCGATATCTGGCTTCAGCTGCCGAAAAAGCGCTGGACGCCGCAGATGTTGCTGAAGCCGCAGCCGCTCGATCTGGTCAGCGCCGACGGCAAGCGCGTCGTGGCGCGCCACTGGCAGCCGGAAATCGACAGCCTGATCAAGCTGGCGGCGAAAGATGAGCAGGTTACGCGCATCTTCGTCAATCCGGCGATCAAAAAGCAATTGTGCGCCGACGCCGGCAGCGATCGCGACTGGCTGCGCAAAGTGCGCCCGTGGTTCGGCCATCGCGCCCATATGCATGTGCGCCTGCGCTGTCCGCCGGAGAGTCTGGAATGTGAAGATCAGGCCCCGCCGCCGCCGGGCGACGGCTGCGGCGCCGAGCTGGAAAGCTGGTTCCTGCCGAAAAAACCGGGCGGCGGATCGCCGGTGAAACGCGAACCGCCGCCGCTGCCGCCATCCTGTCAGGCGCTGCTGGATAAACATCTACTTTAGGATCTTACATGGACTGGTGGGTTGTCTCCCCGGCGATGCTGGGGGTGCTGTTTTTCGTCGCTATGCTGGCGTCGTTTATCGATTCGATCGCCGGCGGCGGCGGGCTGCTGACCGTGCCCGCGCTGCTTTCCGCCGGGCTGTCGCCCGCGCAGGTGCTGGCGACGAACAAATTACAGGCGGTAGGCGGCTCTTTTTCCGCCAGCCTCTATTTCGTGCGGCGCGGCGCGGTGAAGCTGCGCGAGCAGCGGCTGAATATCGCCATGACCTTTATCGGCGCGGTCAGCGGCACGCTGCTGGTGCAGCATATCCAGTCCGGCTTTCTGCGGCAGGTGCTGCCGCTGCTGATTATCGGCATCGGCCTCTATTTTCTGCTGATGCCGCGCCTGGGCGAGGACGATCGTCAGCGGCGGCTGGACGGCATCGCCTTTGCGCTGGTGGCGGGCGGGGCGGTCGGCTTTTACGACGGTTTTTTCGGTCCGGGCGCCGGCTCTTTCTATGCGCTGGCGTTCGTGACGCTGGCTGGCTTCAACCTGGCGAAATCTACCGCGCACGCCAAGGTGCTGAATTTCACCTCTAACCTCACCAGCCTGCTGTTTTTTATCCTTGGCGGCAAGGTGGTGTGGGGCGTCGGCCTGGTGATGCTGGTAGGGTCGGTCTGCGGCGCGCGTCTCGGCGCGCGCATGGTGCTGTCGCGCGGGCAGAAGCTGATTCGCCCGATGGTGGTGATCGTTTCGGTGGTGATGAGCAGCAAGCTGCTGTATGAAGATTACGGCGCCGCCATCGGCCACTGGCTGACCCACCTCTGGTGATAATGCTCGTCAACCCGCGCGCTAAATGCGACAATTGCGCGTTTTTTTCAGCCGACAGTTATGGATATGAGTACAACGCACCGCTATCAGGACCTGATTACGCTATTCGATCGCTGCTTTCAGGACGATTTTCAGACCCGTTTAATCAAGGGCGACGATGAGCCGATCTACCTGCCGGCGGACGAAACGTCGCCCTGGCATCGCGTGGTATTTGCGCATGGTTATTACGCCAGCGCGCTGCATGAGATCTCGCACTGGTGCATCGCTGGCGCCGAGCGCCGCAAGCTGGTGGACTTCGGCTACTGGTATTGCCCGGACGGACGCGACGCCGATACCCAGCATCAGTTTGAGTCAGTTGAAATCAAACCGCAGGCGCTGGAGTGGATGTTCAGCGTTGCGGCGGGCTTCCCCTTCAACGTGAGTTGTGACAATCTCAATGGAGATTATGAGCCGGATCGCATCGCTTTTCAGCGTCAGGTTCATGCTCAGGTGATGCACTACCTTGAAAACGGCATTCCGGCGCGCCCGGCCCGTTTTATCGCTGAACTACAGCGTTTTTATCATACGCCCCCGCTGACGGCGGCGCAGTTTCCCTGGCCGGAAGATCTGCGCTGAACGGAGGCGCGACTTAATGAGGAATTGAGATGATCGCAGAATTTGAAACGCGTATTCTGGCCCTGATTGACGATATGGTCGAGCACGCCAGTGATGATGAGCTATTCGCCAGCGGCTACCTGCGCGGTCACCTCACTCTGGCGGTTGCCGAGCTGGAGCAGAGCGGCGAACATACCGCGGAAGCGTTGCAGATCCATGTACAGAACAGCCTGCAAAACGCTATCGCCGCCGGTGAACTCTCGCCGCGCGACCAGGCGCTGGTGATCGGCATGTGGGATAACCTGTTCCTGCAGGCGCGTCAGCCCGCCTGAACCGGACTGAAATATAAAAAAGCGGCCTGCGGGCCGCTTTTTTATTGTATGAAAAGCGCGTTAACGCAGGGGGGAGGCGACCTGCCTCGTTCCCCTTTACTTTACCGCCTTTCCTTTCAGCAGCTTACGCACCCAGTAACGATTCGGGCTTAGCGCGGCCAGCGTGGCGCGATCCAGCGGTAAAGGCTCGGCGCAAAGCTGCGCCGCCAGCACCTCGGCCGCCAGCGGACCGCTGCACAGGCCGCGCGATCCCAGCGCGCCCAGCACAAACAGGCCCGGCCATACCGGAGCCGGGGCGATCTCCGTCTGCTGCGCGCGCTGGCGCGGCAGATCCTGATAGCGCTCCAGCGTGGCGGCATAGTCGGGCAGGTTGCCGACAAACGGCAGATGATCGCGCGTAGCGCATCGCACGCCGTTACGCGCCTCGCCAGCGCTGACGTCGACTGCCTGCGTCCAGTCGCACTGCGGCAGACAGCGCAACAGGCGTTCGCGGTTCTCCTGTTGATCGTCTTCACGATACGCCACAGAGATATCGCCGCGGTGGTAGCTGGCGCCGATGCAGTGGGTGCCAAACGCCGGGCTGACCGGCGTCAGATAGCCCTCATAACACAACACCTGCTTCAAAGGCGCCAGCCCGGCGCGGGAAGGAACATGGCTCACCTGGCCGCTGACTGGATAGGCAGGCAGCTTTTCGCTTTGCGCCAGCGAGGTGATGGCGTGGCCGTTAGCCAGCACCACGTTCTTATACTGCGCCGTCGCGCCGTCGGCGAAGCAGAGCCGCCAGCCGCTGTCGTTAGCCTCCAGCTTTTCCAGTCGGTGCCGCCAGTGAATCTGCAATCCCTGCTGCTGAGCCAGCTGAAACAGCGCGGCGGTCAATTCGCCCGGCGCCAGCCAGCCGCCGGCAGGATAGTGGATGCCGCCGCAGCCGAGCGCCGACAGCACGCCGAGCGGCACGCCCGCCAGTCGCTCCGCCTGTTCCACGTCCACGCCTTGCGCCAGCGCTTCCGGCAGCTCCATCGCCAGCATCTGCTGGATCTTCTCCGCGCTTTTATCATCCCAGCCGAGCTGGGTAACGCCGCACCAGTCGTGGGCAAAATCGACCGGCAGCGCATCGTAAAGCCGCCGCGCAAAGCCGAAGGCAGCAGGGAAGAACTGCGCCAGCGCCGGATCGTGCTGATTCAGTAAAGGATAGAGCGCGCCCTGACGGTTGCCGGACGCGTTCTGCGCCGGCGCGTCGTCGGCGCAGTAAAGCGTGACCCGTTTGCCGCGTCGCAGCAGCGCCAGCGACAACAGCGCGCTGGCGACGCCGCCGCCGATGATCGCGATATCGTCGTCTTCGGCGGCGGAGCGCGCATACCAGGGCGCGGAGTGAGGCAGCTCAGGCGCCTGCGCCAGCGCGCCGCACAGCATCTCGCGCTTGTGGCCGTAACCTTTGCGTTTGACCGCATCGAAGCCCGCCTGTTGCAGGCCGCGACGCACAAAGCCCGCTGCGGTAAAGGTGGCGAAAGTGCCGTCGGGCCGCGCCAGACGCGCCATAGCGTCAAACAGCGCTGGCGTCCACATATCGGGGTTTTTCGACGGTGCGAAGCCGTCCAGAAACCAGGCGTCTACGCTGCGTCCCAGGCTGTCATCAAAATGGTGGATAAGCGTATTAACATCGCCAAACCACAGATCCAGCGTGACGCGCCCGCCGTCCAGCAGCAAACGATGGCAGCCCGGCAACGGCAGCGGCCACTGGCGGCGCAGCGCATCGGCCCAGGGCGCCAGTTCGGGCCAGCGCGCGTGGGCGGCGGCGAGATCCGCCTGCGCCAGCGGAAATTTTTCCATGCTGATGAAGTGCAGTCGCTGCAAGGCCGCCTGCGGCTGCGCCTGGTGGAAGCGATCGAAGGTGCGCCACAGCGTAAGAAAATTCAGGCCGGTGCCGAAGCCGGTTTCCGCAGCGACAAACAGCGCGCGCGGATGCGTGGTGAAACGGTCGGGCAAACCGTTGCCGCCCAAAAAGACATATTCAGTCTCTTCCAGACCGTTCTGATTAGAAAAATAGACGTCGTCAAATTCTCGGGATACAGGTGTACCCTGGTCGTTCCAGTCCAGTTTTGCGTGTTCTATCGGTGCGTTGTTCAACGGGAATGGCTCATTTATCAGGCAATGGCGGGATTTTATCGAGCCCGGTCATATCGCGCAAATTTATGCAATAATTTCGCTGATCGGACTTGTTCGGCGTACAAGTGTACGCTAAAGTGCGTGTCAAATCCTAATAGTGATATGGAAGAGGTATTTTAATGAAACGTGCTGTGATTACTGGCCTGGGGATCGTTTCCAGCATTGGTAACAACCAGGAGGAAGTCCTGGCATCTCTGCGTGAAGGCCGCTCTGGCATCACTTTCTCACAGGAGATGAAAGATTCCGGCATGCGTAGTCACGTCTGGGGTAACGTTAAACTTGATACCACAGGCCTCATTGACCGCAAAATTGTGCGCTTTATGAGTGACGCGTCCATTTATGCTTATCTCTCTATGGCTGAAGCGATTAAAGACGCCGGCCTGAGCGACGAGGTTTACCAGAATAACCCGCGTGTTGGCCTGATCGCCGGTTCCGGCGGCGGCTCTCCGCGCTATCAGGTGTTCGGCGCTGACGCGATGCGTAGCCCGCGCGGCCTGAAAGCGGTGGGCCCGTACGTGGTCACCAAAGCGATGGGCTCCGGCGTTTCCGCCTGCCTGGCGACGCCGTTTAAAATCCACGGCGTGAACTACTCTATCAGCTCCGCCTGCGCTACCTCCGCGCACTGCATCGGCAACGCGGTAGAGCAGATTCAGCTGGGCAAACAGGACATCGTTTTTGCTGGCGGCGGCGAGGAGCTGAGCTGGGAAATGGCCTGCGAGTTTGATGCGATGGGCGCGCTCTCCACTAAATATAACGAAACCCCGGAAAAAGCGTCCCGCACCTATGACGCCAACCGTGATGGTTTCGTCATCGCCGGCGGCGGCGGCATGGTGGTGGTTGAGGAGCTGGAACATGCTCTGGCGCGCGGCGCACATATCTATGCGGAGATCGTCGGCTACGGCGCGACCTCTGACGGCGCGGATATGGTTGCCCCTTCAGGCGAAGGCGCGGTGCGCTGCATGAAGATGGCGATGCAGGGACTCGATACCCCGATCGACTACCTGAACACCCACGGCACCTCCACGCCGGTCGGCGATGTGAAAGAGCTGGGCGCGATCCGCGAAGTATTCGGCGAACAGCAGCCTGCTATCTCCGCCACCAAAGCAATGACCGGCCATTCGCTGGGCGCTGCGGGCGTGCAGGAAGCGATCTACACCCTGCTGATGCTGGAGCACGGCTTTATCGCGCCGAGTATCAACGTGGAAGAGCGCGATCCGGCGGCGGAAGGAATGAACATCATCACCGAGCCGACCGAACGTAAGCTGACGACGGTGATGTCCAACAGCTTTGGCTTTGGCGGTACCAACGCTACGCTGACCATGCGTAAATATCAGTAAGCGACGCGTTATCATCAGCCCGGCATCCGCCGGGCTTTTTTTTGCCTGCGATCTCCCTGTCGCCAGGACGCTTTTTGCGAGACGGCGCGAATTCCGGCGTCAAGGGTGAAAAAAGCTGAACGCGCCGGTTGGTGCCGCGCGGATATCTCTATTACACTCCCTGCCAGCGTTCAACGCATCCGCGTCGCGCCTTTTTTCAGTTAACAATATCGTCATGATATTGCGTAAGCGTTCACGTTAACCAACGCACCCGCTCCGGCATTTGACGCCGGTCATAAGGGCGCGCGTGGCCGACATGCGCCTGCAATACTCAGGAGAACCGTGACGAATGTCCGAGACGACAATCCACACTTCAACAGGCAAGGCGTTAATCGCCTGCACCTCTTTCGCCGTCTTCTTAACCTATCTGACCGCCGGGCTGGCGCTGCCGGTGATCCCGCTGTTTGTGCATCAGGAGCTGGGCTACAGCAACCTGATGGTGGGCGTGGCGGTAGGCGTGCAATTTTTCGCCACGCTGCTGACGCGCAGCTTCGCCGGCAGGCGCGCTGACCGGCACGGCGCGAAAATCACCACCCAACAGGGCATGCTGGCGATCGCGCTGGTCGGCGCGGCCTATCTGCTCGCCGCCCAGCTGCCGCTGGCCGCCGCCGGAAAATTCGCGTTGCTGGTGGTGGGGCGTTTGCTGCTGGGCTTTGGCGAAAGTCTGCTGCTGACCGGCAATATGACCTGGGGGCTGGGGCTGGTGGGGCCGAAACGTTCCGGGCTGGTCATGTCCTGGAACGGCATGGCCATTTACGGCGCGCTGGCGGCAGGAGCGCCGCTGGGGCTGTGGATCCATGCGCGCTGTGGCTTTAGCGGGTTAGGCGTAGTGGCGCTGCTGTTGCCGCTGTTCTCGCTGGCGATTAACGTCTGGATTCGTTCGGTGCCGGTGCAGGGCGGGGAACGCCCTTCGCTGTGGCGCGTGATTGGGCAGATTTTCTCGCCGGGCTGCGCGCTGGCGCTACAGGGCGTGGGCTTTGCCGCCATCGGCACCTTCACTTCGCTCTGGTTTGCGGAACGCAACTGGGGCAATGCCGGTTTCGCCCTGAGCGCTTTTGGCTGCGCTTTTGTGCTGGTGCGTATCTTTTTCGGCACGTTGCCGGACCGTCTGGGCGGCCGCCGCGTGGCGGTGGCGTCGCTGGCGATTGAGGTGGCGGGACTGCTGCTGATGGGGTTCTCTACCAGCGGAACAATGGCGCTGGCGGGCGCCGCGCTGACCGGCTGCGGCTGTTCGCTGGTCTTCCCGGCGCTTGGCGTTGAGGTGGTGAAACGGGTCGCGCCGCAGGTGCGCGGCACGGCGCTGGGCGGTTTCGCCGCCTTTCAGGATATCGCTTATGGCATCACCGGGCCGTTGACCGGCCTGCTGGCGACATCGTTCGGCTACGGCGCAGTCTATTTCGCCGCCGCCGTCTGCGCCGCGCTCGGCATGATGCTCTCGCTCTCGATTAGGCGTCAGCCTTAGAAAAGGGCGGCCAGCTTATTGACGCCAGCGACGATCTCCGCACGCTCCAGCGCGGCAAAGCCAAGCAGCCATCCCTGCTGAGCCGGGCGTTCGGCGTCGAGCCAGCAGGGAGCGAGACGCGGCAGCAGCAGCTGTTGCCGCGCCGCGCACTCTGTCAGCTTTGCCTCGTCTCCCTGACGCAGCAGGGCGGTCAGCTGTAAACCGCCGCGACAGGGCAGCAGCTGCAATTGGTCGGGCAGGCGCGCGCTCAGCTGCTCCAACAGCAGATCGCGGCGGCTCTGGTAAAGCTGGCGCATCAGACGCAGGTGCGCCGCATAGTGGCCCTGTTCGATAAAGGCGGCGGTCACCGACTGCGGCAGCAGCGCGCTGTGTCCATCCATCACGCTGCGCAGACGCAGCAGCGGTTCGATAAAGGCATCCGGCGCTACCATCCACGCCAGCCGCAGCGAGGGAAACAGCGATTTAGAAAAGGTGCCGAGATAAATCACCCTACCGTCGGGCCGAAGCCCCTGCATGGCGGGCATCGGCTGCGCGTCGTACCAGAATTCGCTGTCGTAATCATCCTCCACGATCCAGCTCTGCCGCTGCTCCGCCAGCGTCAGCCACGCCAGCCGCCTTTCCAGGCTGAGCGGCGCGCCGGTGGGATACTGGTGCGAAGGGGTCAGGTAAATAAGCCGCGGCGCGCCGTCGGCAGGCGGCACCGCTCCCTGCTCGTCGACCGTCACGCCGGTAATGCGCGCGCCGGCGTTGAGAAAAGCGTGATGCGCGCCCGGATAGCCGGGGTTTTCCATCCACACTTCTTCGCCATTATCCAGCAACAGCAGCGACAGCATCTGCAACGCCTGCTGCGAACTGGTCAGCACAATAATCTGCTCAGGTGCGCAGCGCACGCCGCGCGCCTGCGCCAGATAAGCGGCGAGCGCCTGACGCAGCGGCAGCCAGCCCTGCGGATCGCCGTAGCGCATCAGCACGCTGCCCTGCCTCTGCTGCCGGGCGGTAAGGCGACGCCACAGCTCATGAGGAAAAGCGCGTAGCTCCGGCGATCCCGCCGCGAAAGCCCACGGATAAAGCGGGTCCTGACAGCCTCCGCCAGCCACCACTCTGGCCGCGCGGCGTGAGAGCGTCACCGTCCGCGGCGCATGCGTAACGACATCTTTAGCGCCCGGCGCGCGCAGGGTAATCGCGACAAAGGTGCCCTTGCCGGTTTTTCGCGTCAGATAACCTTCGCTCTCCAGTTGGCTGTAGGCGGCCTCTACCGTTACGCGCGAAAGTTGCAGATCAACGGCCAGCAAGCGCGAGGAGGGCAGACGATTGCCCGCCGTCAGGCTGCCTTCGCCGATCGCCTGACGCAGCGCGTTACAGAGGCGATCGCGACGGGTAGCGCTGCTTTGCGCTGAATAAAGCATTAGAAGACGTGCGGTGAGGGCGGCCATAATAGGTCTTATCAATAAAGCGAAATGGGTATCTCGCATCATACCGATGCGCCGTTATGATGAAAGAAAAACCACAGGAGAAAAAATCATGACCCACGCTTCCGCCGTACTCGCTTTTCCACCGCCTGACGCCGCTGACAGCGCGGCATGGCTGGCGCGCAAGCTCGCTTACTACGCCGATGCCTGGGATGTCGCCGAAGATTTAGCCAACGGCATTGAGGATATTGTGGTGATCGACGCGCGATCGCCGCAGGCCTGGCGCGCAGGCCATATCTGCGGAGCTATCAACTTTCCTCACCGTGACATGACGCCGGAACGCCTGGCGCAGCTCGATCGCACGAAAGTTTACGTGACCTACTGCGACGGCATCGGCTGCAACGGCTCGACAAAGGCGGCGTGGAAACTGGCCAGCGCCGGGCTGCACGTTAAAGAGTTAATCGGCGGGCTCGATTTCTGGCGGCGCGACCAGCACCCGGTCGTCGAAGGAGACGCGTCGGGCGAATGGCCGCAGAGGACAGGGCGCAGCGACTGCGGCTGCTAGCTGGCGCGCTGCCCGATCAGAACAGCAGATACAGCAGCAGCGCGACCACCAGCAGGGCGATAAAGGTCGCCAGCACCGGACGGCCAGCCAGCGGCTGCAACGGCGCTGGCAGCCACGGAATCAGCGGGTTATAGATCGGCTGCGGGTTGATCTCGCTGTCGGCGCGTAGGGTTTCGCTCTCACTGACCCGCTCGGCGCGACGGGAAAAGAGCAGGTTCAGCAGATCCTGCGCCTGCGCTGAAGTCAGCACTGTTTGCGGCGTCGCCTGAAAACGCTGCTGGCTGTAATCTTCCAGCATTTGCTGCTCGGCGCGATCCGGCGGATGCTTCAGCGCCGCCTCCAGCATTTGCAGCGTTGGCGCATGCTGCTGGCTCAGAGTCTGACGCACCTGCAGATACTGCGTCAGCAGCGGGAAATGACGTGACGGGATCGGATCGCCGCTTTTCAGACCCACCAGCTTCAGAGCGGCGTTCCATACCGATGTAGACTGCTCGCCGGTGGCGGCAGCCAGTTTTACCACCTGCTGATTCAGCGTTTGATGCTCAGCCGGCAGCAGGGTGCGATCGCTGTTGCGGCTCAGCTGCGGCTGCGGAATAGTCATCTGACCGTTTTGCAGCATGGTCAGCACCTGACGCAGCTGATCCTGCGACAGCGAACTGAGCACCGTGTGGCCAAACTGCTGACGGATAAAGTCGCTCACCGCCTGACGGTTGTTGCCCTGCGGCAACAGCTCGGTCAACTGCTGCAACAGCTGGCGCGTGGCGTGGCTGTTCTGCACCTGCGACAGCCTGCCGTTCAGGAAGTTTTCCGCGGCGGGAAAGTGGCGCGACTGTAGCTCGGCATCGTTTTTTACGCCGACCTCATGGCGCAATCCCGCCCACAGCTCAGGCGCTTTTAAGGCGCTGAGCGACATAATGCGCACCACCAGACGTTCCAGCGTGGTGCGCTGCGCCGGAGAAAGCGGTTGTTCGCCAGGCGTGCCGCCGCGAGGAGGCTGGCCAGGTACAGTTGTGCGATCGCCCTGGGGCGCGCCGGGGCCAGTAAGAGGTTGCATGGCGGAATCCTTAAAACGGCGGGTCAAAATCCGGGGCGCGCCGGAAAAGTGGAGTAGGGCGCTATGATACCAATCCTGACACAGAAAAATCCAGGGGCGAGGCGGGTGTCGCGGCGTGATTTTTCCCTGACGGGTCAGCTTCTCGCCGACGCAGCGGCCGCCAGCCGCGTCGGGAGAAAAATCACAGCGTCGCGGGCTCAGGCGGCGGCGTCTTTTTCCGCTGCCGAAACTGCGCGGCGGTTAAAAAGCGGCGTGCGCAGACGCTGCGCGATAATCACGCCCAGCAGCGTGACGCCGCCGCCGATAAAGTGATAGCTGTGCAGCGTTTCATGCAGAAACAGCACGGCGATAACGGCAGTAAAAATCGGCACCAGATTCATAAAAATGCTGGTGGTGCTGGCGCCCATGCGCAGTACGCCCTGAATCCATAAAAACGGCGCGATAATCGAGGCGGGAATGCCGGCGAACAGCACCAGCGGAATATTCGCGGCGTTCAGGCTGATATCCGGCGCGTGCAGAAAGTTGGGCGTCAGCAGCAGCACGCCGAAGAAAATCTGCATATAGAGACTCTGCCAGCCCGGCAGGGCGATCGCCCAGCGTTTGGTCAGCACGCCGTAGAGCGCATAGGAGGTCGACGCGGCGAACATCATCAGCTCGCCGGTTCCCAGTCCATGCGTCAGCAGCTGCGCGGGATTCCCCTGGCTTACCAGCCAGATCAGCCCGCAAAACGAAAACAGCGTGCCGAGCAGAATGCCGAGCGTCGGCGCGACCCGTAAAATCACTACGCTCAGCAGCACCGTCAGCAGCGGGATCAGCGCGTTCAGTATGCCCATAAACAGCGCGGTGACGCTGTGCGCCGCATAATAGGTCAGGCACTGGTAGAGCACCATGCCCAGCAGACCCAGCACCAGCAGTTTCCACCAGGCCTTCGCCACCTCGCGGCGGTTGCGCCAGACGGCGGGCAGCACAAAGGGCGTCAGCGCCAGCAACGCCAGCAGCCAGCGATAGAAAGAGATCGCCGCCGGATCGATAGCGCCGGCGGAAAGTTTGCTGACAATGGCGTTAACCGACCAGATCAGCACGGCAAAAAGGGGAAAAAGAAAGCTCATCGTGATTATGCACCTCTTGGCGGATTGCGGGCAGTGTACGCTTGTCCGTTTTCAGACAGATAATTAAAATCTGACAAAATGATTCACCGACCGGACAGATCGCCGCGCCTTTTTTCGGAGAACGGATGGTTCAGCTTGTTTATCAGGAGCCGTCGCACGCCGACGACTTTCGTTTCTTTGTGCGCTACGAGCAGACCAACGCCCGCACGGAGTATCTGCCGCATATCCATCGCTGGGGTCAACTGATCTTCGTCGAGGGCAACGTGCTGCAAATTGAGGTCGAGGGCAAACGGCTGCTGACCCCGGCGGCGT
>OKNF01000076.1_pt1 | contig 29924 bp, 29 predicted proteins | sample 1613121 | NCBI WGS metagenome assembly OKNF01 (sample SAMN04436838, study PRJEB24849) | human gut metagenome | biome: human gut; feature: NICU; material: stool | host: Homo sapiens | place: USA: Saint Louis, MO | collected 2011-09-08
AGCACCCCTTTTCGCTTCACCCTGCTGGCGCAGCGGCCGCAGCCATACAAACCGGCGGCAGGAGTTTCTGGAGGCGTTATGAGCCGACGCCGTTGCTGAAATCGTCAGGGTTGGCTTCTTTAGGGTGGGGTTTACCCGGGCGGGTTGGTATATCGAGCGGCTTTTCAGGCACCAGCATATCAATGCCTTTTTTGAGCGTGCTGTTAATCATCGCAGCTCTGTCCTCTTTGGTGACAAACAGTGAGCACAGGCCGACAATGAGCACCGTCGTTATTACCGTCCCTAACAATCCGGAAACCCCGGCGCCAAGCCAGGCGGCGAATTTAATCAGGTATCTTTTCCAGGCTGGCGGCGTATGCTGAGCAGGAACCCACTGCGCTATTTTATTCGCCCACTCTAATCTGGCCTTTTCATGCGCTGCGGCGAGTTGATTCTTAAGCGCATCGACTTCGCTTTGATGGCGAGCCGAAATCGTGGTTATCGCATCTGAATGCGTTGCGATAAGCGCGTCGATTTTATCTTTAGCGATAACGTCAAAATGCTGCTCTGCCGCCTGGTTTGCTCCCTCTATCAGGGCGTCGACAATGGATAACGCTCTTTCCTGATAATTTTCCAGCAGCCTGGGATCTAACGCCACTTCGTCATGCCACTTTTCAAGTTCAGCCTTAATTTCATCGTCGCTTTTCCCCTGATGCTTTAACCGCTGCGCTTTTTCCTCTTTATGAGATTTATAAATGGCATAGGCAATCAGCTGTTGCGGGTCTTCCTTGTCCTGAACCAATGAGGAAAAAACCCATAATTTGGGTTGTGTAGACATAGCTCTCCTGAAAGCGAAAACGCCCCAGTAAGGGGCGTTTTCGCAGCAATAAGGATCAGCGCGCCTTTTTAAACGCGTCTTTAAGAATTTGACGGCCGCGACTTTGGGAAAGCGCAGAGACAGCCAGCTCCCTGTTTACCGAAAGGTGATGACGCGCGATATAACCCGCATCGCCTTTCGGCTCGCTTGCTGAAACAACACTTGCCTGTCGGATCGGCTGCTCTGTGCGTTCAACGGGGTCGCTGGAAACAATTTTTTTCGCCGCAACGCGTTGAACAACAGTTTTCGTCATCCTGCGGATCTCTTCTTTTGTCAGTTCCGGCATGACATAACCGTTCATATTTTCACCTCCATTCTTCGTGCTGAGTTTATAACCCTTTCAGACGCTTTGCACCTACCCGGCGGTTAAAAAAAATACTGGCGGCGTTTTTTATAACCGATCGCGCATTTCAGAATGAAACGGCCGAATGCGCCTTTACATATCCAGGGCACCCGGCACCAGCCCATGGCGCAGAAGGGGCCGGTAGAGGTAAAAAGCCCGTCGCGCGGCGGGCGCTATCTGCCGGGAGAAAGCGGGGGGAGGCGTGCGTGGTATCCGCTGAGCATGGCGCTCGCCTGGCGCTGCTTTTTCATCCATAGCGGTAAAAAAGAGCGGGTTGGTCAGTGAAGCGCGCCTTTCGCTTGTTTTATGGCCTTTCAGGACGGGCCAGCGGCCCGTTTTTGTCATTTATTATGCCGCAGGCGCCAGGTGAAAAGCGGGTTATACGGATTCATGCACAGGGTATCCCCATTTTCTGTGGATAACTCTGGCGGTTACAGCGTTTTCGCGACCATGCCGATGGCCGCCAGCAGCATAATCAGGCCCGTAGAGCGGAACAGCAGACGCTGCGCTTCGGCGCTGGTGAGGAAATGACGTATCTTCAGCGCCGCGAGGATAAATACCGCGCCTACCGACAGCAGTACGAAAATGGTCAGCGGTACCAACATCATGCCCCACATTTGCAGTGAGACATTATCCAGCGAAATCACCAGCGGCAGGATCGCCAGATAGAAGGCGATGGTTTTCGGGTTGCCCAGCGTAATGGTCAGGCCGGAAAACCAGGCAGAGGCCAGCTCTTTGCGCGTCGCCCGCTGGTCGATATCAACCGCCTGCGGCTGATAGCGCCAGAACTGCCAGGCGAGCCAGCATAAATAGAGCGAAGCCGCCCAGTTAATCAGGGTAAACAGCGAACTGTAGTTATTAGCGATCACCGCCAGGCCAAATACCGCGACAGAGAGGTAGATCAGATCGCCCAGAATCAGACCGGTCAGCATGGTGAAGCCCGTTACCGCGCCGCAGCTGACGCTACGGGCGACCAGGGCGGTCATGCCGGGTCCGGGGATAGCGGCAGCCAGGCCGAGCGCGGCGATATAGGAGAGGATTTGAGCGGTTCCCAGCATGATGATTCCTGTTCAAAAAGAGAAAAATGGCGCAAGCGGGGCTTAGCGCATCGACTGTCGGGCGACAATCGCCCTGGCAAAAACTAAATCCTGGGCGGCAAGCCCCACGGATTTAAATAAGGTTCTTGACGCGGCGTTGATCTGCTCTTCAGCGACATCTGGCCGTTCGCCAGGTTCGACTCCGCTCTCTGCCTGCGGCAGAAAGCCCAGCGCTCTGGCCTGTTGCAGTCAGCTTGAGGCATCCCATACCGCCTGACGTGAATCGACATAAAGCCCGACCGCCGCATATACCTCCGGCGCGATCTCCTGAAAGCCTGGCGGCATGCAAAGATTTGACGATAATGAATAATCAGCGGCGTATTGTTATGAATCGAGTCGATTTCATTACGTGGGCAAGGCGTGGGTTTTCCCGTCGTGCCGGTCGTTTCATAATAAATCCAGCTTTTGTGCAGCGGGGCGGCAGCTAAAGAAGGGCCGTGATTGCGCAAATCCTCTTTAGTGGTAAAGGGCAGCGTGTGAATATTATCGATCGTGAGTTTTTCAATATCTGTTGTCGTTAATCCTTTCAAATGCTCGCGGTAAAAGGGCGAATTATCGGCGACATATTTAATGACTTCGCGTAGCCGGTTATTTTGATGCGCATAAAGCTGATCGTTATTTATATCGCCTGCGTCGAAGCGGAGATGCTGCCGGTAAATCTCTTTTGCCTTTTCGTATAGCTCATCTTTAAAAATAGCGTACATGTTACTTTCCTTAAATAAAGAAATAAAACGTTAACGGCTTAGGCGTACACTGAAATAAGCAGTTTGTCATTAAACTGCTTATTTGATGGCGTTCGGCAACATAAGGATGATTATTTATAAAGCGGCAGATTACCCGTCATTTTCGTGATTTTCTTTTTAGGGCCAATAAGCCCGACGGCGACCAGCTCAATTTGGCTGCTGTTTACCGACGAGATACGTTCGCTATATTCATCGTAGGTTTTACAGGACTGGGCCAGCGCGCTGAACGGCATAATATAAATTTCTTCATCGCTCTCCGCTGTCTTTTGCAGGTCATGAATGACCTCGCCTGGCGCCAGCAAAACCGGCAGCGGCGCATAGATCACTCCCGGGTAGTTAATATTATCTACGCTCTGCATATCGGGCCCGACAAGGTTTTCAACGGTGCGGCCGAAGCTAATGCCGATAACGCTTGCGGCGTTGATGGCGAGGCCGGCAGGCAGATCTTTATCGATAACGATCGTGCAACGATGTTGGCTGGCGTCAAATTTCATATTCAGTTCCCGGTTTCAGCAGGCTTCAGCCAGCTGGTTAAAGACAGAGAGGAGCCCCATGTTTTGCGTAAAGTCACTGGAGAGTTCGATATCCACCACCTGCCAGTCAGCAATCGCTTTCCATTTCGCCACGCCGACCTGATGATTGGGATGTACGATGTAGCGCTCTAACGTGGTGCGGTCTTCAAACAGACCGATTACCACGAAGTCAGCGGCGATATGACGCCGGGTAATATTACGTCCGCAGGTCCATCCTTTAATTTCATCAATGTAATTCGGGTGCGCACGCGTTGATCGCTCCGCGTCGATAGCTTCTATAGAGGCCCAGCTCCATGGGTTTTTGAACGTAAACAGGACGATATGCATTAACATATAAGTCGGTTCCTTGCGGCTTTTACTTCAATTAATCATTAAAGTTGCGAATGTATTATGCCGCAGCCCGGCGGGAAATTGTTACCTATATTGCTTGCTTCTTCCTTCGCGACAGGAAAAAATCACCCTCTATCGCGGTAAAAACGAAAGGAACTTACCTTTATGGCGCTTAGCCCGACAGATATGAAAATTCTCAAGCTGCTGCAGGATGACGCCCGCGTCACTAATCAGGTGCTGGCTGAAAAAATTGGCATGTCCGCGTCGCCATGCTGGCGAAAAGTACGCAAGCTGGAAGAGGATGAAGTAATCCAGGGGTATCGCGCAGTGCTGAATCGCAAGAAGATTGGCCTCGGGGTTATGGTGTTTATACGCGTCGCGATTGACAGCCACAGCGAGGCGGAAGCGAAAAAATTTGAGGAGGAGGTGACCGCGCTGGAAGATGTGGTGGCCTGCTACAGCATTGGCGGCGATGCAGATTTCCTGTTGCAGGTTGTCGCTTCCGATCTCGATTCCTACGCCGATTTCGCTATGTCGGTGGTGCGCCGTCTTCCTGGCATTAAAGAAATGCAGAGCATGTTCGTACTGAAAGAGATCAAACCGCTGGTGACGCTGCCGATTAAGAAAATGACCGACGCTGGCTGAAACACGGCCTCTCCCGCGCCCGAAAGGAACTCTCGCCATTAACGCGCCACATAACGGCTACACGTAAAAGTAAGAGTAGGGAGAAACCATGCGCCTTTCAGGCTTTTCACCATCCGGTTTTACTGCGCCGCGCGATGCCGAGTCGCCCGGTAAAAACGCCGCCGCGCCGCTGCAGACGAGCGCAAAGGGCGGCCCGGCGAACGGTCTCGCTTTCGTTGCGCCGCAGAGGCAAAACATCGTCGGCTCACTGCCGACGCCGCGACAAAGCGCTGACCTGCCGCAATCAAACGCTCTCGCTGATACGCCGCTGCTGGGGCAGCTGATCGCCTCGCTGTTCGGCGATTTGCTCTCCAGCATCACCGGCTCCGGCGTCACCGCCTGGCCGCAGAGCGGCGGCGAGCAAGGCGTCAATGGCGCGCAGGGCGGCCCGATGTCGTTCGAGCAGGCGATCACCACGCTGGGCCGCCATGAAGATTTGCTTAAAAAGCCGCAGGATCGGGAAGGACTGGCGAAGCTGCGCGATGACCCGCAAACGCCGAGCGACGCTAAAAAGGCGCTGGATACGCTGCTGAACAACCCTGGGATGTTTGAAGCGATCGATCCGGCCAAAAACGGCAAAAGCGACGGCAAAATCAGCGCGAAGGATATCCGTAAGTGGCAGGAAAATCCCGCTATCCGTCAATATGCCGACGCCAAAGCAGAGACCTATACCCACGACTATGTGCCTTCCGACGCCAGGCCCGGCTCGCCTGCCCGCGAGATGAGCGGCAACGACGCTATGCGTGAGCTTTACCTTTATTCGGAGAGCCTGCCGAAAAAGGTCAGTATGGAGACGTTGCAGAAGATCGCCGACGGCTCGCAGGATATGGGGAAATGTCCGCCGCAGGTCGCCGCCGCCGCGAAATATTTCACTGACCACCCAGCAGAATGGCAGCAGTTCACCGGCAAGGACGATCCCAACGCGAGCATCTCGCGCGATCGCCTCTGTGACCTGGCCGCCTACAACGTCAAGCTTTCGCCGCAAGAGAGCAAGGCCATCGAGACGATCAAAAATAATCAGGATATCTTCTTCAGGGACGGCGGTATCAAGCCGGACAAGCTGGTGAAAATCGCCAACGACCCTAACAACAGTCAGGAGGTGCGCGACGCGGCCAACCTGCTGAGCCAGCCGAATTCGATGTTGTTTTCAATGCTCGACAACGGCAAGCACGGCGCGGGCGGCAACTTCTTCAACAAGGCCAACGACCATAACATCGGCAAGGGCGATCTCGACGCCTTTATACGCAAAGGCTCCAACCAGGTCGCCGCCGCGCCGCAGTTGGCTAACGCGCCCACCACAGCGGATGAGCTTGCTGCGCAGGAGGAGATGGCCAGCGGTCAGGAGACGCAGCCCGATGCGAAGAAGCAGCGCGGCGGCGGCATCTTTAAGCTGCTGGATATTCTCAGCTATGTCGCCACCGGGTTGTCGGTGCTGATTCCGGGCGTCGGCGCAGCTGGCCTCGCGGCCACGGCGGGCCGCGCCGCGCTGACCGCCGGGCTGAAAGAGGGCCTGAAGCAGGGCGTGAAAGAGGGCGTAAAGGAAGGCGTTCAGCAGGGCGCCGGCCAGGTGATGAACGCCGCGCAGACCGCCCGGTCGGGCAATCAGCAGGTGAACGGCCAGCGCGTCTGGGCGCAGGGCTAAAGGAAAGGCTCCAAAGCGTCGCGCCAGGCGAGAAGATGCGGCGCGTGAACGCCGCAGGCGAACGGGCAGCGCGCCCGTTCGCCTGCTTCACCGTTTAATGGCTACAGGCGCGCATGGCGCGTTCAACCGCCTGCGCCAGCGTGACGATCGCCTGTTCGGTCGCATCGTTCAGCGTCAGGCCGAAGTTCAGGCGCAGGCAATTGCGATATTTGCCTGAGGCGGAAAACAGCGAGCCGACGGCGATCTGAATTTTCGACTCGCGCAGCGTCCTGTTCAGCAACACCGCGTCAAAGGCTTCCGGCAGCTCAATCCACATCAAAAAACCGCCCTGCGGCCGCGATACGCAAATTCCGCAGGGGAAATAGCGGCGCACCCAGCAGCTCAGCGTTTCGTAGTTACGCTGATAAAGATGGCGCATACGGCGCAGATGCGGCAGATAGTAGCCCTGTCGAATAAATTCCGCCACCGCCGCCTGGGTTTGCGTGGCGGTGGATCCGGTAACGATATATTTCATATGCAGCGCGCGATCGCGGTAACGGCCAGGAGCCATCCAGCCGACGCGCAGGCCGGGCGCCATGGTTTTGGAGAAGGAGCTGCAGAGCAGTACCCGTCCGTCGTGATCCAACGATTTAATGGTGATCGGACGCGGATATTCCCAGGCCAGCTCGCCGTAGACGTCATCCTCGATAATCGCCGCGTCGAAGCGCTGCGCCAGCGTCAGCAGCGCCCGCTTGCGCGCCTCCGGCATAATAAACCCAAGCGGATTATTGCAGTTGGGCACCACCACCACCGCTTTGACCGGCCACTGCTCGAAAGCCAGCTCAAGGGCCTCCAGGCTGATGCCGGTCACGGCGTCGGTAGGGATCTCGATGGCGCGTAGGCCGAAGCCGCGCAGTGTCTGCATGGTGCCGTGGAACGTGGGCGATTCGACGGCGATGATATCGCCAGGCTGACAAACAGCGCGCACCGCAATCGACAGCGCTTCATGACAGCCGGTGGTAATCACGATATCGTCCGCGCTGAGCTGGCAGCCGCTGTCGATAGCCAGCCGCGCCACCTCTTCACGCAGCGCCTTTACGCCATACAGCGTGTCGTAATCCAGCAGGCGCGCATCCTGCTTTTGCGCCAGCCTGCCGATAATCTTCCACAGCGGCTTCAGGGTCGGCTGGCAGATATCGGGCGTGCCGCTGCCCAGCTGCAGCATATTCTCTTCCTCCATGCGACCGCTCAACAGATCCAGCACCGCGTCCCACTGGGTAATCTCTACCGGTCGCTGCGCCGGTCGCGTCAGCGCGGGCAGAGGCGGCGCGGCTTTACTGGGGGCGACGAAGTAGCCGGAACGCGGCTGCGGCGTGATCAGCTGTTTCTCCTCCAGCAGGTAATAGGCCTGCTGAACGGTGCTGATGCTGACGCCATGTTCCTGACTCAGCGTGCGCACCGAAGGCAAACGTTCGCCGCTGCGATAAAGACCGCGCTCAATGCGCTCGGCAAGCAGGTCGGCCAGATGCTGATAACGCGTCATGTATGCCTCCGTAAAAAATGCTAAAGAGAAAACAGTACAGATCGAATGAGGTAACGCCATTCAATATCACTATGCTTCACTCTGTATGTTAATTAAAAGTAATTTTTGCCTCTGTATGGTAAGAGCCTGACGCGCGACACTCTATTTAGTCAACACCAAGAGGAGAGCGTCATGGAATATGAAGCAAACCGCAGCGGCAAGCCGATTAGCCTTGCCTTACTGCTCGCGCCGGCGCGTGCGATCAAGCAGTGGATAAAACGGCAGCGTACCCGACGCATTCTGGCGCGCATGTCGGATGAACGCCTGAAGGACATCGGCCTGACGCGGGATGAGGTGCGGCGTTTTCGCTAAACGAGGCGCACTCTGCGCGCAGCGCTGCCGCCCTGACGGAACGCTATTTATCAAGGAGAAATAATGCTGCATATCAATGCGCTGTTACTGGTTTTCCCTGGCTACTTTGCGGCAATCGCCAGTCCGGGCCGAGCAATATGGCCGGACTGATCCTGACGTTTGGGCGCCAGTAGCGCGCCCTTTTTTATTCAGGCGCATCCGCCAGAGCGCCTGACCATCGGTTATCCCATCAGTAAGCAAGGCGCGTCTTCAGCGCTTCCGCGTATGGCGTTTTTCCTCACTGCTCCAGCTTTTCGTGCCTCCCTACAAATAATCACCGCGGGTGACTTGTTTTTTTCTTGCTGATAATGATAATCGGTATCGTTTAGATTTACGCTTCTTTACGCCGGTTTACGTAAAGCGGATCTGCCAGAGGAAACCCCATGTTCGTCCCGTTTTTAATTATGCTGCGCGAAGGCCTGGAAGCAGCTCTGATCGTCAGCCTGATCGCCAGCTATCTGAAGCGCACCCAGCGCACGCGCTGGTTTGGCGCCATGTGGGCGGGCGTATTTATCGCCGCCGCGCTCTGCCTGGCGCTGGGCCTGTTTATCAACGCCACCACCGGCGAATTCCCGCAAAAGCAGCAGGAGCTGTTTGAAGGGATCGTGGCGGTGATTGCGGTGGTGATCCTCACCTGGATGGTCTTCTGGATGCGCAAAGTTTCGCGCAACGTAAAGGCGCAGCTGGAGGAGGCGGTCGATCAGGCGTTGCAGAAGGGCGGCAATAACGGCTGGGCGCTGGTGTTGATGGTATTTCTCGCCGTGGCGCGCGAAGGGCTGGAGTCGGTCTTTTTCCTGCTGGCCGCCTTTACCCAGGATGTTGGGCTGGCACCGCCGGTCGGCGCGGTGCTGGGCCTGTTATGCGCGGCGGCGATCGGCGCGCTGATTTACTGGGGCGGCGTCAGGCTCAACCTGGCGAAATTCTTTAAATGGACCAGCCTGTTTATCATTTTTGTCGCCGCTGGCCTGGCCGCAGGCGCGATCCGCGCTTTCCATGAAGCGGGGCTGTGGAATCATTATCAGTCGGTGGCGTTCGATCTTAGCGCGACGCTCTCCACTCATACGTTGTTCGGCACGCTGCTGGAAAGCCTGCTGGGTTATCAGGAAGCGCCCAGCGTCAGCGAAGTGGTGGTATGGCTGATTTATCTTATTCCGGCGCTGCTGCTCTTTTTTACGCCGACTCGCGCTACCCGCGTCGCCGCACGCCCGGCGCGTTGAGCAACGGTTTATTACTTTAACAGGGACTCATTCAATGACCATTTTCACTCGTCGTAAAATTGTGCTGGCCTGCATGCTGGCTTTTGCCGCCACCGCCGATGCCGCTGATGTGCCGCAGGTTAACGTCAGCGTTAACGATAAACAGTGTGAGCCGATGTCGCTGACCGTCAACGCCGGGAAAACGCAGTTTATTATCCGCAATAACAGCCAGAAAGGCCTGGAGTGGGAAATCCTGAAAGGCGTGATGGTGGTGGAGGAGCGCGAAAATATCGCGCCGGGCTTTACGCAAAAGCTGACGGCCAACCTGGAGCCGGGCGAATATGAGATGACCTGCGGCCTGCTCAGCAATCCGAAAGGCAAGCTGATCGTCAAAGCGTCCGACGCCGCGCAGCAGACTGGCGCATCGTCGTCGTTGATGCAGCTGAGCGAGCCGGTCGCCGCGTATAAAACCTGGGTAATGGGCGAGGTAGCGCAACTGGTCAGCGGCACCAAAGCCTTTACCGACGCGGTAAAAGCGGGCGACCTGGCGAAAGCGCAGTCGCTCTATGCGCCGACGCGCCAGCACTATGAGCGTATCGAACCGATCGCCGAGCTGTTTGCCGACCTGGACGGCAGCATCGACGCGCGTGAAGATGATTACGAGCAGAAAGCGCAAGATCCGAAGTTCACCGGCTTCCACCGTCTGGAGAAAACGCTGTTTGGCGATCGCAGCGCCGAAGGTATGGCGCAGTACGCCGATCGGCTTTATGAAGATACGCTGGAGCTGCAAAAACGCATCAGCGAACTCGCTTTCCCGCCGGGCAAAGTAGTGGGCGGCGCGGCCGATCTGATTGAAGAAGTGGCGGCCAGTAAAATTTCCGGCGAGGAGGAGCGCTACAGCCGCACCGACCTGTGGGATTTCCAGGCCAATGTCGACGGCGCGCAAAAAATCGTTAACCTGCTGCGTCCGCAGCTGGAAAAAGCCAATCCGCAGCTGCTGAGCAAGGTGGACGGCAACTTTAAGAAAGTGGATGCGATACTGAGCAAATACCGCGTCGGGGAGGGCTTTGCCTCTTACGAGAAGCTGACTCTCACCGATCGTAACCGGCTGAAAGGCCCGGTCACGGCGCTGGCGGAAGATCTGGCGCTGCTGCGCGGTACGCTGGGACTGGATTAAGCGGGATGAAGAAGCAGTCAGACGCGGCGATGCCTTCACGGCGTCGCCTGTTAAAAGGCCTCGGCTTATTAAGCGGGGCGGCGGCGGTCGGCAGTGGCTGTCCAGTCAGCGGCGCGGCGGTGGAAAGCTTCTCGCCGGGGGCGGTTTCCCCGTCGGCAAGGGAAGAACGGCAGCCATTTTACGGCGCGCATCAGGCGGGCGTCACCACGCCGCAGCAGGCGGCGATGATGCTGGTGGCCTTTGACGTGCTGGTCGACGACAAGGAGGGCCTGACGCAGCTGTTCCAGCTGCTGACCGAGCGCATCGCCTTTCTTACCCAAGGCGGCGAGGCGCCGCTGGTCAGCAATCCGCAGCTGCCGCCGCTGGATTCAGGTATTCTGGGCGAGCATATCTGGCCGGATAATCTCACCATCACCGTTTCGGTCGGCGCGTCGCTGTTTGATGAGCGCTACGGCCTGGCGGCGCTGAAGCCGACGAAGCTGCAAACCATGACGCGTTTTCCCAATGACGCGCTGGACGCCAACGTTTGCCACGGCGATCTGCTGTTGCAGATCTGCGCCAATACCCCCGACACCGTTATCCACGCGCTGCGCGATATTATCAAACATACGCCCGACTCCCTTAGCGTACGCTGGCGACGTGAAGGTTTTATTTCAAACCATGCGGCGCGCAGCAAAGGTAAAGAGACGCCGATTAACCTGCTCGGTTTCAAAGATGGCACCGCTAATCCCGATGCGGCCAACCAGACGCTGATGGATGCGGTGCTGTGGGTGACGCCGGATCAGCAGGAGCCCGCCTGGACCGTGGGCGGCAGCTATCAGGCGGTGCGCATTATCCAGTTCCGCGTCGAATTCTGGGATCGCACGCCGCTGGGCGAGCAGCAGGCGATTTTCGGCCGCGAAAAGCTGAGCGGGGCGCCGCTGGGCATGAAGCATGAGCATGACGAGCCGGATTACCGTCAGGACCCCGAAGGCAAAGTGATCCCGCTGGATGCGCATATTCGTCTGGCCAACCCGCGCACGCCGGAGACGCAAAGCAGCCTGATGCTGCGACGCGGCTACAGCTATTCCGCTGGCGTTACCGCCTCCGGGCAGCTCGATATGGGGCTGCTGTTTGTTTGCTACCAGCATGATTTAGAAAAAGGCTTTTTAACCGTACAGAACCGGCTTAACGGCGAAGCGCTGGAGGAATATATTAAACCGGTGGGCGGCGGCTATTTCTTTGTCCTGCCCGGCGTGGCGAATAAACAGCAATATCTGGCACAGTCATTATTTCAGGCCTGATTAACTCAGCCTCCGGTCCCTTTATAAAGGACGGGAGGCGATTTTTTATACAGCCGCAGCATGTGGCGCTCTGTTCTTATTTCCCCTGAGAACTTTCTGAATTATTCTCGCTTTATTTTACTTGTATAAGCTATTGTTTTAAAAGGGTTAATCTTGCCGCTGCGTTTCGGTGATTACGCATGTGATGTTTTTTTATCCATTCGGTTAAAATTGATGTTGCAAATTTACGCGAATCTGTTGCACTTTATGTATAGCGGTCATCTGTAGTTCAGTTGCCACGATGGAGAATGCGAATGGAAACGTCCTGTATTGGACAACCCGTTGCTAATAAAAAACATCGCACTATTTTTCGCGAGAGCATATCTTTCTCTCGGTTATTTCTCACTTTCTTTAATCTCCATTGCTCAACACACTCCCTGAACCCAGTCTGGCGCAGGCCGACGGCGTGCGCTTGTTCATCAACGGCTCGTAAGGCTCTGAAGGAAGCCAACCTCTAAAGCGTTCACGTAATCGCGCCAGAGACCCTCCGGTGCGGGAAATGAAACCAACTGTAAGGTGCCACTATGGGAAGACAGAAAGCAGTGATCAAAGCGCGTCGTGAAGCACGTCGTGTGCTACGGAGCGACTCACGCAGCCATCGTCAGCGTGAAGAAGAATCGGTCACCTCGCTGGTGCAAATGGGTGGGCTGGATGCGATCGGCATGGCGTGTGATTCACGCGATCGTGCGCCGATTGAGGCCCGAAATGATGCTCAGGCGCACTATCTTAACGCCATAGAGACAAAACAGCTGATCTTTGCTACCGGCGAAGCCGGATGCGGTAAAACCTGGATCAGCGCTGCCAAAGCGGCAGAGGCTCTGATTCATAAGGATGTGGACAGAATCATCGTCACCCGACCGGTGTTACAGGCGGATGAAGACCTGGGCTTTTTGCCCGGCGACATCTCGGAAAAATTCGCCCCGTATTTCCGCCCGGTCTACGACGTTCTGGTTAAACGTCTTGGCTCTTCCTTTATGCAATATTGCCTGCGTCCCGAAATCGGCAAGGTGGAAATCGCGCCTTTCGCCTATATGCGCGGCCGCACTTTCGAAAATGCCGTGGTGATCCTTGATGAGGCGCAAAACGTCACCGCTGCGCAGATGAAGATGTTTTTAACCCGCCTGGGTGAAAACGTCACGGTGATTGTGAACGGCGACATTACGCAGTGCGATTTGCCTGCCGGCGTAACGTCAGGACTGGCCGACGCGCTCGATCGCTTCGTCGAAGATGAAATGGTGGGCGTGGTGCGGTTTGGGAAAGAGGATTGCGTGCGCTCCGCGCTCTGTCAGCGCGCGCTACACGCGTATGGTTGATTGAGTGAGTAGTCTGTAGCCCAAGCCCGAACGCAAGTTCGGGCTTTTTTATGCGCTATACAAATAAAAAAGCCTGAACGTTCGCTCAGGCTTTCTCGTGAAATAATGGCGGTGAGGGGGGGATTCGAACCCCCGATACGTTGCCGTATACACACTTTCCAGGCGTGCTCCTTCAGCCACTCGGACACCTCACCATATTGTCTGTCGCCACCGCTCAGGGTGGCAACGGGGCGCTACTATAGGGAGTTGACCTGACAGGGTCAAGCACTATTTTTCTCTTTTGTTACGCCCGGTTAAGGCGTAACCACTTGACGCCGCGCCAGTGTGTCATAAAAACGCAACCCGAACGTAAAAAAAGGATCACCTCGCTGTCGCACACTTCTTTACATAAATTGAAATAGCGACGTTAACAAGGATTAAATGGATGAAAAAGCAGCCTTTATTTGCGGTCTCGTTACTGGCGATGCTGGGGTGCGGCAGCGCCGCAGCGGAAATGGCGACCATCACGCGCGCGGCGCTGGGCGATATTACCCAGCCCGGCGGCGCGCGCCGTTTTAACGGCGATCAAACTGACGCGCTGAAAGCCGCGTTGAGCGATGCCGGGGCGAAAAACGTCATCCTGCTTATCGGCGACGGTATGGGCGATTCGGAAATTACCCTGGCGCGCAACTACGCTATGGGCGCAGGCGGCTTCTTCAAAGGCATCGACGCGCTGCCGGTGACCGGTCAGTACACCCATTACTCCCTCGATAAAAAGACGCGCAAGCCGAGCTATGTCACCGATTCCGCCGCTTCGGCCACCGCCTGGTCCACCGGCGTCAAAACGTATAACGGCGCGCTGGGTGTGGATGTGAACGGCAAAGATCAGATGACGCTGCTGGAAATGGCCAAAGCCGCCGGCAAAGCGACCGGCAACGTGTCCACCGCCGAGTTAGAGGACGCCACACCGGCGGCGCAGATTTCGCACGTCACCTCGCGTAAATGCTATGGCCCGGAGAAAACCAGCGAACTTTGCGCCAGCAACGCGCTGGAAAAGGGCGGCAGGGGATCGATCGCGGAACAGCTATTGGTGACCCGTGCCGATGTGACACTGGGCGGCGGCGCGAAAACCTTTAACGAGGTGGCGAAAGCAGGCGACTATCAGGGCAAAACTCTGCGCGAGCAGGCGGAAGCGCGCGGCTACCGGCTGGTAAGCGACCTGAACGGCCTACAGGCGGTCACCGAAGCGAACCAGCAGCACCCGCTGCTGGGCTTGTTCAGCGACGGCAATATGCCGGTGCGCTGGCAGGGACCGAAAGCGAGCTATCATGGCAATATCGATAAGCCCCCCGTGACCTGCGCCGTCAACCCGGAGCGCTCCGCCAGCACCCCGACGCTGGCGCAGATGACCGATAAGGCCATCAGCTTGCTCAGTAAAAATCCGCAGGGCTTCTTCCTGCAGGTTGAAGGCGCCTCGATCGATAAACAGGATCACGCCGCCAACCCGTGCGGTCAGATTGGTGAAACGGTCGACCTGGATGAGGCGGTGCAAAAGGCGCTCGACTTCGCGCGCAAGGATGGCAATACGCTGGTGATCGTCACCGCCGACCATGCGCACTCCAGCCAGATCGTCGAAAACGGCACCAAAGCGCCGGGCCTGACGCAGGCGCTGAATACCAAAGATAACGCGGTGATGACCGTCAGCTACGGCAACTCTGAAGGGGAATCACAGGAGCATACCGGCACGCAGTTGCGCATCGCCGCCTATGGCCCCCATGCGGCAAATGTCAGCGGCCTGACCGATCAGACCGATCTGTTCTTCACCCTGCGCGATGCGCTGGGCCTGAACAAATAAAAAGCGTAAAAAAGGCGAGCCAGGCTCGCCTTATTTCTCTGCCGCCGCAAAGCGGCTTATGAAGAGGACTTCACGCGGTTCGCAAAACTCTTACGCAGCTTTTGCAGCTTCGGCGGGATCACCGCCATGCAGTAGCCGTTTCGCTGGCCCGCGCCTTCCCAGTAATCCTGGTGGTAAGCCTCCGCCGGGTAAAATTCCTTCAGCGGCTCGATAGTGGTCACGATCGGGTCGTTGTGATCCTCCTGCGCACGCGCGATCGCCGCTTTGGCTTCCGCTTCCTGTTCAGCGTTGGCCGGGAAGATGGCTGAACGGTACTGCGTGCCGATATCGTTGCCCTGGCGGTTCAGCTGGGTCGGATCGTGCGTGGCGAAACTGATATCCAGCAGATCGCCATAGCTGACTTTCTCCGGGTCGAAGCCGATGCGGATCGCTTCAGCATGGCCGGTCGCGCCGCTGCATACCTGTTCATAGGTCGGGTTAGGGCGATTGCCGCCGGTATAGCCGCTTTCTACCGATTCCACGCCGATAACATCTTTGAATACCGCTTCCGTACACCAGAAACAGCCACCCGCAATTACCGCATATTCAATTGCCATTCTTTTACTTCTCCAGATTAGGTCCTGACGCTTAGCCTTTCATCCTCGCATAACAGACTGTTAACGGGCAAATCGCGCCGCTCTTTCTGTTTAGCAAAGCAGCCAACTGGAAAATCTTTCATGTTAAATCAGCATTTCGGGCTTAAAGTTTTGGTGCCGATCAAGCAGTCGGTCGCTCATCACGCGAAACAGCCCTTCGCCGGTGTAGTGCAGCGTTTCCGGTAGCGTCAGGGCGGGATCCACATGCGCCTTGACCACTTCGAAAATAAAGAAGTTGTAGGTATCCACCAGCGCGCCGTCATGCAGACGACATTCAAAGCTGGCGAAGCACTCGTCGATCAGCGGCGCTTTCACCACGCTGCCGGGCTGCGCCGTAAGCTGATTGACGGCGAACTTATCGATCTCATCGCCATGACTGTTGCCGATCGCCACCACCCGATCGATCAGGTCGACGGTGGGAATATTAATCACGCATTCGCCGCTGTTGCGGATCAGTTCGTGGCTAAGGTTCATGCTGGCGATCATGCAGCCCAGCAGCGAGGGCGAAAACTCAAGAATGGTGTGCCAGCCGAGCGTCATGATGTCCGTTTGGTTTTCCCATTGCGATGTCACCAGCGCTACCGGCCCCGGCTCCAGATATTTACGCACTTTCTCGACTGGAAAGTTCTGTTTGTTGTACGTCGTCATAATGCCTCCGCAGGTGAAAGAGACGCTTATCTCAGTGTAGCGGCTGGCGTCATCCGCACCAGCCGCCGCGGCAGGCAATCGGGCTTAACGGCTGGTAAGGCGAATGGCGAGGCCGCCCGCCGCCGCGAGCGTAGCGAGGGCGACCACGCCGCTCCAGCCCGCCAGCGCCAGCGCATGGCTGCCAAGCGCCGCGCCGCTGGCCATACCGATAAACACCACCGTGAACATCACCGCGTTGAGACGGCTGCGGGCGGCCGGGTCCAGACTGTAAATCAGCGTCTGATGCGCGATCAGCGTCGCCTGCAATCCTAAATCGAAGCCGATGGCGCTAATAACAATCACGGTCAGCTGCGCTGGCGGCGACAGCAGCGGCATAATAAACATCAGGGCGAAGGAGAGGGTTACCAGCGCCGCGCCGATGCGCGTCACCTGATTCGGGCCATGACGATCGGCGATAGCGCCCGCGACCGGCGCGGCCAGCGCGCCCGCAGCGCCCGCCAGGCCAAAGGCGCCAGCGGTGGCGCTGCCGAGGTGGTAGCGCTCCGCCAGCATCAGCGCCAGCGTCGACCAGAAAGCGCTGAAAGCCACCGACAGCAGCCCCTGCGCCAACGCCGCGCGGCGCAGAGAAGGGTAGCGCAGCCAGAGCTGACCCAGCGAGCGCAGCAGCGCGAAGTAAGAGAGCTGCGACCCCGGCGTAAAGCGCGGCAGCGCCCGCCAGATTGCGAAGGTGATCAGCAGCACGCCCAGCGCAGCGCCGGCATAGAGGCTGCGCCAGCCGAACCAGTCGGCGACCGCGCCGCTGACCACGCGCGACAGCAGAATGCCGGCCAGCAGCCCGGTCATCACCGTGCCGACCGTTTTGCCACGCTGCTGTTCGCTGGCGAGCGCCGCCGCTGCCGGAATAATGTCCTGCGCCACGGTCGCCGCCAGGCCCATCGCCAGGCTGGTCAGCAGCAGCATGCTGAAGGTGCCGGTAACGCTGCACAACAGCAGCGTCAGCGTCAGCAGCAGCCCCTTCAGCAGAATAATATGGCGACGATCGTAACGATCGCCCAGCGGCGTCAGAAACAGGATGCCCAGCGCGTAGCCCAGCTGCGTCAACGTCGGCACCAGGCCGGTATCAGCGATGCTGGCGTGAAAGCTGCCGCCCATGATGCCGAGCATCGGCTGACTGTAATAAATAGAGGCGACGCTGAGACCGGCGCCGCTGGCCAGCAGAAACTGCGAGCGGCGGCTAAGTCCGCTGGCTTCAGCGGCGGGTGCGGATGTGAGTAACGTTGACATGGCGGTAGCTCCGAAAGCGAAAGTAGGGCTATTTTTCGCTTTCGCCGCCGTGAAGGGTAGCCATCGTCGGGGTAAAATTGTTATACGTAGCGCGTATGAACGCGCTAAATGCAATTAGCACAGACCGTATAACGCTGCTGCATACCTTTGTACGCATTGTCGAAAGCGGCAGTTTGTCAGCCGCCGCCCAACAGATGCAGACCAGTCAGCCCACCGTCAGCCGGCGTCTGCGCACGCTGGAACAGCTGCTTGGCGCGCGTTTAATCCAGCGCACCACCCACACCATGAAGCTGACCGACGATGGCGAACGCTGCTATCAACACGCGCGTCGCCTGACGGAGCAGTGGCTGCTGCTGGAGGACGATCTGCATGCGGTCAGCGATGAGCCGGTCGGCGTGTTAAGAGTGCGCGCGCCGCACGCTTTCGGTCAGGATCAGCTTATCGCGCCGCTGGGCGATTATCTGCGGCGTTATCCCCGCACCCGCATCGAGTGGACGCTTAACGATCCGACGCCCGATTTTATTGCGGAAGGCATCGACTGTGCGATCCATGTCGGCGACGTCACCGATCCGTCGGTGGTGGCGATCCTGCTGGCCGAAGTGCCGCGCATCGTGGTCGCCGCGCCTGCACTGCTGGCGCAGTTTCCGCCGGTGCGGCAGGTCAACGAGCTCGCCCGGCTGCCCTGGCTGGCGTTGAGCATCTTCTACAGCAATGAAGTGATCCTGAACGACGCGCGCAGCGGGGAACATTTCCAGTTCCCGATCGTGCCGCGCCTGAGCAGCGACAGCCTCTATGCGGTGCGCCGCGCCGCGCTGGATGGCCTGGGCGCGGCGATGGTTTCCGCCTGGGTGGTGAAAGAGGATTTGCAGGCGGGACGCTTGCAGCAACTGACGCCCGGCTGGCAGGCGCCGCCGTTGCCGGTCTGGCTGCTTTATCCTTATGCCAGCTACTATCCGGCGCGCCTGCGCCAGTTTATTGCATTGATGCGTGAGGTGATGCCGCGCATTACCGGGACACAGCCGCCCAGCCGTCAGCCGCGCCCGGCGCCTTGATATATTCAGGGGAGCCAGCATTCCTGACGCTGCGCGCCGCAAATTTGCAAGCGGGCCCCGTGCAGGGATTGACCCTGACCTTCAGCATCGCTAAAGATAAGAACTCCTTTTCTTTCTGAGAATGCTTTATGTCCGCACGTATCGTTATTGTGGTCGATATGCAAAATGGCGTGTTCACTACGCCGCGTTTCGATCGGGCAGGGCGCGTCGCCAGTATTAATCAGCTGATTGCCGCCGCCGATCACACCATTTTTATTCAGCATGAAGATGCGGATATGCAGCCGGGCAATGAGGCCTGGCAAATCCTGCCGGAGCTGCAACAGCCGCCTGGCGCCTTCTATATTAATAAGCAGGCCTGCGACAGCTTCTGGAATACCGGGCTGGATGCGGTGCTGCAACAACTTAACGCCAACGGCTTTGTGATCTGCGGCTGCGCCACCGACTACTGCGTCGACACCACGATTAAAGTCGGCGGCAGCAAGGGCTACGCCATCAGCGTGGCGTCGGATGCGCATACAACCGCCGACCGGCGCTGGGGCACGGCGCAGCAGCTTATCGAACAGCACAATGAAGTCTGGGCGAATCTGATCCTGCCCGGCAACCGCCTTTATGTGGCGCCCACCGCCGAAATTGTTCAGCGCTGGCGCACCGCCGCCTGACGCGTTTCGCGCCGCGCCTTCTATACTCTCAGGTATTAAGGAGGCGCTATGTGCGGACGCTTTACCCAAATTCAATCGCGTGAAGTTTGGCTGTCGATGCTCGACGGCCAGGCGGAGCGCGCCATCGCCTGGGATGAACAGCCGATAGGGCGCTATAACGTCGCGCCCGGCAGCAATGTGCTGCTGCTGAACCACCGTGACGACGCGCTGCATCTCGATCCGGTTTTCTGGGGCTACGGCCCCGCCTGGTGGCATAAGGCGCCGCTAATCAACGCGCGGGTGGAAACCGCCGCCGAAAGTAAAATGTTTCGTCCGCTCTGGCAGCATGGCCGCGCGGTGGTCATGGCGGACGGCTGGTATGAATGGAAGCGCGAGGGCGATAAAAAGCAGCCTTACTATATCTATCAGCGCCAGCGTCAGCCGCTGTTTTTCGCGGCGATCGGTCATGCGCCTTATGCGCGCGCGCAGGAGAAAGAGGGGTTTGTGATTGTCACTGCCGCCAGCGATCGCGGTATGGTCGATCTGCACGATCGGCGTCCGCTGATGCTGGAAGCAGATGCGGTCGTCGAATGGCTCGATCCCGCCACCTCGCCTGAGCGCGCGGTGACGCTGAGCCAGCAGGCGGCGATGGATCCGCAGCAGTTTCGCTGGCATCCGGTGAGCAGGGCGGTAGGCAGCCCGCACCATCAGCAGCCGGAGCTGGTGGAGCCGATTGACGACCCGCTATGCTGAAACGAAAAAAGCGAGCTTTTTTTGTAAAATTCAGTCTGTTCTGAAAATGCGCGCACGCCTGGCGAACGTCAGATTCGCGTCTATACTGGTTTGTTACGATGTTCGCCAGAAGTGATGCGAGATGGGCAGTCGGCTCAGGGCGGACCAAACAACAGGTCAACCCGCGAGAGAGTCGCCATCGTTCGATATCCGGCATTTTGCTACTCATCTCATTCAGCAACGCTGTAAATCTGCCCTCAACCGCATCCTTCCGCTGCATCAAACCGTTCTTTTACGTTGACGATTTTACCTGTGCGGGAAGCCAGGCAGCGTCAGCGGTTATTGACCAGAACAGGAGGAAGAGTGTGACACCTGTAGCAGCAAACAATGAACAACTACCCTCCCTGAGCGGCGGCCTCTACGCATTCTTTTTCGATGTGGATGGCACGCTGGCTGCTATTCAGTCACGCCCGGATGAAGCTTTTATCCCTGAGCCGGTGCGGCAGACGCTCCAGTCGCTCTATACCTTAAGCAACGGCGCGCTGGCGCTGGTCTCAGGTCGACCCATTCACGAGCTGGATATGCTGGCCGCGCCGCTGCGCGCGCCGGCGGCTGGCGTACATGGCGCTGAACGGCGTGGCGCAGACGGCGAGCTGCACCGCGTTTCTCTGCCCGCTTCCATGGGGCAGGAGCTGAGCGCGGCGCTGCATACCGCCATGGCGAAGTGGCCGGGTACGCAGTTGGAAACCAAAGGCATGGCGTTTGCGCTGCATTATCGCCGCGCCGTGCAGTATGAAGATGAAGTGATGCAGCTGGCTTATTCGCTGGTTGAACGCTTTCCGACGCTGGCGCTGCAGCCCGGTAAATGCGTCGTGGAGATCAAACCACAGGGCGTGGACAAAGGAGCGGCAATTCAGACTTTTATGGGAGAAGCGCCTTTTGCCGGTCGTATTCCGGTATTTATTGGTGACGACCTGACGGATGAAAAAGGATTTCTTGCGGTCAACGCGCTGCAGGGTATTTCCGTCAAGGTAGGTGAAGGCTCAAGCCAGGCCCGTTATCGCCTGAAAGGCGTTAATGAGGTTCACGCCTGGCTGGAGCAGATCAAATTACAATTAGAGCAAGACAAGACAACGTCGGTAAGGAGTCAAGGTTATGAGTCGCTTAGTGGTCGTATCTAACCGTATCGCTGTACCAGATGGTTCCAGGGCCAGCGCAGGTGGTTTGGCAGTCGGCATTCTGGATGCCCTGAAAACGACAGGGGGACTCTGGTTCGGCTGGAATGGCGACATCAGCGCCATTGGTGAAGAAGATAATGAAGACGTCGATATCGTTAAGCATGAAGGCATCACTTACGCGTCTTTCCCGCTGAATCAGAATGACTACGATCTCTATTACTGTCAGTTCTCCAACACGGTCATCTGGCCCGCATTCCATTATCGTCTCGATTTAGTGCAGTTTCAGCGCGAAGCCTGGGACGGCTACTGCCATGTCAACGAGCTGCTGGCGGAACGCCTGCTGCCGCTGATTGAGCCGGACGATATTTTATGGATTCATGATTATCATCTGTTGCCGTTTGCCGCCGAGCTGCGCAAACGCGGGGTAAAAAACCGCATTGGTTTCTTCCTGCATATTCCATTCCCTACGCCAGAAATTTTTAACGCGCTGCCGCCGCATAACGAACTGCTGGAGATGTTGTGCGACTACGATCTGCTCGGTTTCCAGACCGAAAACGATCGTCAGGCGTTCCTGGAAAGCCTGTCGCTGCTGACACAGGTTCAGCAGAAAGGGCCGAAACAGCATCGCGCTTTCGGACACACCTTCTCGACGGAGGTCTATCCGATCGGCATCGAGCCGGACAGCATTAAAGAGATGGCCGAAGGCCCGCTGCCGCCGAAGATGGCCGCCATGAAGCGCGAGCTGGGCGACGCGAAAAACATTATCGCCTGCGAACGTCTCGACTACTCTAAAGGATTGCCGGAACGCTTCCTTGCCTATGAAGCGCTGCTGGAGAACTATCCGCAGCATCGCGGCAAAATCCGCTATTCGCAGATCGCGCCGACCTCGCGCGGCGACGTGCAGGCCTATCAGGATATCCGTCATCAGCTGGAGACGGAGGCCGGACGCATCAACGGCAAATATGGCACCTTGGGCTGGACGCCGCTGTACTACCTCAATCAGCACTTCGACCGCCGTTTGCTGATGAAAATTTTCCGTCTCACCGACGTGGCGCTGATCACGCCGCTGCGCGACGGCATGAACCTGGTGGCGAAAGAGTATGTCGCGGCGCAGGACCCTGAGGATCCTGGCGTACTGGTGCTGTCGCGCTTTGCCGGGGCGGCCAACGAGCTGACCTCCGCGCTGATCGTCAACCCTTACGATCGCGATGAAGTGGCGGCGGCGCTGGATAAGGCGCTGACCATGTCGCGTACGGAGCGCATCTCTCGCTATAACGACATGATGGAAATCCTGCGTAAAAACGACATTAGTCACTGGCGGGAAAGCTTCCTGCGCGATCTGCGCGCGATTACGCCGCGCACCGAGCAGGATGCGGCGGACAATAACGTGGCGAACTTTTCCCGGCTCGCCTGATTGATTTAACGAACGCATCGACAGGACGTTGATGCGGTAATCGCTCCGCTGCGCTTTCTTTCCTTCTTTATTGCCGCTTCCCGATTTCTCTGCCTGTTTCACCTTCTGCTTTTTATCACGTTACTTTCCTCTCTTCGCCTCGCTGTTTTTCTCTGTTTGCGCTTTTGTCTTGCGCTGCCGCTGGCGGCAGGACGAAAAGGCCGACAGTAGTTTATGTCATAACAGGAGCAGCGGACGGGATCTCCGGCGGCGCAGGCGCAACGGGGAAATGGTAAGCGTGCGCCGAACGGCCGTACAGACGGCTTAGCGCCACGCCAGATTAGCGTGCGCGAACAGTCTGTAGAGAAGCGGAAAAGCTGGCAGAAAATGCTGCGCTTTCTCTTATTAATGAAATGAAGAAAAAAAAAGGCGCAGAGGCGATATCTGGCTATTTTTTGCGCTTTCGGCGCGCTTTTTCAGGAAATGCGACCGCGAACGGTAAAGTATGGCGCGGTATTGCCGATAGTAATCGGGTACGGTTCCGTACTTTCATCAAAACATTCATATCCCTTATGTCACAGCTTGTTACACCTGCTGATGCCCTCTATACACTTACGCTTCACTGTTAACGAACCGTTGTTAAAACGACCTCAAGGCAAGCAAATTCTCTCCGTTGGATAATCATCCTCGTTCGAAACGATTCCGCTAAGTGATTAATATGGCGACGACTTTAATGCGGTCAAACCAGTGTTAAATGCTGCACTTACAAAAATTGGCAGATATTAATGTCAGGTAACACGCATTTCACCAGCAGGCAGCCCCTAATCGGATAAAAAGCGAGCTTTTGAAACGAAGATGTTAAATTTAAGATAAAAATTTAGCAAAAAGTGGCTTTATTGGTTGCGTTCTGCACTATTCACAAGCGTTACTGATGGATTTTTTAGGCTGATTTGCCTTAAAAGTGTGATCTGGATCACACTTTATCTAAAATTTTACCTGCCGCTCGTTGTATGTAGAAATCAGAGCGGATACATTTGCACTGCTTTCGGAATAATCTTAAAAAAACTGTAAGCGAACGTCACGGAAGATGATTAGAACTCAAGTAATGCATGGCCTGGAGTTATGACTATTACTGATTCAGGATCCCGGTGGGATGTGAGACAAGTTCAGAAAACGTTTGGCTTCCGCCTCTGCTTTTTTGCCATCTTTAGATTTACCAGCCAGCAACCAAGAATGCGGTAACCATTCCGCACAGTTAAAAGTAGTGTTAGTCAGGATGGGAAAAGAATGGGTACATCCGAATTATTAAAACATATTTACGATATTAATTTGTCATATTTGCTGCTTGCACAACGTTTAATTAACCAGGAAAAAGCTTCTGCAATGTTTCGCCTCGGCATCGATGAAGCAATGGCGGATGCGCTGTCGCAGTTAACGCTGCCGGAGATGGTTAAATTAGCTGAGACCAACCAGCTGGTATGTCAATTCCGTTTCAACGACCACAATATTATTAACCGCCTGACGCAGGAATCGCGTGTGGACGATTTACAGCAGATCCACACCGGTATTTTATTATCCAGTCGTTTATTACGCGACGCTGCTAAAGACGAAGCGCCGAAAAAGAGGGCGGTATAATGAGCGAAAAAAGTATTGTTCAGGAAGCGCGCGATATTCAGCTCGCAATGGAACTGATCACGCTCGGCGCGCGTTTACAAATGCTGGAAAGCGAAACACAGCTCAGCCGTGGCCGCTTAATTAAGCTCTATAAAGAACTGCGCGGCAGCCCGCCGCCGAAAGGCATGCTGCCGTTCTCAACCGACTGGTTTATGACGTGGGAACAGAATATTCACGCGTCGATGTTCTGCAACGCCTGGCAGTTTCTGCTGAAAAGCAAACTGACCCGTGGCGTCGATGCGGTCATCAAAGCGTATCGTCTCTATCTTGAGCAGTGTCCGCAGTCGGATGAAGGCCCGCTGCTGGGCCTGACGCGAGCCTGGACGTTGGTGCGTTTTGTTGAAAGCGGCATGCTGGAACTTTCCGACTGCAAATGCTGCGGCGGAAGCTTTATCAACCATGCGCATCAACCGGCGGGCAGCTTTGCCTGCAGCCTGTGCCAGCCGCCATCGCGTGCGGTAAAAAGACGTAAACTTTCAGCAGAGGTTGCCGATAACCATTCACAACTGCTGGATGAACAGGTTAAACACGCTGTTTAAGTTTGTTCGCATTGTGGAATGACATCCAGCAGCGGTTTTTAACCGCTGCTTTTTTTTTGCCTCCACATTGTTGAATAACGCCTGCGGCTTTCTGGCTTAACTTCCACCAACACGTTACTGACGTAAGGATTTATTGTGCTGGTACTTTTAGGTTATATCCTCGTTGTTGGCTCGGTGTTAGGCGGCTATATGATGGTCGGCGGTCACCTGGGCGCGCTTTATCAACCTTCGGAACTGGTCATTATCGGCGGGGCCGGCATTGGCGCTTTTATTGTCGGAAATAGCGGCAAAGCGATTAAGGCGACGTTAAAAGCGCTCCCGCTGCTGTTCCGCGGTTCTAAATATAATAAAGCGGTTTATATGGATCTGATGGCGCTACTTTATCGCCTGATGGCCAAATCGCGCCAGCAGGGCATGATGTCGCTGGAACGCGATATTGAAAATCCTAAAGAAAGTGAAATTTTCGCTAATTACCCGCGCATTTTGTCCGATAACAAGTTGGTGGATTTTATCACCGACTATATGCGGTTAATGGTCAGCGGCAATATGAACGCTTTTGAAATCGAAGCGCTGATGGATGAAGAGATCGAAACCTACGAGCATGAGTGCGACGTACCCGCGCAAAGTATCGGCGCCATGGGCGATTCGCTGCCCGCGTTCGGCATCGTGGCGGCGGTGATGGGCGTAGTGCACACGCTGGCCTCGGCGGATCGTCCGGCGGCAGAACTGGGCGAACTGATCGCTCATGCGATGGTGGGCACCTTCCTCGGCATCCTGCTGGCTTACGGCTTCATCTCGCCGCTGGCGTCGGTGCTGCGTCAGAAATGCGCGGAGAACACCAAGATGATGCAGTGCATTAAGGTTACGCTGCTGTCCAGTCTGAACGGCTATGCGCCGCAGATCGCCGTGGAGTTCGGCCGTAAGACCCTGTACTCCACCGAGCGTCCGTCGTTCACCGAACTGGAGGAGCATGTACGCAACGCGAAAGCCGGTAAACAGACTTCGGGCCAGGACGCATGAATAACCAAAATCACCCCATTATTGTCGTAAAAAAGCGCAAGCATAAAAAACATGAGGGTGGTCACGGCTCCTGGAAAATCGCCTACGCCGACTTTATGACCGCGATGATGGCGTTTTTCATGGTGATGTGGTTGATCTCGGTCGCTAACCCGAAGCAGCTGACGCAGATCGCGGAATATTTCCAGACGCCGCTGAAGGTGGCGTTGTCTGGCGGTCAGCGCAGCAGCGACAGTGAAAGCCCGATTCCTGGCGGCGGCGATGACCCGACCCGCAAGGATGGCGAAGTGCAGAAGCATGTCGATCTGGACGCCGAGAAGCGCAAGCTGGAAGAGATTCGTCTTAACCGCCTGCGCGAACGCCTCGATCAACTGATTGAGTCCGACCCGCGGCTGAAAACGCTGCGGCCGCACCTGATCATCAATATGGTGGAAGAGGGGCTGCGCATTCAGATTATCGACAGCCAGAACCGGCCAATGTTTAAAACCGGCAGCGCCCAGGTTGAGCCCTATATGCGCGACATTCTGCGCGCTATCGCGCCGATACTGAACGATCTGCCGAACAAAATCAGTCTTGCAGGCCATACCGACGATTTTCAGTATGCGACGGGCGACCGTGGATACAGCAACTGGGAACTGTCGGCCGACCGCGCCAACGCCTCACGTCGTGAGCTGGTGGCCGGGGGGCTCGATGGCAGCAAAATGCTGCGCGTGGTGGGCATGTCCGACACCATGAAGCTGAAAAATCGCGGCGGCGATGAGGCGGTCAACCGTCGCATCAGTCTGCTGGTGCTGAATCACGACACGCAGGCGCAAATCGAAAAAGAGAATGCCGAAAGCGACGCGACGCAGCTGAGCGATCCGCAGAGCATTAAACAAATTACCGCGCCGGCTCAGCCGTCTGACGCGGCGATAACCCCAGATCATCAACCCTCGCAGGCCGCGTCGGTCAGTCAGGAGCCGCCGGTGACGCAAGTCGCGCCGGCTCCCGTCAGCACGCCGCAGCCTGGGGGCGACTCACAGCAGAGGTGATAACCGTGAGCATGGATATCAGCGATTTTTATCAGACATTCTTCGATGAAGCTGACGAACTGTTAGCGGACATGGAGCAACACCTGCTGGGTTTAGACCCGCAGGAGCCCGATTCGGAACAGCTTAACGCCATTTTCCGGGCGGCTCATTCCATTAAAGGCGGAGCTGGCACCTTCGGCTTCGTGGTTTTGCAGGAAACCACACATATTCTGGAAAACATTCTGGACGGTGCGCGCCGGGGCGAAATGCAGCTCAGCACTGACATCATCAACCTGTTTTTGGAAACCAAAGATATTATGCAGGAACAGCTCGATGCCTATAAGGCGGGCCAGGAGCCTGACGCCGACAGCTTCAAATATATCTGCGAAGCGCTGCGTCAACTGGCGTTAGAAGCGAAAGGCGAAACGATCGCGCCGGTGAAAACCCTTGCCGCCGCGCCCGCCGCCGCTGAGCCAGCCGCCGCGCCTGCGGCCACCGGCCTGCGTCTGAAACTGAGCGCGCTGAAGCCGAACGAAGTGGCGCTGCTGCTGGAGGAGCTGGGCAACCTCGGCACGGTTAGCGACGTGATCAAAGGCGAAAACAGCCTCGAAGCGACGCTCGATTCCTCTGTCGCCAAAGACGATCTGGTCGCTGTGCTCTGCTTTGTGATCGACGAGTCGCAGATCAGCTTCCCGGAAGCGGGCGCGGCGCAGCCCGTCGCGGCTGAACCGGTGGCGGCCGAGCCGGCGCCCGTGGCGACCACCATGGCGGAAGCGGAGATCGCGGCGACGCCTGCGAACGTCACCGAACTGGCCCCCGTGGCGAAACGCGAGCCGAAGAAAGTCGCCCCGGCGAAAACCAGCGAATCGAGCAGCATTCGCGTTGCGGTTGAGAAGGTCGATCAGCTGATCAACCTGGTCGGCGAACTGGTGATTACCCAGTCGATGCTGGCGCAGCGTTCCGGCGCGCTTGACCCGGTCGCCCACGGCGATCTGCTAAACAGCATGGGGCAGCTGGAGCGCAACGCGCGCGATCTGCAGGAATCGGTGATGTCGATCCGTATGATGCCGATGGAGTACGTCTTCAGCCGCTTCCCGCGTCTGGTGCGCGATCTCGCCAGCAAACTGGGCAAAGAAGTTGAACTGACGCTGCTGGGCAGCTCTACCGAGCTCGACAAGAGCCTGATTGAACGCATTATCGATCCGCTGACGCACCTGGTGCGCAACAGCCTCGATCACGGCATCGAGTCGCCGGAAAAACGTCTCGCCGCTGGGAAAAGTGCGGTGGGCAACCTGACGCTCTCCGCAGAGCATCAGGGCGGCAATATCTGTATCGAAGTGATTGACGACGGCGCCGGGCTTAACCGCGAGCGTATTCTGGCGAAGGCGCTTTCATCCGGCCTGCCGGTCAGCGACGCGATGAGCGACGAAGAGGTCGGCATGCTGATTTTCGCGCCGGGCTTCTCTACCGCCGAGCAGGTGACCGACGTGTCGGGCCGTGGCGTCGGCATGGACGTGGTGAAGCGAAACATTCAGGAGATGGGCGGCCACGTTGAAATCGCTTCGAAGCAGGGCAAAGGCACGACTATCCGTATCCTGCTGCCGCTGACGCTGGCGATCCTCGACGGCATGTCGGTGCGCGTAGCGGAAGAAGTCTTTATTCTGCCGCTGAACGCGGTAATGGAATCTCTTCAGCCGCGTGCGGAAGATTTGAAACCGCTGGCGGGCGGCGAGTGCGTGCTGGAAGTGCGCGGCGAATACCTGCCGCTGGTGGAACTGTGGAACGTCTTTGATGTTCAGGGCGCGAAAACCGAAGCGACCCAGGGCATCGTGGTGATATTGCAAAGCGCCGGAAAACGCTATGCGTTGCTGGTTGATCAGCTGATTGGTCAGCATCAGGTTGTCGTAAAAAACCTCGAAAGCAACTATCGCAAAGTGCCGGGTATTTCCGCCGCCACCATCCTCGGCGATGGCAGCGTGGCGCTGATTGTCGATGTATCGGCACTGCAATCTTTAAACCGTGAGAAGCGCGTGGCCGGCGCCGCGTAATCGTAACCAATTAAGGGCAAAGCTATGACTGGAATGGCAAATGTAACGAAACTGGCCGGTGAAACCGTCGGACAAGAGTTTCTGGTGTTCACCCTCGGGGACGAAGAATATGGCATCGATATTCTTAAGGTGCAGGAGATCCGCGGTTACGATCAGGTGACCCGCATCGCCAATACGCCAGCCTTTATTAAAGGCGTCACCAACCTGCGCGGCGTGATCGTGCCGATTATCGACCTGCGCATTAAATTCGCGCAGCCGGGCGTGGAATATAACGATAACACCGTGGTGATCGTGCTGAATCTGGTGCAGCGCGTCGTTGGTATCGTGGTGGACGGCGTCTCTGACGTGCTGTCGCTGACCGCCGATCAGATCCGTCCTTCGCCGGAATTTGCCGTGACCATGTCGACGGAATACCTGACCGGTCTGGGTGCGCTGGGCGATCGTATGTTAATCCTGGTTGACATCGAAAAGCTGCTGAGCAGCGAGGAGATGGCGCTGATGGATACGCTGCGCAGCGCGTAAGCAGGTGCGCTTCGCGGATACGTCCGCAAGAGAGCAAAAAAGGGCGACGTCAGTCGCCCTTTTTTATTGCCAGCGTTACGCACGCCGCTCTGTAAAAGGGACGTTGCCAGCGTTTGCCCCTTTCATGCGTGTTAAGCGTGATGGAATAACATTTCTGATATGTAAAAACAGGAAATTGCACGCTCTTTTTATGGAATGCTTTCTAACAAAATATAAACAAGGATGTAAAAGGCGCCTATATAAAAGGGAGGAAGCATAAATTAACGATATCGTAAAGTCGCTAATAAGCCACATTTCTGTCTGCTATTTATTAAGCTTATAAACGGCCTGTATTTGCTCATTCCTCACTATTTTCCCATCAAAGATGTCTTATTAATTATTCATAAAAATCAAAGGTTTATTTATTTAACTCGTAAAATATTTATGTTTTTTTCTAAAGAGCCGAAGAATTAAAATAGTGTCGGTGTGAATTATCTGACGGCAAAAGCGGTTTAATAATAGCCGATAAACAGGCGGTGTAAGGCAATGAACGCTGTGCGAGTAGATAAATTAACCAGCGCTACGCTTTTTTC
>OKNF01000078.1_pt1 | contig 29525 bp, 23 predicted proteins | sample 1613121 | NCBI WGS metagenome assembly OKNF01 (sample SAMN04436838, study PRJEB24849) | human gut metagenome | biome: human gut; feature: NICU; material: stool | host: Homo sapiens | place: USA: Saint Louis, MO | collected 2011-09-08
CTGCCGCATCTGCTTCTCGCTGGCGCGCAGTATATCCTCGCCCAGTAGCCGCACGCCGCCGCCGAGAATACGGTAGCTGTCGGCGGGCAGCAGGCGCATTGCCAGCATGGCGGTCACCGATTTGCCGGAGCCCGATTCACCCACCACGCCGACGATTTCGCCGCGGTTGACGCTCAGCGAGACGCGATTAAGAGCATGCACCTCGCCCTGAAAAATCGGGAAGCTGAGGCGTAAATCGTCAATAGCCAACAGGGGTTCGCTCATCAGTGACGTCCTCCGCTTTTCGGATCGAGCAGGTCACGCAGACCGTCGCCAAACAGGTTAAAGCCAACGGCGGTGCACATAGTTGCGGCCATTGGCGACCATCGCGCCCCATTCCGCTGTGGGCTGCTGCGCGCCGAGGCCGATAAAGCCCAGCGTCGCCGCCATCAGGATCGCGGTGCCGATATCAAGGGAGGCCTGCACCACCAGCGGCGGCATGGCGTTGCGCAGCACATGCCAGACGATCAGATGCCAGCGCGTGGCGCCGAAGGTGCGCGCCGCCTGCACATAGGCGAACTGGCGTACCACCAGCGTCTGACCGCGCGCCAGCCGCACGTAGAACGGGATGCGCACGATGGCGATCGCCAGCATGGCGTTAAACAGGCTGGGGCCGAGCGCCGCCGCCAGCGCCATCGTCAGCACCAGCGACGGGATCGACAGCATAATATCCATCACCCGCATAATCACCGCGTCCGCCCAGCCGCCCAGCACGCCGGAAAAGCAGCCGAGCAGCGAGCCGATGCCGCCCGCGACAATCACTACCGCCAGCCCGGCGGCCATCGACTGCTGGCTGCCGATCAGTACTCGGCTGAAAAGATCGCGTCCCACTTCGTCGGTGCCGAACCAGTGCGCCGACGAAGGCGGCTGCAAGCGCGCCGCCAGATCGACAGCGTTGGGATCGAGCGGCGTCAGCCAGGGCGAAAACAGCATCAGCAGCAGCATCAGCGCCATAATCGCGCCGCCGATCAGCGTCAGCGGACTCTGCTTCAGCAGCCAGAACGCCTTGCCGCCGCGACGGCGTACGGACATTTTTATTGGGTTAAGATCGGTTTGTTCACTGACGGTCATACGGCGCCTCCCCGACCGATGCGCGGATCGATCCACAGATAGAGCAAATCCACAACGAGGTTCACTAACACGTAGGCGAACGACACCACCACGGCGAAGCCCATCACCGCCGGGAAGTCGAGCGCCTGAATCGACGCCACCACCCAGGCGCCCATGCCGGGCCAGGAGAAAACGGTCTCCGTCAGCACCGCGCCATACAGCAGGTCGCCCAGCGCCAGCCCCAGCACGGTGATCGACGGGATCAGCGCGTTGGGCAGGGCGTGGCCGAGAATAATGCGCCAGGCGGGCAGGCCGCTGGCGCGCGCGGTGCGAATATAATCTTCGCTTAGCTGCTCCAGCATCGCCGAACGGATCTGACGCGCCACGATGCCGAGATGCACAAAGGCCAGCGTCAGCGCGGGCAGGATCAGATGTTCCAGGCTGTTGAAAAAGACCTCGCCGTCTCCTGCCAGCAGCGCGTCGATCAGGTAGAGCCCTGTGACGTGCGTCGGCGGATCGAGCCAGTCGTCCAGCCGTCCGCCGCCGGGCAGCAGGTTAAGATGGCCGTAAAACAGCACGATCGCTCCCAGCCCCAGCCAGAAGGCGGGCGTCGAGATGCCGGTAATCGCCAGCAGGCGCACCAGGTGATCGAGCCAGCGATTGCGCCAGACCGCCGACAGCACGCCGAGCGGCACGCCCGCCAGCAGCGCCAGCAGCAGGGCGCACAGCGCCAGCTCCAGCGTCGCCGGAAAGAAGACGGCGATATCCGCCAGCACCGGCCTGCCGGTGCGGATCGAGGTGCCGAGATCGCCCTGCAACAGATCGCCGACATAATGAATAAACTGCTGCCACAGCGGCAGATCCAGCCCCAGCTGCTGACGAATATGCCGCACCATCTCATCGCTGGCGCGGTCGCCAGCCAGCAGGCGCGCCGGATCGCCAGGGATGAGGTGGGAAATAATAAAGGTGATGACGCATACGCCCGCCATTACCAGCAACAGCCCCCAGCAGCGCTGCCGCAGTATGCTCCACACAGTCATAGCCTGAGCCTCGGTATCAGGCGCCGCCTGGGCGACGCCGGTCAGGAAAGAGAGCCGCCGTTACTTGCTCATGCTGGCGACGTTAAACACCTGTTCCAGCATTGGGTTGTAGACGAACCCCTGCACCGCCTTATTCATTGCCACCTGATAGTTCTTCTGGAACAGGTAGACGTAGGCCGCTTCATCAATCACGATTTTCTGCGCCGCCTGGTAGTCGCGGGTGCGCGCCGCCTGGTCGGTGGTAGAGATCGCCTGCTTCAGCAGGGCGTCTACCTGCGGATTGGCGTAGAAAGCGCGGTTGCCCGGCAGCCCTTTCTTATCGGACTGGAACCAGTAGTTCATATACATATAGGGATCGGCGAAGTCGGGACTCCAGTTGCCGATGGCGATGTCATAATCGCCTTTGCCGATGCGGTCACGCATTGTGGCGTTCGCCAGCTTCTCCAGCTTGACGCTGATGCCGAGCGCGTTCAGGCTCGCCTGGGTAGAGAGGGCGATCGGCTCCCAGTTGGGATCGCTGTCGGAATAGAGGAAGGTAAGGGTTTTCGGCTTATCCGCCACCTTCTCCCAGGCGGCCTTCGCCTGTGTCGGATCGTTACTGTACTGCATCGCCTGCGGATCGAAGCCCCACATTCCGTCCGGTATCGGCCCGCGCATCTGTTTGCCGTTCCCCGCCAGGATACCCTTCACCAGCCCCTGATAGTCGGTGGACCAGGAGATGGCGCGGCGCAGATCGACCTGATTCAACGGCGGCTTTGCGTTATTCAGATAGAGATAGGTCACGCGCAGCGAAGGGTATTCCGCCACGGTCACTTTCCCTTCCTGCTTTAGCGCGCCGAGCTGATCAACCGGTAACGATTCGGCGATGTCGATATCGCCGCGCGTCAGTTGCAGACGGCGCGTGGCGCTTTCGCCGATGATTTTTATCGCCACGCGCTTAAAGGCGGGGCGTTTGCCGCTGTAGTGCGGGTTGGGCACCAGCACCAGCTGCTGGCCTTTTTGCCAGCGTTGCAGCATAAAAGGGCCGGAACCGGCGGTATGCTCCGCCAGCCAGCCGCGCGCGTCGTCGGCCGCGTGCTGTTTCAGCACCGCTGGATTGATAATCGCGGCGCCGTCGTTGGCCAGCGTATTCAGAAACGGCGCGAAGGGGGTGCCGAGGGTAAAACGCACGGTCTGTTCGTCAGGCGCCTCGACCTTCAGGTCTTTCGGAAACGCTTCCGATGGCCCCTGGGCGATTTTCAGCAGGCGCTCGAAAGAGGCCTTGACCGCTGCGGCGGTAACCGGCGCGCCGTCGGAGAATTTCGCCGCCGGATTCAGCTTAAAGGTCCAGACCTTTTGATCGTCGGAGGCCTGCCAGCTCGTCGCCAGATCGCCTTCCACCTCGGTCGATCCTTTGCCGCCCGCGGTTTTATACTGCACCAGCCGTTGATAAGCGGGATAGACCACCGTCCAGTCGTTGTTATCGATGGTGACCGCCGGATCGAGCGTTTGCGGATCGGCGGCTTTGCCGATCGTCAGCATATCTTTTGGCACCGCCGCCAGCGCAGAGAGCGACGCGGCGCTCAGCGCCAACGCCAGCAGCGTCGGGCGCAGCAGGCAGGATGCGGGAGAAGTTTTCATAGCAGGCTCCTGGTTAAAGTGAATGTGTTGTTGTTATAGAAGGCAGAGCGGCACAGCTAAAACGATCGGTTAACAGGGGATAGCGCACCGAGTCGGGCAGTTCAAAATGCCACCACTCGCTGTTGATGCCGACGAAGCCGCCGGCCTGCATAATGGCGTTCAGCAGCAGGCGATTGCGCTGCGCCGCAGGCGGCACCTCCGGGTTCCAGAGGTGCGATCGCGGATGCATCTCATCAAACCCTGCGCCCATATCAAGGATGTGGCCCGCCTCATCGCGCAGCGTAACGTCGATCGCCGTGCCGCGGCTGTGGTTGGAGCCGAGCGACACCGCTACTACATACTGCGGATCGGGGCAGGCGAGCCAGAGATGCTGCTGCGCCAGCTGAGGGCGATAAGCGTCGTATACCACCAGCGTTAGCCCGGCCAGGCGCGCCACCATCACGCTGCGCGCCAGCGCTTTCGCCGCGTCGGGATGCAGCAGGCAGCGCGCCTCCTGATAGATGGCGTAGCCGGTGATATTATCGGGCGTGGCGTACTTCAGATCGATCTCCAGCTGTGGAAACAGGTCCGCCAGGTCGACCAGCTCAGCTTCTTGCGTCATGTACTTTTCCCTCGGTTAACGTTCAAATTGACCAAACTCCTGCTGAAGCTGGCGATTAACGGCCAACCTTGCTGCCAGTCGTTCGCCAAGCTGCTCCACCACCGCCGAAAGCAGCAGGTTAAACAGGCAGCTCAGCGGCGCCAGAGAATCCCAGAAGTGGCCGGTATCGGTCTTCACCTGCAGTAAATCGAGCGGATAGTCGCGCGCCCACGGGCACCAGACATCGGTCACCAGCGCCAGCGGGATCTGCCGCTCGCAGGCGACGCGGCAAAACTGCCGGGCGATAGTGGAGTAGGCGCGAGTATCGGTCACCACTACATAGGGCGACTGAAATTCTGAATTAAGCGTTTCCACCCAGGTGCCGGAAAGCCCGTCTACATAGCTGACGTGCGGGCGGAGGTACTCCAGATGGCTGAAAAAGGCGTTGGCGATGCCGCGTGTCGACTGAATCCCCAATACAAATACCGCGTCGGCGTTCGCCAACCGCTGACTGATGCGTTGAAACACCTCGCTCTGCGCCAGGCGATAAACCTGCGTGATGGCGTCCAGCTCCAGTTCCAGCGACTGCGCGTAGCGATCCGGCAAATGCTTCTGCTGCTGCCAGGAGTCGAGGCGGTCGATAACGCCCCAGGGCTTATAGTCGATCTGCGGCGTATCGCGCAGGCTCTGCCTGAGATCATCAAGATTGCGGTAGCCCAGCCGTCGCAGATAGCGGCCTACGGTAATGCCGCTGGTGCCGGTGGCGCGCGCGATGCTGTCGGCGGTTTCAAACGGAATCTGTCCCGTATGGGTCAGCAGCCATCCGGCGATGCGTTTGCCGCTGGGCGTCTGCTGGCCGAAGGTGCTTTCGATACGGGCGATCAGCGTGGGCTTCACCATTCTGGCAACCTTATGTTAGTTCGCTGTCATCAGCGAGCGGCCTGTTAGTTATTTAACAAAGCAGAAGTCATGCCAGGTTTACGCGAAGCGGGAAGCGGCGCGCAGCACGTTTAACAGCGGCATTGCGGCGATTATGTCTTAACAAAAGCTCAACAAATGTGCAGCATCGCCCATTTCTGGTGCAGTCGGGACTCTCCTCTCCTGGATGCCGCCGCTGCTGCGAGGCGGGTCACATTGCGTTTGGCTGCGTATGAAACGGCGTCCAAAAGCCTGGAAGCCAATGCGCAGAGAACAGGCGGAACGCTGGCGATGAGCAAGCGACGCGGCACAATAGCCGCATGAAAAAAACTTCCGCATACGGCTTTACGCTGCTGGAGCTGCTGCTGGTATTAATGGTGGTCAGCCTGCTGAGCATGGCTTCGCTGAACGGCTGGCAGCAGTGGCAGCAACGCCAGCGCATGCGCGATACCGCGCAGCAGCTGCAACAGTTTCTCTCTGGCGCACGCGCCTGGGCCAACTGGCATAACAGCGAACAGCCGCTGTGGCTGCTGGCGGGGGAGCGCTGGTGCCTCGGCAGCGGGCCGAAGCCCGTCTCAGGCTGTCAGGCTAACCGACGCTTACAGCTGCTGGCGCCGCATCCGCAGGTCGCTATTCTCGCCATTGAGGGCAGTCCCGGCTTTTACGGCAGGCGCAACGTGGCGCGCGCAGGCCATATCGCCTTCGGTGATGAAACGCTGCGCTGGCATATGATTATTTCCGCGCGCGGCCGCATCCGTCTCTGCGAGGCGAGCATATGTCCGTAAAAAACGCTGGCTTCACCCTGATGGAGATGCTGGTGGCGATGGCGCTGAGCGGCATTTTAATGCTGGGCGCGCTGCGTTTGCTGCCGCATCTGCAACGACAAAATTTGCATTTGCAAAGCCAGGTGTGGTTACAGGCGGATTTGCAGCTTATGCTCAACACGCTGGAGAAGGCGATCCGCCGCGCCGGTTACTGCCGCGGTGATTGCGAAGGCGCGCCGCTAACGCTGCGACAGGGTTGTCTGCTGGCGCGCTGGGATGAAAACGGCAATGGCCGCTGGGAAGGGCCGAATCAGGAGGAAAGCGAATGGTACGGATACCGGCTGCGCGATCGACGGCTGGAGATGCAGCGCGGCGCAGAGAGCTGCGAGGGCGGCGGCTGGGAAAGCCTTTCCGATCCGGCAAGCGTGACTATCAACGGACTGGCGTTTGCCCGCCGCGGCGCGCAGGTGGCGCTGACGTTCAGCGGCGCGTCGGCGCGCTTCCCCGCCGTGTCGGTGACGCTGCGCAGCGTCGTCAATACATGGAATCAGCGCTGAAGCAGCGCGGCGGGGTGGCGATCGCCATGGTGCTGCTGGTTTTGCTGCTTGGCTCGGCGCTGCTGAATGCGACGCGGCAGCAGCTCGGCGCGGCGCTGTCGCAGGTGGTCGATGAGCGTCAATACCTGATCGATTACCATCAGGCGCTCTCGGCGCTCGCCTGGGGGCAGCGTCTGATCTGGCCGCTGCGACAGGGATGGCGCTGTCAGCAGCAGACGCAGTTCGGCTGGCGCGCCTGCCTGCTGTCGCTGGATAACGGCGAGGCGCTGCTGCGCGGCTCCGCGCTGGCGGATGCCGACGCGCTGGCGCTGTGGCAGTGGCTGCGGCTGGAGGAGGGCAAGCGCTGGCGACCGCAGGCGCACGGCTGGCTCGACTTCTGCCCGCTTTCCCGTCCTGAGGCCTGTACGCCCGATGCGCGCTGATCGCGGCTTCAGCGTAGTAGAGACGCTGCTGGCGCTGCTGTTGTTCGCCATTGGTTTAACCGCGCTGCTGCACTATCAGCAGGCGCTGACGCAGGGCTTTTATCGTCAGTGGCAGCAGCAGGAGGCGTGGCGCATTGCGGCGCTGCGCCTGCAGGGAGAAGAGAGCGAAGGCTGGGCCGCCACGCTGCAAACGCTGCAGGGGCCGGAGGGGTGTCAGCTGTGGCAGACAAGCGTTGCGCGGCCCGCGCTGCCGCTGATAACGCTGAGTCAGCTGCGCTGCGATGAGTGATTTTCGCGCTTTTTTCGCATCGCGGTTGCATTAGCCGATTTAAGGGGTAGAGTGTCCCCGCGCTGACGCGCAGTAGCAGCACTGAACAGGAGCCACTATGTTTACGGTTTATCACTCCAACCAGCTCGATATCCTCAAATCGCTGGCGGCGTATCTGATTGAAAACGAACCGTTACGCGATCCTTTCCAGTCTGAAGTGGTGCTGGTGCAAAGCCCTGGCATGGCGCAGTGGCTGCAAATGCAGCTGGCGCAGCAGTTCGGCATCGCCGCCAATATCGCCTTTCCGCTGCCCGCCACCTTTATTTGGGATATGTTCGTGCGCGTGCTGCCCGGCATTCCCAAAGAAAGCGCCTTTAATAAATCCAGCATGAGTTGGAAGCTGATGACGCTGCTGCCGAACCTGCTGCGCGAAGAGGCGTTTCGCCCGTTGCAGCACTATCTCAACGACGACGACGATAAGCGCAAGCTGTTTCAGCTCGCCTCGCGCGTCGCCGATCTTTATGACCAGTATCTGGTCTACCGCCCTGAATGGCTCAACAGCTGGCAGCAGGGCCAAACCATCGACGGACTGGGCGAAGCGCAGCAGTGGCAGGCGCCGCTCTGGGCCAGGCTGGTGGAATATACGCGCGAGCTGGGGCAGCCGGAGTGGCATCGCGCCAATCTCTACGCCCGCTTTATTCAAAAGCTGGAAAACAGCGCCGAGCGTCCGGCGGGGCTGCCCGATCGCGTCTTTATCTGCGGCATTTCGGCGCTGCCGCCGGTCTACCTGCAGGCGCTGCAGGCGCTGGGCAAGCATATCGACATTCATCTGCTGTTCACTAATCCCTGTCGCCACTACTGGGGCGACATTCAGGACTACGCTTTTCTGGCGAAGCTGCAAAGTCGCCGCCGTCGCCACCATCAGCAGCAGCAGGAGATCGCGCTGTTCCGCGACCCGGATGAGGCTTCTTCCCTGTTTAACGACGAGGGCGAACAGCAGCTGACCAATCCGCTGCTCGCCTCCTGGGGCAAGCTGGGACGCGACAATCTCTATCTGCTGGCGCAGATGGAGGCGCGCGAAATCGACGCGTTTGTCGAGGTGCCGGACGACACGCTGCTGCGGGCGATGCAGCACGATCTGCTGGAGCTGGAGGATAACGCGGTAATCGGCCTGAACGCCGAAGAGCTGAACAGCAGCCATAAGAAACGCCTGCTCGATCCGCAGGATCGTTCCGTGGTGGTGCATGTCTGCCACAGTCCTCAGCGTGAAGTGGAGGTGTTGCAGGATCAGCTGCTGGCGATGATGGAGGCGGACCCGTCGCTGACGCCGCGCGATATTATCGTGATGGTGGCCGATATCGACGCCTACACACCCTATATTCAGGCGGTATTTGGCAATGCGCCTACGGATCGTTATCTGCCGTTCGCCATTTCAGATCGCCGCGCCAGCTTCGCCCATCCGGCGATCATGGCCTTTATCAACTTACTGGGCCTGCCGGAAAGCCGCTTCGCCTGCGAAGAGGTGCTGGCGCTGCTGGAGGTGCCGGCGCTGGCGGCACGCTTCGCCATTGATGAAGAAGGGTTGCGCCGCCTGCGGATGTGGGTCGAGGAGTCGGGCATCCGCTGGGGGCTGGATGACGATAATGTGCGCGAGCTGGAGCTGCCGCCGACCGGCCAGCACACCTGGCGCTTCGGTATTACTCGCATGCTGCTTGGCTATGCGATGGAGAGCGAACATGGCCACTGGGACGGCATCCTGCCTTACGATGAATCCAGCGGTCTGATCGCCGAGCTGGCGGGCAACCTGGCGGAGCTGCTGATGCAGCTTAACCACTGGCGTCAGGTACTGGCGCGACCGCGCGCGCTGACCGACTGGCAGCCGCTGTGTCGGGAGATGTTACAGGCGTTTTTCGCCGCCGACGTAAATACCGACGCCGCGCTGATGCTGATTGAAGAGCAGTGGCAGCAGGTGATGACCTGGGGTTTGCAGGCGCGTTACGACGACGCGGTGCCGGCGGCGTTGTTGCGCGATGAGCTGGCCGCCCGCCTGGATCAGCAGCGCATCAGCCAGCGTTTTCTGGCGGGGCCGGTCAACTTCTGCACCCTGATGCCGATGCGCTCGGTGCCGTTCCGCGTGGTCTGCCTGCTGGGTATGAACGACGGCGTTTACCCGCGTACGCTGCCGCCGCTGGGCTTCGATCTGATGGCGCAGCAGCCGCAAAAAGGGGACCGCAGCCGCCGCGACGATGACCGTTTTCTGTTTCTTGAGGCGTTGCTGTCGGCGCAGCAGCGTCTTTATATCAGCTATATTGGCCGCTCGATTCAGGACAATACGGAACGATATCCCTCGGTGCTGGTCACTGAACTGGTGGATTACATCGCGCAACGTTTTCATCTGCCCGGCGACGAAGCGTTGGACGTCGACAGCAGCGCCCGGCGCGTGTTGGATCATCTGCACTGTCTGCACAGCCGGATGCCTTTTGATCCGCAGAACTTCGCGCCGCAGTCGGAATATCGCAGCTTCGCCCATGAGTGGCTGCCTGCGGCGCGCGGCAGCGGCGAGCCGCATCCGCCGTTTATGCAGCCGTTGCCGCCGTTGCCGCTCAACGAACTGAGCTTTGAACAGCTGCTGCGCTTCTGGCGTCATCCGGTGCGCGCGTTTTTTACGCTGCGCCTCGGCGTCAGTTTCGCGCTGGAGCAGACGGAGCTGCCGGACGCCGAACCTTTCGTGCTGGACGCGCTTGACCGTTATCAGATCAACGCGCAGCTACTGAACGCACTGATTGAGGAAGAAGACACCCAGCGGCTGTTCCATCATCATCGCGCGGCGGGCGTACTGCCCTACGGCGCCTTCGGCGAGCTGTTCTGGCAAACGCAGCAGGAAGAGATGGCGCCGCTGGCGGAGCAGGTTCGGGAGCTGCGCGACGAGAGCCGCAGCGTAGAGATCGACCTGACGATCGCGGACGTCAGGCTCAACGGCTGGCTGCCGCAGGTGCAGGAAAGCGGGCTGCTGCGCTGGCGGCCAGGCGTGCTGAACTTCACCGATGGCCTGGCGCTCTGGCTGGAGCATCTCGCCTGGTGCGCCATGGGCGGTCAGGGGCAGAGCCGCATGCTGGGACGCAAAGAGAGCCGCTGGTGCTTCGACGCGATCGACGCGGAGCAGGCGCGAAGCTGGCTAACCCGTTATGTTGAAGGCTATCGTGACGGCATGTGCTCGCCGCTGCTGCTGCTGCCGAAAACCGGCGGCGCCTGGCTGGAGGCGAGCTACGACGCCAAAAACGATATCATGCTGATGGATGAGGCGACCCAGGCGAAAGCGCGCGCGAAGCTGCTCACCGCCTGGCAAGGGAACTATCAGCTGGAGGGAGAAGGGAGCGATCCCTATCTGCAGCGGCTGTTCCGCACGCTGGAGGCGACGCATCTTGACGCTATCTGCTCCGCCGCCGAGCAGTGGCTGCTGCCGCTGCTGCGCTTTAACCGCGGCGATACGCAGAAAAACGACGAATAGCGTGGCGTAACCAGAGGAAGGGAAGCGATCGCCACGCCGGTAATATCGCCACATTATCTGTTAATTTTCGCCAGTTGCTTTAGCCAGCGGACACAGTGTTGGAAAAGGAAAGGATAAAACTCAAGGGGTATGCATGCGAAAGTACGCTGTCTGGACAGCCAGTTTATTACTGCTTTTCACCGTTTTTAATCAAGCCGCCCGCGCGGATCAGGGTTGGCAGCCCATCGAACAGACCATCAATAAAAGCGATAAGGATCCCCGTCAGTATCAGGCCATCCGGCTGGATAACGCGATGACGGTATTGCTGGTTTCCGATCCGCAGGCAACAAAATCGCTGGCCGCGCTGACGCTGCCGATTGGTTCGCTGGACGATCCCAACCAGCAGCTGGGGCTGGCCCATTACCTTGAGCATATGGTGCTGATGGGATCGAAGCGCTATCCGCAGCCCGACAATCTGGCCGAGTTCCTGAAAAAGCACGGAGGCAGCCATAACGCCAGCACCGCTTCCTACCGCACGGCCTACTATCTGGAGGTGGAGAACGATGCGCTGGCGCCGGCGGTCGATCGTCTGGCGGACGCGATAGCGGAGCCGTTGCTCGATCCGGTCAATGCCGATCGCGAACGGCATGCGGTCAATGCTGAAATGACCATGGCGCGTTCGCGCGACGGTCACCGCATGGCGCAGGTGGGGGCGGAAACGCTGAACCCCGCGCATCCGGCCGCGCGCTTTTCCGGCGGCAATCTGGAGACGCTGCGCGACAAGCCGGGCAGCAAGCTGCACGATGCGTTACGCGCTTTTTATCAGCAGCACTACTCCGCCAATCTGATGAAGGCGGTGATTTACAGCAACAAGCCGCTGCCTGAGCTGGCGGCTATTGCGGCGCAGACCTTTGGCCGCGTACAAAACCGCGACGCCAGCGTGCCGACCATCGACGTGCCGGTAGTAACCGACCAGCAGAAAGGGATCATTATCCACTACGTGCCGGCGCAGCCGCGCAAGCAGCTGAGGATCGAGTTTCGCATTGATAACAACAGCGATCGCTTCCGCAGCAAAACCGACACTCTGATCGGCTATTTAATCAGTAACCGCAGCAAGGATACGCTCTCTGACTGGCTGCAAAGTCAGGGGCTGGCTGACTCCGTCGATGCGGGCGCCGATCCGGCGATCGTGCGCAACGGCGGCGTCTTCGCCATCAACGTATCGCTGACGGACAAAGGGCTGGCGCAGCGCGATCGGGTCGTCGCGGCGATTTTCAGCTATCTCGATATGCTGCGTCAGAAGGGCATCGACAAGCGCTATTTCGATGAAATGGCCCATGTGCTGAACCTGGATTACCGCTACCCCTCGATTACACGCAATATGGACTATATCGAATGGCTGGTGGACACCATGCTGCGCGTGCCGGTGGAGCATACGCTGGATGCGCCTTATCTCGCCGACCGCTACGATCCGGCAGAGATTCGCGCACGTCTTGACGGCATGACGCCGCAGAACGCCCGTATCTGGTATATCAGCCCGAAAGAGCCGCATAACAAAACCGCTTACTTCGTCGACGCGCCTTACCAGGTAGATAAAATCGACGCTGATTTGTATAAGCGCTGGCAGCAGAGCGCGGCGGAGATCGCGCTGGCGCTGCCGACGCTTAACCCTTACATTCCCGATGACTTCAGCCTGATTCCGGCGGCCGATAAAGCGGCGACGCATCCGCAGCAGCTGGTGAACGAGCCGGGGCTGCGCGTGTTCTACATGCCGAGCCACTATTACGCCACCGAGCCGAAAGCCAATATTACGCTGGCGCTGCGCAACAAGGCGGCGATGAACAGCGCGCGCAATCAGGTGCTGTTCGCCCTGAACGACTATCTGGCGGGCGTGGCGCTGGACGAGCTGAGTTCGCAGGCGTCGGTGGGCGGCATCAGCTTCTCCACCAGCGAAAATGACGGCGTGTCAATCTCCGCCAGCGGTTTTACCCAGCATCTGCCTAAACTGCTGACCACGTTGCTGCATGGCTACGCCAGCTACACCCCGACGGAAGATCTGCTGGCGCAGGCGAAATCCTGGTATAACGAGCGCCTGGACGCGGCGGAGAAGGGCAAAGCCTTCGAGCAGGCGATCCAGCCGGTGCAGATGCTGTCGCAGCTTCCTTATACCGAGCGCAGCGAGCGGCGTAAACTGCTGGCATCCATCACGCCGCAGGAGCTGATCGACTACCGTCGCATGCTGCTGGAGCGGGCGACGCCGGAGATACTGGTAGTAGGCAATATGACGCCGCAGGCGGTAGAATCGCTGGCGCGTGCGGTAAAACAGCAGCTGAACTGCCAGGGCGAAAGCTGGTGGCACAGCGAATATGTCACCATCAAAACGCCGCTGCGCGCCAACCTGCAGAAAGCGGGCAGCAGCAGCGATTCGGCGCTGGCGGCGGTTTACGTGCCGACCGGCTATAGCGAATACCAGGGCATTGCCAACGGCATGCTGCTGAGCCAGATTATTCAGCCGTGGTTCTATAACCAACTGCGTACGCAGGAGCAGCTTGGCTACGCCGTGTTCACCTTCCAGATCCCGGTAGGCCGTCAGTGGGGCATCGGCTTCCTGCTGCAAAGCAACAGCAAGCAGCCTGCGTTGCTGCTGAAGCGCTACGAAGCCTTCTATCCTGAGGCGGAGCGTCGCCTGCGCGCCATGAGCCAGCAGGATTTCGCCCAGTATCAGGCTGCGTTGATCGGTGAATTGCAGCAGCGTCCGCAAACGCTGGATGAAGAGGCGGGACGCTACAGCAAAGATTTCGACCGGGAAAATTACGCGTTTGATACGCGCGACAAGGTCATTGAACAAATTAAAACGCTGACGCCGCAAAGCCTGGCGGACTATTTCCACCGGGCGGTGATTGCTAAACAGGGTATGGCGATGCTGTCGCAGATTTCCGGCGGCCAGCATGGTAAAGCTGACTACGCATCGCCGCAAGGCTGGAAAACCTGGCCGAACGTCAGCAGCCTGCAGCAGTCGCTGCCGGTGACAAGCGAGAAAAAATGAGTGAAAACAATCCGCAGCGGCTCGATCCGCTAACGTTGCCGCTCCAGGGGGAGCGGCTTATCGAGGCGTCCGCGGGAACCGGCAAAACCTTTACTATCGGCATACTCTATCTGAGGCTGTTGCTCGGCCTTGGGCAGCGTCATGCCTTTCATCGACCGCTTTCGGTAGAAGAGATTCTGGTCGTCACCTTTACCGAAGCGGCGACCGCCGAGCTGCGCGGGCGCATACGACAGAATATTCATGAGCTGCGGCTGGCCTGCGTGCGCGGCAGCAGCGGCAATCCGGTGTTGACGGCGCTGTTGCAAGAGATCCCGGACCCCGCCGACGCTGCGGCGCTGCTGCTGGCGGCTGAACGTCAGATGGATGAGGCGGCGATCTTCACCATTCACGGTTTCTGTCAGCGCATGCTCAATCTCAACGCCTTTGAATCCGGCATGCTGTTTGAACAGCAGCTGATTGAGGATGAGTCGGCGCTGCGCCGTCAGGCCGCCGCCGATTTCTGGCGTCGCCACTGCTATCCGCTGCCGCTGACCATTGCGAGAGTTATCGCGCAGGAGTGGACCGGGCCGGAACAGCTGCTCTCAACGCTGACGCCCTGGCTGCATGGCGAGTCCCCGGCGCTGAAGTATGCGCCCGACGGCGAAGAGACGCTGGCGCAGCGCCATGAGAAAATCATCGCGCGCATTGACGCGCTAAAGGCGCAGTGGCGCGCCGCCGCGCCTGAACTGCGCGAACTGATTGAAAAATCGGGCGTGGATAAGCGCAGCTACAGCAGTAAGCACTTACCTAACTGGCTGGACAGTATTGCGGTCTGGGTAGCGGAAGAAACGCAGGGCTATACGGTGCCGAAGGACCTGGCGCGCTTTCGTCAGAGCGTGCTGCTGGAGAAAACCAAAAAGGGCGAACCGCCGCGTCATGCGCTGTTCGACGCCGTCGACGCTTTCCTGGCCGAACCGCTGTCGCTGCGCGATTTGGTGATCGCCCGCGCGCTGGAAGAGATTCGCCTGGCGACGCGCCGTGAGAAAAGGCTGCGCGCGCTGCTGGGCTTTGACGATCTGCTCAGCCGTCTCGACGAGGCGCTGCATCAGCCTGGCGGCGAGATGCTCGCCGAAGCGATCCGCGCACGCTATCCGGTGGCGCTGATCGATGAATTCCAGGACACCGATCCGCAGCAGTACCGCATTTTCCGCCGTCTCTACGTAGGGCAGCCGGAGAACGCGCTGCTGCTGATTGGCGATCCCAAGCAGGCGATTTACGCCTTTCGCGGCGCGGATATTTTCACCTATATGCGCGCGCGTGGTGAAGTCAGCGCTCACTATACGCTGGACACTAACTGGCGTTCGTCGCCAGCGATGGTCGCCAGCGTTAACCAGCTCTTTTCCCGGCTGGATAACCCGTTTCTCTTTAACCAAATTCCCTTTATCAAGGTGAACGCTGCGCCGCCCAACGAAACGCGCGCTTTTCATCTTGATGGCGCTGCGCAGCCGGCGCTGCGTTTCTGGCTACAGCCTGGCGAAGGCGTTGGGGTAAGTGAGTACCAGCAATGGATGGCGAACCAGTGCGCCGCGGAGATCCTGCACTGGCTACAGGCCGGACTGCGTGGAGAGGCGCGGGTGGGCAAAGAGGGCGATATGCGCCCGGTGAGCGCCGCCGATATCACCGTGCTGGTGCGCAGCCGCAACGAGGCGGCAGTAATACGCGAGGCGCTCAACGCGCTTAATATCCCTTCGGTTTATCTCTCCAACCGCGACAGCGTATTTACTACGCCGGAGGCGCGCGAACTGCTCTGGCTGTTGCAGGCGGTGCTGGCGCCGGAACTGGAGCGCACGCTGCGCAGCGCGCTGGCGACCAGTATTCTTGGTCTGGACGCCGCCACCATCGACGCCATGAGCCAGGATGAAGATCGCTGGGACGCGCTGGTAGATGAATTCGCCGCCTATCGTCAGCGCTGGCAGCAGCGCGGCGTGCTGCCGATGCTGCGCGAACTGATGAAGCAACGCCATATCGCTGAAAACCTGCTGGCGTCGGAGAGCGGCGAGCGGCGGCTGACCGATCTGTTGCATCTTGGCGAACTGTTGCAGGAGGCGGCCGCCCAGCTCGACAGCGAACATGCACTGGTGCGCTGGCTGGCGCAGCAGGTCGCCCAGCCCAATCATCAGGCCGCCAGCCAGCAGCTGCGTCTGGAGAGCGATCGCCATCTGGTGCAGATCGTTACGATTCATAAATCGAAAGGGCTGGAGTATCCACTGGTGTGGCTGCCGTTTGCGGCGAACTACCGCGAGGCGGCGCAGGGGCTTTATCACGACAGGGAAACCTTTCAGGCGCTGCTGGATCTCAGCGACGATGAGGAGAGCCTGGCGCTGGCGGAGCAGGAGCGTCTGGCGGAAGACCTGCGTCTGCTTTACGTCGCCCTGACTCGTTCCGTTTATCATTGCAGCATCGGCATCGCGCCGCTGATCAAGGGCAACCGCAAGAAAGAGGGCAACAGCGACCTGCATAAAAGCGCGGTCGGCTATCTGATCCAGCGCGGCGAGGCGATGAACGCCAGCGGTTTGCAGGAGGCGCTGCACGGTTTATGCAACGAGGCGGTGGACGTGGCGACGCCGGAGGGAACAGCGGAAGGACGCTGGCAGCCGGAAGGCGAACGGATGCCGGAACTGGCAAGCCCGGCGATCTCCCGTCCCTTACAGGATAACTGGCGCGTCACCAGCTACACCGGCCTGCAACAGCACGGCCCGTCGGTGGCGCTCGATCTGACGCCGCGCTTTGATATCGACGCCGCTGGCGAGACGGCTGAGGTCGCTACGCCCGCGCTGACGCCGCATACCTTTCCGCGCGGCGCCTCGCCGGGCACCTTCCTGCACGGCCTGTTTGAAACGCTCGATTTCAGCCAGCCGCCGGATGAGGCGTGGCTGGCGGAACAATTGCAGCTGGCGGGCTTCGGCGATCAGTGGCTGCCGATGCTCGTTGACTGGCTCAGCCGCGTGCTGCAAACGCCGCTGCATCAGAACGGCGTAAGCCTGGCGCAGCTGATGCCGGGGCAATACCTTGTGGAGCTGGAATTTTATCTGCCGATGCACCAGTTGCTGACCGCACCGGCGCTCGATGCGGTGATGCGCCGACACGATCCGCTGTCGGCGCGCGCGCCGGAGCTGAATTTCCAGCAGGTGCAGGGGATGCTCAAAGGCTTTATCGACCTCGTTTTCTGCTGGCAGGGCAAATATTATCTGCTGGATTATAAGTCGAACTGGCTGGGCGAAGAGAGCAGCGCCTATACGCCGCAGGCGATGGCGGAGGCGATGATCGGTCACCGCTACGATTTGCAGTATCAGCTTTATACGCTGGCGCTGCATCGCTATTTGCGGCATCGTGTAGCGGACTACGATTACGAGCGTCACTTCGGCGGCGTGTTCTATCTGTTTTTACGTGGGATGGACGGCAGCGCCAGCGAAAACGGCGTGTTTCATCACCGTCCCTCCATCGATTTTGTCAGGGCGCTGGATAGCCTGTTTACCGGAGACCAGGTGGAATCGAAATGAGAAAAATGAGCGAGTTGCTGCGCGAAGCGGTAGAAAAACGTCTGATACGGCCGCTGGATTTGCAGTTCGCCCATATGCTGGCGGACGATGAACAACCGGCGCTGATGCTGGCGGCGGCCTGCGTCAGCGCCGAAGCGGGAGAGGGGCATGTCTGCCTTCCGCTCGACCATTTTCATGACGGTCAGCTGTTTGATGGCCGACAGCCGGAGCTGGCATCGGAGATCTGGCAGGCGGCGGGGCAGCCGAAAGAGTGGCAGCGTCTGCTGTTGCAGAGCCATGCGGTCAGCGACGGCTCGAAGCCGACGCCGCTGGTCGTGGCGCAGCAGCGGCTTTATCTGCATCGCATGTGGCGCGGCGAAGGCAGCGTGGCGCGCTTTATCGCCGCCGAGCAGCCCGCGCCCGCCTTTGACGACGCCGATCTGCAGCGCGTGCTAAACGAGCTGTTCGGCGATCGCCCCGACGACTGGCAGAAGATCGCCGCCGCCGTCGCCATCACTCGCCATATCTCCGTCATTTCCGGCGGGCCGGGCACCGGTAAAACCACCACCGTCGCGAAGCTGCTGGCGGCGCTGATTCGCCTGTCGCGCCAGAAGATGCGCATCCGGCTGGCGGCGCCGACCGGCAAAGCGGCGGCGCGTCTGACGGAGTCGCTGGGCAAGGCGTTACAGGCGCTGACGCTAAGCGAGGAGGAGCGCGCCGCGTTCCCGGAGGAGGCGACCACGCTGCACCGTCTGCTGGGCGCGCAGCCCAACAGCCAGCGTCTGCGTTACCATGCCGGCAACCCGCTGCATCTTGACGTGCTGGTCGTGGATGAGGCGTCGATGGTCGATCTGCCGATGATGTCGAACCTGATCGCCGCGCTGCCGCCGCACGCGCGGGTGATTTTTCTCGGCGATCGCGATCAGCTCGCCTCGGTGGAGGCGGGCGCGGTGCTGGGCGATATTTGCCGCTGCGCCGAAGCGGGTTACAGCGTGGCGCGCGCCATGCAGCTGCGGCAGCTGACGGGCTGCCAGCTGGACGGCGCGGACGGCGAGGGGATGCCTGACGTGCGCGACAGCATCTGCCTGCTGCGCAAAAGCTACCGTTTCGACGCGCGATCCGGCATCGGCCAGCTGGCGCAGGCGGTGAACGCTGGCGACGCGCAGGCGGCGGAAAAAGTATTCCGCGCCGGGTTTGACGATATCTGCCGCAGCGAACTGAGCAGCGCAGAGCACTATCAGCAACTGCTGGAGCAGGGCGTGGCGGGCTATGACGACTATCTGACGCTGCTGCAACGCGATGCGGCGCCGGATGAAGTGCTGGCCGCTTTCGCCCGCTACCGTCTGCTGTGCGCGCTGCGCGAAGGGCCGTTCGGCGTGGCGGGGCTGAATGAGCGCATCGAACGCCTGCTGTTAAAACAGCGGCGCATTCGTCGACCGCTGGCGCAGAGCCGCTGGTATATTGGCCGACCGGTGATGATCGCGCGTAACGACAGCGCGCTGGGGTTATTCAACGGCGATATCGGCGTGGCGATGAACGACGTTGGCGGCGCGCTGAAAGTCTTTTTCCCACTGCCGGACGGTTCAATTAAAGCGGTGCAGCCAAGCCGCCTGCCGCCGCACGATACCGCCTGGGCGATGACGGTGCATAAATCTCAGGGGTCGGAGTTTGATCATACCGCGCTGGTGCTGCCTAATCACTACCTGCCGGTACTGACGCGCGAGCTGGTCTATACCGCCATCACACGCGCGCGGCGTCAGTTGACGCTCTATACCGACCGGCAAATTTTCGCCCGCGCGGTGGCGGTGCGCACGCTGCGCCGCAGCGGTCTGGTAGAGCGCTTAAGCGCGCCGCACAAGGAGATCTTTCTCTGACCGCCGCGTCGCCTGCTTTTGCGTTTATCCGCAATAAAAAGCCCGGCCAACGCCGGGCTTTTTATTTTCTGTCGCTCGTTACGTCAGGTCAGCCATCAGCACCTTTGAACGACGCTGGTAGTTATACATTTGCTTTTTGCTTTCCGGCAGCAGCTCAATATCCACCGGCGTAAAGCCGCGCTCCTGGAACCAGTGAATGCTGCGCGTAGTCAACACAAACAGCTTTTTCAGCCCCAGCTGACGCGCCTGTAACGCGATGCGCTGTAACAACATCTCGCCGCGCGCCGAGCTGCGGTAGTCCGGGTGCACCGCCACGCACGCCATCTCGCCGATCTGCTCATCGGGGAAGGGATAGAGCGCCGCGCAGGCGATAGTCAGGTTGTCGCGCTCGATAATCGTGAACTTATCAATCTCCATCTCCAGCTGCTCGCGTGAGCGGCGCACCAGTATGCCCTGCTGCTCCAGCGGGCGGATAAGCTCCAGGATGCCGCCGATATCGTTAATGGTGGCGCGGCGGATCTGCTCTGCCGACTCCATCACGATCTGCGTGCCGATGCCGTCGCGCGAGAAGAGCTCCTGCAACAGCGCGCCATCTTCCTGATAGCTGATCAGGTGGCTGCGACGCACGCCGCTGCGGCACGCTTTTACCGCGCCGCGCAGAAAACGCACCGTGCCCGACAGGTAATCGCCGCGCTGTTCCAGCGTTTCAATGCGCGCCTGCGCATCGTTGGGGAACAGCTCGGAGATAATATTGCCGTCGTCGTCGGTTGCGCCCTGTTCGGAGCAGAAACCGATCATCTTCTCCGCCTTCAGCTTGATCGCCAGCTGGGTCGCCACCTCTTCCGAAGTGAGGTTAAAGCTTTCGCCGGTGACCGAGACCGCTACCGGGCCGATCAGCACGATGGCGTTATTGTCGAGCTGGCGGTGAATCGCTTCATCATCAATACGGCGAATGCGTCCGCTGTGGCAGTAGTCGACGCCGTCATCGACGCCCAGCGGCTGCGAAATAATAAAGTTGCCGCTGACCACATTAATATGCGCGCCCTGTAGCGGCGTATTGCTCAGGCTCATCGACAGGCGCGCGGTAATATCGAGCTGCAGGCGGCCCGCGGCCTGCTTCACCAGTTCCAGCGACTGCGCGTCGGTAACGCGCGTATGCTTATGGTACATCGGCTCCAGCTGATGCTCCGCCAGGCTGGCGTCGATCTGCGGCCGCGCGCCGTACACTACCACCAGCCGGATGCCGAGACTGTGCAGCAGCCCGATGTCGTTGACGATGCCGGAGAAGTTCTCATGCTCAATGGCTTCGCCGCCCAGCATGATGACAAAGGTTTTACCTCGGTGGGCATTGATATAGGGAACGGAATGACGAAAACCCTGAACCAGTGCGGTGCTACGTTCCTTCACGGCAAACCCTCTTTGCATGACTATTCGATTTTTTTGTATTTTTATTCTTTGCGGCGAAGAGTGCAAGTGGCTTTTACAGGCGGCTATCACCTTTTACAAACGGCTAATAAGGTTAACAGGCTGCATTTTATGGCTTTTTCCGGGTGACAGTGTAAAAGCGATTAGGTTAAAGTTTTCGCTTCATTTTTTATTGGCACTTTTTAGACATATACCCTAAATAATTCGAGTTGCAGGAAGGCGGCAAGGAAGCGAATCCCCAGGAGCTTACTAACGTAAGTGACTGGGGTGAACGAGCGCAGCCAACGCACATGCAACGTGAAGTATGACGGGTATAACACAGTATCTGGAGCGGCATGTCCGAATCTAATCCCGTTATCAGCCGCCGTCGGCTGCTGCAGGGCGCCGGTGCGATGTGGTTGCTGAGCGTCAGTGGGGTAGGGCTGGCGGCCAGCAGCCATATTGTCGCGGTGCGCATCTGGCCTTCTTCCAGCTATTCCCGCCTGACTATCGAATCAAGCGTGGCGCTTAAATATAAACAGTTCGCCCTCAGCCATCCTGAGCGGGTGGTGATCGATATCGAGAATCTGCACCTGAACCGCGTGCTGAAAGGCGTGGGGCAGCTGGTGCAAAAAAACGACCCTTACATCAAAAGCGCGCGCGTCGGCCAGTTCGATCGTAATACCGTGCGTATTGTGCTGGAGCTGAAGCAGAACGTAGCGCCGCGCCTGTTTACCCTGGCGCCGGTCGCCGGTTTTAAGCACCGTCTGGTGGTCGATCTCTATTCGGCGCACGACACGCAGGACGATCCGCTGCTGGCGCTGCTGAAAGATTACAACCAGGGCGATCTGGAGCGCACCCAGCCGACGGAGGCGCCGCTGCCGGGCAAGGCGGGACGCGATCGGCCGATTGTGATCATGATCGATCCGGGGCATGGCGGGGAAGATCCCGGCGCGCACGGGCTGCATAAGACGCGCGAGAAAGATATCGTGCTGAAGATTGGTCGACGTCTGAAGGCGCTGATCGATAAAGAGCCCAACATGCGCGCTTATATGACGCGTAACGAGGATGTGTTTATTCCGCTGAAAGTGCGCGTGGCGAAGGCGCGCAAGCAGCGGGCCGATCTGTTTATTTCCATTCACGCCGACGCCTTTACCAGCCGCGCGGCGCGTGGCTCATCGGTGTTCGCCCTCTCGACCAAAGGCGCCACCTCGGCGGCGGCGCGCTTTCTCGCCCAGACGCAGAACGAATCGGATTTGATCGGCGGCGTCAGCAAGAGCGGCGATCGCTATCTCGACCATACCATGTTCGATATGGTGCAGAGCCGGACCATCAATGACAGCCTGAAGTTTGGCAAGGAAGTGCTGACCCGAATAGGAAAGATCAACCATCTGCATAAGCGCAGCGTGGATCAGGCGGGCTTTGCGGTGCTGAAGGCGCCCGATATTCCGTCGATTCTGGTTGAAACCGCTTTTATCAGCAATCCGACAGAGGAGCGTAAGCTGCGTACGGCGCGCTATCAGCAGCAGGTGGCCGAGGCGATTCTGAACGGCATCAAGGCCTATTTTTCAAAAGGGGCGGCGCTGGCGCCTCATAAGTAAGGCTGGCCGGGGAAGGGCGGTGACGTCTGACTCCGGCGCGTTTTACCAAACGCCAGATACAAAAAAACACCCTTGAGGGTGCTTTAATGTTGGTTGCGGGGGCCGGATTTGAACCGACGACCTTCGGGTTATGAGCCCGACGAGCTACCAGGCTGCTCCATCCCGCGTCCGTGGAAGCGCACTATACTCTTACCGATTTATGATGCAACCCTTTTTTGAAAATTAGTGAGCTTTATTCCGGCTGTTGTTGAATATCGCTGCGTATTGCTGATTCCTTAAACAAAACGGCCGACTCTTTTTCTGGCAACGCATTTCATTCTCATTACCCCTTTGCTATCTTCCCCTGCAGGCAGCTGAGGTGAGAGTGTAATGAAAGGACGTTGGACAAAGTATTGGGTGACCGGCGCGCTGTTGGCGCTGCTGGCGGGATGTTCCTCTAAACCGACCGATCGCGGTCAACAATATAAAGACGGCAAGATCGATCAGCCTCTGACGCTGGTCAACCAGCCGAACGCCAAAGGGCGTCCGGTTAACGGCAAAGATTTCGGCGATCAGGTCAGCGAGATTCGCTTCGCCTCTTCTTCTTTATATGGCAGGCAAAGCAACACCTATAGCGCGATTGAGAACTGGCTGCTTGCCGGCGGCGATACGCGCCAGCTGCGCACCTTTGGTCTGGACGCGTATCAGATGGAAGGGGTGGACAACTACGGCAACGTGCAGTTTACCGGCTACTATACGCCGGTGATCCAGGCGCGCTATACGCGTCAGGGCGAGTTCCAGTATCCGCTCTACCGCATGCCGCCGCGCAGTAAAGGCCGCAAGCTGCCGAGCCGCGCGCAGATCTACAGCGGCGCACTGGACGACCGCTATGTCATCGGCTACAGCAACTCGCTGATGGATAACTTCATTATGGACGTGCAGGGCAGCGGCTATGTCGACTTCGGCGATGGCCGTCCGCTGATGTTTTTCGGCTATGGCGGTAAAAACGGCTGGGCTTACCACAGCGTCGGCAAAGAACTGATCGATCGCGGCGAAGTGAAGCGCGAAGATATGTCGATGCAGGCGATCCGCGAGTGGGCCGACAAGCACAGCCCGGCAGAAGTGCGCGAGCTGCTGGAGACCAACAACTCCTTCGTCTTCTTTAAGCCGGAAAATTTCACGCCGGTGCGCGGCGCCAGCGCGGTGCCGCTGATCGCCAAAGCGTCAGTAGCGGCGGACCGTTCGCTGATCCCGCCGGGCACCGTGCTGCTGGCGGAGGTGCCCTTGCTGAACCAGAAAGGCAAGTTCAGCGGCAAATATGAAATGCGCCTGATGGTGGCGCTGGACGTGGGCGGCGCGATTAAAGGCCAGCATTTCGATATCTATCAGGGCATCGGCCCGGAAGCGGGCCATATGGCAGGCTTCTTTAATCACTATGGCCGCGTCTGGGTGCTGCGCGCCGCGCCCGGCACCGGCGGCACGCTGTTCAGCAATGCGCAAAACGACCATAATGGTTCAATGCTGGTCAGCGCCAGCCGGTAAACTTCTCCGTCGCGGGCCGTTCTGGCCCGCTGTCGACACTCAACAAAGGTTATTGCATGAGAGTTCTCTCTGACGCCTGGCGGCAACGCTTTGGCGGTACGGCGCGTCTCTACGGTCAGGACGCATTACAGCTTTTTGCCGACGCGCATATCTGCGTGATCGGCATCGGCGGCGTCGGTTCCTGGGCGGCGGAAGCGCTGGCGCGCACCGGCATCGGCACGATAACGCTGATCGATATGGATGATGTCTGCATCACCAACACCAACCGGCAGATTCATGCGTTGCAGGGCAACGTCGGCAAGGCGAAAACCGAGGTGATGGCGGAACGCATTCTGGCGATCAACCCGGAATGCACGGTGAACTGCGTGGACGATTTTATTACGCCTGACAATACCGCCGAACTGATGGGCGCGGGCTACAGCTACGTTATCGATGCGATCGACAGCGTACGTCCGAAAGCGGCGCTGCTCGCCTGGTGCCGCCGCAATAAGATCCCGGTGGTGACTACCGGCGGCGCCGGCGGGCAGATCGATCCCAGCCAGATTCAGGTCGCCGACCTGGCGAAAACCATTCAGGATCCGCTGGCGGCGAAGCTGCGCGAGCGCCTGAAGCACGATTTCAACGTGGTGAAGAACAGTAAGGGCAAGCTGGGCATCGACTGCGTATTTTCTACCGAAGCGCTGGTCTATCCGCAGCCGGACGGCAGCGTCTGCGCCTCGCGCAGCACTGCGGAAGGCCCAAAACGGATGGACTGCGCCTCCGGTTTCGGCGCCGCCACCATGGTGACGGCCACCTTCGGTTTTATGGCGGTGTCGCACGTCCTTAAGAAGATGATGGCGAAGGCGGCGCGTCAGGGGTAGCCGCCGCGGTCCGCACCGCGCGGGCCAGCGCGTCCAGTCCGCTGCTGCGCGAGGCGCTAAGCTGTTCGCGCAGCCCCAACTCATCGAACAGCGCCAGCGGATCCTGCATCAACAGCTGCTGCGGCGGCTGCCGCTCTACGGCGGTCAACAGCACCGCCAGCAGCCCGCGCACGATGCGGCCTTCGCTGTCGCCGTAAAAATGCAGCGTGCCGTCAGCGAGCCGCTGATGGCCCAGCCAGACGCGGTTTTCACAGCCGCTCAGTTCAATCTCCGCGCTTTTTAACGCCTCCGGCAGCGGCGGTAGCTGTTTGCCCAGCAGGATCAGCTGGCGATAGCGTTCCTCCCAGCCATGGCAGGCGGCGAATTTCTCTTTCAGCGACGATACGGTAATCAGTTCGGCAAAGGGATGCGGGGCGATAAGCGTCATAGTGGTTACTCGGCCAGTAAAGTGATGGCGTTATGGATGGCGCGCACCAGCGCATCGACATCCTGTAACGTATTATAAGGCGCAAACGAGGCGCGCAGCGTGCCGCTGACGCCCAGCGCCGCCATTAGCGGCTGGGCGCAATGCTGACCGGCGCGCACCGCGACGCCGCTCTCTGCCAATATCGTCACGACGTCGCTGTGATGCACGCCGGCGATATCAAACGACAGCAGGCTTGACTCACCGCAGCGGAAGCTGCGAAAGCCGGGCACGCTTTGCAGCCGATCTTCCGCCAGCGACGCCAGGCTGCCGCTCCAGCGCTCGGCGGCCGTAATATCAACGCCCTCCAGCCACTCCAGCGCCGCGCTCAGGCCGATAACGCCCGCGACGTTCGGCGTGCCCGCCTCAAAGCGCCACGGAACCGGCTGCGGCGTAAAGCCGCTGAAATCGACCTGGGTCAACATTTTGCCGCCGCCCTGCCAGGGGGGCATCGCCTCCAGCAGCGCCGTCTTGCCGTACAGCGCGCCGATGCCCATTGGACCGTAGAGCTTATGGCCGGAGAAGGCGTAGAAATCAATATCCAGCGCCTGCACATCGGGTGGACAATGCACCACGCCCTGCGCGCCGTCGATCATCACTTTTGCGCCGACGGCGTGGGCGAGAGCGATCGCCTGCGCCAGATCGGGACAGCCGCCGGTAACGTTGGACATCTGCCCCAGCGCCAGCAGGCGCGTTTTTTCATTCAGCAGCACGGGCAACTGCGCCATATCCGGCAGCCGATCCGCGCCCAGCGGCCATTTCACCACGCGCGCGCCGGTCTGCTCCGCGACAATCAGCCACGGCACCAGGTTGGCGTGGTGTTCCGCCTCGCTCACCAGAATTTCATCGCCCGGCTGTAGCAGCGGACGCAGCGCGCTTTGCGCCACCAGGTTAATCGCTTCGGTCGTGCCGCGCGTCCAGATAATATTATGCGCATGCGGCGCGTTGAGCAGGCGAGCGACCTGCGAACGCGCCTGTTCGTAGCGCTCGGTCAGCTTACGCGCGGCAAGATACTGGCTGCGGTGGACGGTGCCGGCGCTCAGACTGTAGTAGTGCTGCGTCGCTTCGATCACCGCCTGCGGCTTAAGCGCGGTAGCGGCGCTGTCCAGGTAGACGCCCGCATCGGCCAGCGCCGGGAACTGCTGGCGAAACTGGGCGGGATTAAATAGGGTCATGCTGTTCTCGTTGCAATAATTGTGTGGCAATCCTGGCCTGGAGCAGGCTGAAAAGTCGCTAACCTTCTGGCGAAGCAGCAAAAACACGTTATGCTCAAAAGGCAAGGTGTAAACTGTTCACCGCCTGTCACGTCATGTCGGATACGGCTTTCACGGTATTCGCGCAGGCTGATTCAGACGGATGGTTTATCGCATTTAATCTGCAAGGAGATAAAAAATGAAAAAACTCGCCGCAGTACTGGCCGCCTGCGCCATGACGTTTACTTTAGCAGCCTGCTCCAGCAACTACGTGATGCACACCAATGACGGCCGCACCATTGTTGCCGATGGTAAGCCTATGGTAGACGAAGATACCGGTATGATCAGCTACAAAGATGCCTATGGCCATGAACAGCAGATCAACCGCTCTGACGTTAAAGAGATGGTGGAGATGGGGCAGTAATCGCAGGCAAAAAAAAGCACCGCAGTTTGCGGTGCTGTTAAAATCACTATGGACAGACAGGGTAAATCTACAGGAATAAACGGTAGCTGAGCTACCCGATCTGAAAAGCGTCAGATCAATTTGCAAACACAACATCACGACCACAAGCCAAAAGCCTTCTGAAATCAGCAGTTTCCCACCAATTCTGAAAACTTTTCGTTCCGGCTCAGGAAGTGCGGCAACTATAGGTATTTGCTGGAGCTTCCTCAACGGACAATTTATAATGGCTCGGATAAAAAAATCTAATACGTAACGCGCCGTTTACCGCTTGCGTCAAAGTGTTTCAGCCAAGACTTGGGAATCATGTCAAAACGTCTTCCACCCTTAAATGCGTTGCGCGTTTTTGATGCGGCAGCGCGCCATCTCAGCTTTACAAAAGCGGCTGAAGAGCTGTTTGTTACGCAGGCAGCCGTAAGCCACCAGATAAAATCTCTGGAAGATTTTCTGGGCCTTAAGCTGTTTCGGCGGCGTAATCGTTCGTTATTGTTGACCGAAGAAGGTCAAAGCTACTATCTGGATATTAAGGAGATTTTCTCCGCGCTCAACGACGCCACGCGCAAACTGCAGGCGCGCAGCGCCAAGGGCGCCTTGACCGTCAGTCTGCTGCCGAGCTTCGCCATTCAGTGGCTGGTGCCGCGTCTCTCCAGCTTTAACTCAGCTTATCCGGGCATTGATGTGCGTATCCAGGCGGTTGACCGCGAAGAGGAGAAGCTGGCCGACGATGTGGATGTGGCGATTTTCTACGGCCGCGGCAACTGGCCGGGGCTGCGAGTGGAAAAACTCTACGCCGAATATCTGCTGCCCGTCTGTTCGCCGCAGCTGCTGACTGGGGATAAGCCATTGAAAACGCCCGCCGATCTGGCGCATGTGACGCTTTTGCATGACGCGTCGCGCCGCGACTGGCAATCCTATACCCGTCAGCTAGGCTTGCAGCACATCAATGTGCAGCAGGGTCCGATTTTCAGCCACAGCGCCATGGTTTTGCAGGCGGCGATCCATGGGCAGGGCGTGGCGTTGGCTAACAACGTGATGGCGCAAAGCGAGATCGAGGCGGGCCGCCTGGTCTGTCCTTTTAATGACGTGTTAGTCAGTAAGAACGCTTTTTATCTGGTTTGTCATGACAGTCAGGCAGAACTGGGTAAAATAGCCGCCTTTCGACAGTGGATTCTGGCGAAAGCGGCAAGCGAGCAAGAGAAATTCCGCTTCCGCTACGCTAATTAACCTATTTATCCGCGACGGAGTGACCCGGCGCGTTATGTTAACGAGGATCGTTCGATGTCCAGTCGTGCAATGTTGATTTTTTCCGCCATCAGCGGCTTTTTCTTTGTCGCTTTCGGCGCATTTGGTGCGCACGTACTTAGTCAGTCTCTCGGCCCGACGGAGATGGCCTGGATTCATACCGGGCTCGATTATCAGGCCTGGCATACGCTGGCGATTATCGGCCTGGCCGCCGCAATGCTGCGTCGCGCCAATATCTGGTTTTACTGGAGCAGCGCGTTTCTGGCTTTGGGCGTGGTGCTGTTTAGCGGCAGCCTTTACTGTCTGGCGCTCTCCCATTTGAAAATGTGGGTTTTCGTAACGCCAGTGGGCGGCACCTGTTTCCTGATTGGTTGGGTTTTAATGTTAATTGGCGCGCTGCGTCTGAAGAGAAAGGCAGATCGCCATGAATAAAGTGTTGTTGTACTGCCGCTCCGGCTTTGAAAAAGAGTGCGCGGCGGAAATTACCGATAAAGCGGCGCAGCGCGGCGTGTATGGCTTCGCGCGGGTGAAAGAGAACGCCGGCTACGTGCTGTTTGAATGCTACGAAGCGACGGACGCCGACAAGCTGGCGCGCGAGCTGCCGTTCAGCGAGCTGATTTTTGCTCGTCAGATGGTGGTGGCAGGCGAGCTGCTGCGCGACCTGCCGCCTGAAGATCGCATCTCGCCGATTGCCGGCATGCTGAACGGCGTGGTGGAGAAGGGCGGCGAGCTGCGGGTGGAGGTGCCGGATACCAACGAAGCGAAAGAGCTGCTGAAATTCTGCCGTAAGTTTACCGTTCCATTGCGCGCGGCGCTGCGCCAGCAAAACAGCCTGCTGAATTATGAAAGCGCGAAGCGGCCGGTGATTCACGTTTTCTTTATCGCTTCCGGCCACTGCTACGTGGGCTATTCTTATCCTGATAATAACTCGCCGTTTTTTATGGGCATTCCGCGCCTTAAATTCCCGGCCGACGCGCCCAGCCGCTCTACGCTAAAGCTGGAAGAGGCGTTTCACGTCTTTATTCCCGCCGACGAGTGGGATGAACGTCTGGCGAGCGGTATGTATGCGGTCGATCTGGGTGCCTGTCCCGGCGGCTGGACGTATCAGCTGGTGAAACGCAGCATGATGGTGCATGCGGTAGATAACGGCCCGATGGCGCCGAGCCTGATGGATACCGGACAGGTGATGCACCACCGTGAGGATGGCTTTAAATATCGCCCGACGCGCAGCAATATCAGCTGGCTGGTTTGCGATATGGTGGAAAAACCGGTGCGCGTCGCCAATCTGATGGCGGAATGGCTGATTAACGGCTGGTGTCGCGAAGCGATTTTCAACCTCAAGCTGCCGATGAAAAAGCGCTACGAAGAGGTTTCGCAGAACCTGACGATGATTCAGGAAAAGCTGCGTGAAAATGGCATTAACGCCCAGATTCAGGCGCGCCAGCTCTATCACGATCGCGAAGAAGTGACAGTGCATATTCGTCGCATCTGGGGTGCGGCGCCGGGCCGCCGCGACGAGCGTTAAGGAACAGTTTACGCTGGCGTGGCGGATAGCGGAGATGTAAAGCTGGCTGCCGAAGCCGAAGCCGAAGCCGAAG
>OKNF01000079.1_pt1 | contig 28771 bp, 27 predicted proteins | sample 1613121 | NCBI WGS metagenome assembly OKNF01 (sample SAMN04436838, study PRJEB24849) | human gut metagenome | biome: human gut; feature: NICU; material: stool | host: Homo sapiens | place: USA: Saint Louis, MO | collected 2011-09-08
CGACCCACCAGTGTAGAAAGGCGCCCTAAAGGCGCCTTTTTGCTATGCGAAATCGGCAGGATGAGAACCTGCAGCAGGTTCGGGTCGAGCTTCAGCGAGACAACGTTGCCAGCGGCAACGGCCCGAAGGGCGAGGCGAAGCCGAGTCATCCTGCACGACCCACCAGTGTAGAAAGGCGCCCTAAAGGCGCCTTTTTGCTATGTAAAATCGGCAGGATGAGAACCTGCTGCCTCTCCTCCTTCTGTTTCCTTTCGTTTTCTTATCACTTCTTTTACGCTTTCGGCGCTCAAGAATGGCCTCCCTGCATCCGATAAACGTAATGGTTTGTTATAAAGGAGGAAATCATGACGACCATTAACACTTCGACTCCCAGCGTCGGACAGAGCGGCAGCTCCGCCAGCTCAGGCAGTAGCAGCAGCAGTGACGTTTCATCGCAAATCGCCAGCCTCACCAGCCAAATCACCAAGCTGCAGCAGAAGCTGAAGGATATAAGCAGCTCCGACGGCACGACGGAGGAAAAGCAGAAACAGCAGGAACAGCTCCAGAATCAGATCAAACTGTTGCAGGCGCAGCTGGCGCAGCTGCAACGTCAGCAGGCGGAAGAGGCGAGCAAAAAACAGCAGGCGCAAAACGGCGGCAATAGCGTAAAAATCGCCGACGGCGTTAACCGCCCGACGACCGAAAACCAAATTAACGTTTATATCTAAAAAGCGGGCATCCGTTGCCGCTGTTGCGTCAGCAGCCTTGCCTGCTGGCGCACCTCTTGCCAGATCGCTTCCGCCGCGGGCGTCAACGAGCGGTTTTTGCGGCGAATCAGCATCAGCGTACGGTTAATTTCCGGCAGCAGCCGACGAACCGTCAGCGGTCGTCCCGCCGGCAGCGGCAGCGCCAACGCCGGTAAAATGCTGATGCCGATCCCCGCTTCGACCATCGGATAGAGCGTGGTGGGATGTCCAATTTCCTGCACAATCTCCGCCTCGACCCGCTGCTGCCTGAGCGCTTCATCAATCAGCACGCGGCTGCCGGACGCATAATCCTGCAATACCATCGTGCGGCCACTCAGCCTCTGCCAGCGAATCGCTTCCGCCTGCGCCAAAGGATCGTCCTGGCGACACAACAACAAAAAAGGCTCATCCAGTATCGGCTGTGATTCAAACTCATCGGTCGCCAGCGGCCCGACGACGATACCGAAATCCACTTCAGCATTGCGCACGCTCTGCACCACCCACTGCTGCGGTCGGTCGCGCAGCATCACTTTAATTTCAGGGTAATTAAGCTGGCTGGCGGCCAGACACTGCGGCATCAGATGCGCGGAGATGGTTTGGCTGGCGGCGACCCTCACCGTCCCGCTGCGCTGCTGTCCGAAGCTGCGCGCGTCAAGCAACGTAGTGTTCAGCTCTTCCAGCAGACGCTCCAGACGCGTCGCCAGCTGCTGTCCGGCATCGGTCAGCAGGACTTCGCGCGTAGTGCGATCCAGCAGGCGGATGCCCATTTCCGTTTCCAGCTCTTTGATGCTGTGGCTAACCGCCGACTGGCTCAAGCCAATCGCCCGTCCCGCCTGGCTGAAGCTGCCGTGCTGAGCGACGGCGACGAAAACCCGCAGCTGGCGTAAAGTGTAATTCATCTATTTCATTCATTAATGGATGCAATAAATCAATTTTATTTCTAAACGTCGCTGACGCACAATACGCCCATCGATATTTAACCAGGTTTTAACAATGGGCATTTTTCGTCTCGATCCAATGATGGTTAAGCTGCTGATTGTGTTGCTGCTGGCGACGTTCTTACCGGCGAAAGGCGGCTTTGTCCCCTTTTTCGACTGGCTGACCACCGCCGCTATCGCCCTGCTGTTCTTTATGCATGGCGCCAAGCTGTCGCGTGAAAAAATCATCGCTGGCAGCAGCCACTGGCGGCTGCATCTGTGGATTATGTTCAGCACCTTCGTGCTGTTCCCGATACTGGGGCTGCTGCTGGCCTGGTGGCATCCGGTTGACGTCAGCGCGGAAATCTATACCGGCTTTGTGTACCTCTGTATTTTGCCCGCGACCGTCCAGTCCGCCATCGCCTTCACCTCCATGGCAGGCGGCAACGTGGCGGCGGCGGTATGCAGCGCCTCCGCCTCCAGTCTGCTTGGCGTCTTTATCTCGCCGCTGCTGGTGAATCTGGTGATGAATATTCACAGCGATATGCCAGGCAACGGACTGGAACAGGTAGGCCGCATTATGCTGCAACTGCTGGTGCCGTTTGTGCTGGGGCATCTGTCGCGCCGCTGGATCGGCGGTTGGGTGGAGCGCCATCGCAGCCTGATCGGCAAAACGGATCAGACATCTATCCTGTTGGTAGTCTATTCGGCGTTTAGCGAAGCGGTAGTAAATGGCATCTGGCATCGGGTAGGCGTGATGACGTTGGTCTGGATTTTGGCGGGCAGCGTGCTGTTGCTGTTTATCGTTTTGCTGATCAACCTGCTGGCGGCGCGCCTGTTCGGCTTTAACCGCGCCGATGAGATCACCATCCTGTTCTGCGGCTCGAAGAAAAGCCTGGCAAACGGCGTGCCGATGGCCAACATTCTGTTTCCTGCCGCCTCGGTGGGGATTATCGTGCTGCCGCTGATGATATTTCATCAGGTTCAGCTAATGGTCTGCTCGTTTATCGCGCAGCGCTATAAGAAGAAGAACGATGCGGCGCTCAAAGCCAGCGCGCCGCAGGGGAAAGCGATTGTAGAGTCGCAGAAGTAAGAATGCGGGCGCCGTCAACGACGGCGCCCGTTAAAGATCGCGCTTGAGCGGCTTCACCAGCCCTTCCAGCCCTTCGATTTTAATCGCCAGCGTCAGCTGCATCAGCTCGCCCAGATGTCCCGCCGGAAATTCGCCCTTGCGGGCGAACCACAGCAGATACGGCTCCGGCAGATCGATCAATACGCGTCCCTGATACTTACCGAACGGCATCACCGTATTAGCGATCTCCACCAGCTGCTGTTTATCCATGCGGGTTATCCAGCAAACGGATCATCTCCGCCTCATCAATGACCTCAATGCCCAGCTCCTGCGCCTTCGCCAGCTTGGAGCCTGCCGCTTCGCCAGCGATGACGAGGTCAGTTTTCTTCGATACGCTGCCGCTGACCTTCGCGCCCAGCGCCGTGAGCCGCTCTTTGGCGTCGTCGCGCGACATGATGCTCAGCGAGCCGGTCAGCACGACGGTTTTACCGGCGAACGGGCTGTCCAGCTCCTCAGCATTAATGACCGTCACCGCCGGCCAGTGGATGCCGATATCCTCTACCAGCTGGCGGATAACTTCGCGATTGCTCTCTTCTTCCATAAAGTTGCGCACGTGCGCCGCCACCACTTTACCGACATCCGGCACCGCGATCAGCGCATCCAGATCGGCATCCATGATCTTCTCCAGCGAGCCAAAATGGTTCGCCAGATTAACGGCGGTCGCCTCGCCCACTTCGCGAATACCCAGCGCGTAGAGGAAGCGCGGCAGCGTTGTCGCCTTCGCTTTATTTAGTGCATCCACGACGTTCTGCGCCGATTTCGGCCCCATGCGATCCAGGCCGGTCAGCAGCCCGGCGCTCAGACGGAACAGATCGGCAGGGGTTTTGACATACTCTTTTTCCACCAGCTGGTCGATGATCTTATCGCCCATGCCTTCGACGTCCATCGCGCGCCGCGAAACGAAATGCTTCAACGCCTCTTTACGCTGGGCGCCGCAGATCAGGCCGCCGGTACAGCGCGTGACCGCCTCGCCTTCCACACGCTCGACATCCGAGCCGCAGACCGGACAATGGGCAGGAAACACCACTTCCCGCGTATCGCTGCCGCGTTCGGTTTCGACAACGTTCACCACCTGCGGGATAACATCGCCCGCCCGGCGAATAACGACGCGATCGCCAATACGCAGGCCGAGACGCGCGATTTCGTCGGCGTTGTGCAGCGTGGCGTTGCTGACCATCACGCCCGCGACCTGAACCGGCTCCAGACGCGCGACCGGCGTAATAGCGCCGGTGCGTCCGACCTGAAACTCCACGTCGCGCACGGTCGTCAGCTGCTCCTGCGCCGGGAATTTAAAGGCAATCGCCCAGCGCGGCGCGCGTGCGACGAAGCCCAGCCGATCCTGCAACGCCTGCGAATCGACTTTGATCACTACGCCGTCGATATCGAAGCCGAGCTGCGGCCTGTCACGCTCTACCTGATGATAAAACGCCAGCACCTCTTCCGCGCTGTGGCTGAGGCGAATGCGATCGCTGACCGGAATCCCCCAGGCTTTAAACTGTTGCAGACGTTCCCAGTGGCTGTGGGGCAATTCGCCACCCTCGACCAGCCCAAAACCGTAGCAGAAGAAGGTCAGCGGACGTTTGGCGGTGACGCGCGGATCGAGCTGGCGCAGCGAACCGGCGGCGGCGTTGCGCGGGTTGGCGAACACTTTACCGCCAGTGCGGCGCGCCTCTTCATTCAGCTTTTCAAAGCCTGCCTGATTCATAAACACTTCGCCGCGCACTTCCAGCCGCGCCGGAATGTTATCGCCCTTCAGACGCAGCGGAATGGCGCGAATGGTGCGCACATTGGCGGTAATGTTTTCGCCGGTCGTGCCGTCGCCGCGCGTGGCGGCGCGTACCAACAGGCCATCTTCATAGAGCAGGCTGACGGCCAGGCCGTCCAGCTTCAGTTCGCAGCAGAAGGTGATCTCATCGCTGCTTTTCAGGCGATCCTGAACGCGCTTGTTGAAGGCGAGATAGCCCGCCTCGTCGAAAACGTTATCCAGCGACAGCATAGGCACTTCATGACGCACCTGCTCAAACGCCGTCAGCGGCGCCGCGCCCACGCGCTGCGTCGGCGAATCGGGCGTAATCAGGTCGGGATGCTGTTCTTCCAGCGCACGCAGTTCGCGCATCAGGCGATCGTACTCCGCGTCGGGAATTTCCGGCGCGTCCATGACGTGATACAAATATTCATGATGACGAAGCGTGGTTCGCAACTCGGTGATTTTGTCTTGTACGGATTCCATAACGCACCATCAGAGAAAGAAAACCCCCGGCAAGCGGGGGTTCAGGGAACGCAGTATAAACCGGGCTGTCAGGCGTTGGCGTCGATAACGTCGCGGATACGCGCCTTGTAGGTTTCCAGTTTCTGCGGCGTCATCATGCGACGCTCATCGTCCAGCACGACGCCGCCGACATCATCGGCGATACGCTGCGCGGACTGCAGCATCAGCTTAAAGTTTTGATTCGGATCGCCATAGGATGGCACCATCATAAAGATCGATACGCCAGGCGTGGTGAAGTCGGTCATCGCATCCGGGTTGAAGGAGCCGGGCTTCACCATATTGGCCAGGCTGAACAGCACCGGGCCGCTTCCCGCCGGGCTTAAATGGCGATGGAAAATGTTCATCTCGCCGAACTGGAAGCCCGCCTGCAGAATGCCCTGCAACAGGCTTTCGCCGTTCAGCTCGCCGCCGGCGTGCGCGGCGACGTGTAACACCAGTACGGTCTCTTTGCGGCGCGCGACTTCACGCGGCTGTTCCGGCTCGCTCGGCGTCGAGGCGACGGGCGCTTCCGCTTCGGTATGGACGCGCGGCGCGTCATGTTCATCTTCCTCATCCTGCCACTGCGGCGCCTCATCAGGCTCTGGCATGGCTGGCTGACGCGGCGCTTCAGGTTGACGCGCTGGCGTTGACTGCTGCTGCGGACGCGGCGCTATCGGCGCCTGACGTTCGCTCTGCGGCGCAATCTCATCATCCACCTCGGCGAACGCGTCGCTGTCGAGCAGCGGATCGCGCTCCGGGCGCGGCGCGACGGGCACCGCGTTGCGGGCTGGTTGAGGTTGCGGCTTACGCGGCGCAGGACGTGGTGCAGGCTCTTCGTCATCTACAGCAAAGCCATCAAAAGAGGGTTCGTTATGTGAAGGTTTGGCGCTCGAGCGACGCACGCGCGCTTCGCCTGCCCCGCTGGTTTCATCCCCGGTCAGGCTCTCTTCATCATCCTGTTTTAAACGCTTGTGCGGGCGATCGCGAAACACAGATGAGCGCTCTTTACGGCTAGTCCACAGACCATGAAGCAGCAGCGCTATTATGGCGATCGCGCCAACAACGATTAATATCAGACGCAAATCCTGCATCATTGTATTCTCTGTTGTTCCAATACCTTGCCACCACGGCAAACTTTATCCTCTAACTGTATTTGTCCCGCTAAACAAGTGCAAGTCTGCGCCGTCTTTTCTGACAAATAAGATAGAGCCACCCCGCTTTTTTGCTGTTTTTTCAGTCAAAAGACAACTGGTAAGCGCCAAAACTCAGGTTATGATAGCCTGGCCTGACCAACAGAGGAGAAAAACTGTCGATGGCTACGCGTTCCCCCGCTTCTTATAACGGCATTCATTACTTTGCGCAGGGCTGGAAATTGATCCGTCTGCCGGGCATTCGCCGCTTCGTCGTTATTCCGCTGCTGGTTAATATTGTGCTGCTCGGCGGCGCGTTTATCTGGCTCTTTCGCAGCCTTAATCACTGGATCCCGCAGCTGATGGCGCACGTGCCTGACTGGCTTCAGTGGCTCAGCTATCTGCTCTGGCCGCTGACGGTCATCTCTATTGTGTTGGTGTTCAGCTATTTCTTTTCCACCATCGCCAACTGGATCGCCGCCCCCTTCTGCGGCCTGCTGGCGGAGCAGCTGGAAGGCAGGCTGACCGGCCAGCCGTTGCCTGACAGCGGCTGGCTGGCGGTGATAAAGGATATCCCGCGCATTATGAAGCGGGAATGGCAAAAACTGGCCTGGTATCTGCCACGGGCGGCCGGTCTGCTGCTGCTTTACTTTATTCCCGGCTTCGGGCAGACGGTGGCGCCGGTGCTGTGGTTCCTGTTCAGCGCCTGGATGCTCTCCATTCAGTATTGCGACTACCCATTCGACAACCATAAGGTCAGCTTTCAGAAAATGCGCAGCGCGCTGCGTCAGCATAAAACCGATAATATGCAGTTCGGCGCGCTGGTCAGCCTGTTTACTATGATTCCGCTGCTCAATCTGGCGATTATGCCGGTCGCTGTCTGCGGCGCGACGGCGATGTGGGTGGATCGCTACCGCGCTCAGCTGGGCCATCCCAGCCTGCGATCCGTTGAAGCCGCGCGGATCGGCGAAAGGCGTTAAAGCCTGTAGCGCGACGCCATGATGTTGCGCTGCGGCCCTTTCCTGCGGCCTTATGCCATTCAGCAAGGGCTTATTTCGGCTAAACATATACATATACTATTTCCTTCCTTCCTTGCGAAACTGGAAAAGGTATGCTTTCACGGTTCCCTGAAATTCATACAGTTAAGGACGGGCTATGAGCAAGATTTACGAAGACAATTCTCTGACAATCGGTCATACGCCGCTGGTTCGTCTGAACCGCATCGGCAACGGACGCATTCTGGCGAAGGTGGAATCCCGTAACCCGAGCTTCAGCGTCAAATGCCGTATCGGTGCCAATATGATTTGGGACGCAGAAAAGCGCGGCATTCTGAAGCCGGGCATTGAACTGGTGGAGCCGACCAGCGGCAACACCGGCATCGCGCTGGCCTATGTCGCCGCCGCGCGCGGTTATAAGCTGACGCTGACCATGCCTGAAACCATGTCCGTCGAACGTCGCAAGCTGTTAAAAGCGCTGGGCGCCAACCTGGTGTTGACCGAAGGCGCGAAAGGCATGAAAGGCGCTATCGCTAAAGCGGAAGAGATTGTTGCCAGCGATCCTGATAAATTTTTGATGTTGCAGCAGTTCAGCAATCCGGCCAACCCGGAAATTCATGAAAAAACCACCGGCCCGGAAATCTGGGAAGATACCGACGGCGAAGTAGACGTCTTTATCTCCGGCGTCGGCACCGGCGGCACCCTGACCGGCGTCTCGCGCTACATCAAAAATACCAAAGGCAAAAAAGAACTGATCAGCGTGGCGGTAGAACCGACGGACTCGCCGGTTATCGCCCAGACGCTGGCGGGACAAGAAGTGAAACCGGGCCCGCATAAGATTCAGGGCATCGGCGCCGGCTTTATTCCCGGCAACCTCGACCTGAGCCTGGTGGACCGCGTGGTCGCCATCACCAATGAAGAGGCGATCTCAACCGCCCGCCGCCTGATGGATGAGGAAGGCATTCTGGCCGGTATCTCTTCCGGCGCAGCGGTCGCGGCCGCGCTGAAGTTGCAGGAAGAGGAAGCTTTCGCCAATAAAAATATCGTCGTGATCCTGCCCTCCTCCGGCGAACGCTACCTTAGCACGGCGCTGTTCGCCGATCTCTTTACGGAAAAAGAGCTGCAATAGTAGTGCCAGAATTATATCACTGGTGAAAAAAGCACCCCGCAGGGTGCTTTTTTGTGGCCCGCGTCAAAATTTTACCACCCCGAACATTGATTCACTTCGGTAGCTCTGGTATTTAAGCTGGCAATTATTTCGAACCGCAAAATTAATCGCCGCTTGAACTGGATCAAGCTGAATCGATTTACTGATTTGGCGGAATCGCGCAACACGCGGCATAATGAGGAGTAGAGCAGCGAAGCGAAAATTGCCGTTTTTTGCCCCGTCGGCTCTCATACCTTAATTGCGCATTTTTTGGTGAGTTCTGTACTCGAACCAGCGCGACCTTCACCGGCTAAAGTTTAACCGCCAGGCTAGACTTTAGAGACAAAACACCAAACCTAATTAAGTTGGGGAAACATAATGTTCCAGCAAGAAGTTACCATCACCGCACCTAATGGCCTGCATACTCGTCCGGCTGCTCAGTTTGTTAAAGAAGCTAAAGCCTTTGCCTCTGAAATCACCGTGACCTCCAATGGCAAATCCGCCAGTGCGAAAAGCCTGTTCAAACTGCAGACGCTGGGTTTGACTCAGGGCACCGTGGTGACGTTGTCTGCTGAAGGCGAAGATGAGCAGCAGGCCGTTGAGCATCTGGTCAAACTGATGGCTGAGCTCGAGTAATCGTCAGCCGCCGAAAAAACCGTTTCATCAGGCAACTGAGTGCAAACATATTGATCGCGGACATCATGTCCGCGTTGTTGCATCCGTAAAGTACGGTTCCGCCGGATTCTGGCACCTCGTTCCGCCTGGTAGGCATCGTTATAAAAAGGTAGGGTTATGATTTCAGGAATTTTAGCATCACCGGGTATCGCTTTCGGCAAGGCACTTTTGCTGAAGGAAGATGAAATCGTTATCAACCGGAAGAAAATTTCTGCCGATCAGGTTGATCAGGAAGTCGCGCGCTTTATCGAAGGCCGCCGCAAAGCCGCCGAACAGCTCGAAGCCATTAAAATCAAAGCGGGCGAAACCTTCGGCGAAGAAAAAGAAGCGATCTTCGAAGGCCACATCATGCTGCTGGAAGATGAAGAGCTTGAGCAAGAGATCATCAGCCTGATTAAAGATGAGCTGGCTTCCGCCGACGCGGCGACCCACAGCGTGATCGAAGGCCAGGCGAAAGCGCTGGAAGAGCTGGACGACGAATACCTGAAAGAGCGCGCCGCCGACGTGCGCGACATCGGCAAACGTCTGCTGCAGAACATCCTCGGCCTGCATATCGTCGATCTGAGCGCGATCAAAGACGAAGTGGTGCTGGTAGCGAAAGATCTGACGCCGTCAGAAACTGCGCAGCTGAACCTGAAAAAAGTGCTGGGCTTTATCACTGACCTGGGCGGCCGCACCTCGCATACCTCTATCATGGCTCGTTCACTTGAGCTGCCTGCTATTGTCGGCACCGGTGATGTCACCAGTCGCGTTAAAAACGATGATTATGTGATTCTGGATGGCGTTAACAACAAGGTCTACGTTAACCCGACTGCTGAAGTCATCGAAGAGCTGAAAGCGGTACAGCATCAATACCTGAGCGAGAAAAACGAACTCGCCAAGCTGAAAGATCTGCCGGCGATCACGCTGGACGGACATCAGGTTGAAGTGGGCGCCAACATCGGCACCGTCCGCGACATTCCGGGCGCCGAGCGCAACGGCGCTGAGTGCGTCGGCCTCTACCGCACCGAATTCCTGTTTATGGACCGCGATGCGCTGCCGACCGAAGAAGAGCAGTTCCAGGCTTACAAAGCCGTCGCGGAAGCGATGGGTTCCCAGGCGGTTATCGTCCGCACCATGGACATCGGCGGCGATAAAGACCTGCCATACATGAACCTGCCGAAAGAAGAGAACCCGTTCCTCGGCTGGCGCGCTATCCGCATCGCTATGGATCGCAAAGAGATTCTGCACGCGCAGCTGCGCGCCATCCTGCGCGCTTCCGCGTTCGGCAAGCTGCGCATCATGTTCCCGATGATCATCTCCGTTGAGGAAGTACGCTTCCTGAAAGCGGAGCTGGAGATGCTGAAAGCCCAGCTGCGCGAAGAAGGCAAAGCCTTCGACGAGGCGATCGAAGTGGGCATTATGGTGGAAACACCCGCTTCAGCGGTTATCGCACGTCATCTGGCGAAAGAAGTCGACTTCTTTAGTATTGGGACAAACGACCTGACGCAGTATACTCTGGCGGTGGATCGTGGTAACGAGCTGATTTCCCACCTTTATAACCCAATGACGCCGTCGGTTCTCGGCCTGATCAAGCAGGTTATCGATGCTTCTCACGCTGAAGGCAAGTGGACCGGCATGTGTGGTGAGCTGGCAGGTGATGAACGTGCTACACTACTGTTATTGGGAATGGGGCTGGATGAATTCAGCATGAGTGCCATTTCTATCCCGCGCATCAAGAAGATCATTCGCAACACGAACTTCGAAGATGCGAAGGCATTAGCAGAGCAGGCTCTGGCTCAACCGACCGCGGAAGAGTTGATGAACCTGGTCAACAAGTTCATTAAAGAAAAAACACTCTGCTGATTCCGCGATACGCTGGCCCAACATTACTGCTTAGGAGAAGATCATGGGTTTTTTTTCCAAACTTTTTGGCGATAAAACAGAAAGCGCATCTGGCACCATCGAGATCGTCGCCCCGCTGTCTGGTGAGATCGTAAATATCGAAGACGTGCCAGACGTTGTATTTGCGGAGAAAATTGTTGGTGATGGCATCGCTATCAAACCGGCAGGCAATAAAATGGTTGCTCCGGTTGATGGCACCATCGGCAAGATCTTCGAAACCAACCATGCATTCTCTATCGAATCTGATAGCGGCATTGAGCTGTTCGTTCACTTCGGTATCGATACCGTGGAGCTGAAAGGCGAAGGCTTTAAACGCATCGCGGAAGAAGGCCAGAAAGTGAAGAAAGGCGACGTCGTGATTGAGTTTGATCTGCCGCTGCTGGAAGAGAAAGCCAAATCGACGCTGACCCCGGTCGTGATCTCTAATATGGATGAGATCAAAGAGCTGACCAAGCTCACCGGTCAGGTAACCGTAGGCGAAACGCCGGTTATCCGCATCAAAAAATAAGGGTTAGCAAGATGCATAAAACGGCGCCGAAAGGCGCCGTTTTTTTGCCTGCCGTTTAGCGGCTACCAACCCTGCCAGTGCGGCAGCCGAATCGTCATTTCCAGCCCGCCGTTACGCCCGTTCGCCGCCTGCACTTCGCCATGATGCGCCAGCACCACCTTGCGCACGATCGATAGCCCCAGCCCGTAGCCTTTGCCCTGCAACGGCGAATTAACGCGCACAAAGGGGTCGAAAATGCTGGAAAGTTTGTCGGCGTCCACGCCAGGCCCGCTGTCGCTGACGCAGATGACGAGCCAGCCGTTATCAGATCGCAGGCTAATTTTGACTTCCTGCCCCTGGAGTGAATAGCGCAGCGCGTTGCGCACCACATTCTCCACCGCGCGCCGCACCAGCTCGGCGTTGCCCTTCATCGTATAGTCCGCCGCCTGCTCTGCCTCCAGCGTAATGGTTACGCCAGGCAGCTGCGCCTCGTAGCGCGCATCGTTGACCACCGTCTCCAGCAGGCCGCAAAGATCGAAATATTGCTCGTCGGGCATCTTTTCATTTTCGGCGCGCGACAGCGTCAACAGCTCGCCAATCATCTTGTCCAGCCTCTGCGCCTCTTCATCAATACGATCGAGCGAGGCGTTAACCGACTCCGGCGTCTGTCGCGCCAGTCCGGTCGCCAGCTGCAGGCGCGCCAGCGGTGAGCGCAGCTCGTGGGAAATATCGTGCAGCAGCTCCTCGCGCGCCTTTACCAGCACCGCCAGACGCTCCACCATCGCATCGAAATCGCGCGCCACCATCGACAGCTCATCGTGACGACGGCGCATTTGCGGCCAAAGCCGCACGGAGAGATCGCCGTTCGAGACGCGCGTAAAGCCCAGCCTGAGCTGGCGCATCGGCCGCGTCAGGTTCCACGCCAGCAGCGAGCTGAACAGCAATCCCGTCAGGCCGGCAAACCAGAAGATCGGCTCCGGGATATTAAGGATTTTACGCGGCGGGCCGCCCATTTGACTGTCTTCGCGCAGCCCTTTTACATCGTAGCGCAGCTGATACTGTTGACCATCCGCGCCGGTCACCCACTCCACCACCTGATCGGGATAGCCACGATTCTGCGGCGCGGAAAGCTGCTGACGCGGTACTTCCTGCGGCGGGGAAGGCATCGGCGTTACGGAGAAGAAGCGACGATCGCCGGGCGACCAGTCCGACATCATATTATCCAGCGCTGGCAGGCCGCCATGCTGTAACACCGATACGGCGGAGGCCATCTGCAAATTGACGATGCGTCGCGTCGCGATATATTCCGGCGGCTCGCGGTGCTTGCCATACAGGGTAAAGCCCAGCCACAGCAGCTGGCTGATAAGGAAAAACACCAGCCAGAAGCCAAACAGAATTTTCCAGAACAGGCGACCGCGGAAACGGCTTTTCATCGAATGCGGTAGCCGATGCTGCGCACGGTTTCGATATTAATCGTGTCGCCGGCCAGGCCCGCCAGCTTCTGACGGATGTTGCTGATATGCACGTCGACGCTGCGATCGTAAGCCTCGCGCGGACGCCCCAGCCCCTTTTCTGATAGTTCGTCTTTCGTCACTACGCGGTCGGGCGAACGCAGCAGCAGGTCGAGCAGATTGAATTCCGAAGCGGTAAGATCGAACGGCCTGTTTTTCCATTCGCTGATGCGCGTCGCCGGGTTCAGCGACAGATCGCGCCAGCGCACGACTTCTTTTTTCTCCTGTAACGCAGGCTGCTCGTCGAAGCGGCGCAGCACCGCACGCAGGCGCGCCACCAGCTCTCGCGGATAGCACGGCTTCGGCACGTAATCATCAGCGCCCATCTCCAGGCCAATTACCCGATCGATATTGTCCCCTTTCGCGGTCAGCATAATGATCGGAATGCGGCTGCTTTGCCGCACCTGACGCAGCACGTCCGTCCCGCTCATATCGGGCAGCATAATATCGAGGATGACCGCCTGGAATTCGCCGGACAGCGCGCCGTCGATGCCCGCCTGGCCGGTCAGCACCAGCGAGGCGTCGAAGCCTTCGCCAATCAAATATTCGCTGAGCATGGTGCCCAGCTCAAGGTCGTCGTCAACTAACAGAATCTTCATGCGTCTACTCTCACAAACGGTTGGCGCTATTTTGACCTTAAGCGGAAAGATGCGCAGCAGGATTTACTGAATCCTTACAGATATTCGCGCCATATTAAGCTGTCGTTTCACTTTATTGTGGCAGGCTTTTACGTTATACCAGTGCTTTCTTCGTACCAGGGATGTTTGCCATGGCATTACGCCGCACCTTATTCAGCCGTAAAGGACTTTTGCTGCTGGTTTTGTTGATTGTAGCTGCTGTTGTCGTCTGGGCGCTGCTGCGTCCGAAACAGGGACCGGCAGCGTTTCTCACCGCAACCGTAGAACAGCGCCCGTTACAGCAGGCGGTGCTGGCGGACGGCACGCTGTCGGCCAGCAAGCTGGTCAGCGTCGGCGCGCAGGCGTCCGGTCAGATCAAGCGCCTGCTGGTCGAGCTGGGCGATCAGGTCAAACAGGGGCAGCTGGTCGCGGAGATCGACAGCATGACTCAGCAGAACGCCCTGCAAAATGCGCAGGCGGCGCTAAAGAATATTGAAGCGCAGCGCGCGGTCAAAGAGGCGCAGTTGAGCAACTATCGCGCGGCCTTTGCCCGCCAGAAAGCGATGCTGACGAAAAACCTGACGCCGAAAGCGGACTATGACGACGCGCTGACGACACTGAGCGCTACCGAAGCGGAAATCCGCGCGCTGGATGCGCAAATCGTACAGGCGCAGATTGAGGTCAACACGGCGCAGGTCAATCTGGGCTATACCCGCATCGTTTCCCCTATCGACGGCACCGTGGTCTCCGTGCCGGTTGAGGAAGGCCAGACGGTTAACGCCGTACAGAGCGCGCCGACGCTGATCAAGGTAGCGAATCTCGACACCATGACGGTGAAAGCGCAGATTTCCGAAGCCGACGTGATCAACGTCCAGCCGGGCATGAAAGTCTGGTTCACCATCCTCGGCGAACCGAACCGCCGCTACGAGGCGACGCTGCGCGCCATCGAACCGGCGCCTGACTCCATCAACCAGGACAGCACCAGCAGCCTGACCAGCTCATCAAGTAGCGCCAGCGATAAAAAGGCGATCTACTATTACGGTCTGTTCGATGTGCCTAACCCGCAGCACCGCCTGCGCATCTCCATGTCGGCGGAGGTGCATATCGTGCTGGGCGAACGTCCGAATGCGCTGGTGATCCCGGCAACCGCCATCGACACTATCGACGGCAAAACGTCGGTGCAGGTGGTTGACAACCAGCAGCGCGTCACGCGACGCGAAATAAAGGTGGGCCTGAACGATAACGTGGAAGCGGAAATTATCTCCGGCCTGAAGGTGGGCGAGAAAGTCGTGCTGAGCCAGCGCGCTACGGCGGATGCGACGTCAGGCAGCCCCGATCACGGTCCAGGGCCTCGCTGATGGCGCTGCTGGAACTCCATAACATCAGCCGCTCTTTTCAGAACGGCGAACAGCAGGTGCAGGTGCTGCGCGACATCAACCTGAGCATCGATTCAGGCGAGTTCGTCGCCATCGTCGGGCAGTCCGGCTCCGGCAAATCGACGTTGATGAACATTCTCGGCTGCCTGGATAAGTCGAGCGCCGGCGAATACCGCGTTGCCGGCCGGGCGGTTTCCACGCTGGATGACGATGCGCTGGCGGCGCTGCGGCGCGAGCATTTCGGCTTTATCTTCCAGCGCTATCACCTGTTGAGCGAGCTGACGGCGCTGGGCAATGCGGAAATGCCCGCGATCTATGCCGGCCAGGCGCCGCAGGCGCGCCGTGAACGCGCCGCCGCCCTGCTCACCCGGCTCGGCCTCGGCGAGCGCCTCCACTATCGGCCCGGTCAGCTCTCCGGCGGCCAGCAGCAGCGCGTCAGTATTGCGCGCGCGCTGATGAACGGCGGCGAAGTCATTCTTGCCGATGAGCCGACCGGCGCGCTCGACAGCCACAGCGGCGAAGAGGTGATGCGCATCCTGCACGACCTGCATCAGCAAGGGCACACTATCGTTATCGTGACGCACGATATGCAAATTGCGCAGCATGCGCAGCGCATCATTGAGATCCGTGACGGGGAGATTCTCAGCGACAGCCGCCAGCAGAGCGTCGCGCCCGCCGCGCCGCGCGCGCTGACTGAGCGCGAACAGGGCAACGCCTGGCGCGCCGCGCGCGACCGGCTGACCGAAGCGTTTCGTATGGCGTTGGTTTCAATGCTGTCGCAGCGGCTGCGCACCTTTCTCACCATGCTCGGCATTATTATTGGCATCGCTTCGGTCGTGGCGGTGGTGGCGCTGGGGAAAGGGTCGCAACAGAAAATCCTGCAGGAGATCAGCGCGATGGGCACCAGCACGCTGGACATTTTCCCCGGCAACGATTTCGGCGATATGCATTCGTCGGCCATTCAGACGCTGCGCGCCAGCGATGCCGATGCGCTGGCCTATCAGCCCTATGTCCATAGCGTCACGCCGTCGCTCTCCGCCAGCACCACGCTGAAATATCGCAACCAGGCGCTTTCAGTGATGGTCAACGGCGTCGGCGAGCAGTTCTTCGCCGTGCGCGGCTATCGTCTGTCGCAGGGGATGGCGTTCGATCGTCAGGGCGTCGATCGCCTGGCGCAGGAGGCGGTGATTGATGAAAACACCCTGAAGCGTCTCTTCCCGAACGGCGAAAATCCGCTGGGCCAGGTGGTGCTCTTCGGCAATATGCCGGTGCGGATTATCGGCGTCGCCACGCGCCAGAGCAGCTTCGGCAGCGACAGCAACCTTAACCTGTGGGTGCCCTACACCACGGTAATGAAGCGCATGGTCGGACAAACCTGGCTGAGCGGCATTACCGTCAGGGTGCGCGACAACATCGATCTGTCACTGGCGGAACAGGGCGTGACGCGCCTGCTGACGCAGCGCCATAATGGCAAGGATTTCTTTATCCTCAACACCGACAGCATTCGTCAGACAATTGAAACCACCACCAATACCATGACGCTGCTGGTGGCGATGATCGCGCTGATTTCGCTGCTGGTCGGCGGCATCGGCGTGATGAATATCATGCTGGTGTCGGTCACGGAGCGCACGCGCGAGATCGGCGTGCGCATGGCGGTCGGCGCGCGTGCCAGCGATATTATGCAGCAGTTCCTGATTGAGGCGGTGCTGGTGTGTCTCACCGGCGGCATTATCGGCGTGCTGCTGTCGCTGGTGCCGGGCATTATCCTGGCGCAGACCACCAGCAGCTTCGGCATGATTTATTCACCCTTCTCAATCGTGGCGGCCTTCGTCTGCTCCAGCCTGATCGGGGTTATCTTCGGCTTTTTCCCGGCGCGACGCGCGGCACGGCTCGATCCTATTCACGCGCTGGAGCGTGAATAGCCTCCGTTGACGGCGACAGAGCCCGGATATGGAAACGGCCCCTGAAGGGGCCGTTTTTTTAATAGACGCCGGTGGAAAGGTAGCGGTCGCCGCGGTCGCAGATAATAGCGACCACCACGCTGCCCGGATTTTCCGTGGCGATGCGAATGGCGCCCGCCACCGCGCCGCCGGAGCTGACGCCGCAGAAGATGCCTTCACGCCGCGCCAGCTGCCGCATGGTCTCTTCGGCCTCCTGCTGCGCCATATCCACAATGCGATCGATCAGCTCAGGCTGGTAGATGCCCGGCATATAGGCGGCGGGCCAGCGGCGAATGCCAGGTATGCTGCTGCCCTCCTGCGGCTGTAGCCCGATAATCTGCACCTGCGGGTTTTGTTCTTTCAGATAGCGACCGACGCCGGTAATGGTGCCGGTGGTGCCCATGCTGGAAACGAAATGGGTGAGGCGCCCGTGGCTTTGACGCCAGATCTCCGGGCCGGTAGTGGCGTAGTGGCCCAGCGGGTTGTCCGGGTTGTTGAACTGATCCAGCACCTTGCCTTCGCCGCGCGCCGCCATCGCCTGGGCCAGATCGCGCGCCCCTTCCATGCCCTGCTCGCGGCTGACCAGCACCAGCTCGGCGCCGTAGGCGCGCATCGCCGCCTGACGCTCCTGGCTCATATTATCCGGCATCAGCAGCTTCAGGCGATATCCCTTCATTGCGGCGATCATCGCCAGCGCAATGCCGGTATTGCCGCTGGTCGCTTCAATCAGCAGATCGCCGGGGCTGATTTCGCCGCGCTGTTCGGCGCGCTGGATCATCGACAGCGCAGCGCGATCTTTCACTGAACCGGCGGGATTATTACCCTCCAGCTTCAGCCAGATCTCGCTGCCGTTGGCGGGCGTCAGGCGCTGTAATGTAATCAACGGCGTATTGCCGATGGTGTTTTCCAGAGTGGTCACGATATTTTTCCCGGCAGGCAAAATGAAGCGGGCGGGAAAATCCCGCCCTGGCACGCTATAAGAAGTGAGAAAATATCAGGCGCTTTCGGCAAAGGCAACCGCGCGCAGCGGGGTATTGCCCTGATAAAGCCGCGCCTGTTGTAGCCCAACGTAAAGTCGCTCGCCGCGCAGCGGGGCCGTTTGCTCGCCGTCGAACACCAGGCTGAAGGGTTCCGCCTGCCAGCCGAGCGGCTGCACCACCAGCTGCCAGAAGTGACCGCGCGGGCTCAGTTCCAGGATCTGCACCGGCAGCGGAGTTTCCAGGCTGCTCTGGCGGCTGACGTCGATCTCCCACGGACGCAGAAAGAGTTCTACTGCGCCCTGCCCGGCTGGCGTATAGCCCAGCGGCCAGTGGTGCGCGCCGACATGGAACTGGGAGCCGTGAACTTCAGCATCGAAGCGGTTGACTTCGCCCAGGAACTCCAGCACAAAGCGACTGGCCGGTTCGCGCCACACTTCATCCGGCGTGCCCACCTGCTCGATATTGCCCTGGCTCATCACCACCACCCGATCGGCCACTTCCATCGCCTCTTCCTGATCGTGGGTAACGAAAACGCTGGTGAATTTCAGTTCTTCATGCAGCTGACGCAGCCAGCGGCGCAGCTCTTTACGCACCTGCGCATCGAGCGCGCCGAAGGGCTCATCCAGCAGCAAAATCTGGGGTTCCACGGCCAGCGCGCGCGCCAGCGCCACGCGCTGCTTCTGGCCGCCGGAAAGCTGGGCCGGATAGCGGTTCGCCAAATGGCCCAGCTGCACCATTTCCAGCAGCTGCGTCACCTTCTGTTTGATCGCCTGGGTTGAAGGACGTTCGCGCTTAGGCAGTACCGTCAGCCCGAAAGCGATATTGTCGAAGACCGTCATATGGCGGAACAGCGCATAATGCTGGAAAACAAAACCGACCTGACGGTCACGCGCGTGCAGTCGGGTGACATCTTTGTCATGGAAACGCAGATGTCCGCTGTTCTGATGCTCCAGCCCGGCGATAATACGCAGCAGCGTGGTTTTACCGGAGCCGGACGGCCCCAGCAACGCTACCATCTGACCAGAAGGAATATCCAGTGAGATGTCGTTAAGCACGCGCGTACGGCCAAAAGACTTGTTGATCTGATTAATCTCAATGCTCATGATTTCCCTCCTGCTGTAAACGCTTCTGCTGGTTCTCTAACCGCCATTGCAGCGCGCTTTTCAGAAACAGTGTCACTATCGCCATCAGGGTCAGCAGCGCGGCAGCGGTAAAAGCGCCGACGGTGTTGTAGTCCTGATGCAGTAATTCAACCTGCAGCGGCAGCGTATAGGTCTCGCCGCGAATCGATCCCGACACCACCGAGACCGCGCCAAATTCGCCGATGGCGCGCGCGTTAGTCAGCACCACGCCGTAGAGCAGCGCCCAGCGGATGTTGGGCAGCGTGACGCGGCGAAACATTTGCCAGCCCGACGCGCCCAGCAGCACCGCCGCTTCGTCTTCCTGGCTGCCCTGGCTGAGCATCACCGGCACCAGTTCGCGCACCACAAATGGGCAGGTCACGAAGATGGTCGCCATCACAATGCCGGGCCACGAGAACATCAGCTGAATGCTGTGCGCGTCAAGCCAGCCGCCGATGGGACCGTTAACGCCCCAGAACAGCAGATAAATCAGGCCCGCCACCACCGGCGACACCGCAAACGGGATATCGAACAGTGTCAGCAGCAGCTGGCGTCCGGGGAAGGTAAAACGCGTCACCAGCCAGGCGAGCAGCGTACCGAACACCAGATTAACCGGCACGGTAATCAGCGCCACCAGCACCGTCAGCCAGATAGCGTGCAGCATATCGGGATCGGTCAGGTTGCTCAGTGCGGCGACCACGCCCTGCGCCAGCGCCTCGGTGAAAATCGCGATCAGCGGCACTACCAGCAGCAGAAACGAGATCAGCACGCCAAGCGCGATCAGCAGCCATTTGCCCCAGTTGATACGCTGGCGCGCCACGCCGTTCAATTGTGTAACGTCAGCCATTAGTGACCTCCCAAACGACGACCAAAGCGGCTCTGCAACGTGTTAATCGCGAACAGCAGCAGCAGCGAGGCGGCGAGGATCACCGACGCGATGGCGCTGGCGGCCGGATAGTCGAACTCCTGCAGGCGAATAAAAATCATCAACGAGGTCACTTCCGTCTTCCAGGCGATATTGCCGGCGATAAAGATCACCGCGCCGAACTCGCCCAGACTGCGAGTAAAAGAGAGCGCGGTGCCCGCCAGCAGCGCTGGCGCCACTTCCGGCAGCACCACGCGACGAAAGCTTTGCCACGGCGTCGCGCCGAGGGTTTGCGCCGCCTCTTCATACTCAGGTCCCAGCTCTTCCAGCACCGGCTGGACGGTGCGCACCACAAACGGGATGCTGGTAAAGGCCATCGCCACGGCGATGCCCAGCCAGGTATAAGAAACTTTGATATCGAACTGCGCCAGCCACTGACCGTACCAGCCGTTGACCGAAAACAGCCCCGCCAGCGTCAGGCCCGCCACCGCCGTCGGCAGCGCGAACGGCAGGTCCATCAGCCCGTCGAGCAGGCTACGGCCGGGGAAACGATAGCGCGTCAAAATCCAGGCCATCAGCATGCCGAACAGCGCATTGAAGATTGACGCCACGCCCGCCGAGAGCAGTGTCACCTTATAGGCCGCTACCACCTGCGGGTTAGTAATCACTTCCCAGTACTGCGCGAGCGACATTTGCGACAGCTGCATCAGCAGGGCGCTCAGCGGCAGCAGCAGGATCAGACAGGTAAAGAACAGGCTGCTGCCGAGGCTGATGCCGAATCCCGGAAGTACGCGCTTACTACTTGCTAAGAACATTAACCACGCCCCGCCGCTAACAGCTTATCCAGCTCGCCGCCGCTGGCGAAATGGGTCTTCATCGCCTTTTCCCAGCCGCCAAAGCGATCCTCTACGCGAAACAGGTTGGTTTGCGGAAACTTCGCCTGCGCCATCAGCTGCGGGTTATTCACCCGATAGTAAAATTGCATCATGATTTTTTGCGCCGGCGGCGTATAGAGATAGTTGAGATAGGCTTTCGCCGCCTCCGTGGTCTGATTCTTCGTCACATTTTTATCCAGCCAGGCGACCGGAAATTCCGCCAGAATATCGACGTCAGGCACGATCACCTCGTAGCCCTGATCCGCATACTGCTGACGAATGGCGTTCACTTCCGACTCGAAGCTGATCAGCACGTCGCCCAGCCCGCGATCGACAAAGGTGGTGGTGGCGCCGCGACCGCCGGTATCAAATACTTCGACGTTTTTTACAAACTGCGTCATAAACTGTTCGGTTTTGGCGCGATCGCCCTGATTGGCCTGTTCCGCTGCGCCCCAAGCCGCCAGCCACGTATAGCGTCCGTTGCCGGAGGTTTTCGGATTCGGGAAAATCAACTTCACGTCGCTGCGCACCAGGTCGTTCCAGCTATGGATCTGCTTCGGATTGCCTTTGCGCACCAGAAACGCCATGGTGGAGTAAAAAGGTGAGCTGTGATTCGGCAGGCGCGTCTGCCAGTCAGCAGGCAGCAGCTTGCCGCGGTCGTGCAGGATCTGGACGTCGGTCACCTGGTTATAGGTCACCACATCCGCCTTCAGTCCCTGCAAAATGGCCAGCGCCTGCTTTGAGGAACCCGCGTGAGACTGACGGATAGTGAGCTTGTCGTTCGGGTGCGCGGCATCCCACTGCTGGACAAAGGGAGCGTTCAGCGCCGTAAAGAGTTCGCGCGACACGTCATAAGAGCTGTTCAACAGCTCGGTCGCCTGTGCGCTGGCGGCCAGCAGCAAGGAGAGCGCCGCGCCACTGAGAAATTTATTCGCTATTGGAAATCTCATTTCACACCCTGAGTCTTGATCCGGCTCACACCACCGTACCCTCAGTGTATTTATAACTCAGGTCAAAGCTGTAACGGTTTTATATATCTTTTGATGATTTAAAAGTCGAAAAAAGCATAAGACGGCGGGAAAGCTCAGCGGAAAAACGGCAAAGCAGACAGGCGTTAAAAAGCCCGCGCGCGGCGGGCCTGAAGGCGCGGCATTACAGTGCCAGCAGCGTATCGACGGAAGGGGCGAACCATAAAGCGCCGCTGACCGGTTTGGTGAAGCGCAGCATAGCGTCAAATTTACCGTCGCGCTCGCCGAACATGCTCAGCAACTGCTGCTCGATATTATAGAGCGTCGCGCAGTAGGCGATGAAATAGAGCCCGTTAGTGCCGCTGGCGGTGCCGTAAGGCAGGCTCTGACGCAGGATCTTCAGCCCCTGCCCGTTCTCTTTTAAATCGACCCGGCTGACGTGCGACGTATCAGGACGCGCGTCGCCCTCCAGCTCCTCGTTGTCAAACTTGGTGCGTCCTATCATCTGTTCCTGCTTTTCCACGGGCAGGCGTTGCAGCTGCGCCAGGTTATGCTCCCAGCGCTGGGTAAAGACATAGCTGCCCCCGGCGTCGACGCCGTTAGCGATAATCGCCACCTGCTGACGCTGCTCGCCCTGCGGGTTTTCGGTGCCATCGACGAAGCCGGATAGATCGCGATCTTCCGTCCAGCGGAAACCATGCGTCTCTTCATCGATGCGCACCGCCGGGCCAAAAGCCGCCAGCGCCGCCTGCGCCAGGGTAAAATTCACATCGTGCCGCTGGGACTGAATATGCACCAGCAGATCGCGCTGGGTGGCTGGCGCCATATTTTTCCCCAGCGGCTGAAAATCTTTCAGTTCCGGCGCGCTCTGCGGCGGCTGCAAATCGCGCCACAGCGCATTGCCGAAGGCGACAACGGCGCCCAGTCCCGCGTCGGGATAGCGCTGTTGCAGCTGCGTTAACTGTTGATGGAAGGTTTTGACGCCCTGGCGCACCGCATTCAGGTCGCCCTGAACTCCGGCTTCCAGCCAGATGGCAAAGCGGCTGTGCTCGATAAGGATGCCGCTCTGATGTTGAGACATGCGGGTTTACTCCGAAATGATAGTGGTCGAAACAGGGCCTATCATACCGGAAAGGGACGGCGGAAGGTGAGACCGCCGCCGCGATTGGTTAGCGCTGCCAGATAATTTTGCTGACCTGCCAGTTTTTCAGCACGTCGTCCGGCGGAATCAGCCCTTCCGGGCCCGCCCACTTGCCCTGATAGAGATAGCTAATGTGCTGGCTGTTCGGCGCCTGACACAGTACAGCAGCGGCCGCCGCCTGACAGTGACCGAACGCCTTCTGATAATGATCGCTGAAAGCGTCGCCGATGCGCGTGCCGTCGGCGCTGGCGATTTTCGCATCCGTTACGTCGATACGGCTGACGGTATCTTTACCGCTGAAGGTCAGCTTCACTTCATTATCCGTCAGCGCCTGCCAGAAGGTGACTACGCCGCCCTGCTCGCCGCGCATTCCCTGGCGCAGGCGGTAATCACCGTTCAGGCCGGCGCTGATGGCGCTCTCCCGCAGCGGCGTCGCGCCGGTAATGCCGCCGACGCCCTGCTCGGTAACGGTCAGCGACGCCCCGAACCAGTTGCCCGGCCACAGAGAGGACCAGGACCAGTCGAGCGGATTCCACCAGCTCGATTCACTGTGCTGCGTGCCGCTGCTGGCGCAGCCTGCCAGTAATAAAGTCGCGACAATAAATGCCGGGCGTAGAGATTTCATATCAACTCCTGAAGTGGTTACGCGACGTTCGCCAGTGAAGTTGGAGTCGCATACGCGCAAAAAGTTTTATTCGGCGCGATTCAGCTCTCTGTCGAAACAGGCCTTCAGGCGCGCGCTGAAAAGCAGCCAGCAGAGCGCCAGCAGATCGAACAGCGCGGGCAGCCAGAGCGCCGGCGTGGAGAAATCCCCTTCCTGGCCGCTCTGCCAGAGCGTCAGCGCCAGGCTCAGCAGCAGGCTGGCGCACAGTACCCAGCGCCAGGCATGCCAGAGCCGCGGCCAGCGCTGCCGGTAGCCGGTCAGCAGCAGCCCAAGGGCGGCGGGCACGCCCAGCCCTAAGCCGAGCCAGAAAGTATCGCTGTCGGGATAGAAGAGGGCCAGCAGATCGCTGCCCTGCTGGCGCGAGGCGCCTGCCATCACAAACAACACCCAGGTGCGCGCCTGCAACAGCAGAATAAGCCAAAAGGCCAGCGGCAGGCGCAGCTGGCCTTTATGGTCGTAATCGTCGGGCAAGAAAGGCGTCATAGATAAGCAAAGCGGCCGCAGCGCGATGGCCCGAGCCGATTAATACTCACGATCTTCAATCAGGCGTTTGCCCAGGCAGACCGCATCCTGCATGTCGTAATCCAGCTTTTCGTAAAAGCCGATCACGGCGTCATTTTCTTCGCGCACGATCAGGTTGATTTTAGGGCAGCCGCGTGCGATCAGCTTTTTCTCAAGGCGGTTGAGCAGCGCATTCGCGAAGCCGCGTCCGCGATAGTCAGGATGCACGCCCAGGTAATAGACGGAACCGCGGTGGCCGTCGTAGCCGCCCATTAAGGTGCCGACGATTTCGCCGCCGACCACCGCCACCAGAAACAGATCGGGATCGTGATTTAATTTACGTTCGATATCCATTTCCGGATCGTTCCACGGTCTTAACAGATCGCAACGTTCCCAAAGCGTAATGACTTCCTCGAAGTCTTCCTGGCGGAATGCGCGGATTTCCATGAAATTATCTCAGATGTTACTCACAATTCGTTGATTATCACGCATTCTTTTCCCGGCGCAACCCTCGCGGCGCGCCTGCCGGGAAAAAAAATCGTGCCTGCTGGGTATTTGGCTGAAATAAATAGCAAAAGCCTGAAACAGCTTCCCTGTCGAAACGCGATCGCCCGTTAGGTTATAACATCTTTTTATCTATGGACGCCGCCATGAAAAATGATCTGCCCCCCAACACACGACGCCAGCTTCTGCTTTCCGGCCTCGCCCTGGCGCTGTTGCCGACCACGCGCGCGCTGGCGAAAACCGAACGCGCCAGCCTGTCCGCCGCGCGGCCGCAACGCCCCGCCAACGGCAAAAAAATCGTGATGCTCGATCCGGGTCATGGCGGCATCGATTCCGGCGCGGTGGGTGAAGAAGGCAGTGAAGAAAAACATATCGTGCTGGAGATCGCGCATAACATCCGCCAGATCCTGAGCCAGCATAACGGCATCGAGGCGCGCCTGACGCGCGAAAGCGACCACTTCATTCCGCTGGCGCAGCGGGTAGAGATCGCTCACCAGCACGGCGCCGATCTGTTTATGTCGATTCACGCCGACGGCTTTACCAGCCCCAGCGCCAACGGCGCGTCGGTTTTCGCCCTGTCGAATCGCGGCGCCAGCAGCGCGATGGCGCGCTACCTGTCGGAAAAAGAGAACGCCGCCGATAAGGTCGGCGGCATCAAGACGCAGAGCGATAATCCCTTGCTACAGCAGGTGCTGTTCGACCTGGTGCAAACGGATACGATTAAAAACAGCCTGACGCTCGGCAGCCATATCCTCAAGCAGATCCGTCCGGTGCATCATCTGCACAGCCAGCATACCGAACAGGCCGCCTTCGCCGTGCTGAAGTCGCCGTCGATTCCCTCAGTGCTGGTAGAAACCTCTTTTATTACCAACCCGGAAGAGGAGCGGCTGTTGGGCACCACCGCCTTCCGGCAGAAAATCGCCGGCGCCATTGCCGACGGCATCGTCAGCTTTTTTAACGAATTTGACCGCCACAATCATCGCCCCGGTTAGGTATACTCCTCACACTGACGCAAAAGGGCCGCACGGCCCTTTTTTACAACACAGTGAAGCGAATATGAATGCTCCCAATATCGAACAGGTAAAAGCCTTTTTGCTGACGCTCCAGGATGAGATCTGTCAGCAGCTGGAACTGGCGGACGGCGCCGGTCAATTCCAGGAAGACAGCTGGACGCGTCCCGGCGGCGGCGGCGGACGCAGCCGCGTGCTGCGTCAGGGCGCGGTCTTTGAACAGGCCGGGGTCAACTTCTCCCACGTCCATGGCGACCAGATGCCCGCCTCCGCCACCGCGCACCGCCCTGAGCTGGCGGGACGCAGCTTTGAGGCGCTGGGCGTTTCGCTGGTGATCCACCCGGAAAACCCTTATATCCCCACCAGCCACGCCAACGTGCGCTTTTTTATCGCGGAAAAACCGGGCGCCGATCCGGTCTGGTGGTTTGGCGGCGGCTTCGACCTGACGCCGTTCTACGGCTTTGAAGAGGATGCGATTCACTGGCATCAGACCGCTGCCGATCTCTGCCGACCGTTCGGCGCGGAGGTCTATCCGCGCTATAAAAAATGGTGCGATGACTACTTCTTCCTGAAACACCGCGGCGAACAGCGCGGCATCGGCGGCCTCTTTTTCGACGACCTGAACACCCCTGATTTCGAGCGCTGCTTCGCCTTTACCCGCGCGGTCGGCCAGGGTTTCCTGGATGGCTATCTGCCCATCGTGCAGCGTCGTAAAGGCATCCCGTGGGGCGAGCGCGAGCGTCAGTTCCAGCTCTATCGCCGCGGGCGCTACGTGGAATTTAATCTGGTATGGGATCGCGGCACGCTGTTTGGCCTGCAAACCGGCGGACGCACCGAGTCGATTTTGATGTCGATGCCGCCGCTGGTGCGCTGGGAATATGACTATCAGCCGGAGCCGGGTTCGCCGGAAGCGGCGCTCTACACTGACTTTCTGCCGGTGAAAGCGTGGCTGCAAAATTAACGCCCGAAATGAATAACGGGGCCGGTTGTCACACGGCAAAGCGTCCCTGATGACAATCCGTCCCGCGCCGCTTATGACGCGGGACGCTTTTCTCAATCTTCTGGTTACAGCGGCTGCGTCTGCGCCTCCACTACCGCCAGCGCCACCATATTGACAATGCGCCGCACCGACGAGATCGGCGTCAGCACATGCACAGGCCTGGCGATGCCCATTAGCACCGGGCCGACGGTGACGCCCTCCGAACAGGAGACGCGCAGTAGGTTGTAACTAATCCGCGCCGCCTCGACGTTAGGCATAATCAGCACGTTAGCGGAGCCTTTCAGCGGGCTGTCGGGCATCAGATCCTGACGGATGCTCTCCACCAGCGCGGCGTCGCCGTGCATCTCGCCATCGATCTCCAGTTCCGGCGCGCGCGCCTTCACCAGTTCAAGCGTGTCGCGCATTTTGCGCGCCGCCGGTGCGTCCGACGCGCCGAAACTGGAGTGCGACAGCAGCGCCACCTTCGGCTCGATGCCGAAGCGTCTCACCGTTTCCGCCGCCATAATGGTCAGCTCCGCCAGTTGCTCCGGCGACGGATCTTCGTTGACATAGGTATCGGCGATAAAGGTGTTGCCGCTCGGCAGCAGCAGCGCGTTCATCGCGCCCGCGACGTTAATGCCCGGCCGGAAGCCGAACACCCGCTCAAGGATCGTGTAGTGTTCTTTATAATCGCCGATGGTGCCGCAGATCATCGCGTCCGCCTCGCCGCGATGCACCATAATCGCGCCGATCAGCGTAGGATTGCCGATTACCGCGCGCTGCGCCTGCTCCGGCGAAACGCCGCGCCGCTTCATCATCTGGTAATACTCACTCCAGTAGGCTTTAAAACGCGGATCGGATTCATTGTTCACCACGTCGAAATCTTTGCCCGCCTCGATTTTCAGCCCCAGCTTTTGCAGGCGCATGGCGATCACATTCGGGCGGCCAATCAGGATCGGCTTCGCCAGCCCGAGCGAAACCAGCTCCTGCGTGGCGTGCAGCACGCGCGCCTCCTCCCCTTCCGCCAGCACTACCCGCTTCGGCTCTTTGCGCGCCTGGGCGAACACCGGCTTCATAAAGAGGTTGGTTTTATAGACAAACTCGGTCAGCTTTTCGCGGTAGGCATCGAAATCGGCGATAGGACGCGTCGCCACGCCCGACGCCATCGCCGCCTTCGCCACCGCCGGCGCGATCTGGACGATCAGTCGCGGGTCGAAGGGTTTGGGAATCAGATAGTCGGGGCCAAAAGAGAGTTCTTCATCGCCGTAGGCGGAGGCGACCACGTCGCTCTGCTCCGCCAGCGCCAGTTCAGCGATGGCGTGCACCGCCGCCAGCTTCATCTGTTCGTTGATCGCCGTCGCCCCGACATCCAGCGCGCCGCGGAAGATAAACGGGAAGCAGAGCACATTGTTCACCTGGTTAGGGTAATCGGAACGGCCTGTGCAGATAATCGCATCCGGGCGCACCGACTTTGCCAGCGGCGGCAGGATCTCCGGCTCCGGGTTAGCCAGCGCCAGAATCAGCGGATTGGGCGCCATGCTTTTCACCATCTCCGGCGTCAGCACCTTCGGGCCGGAACAGCCGAGGAAAATATCCGCGCCGACAATCGCCTCCGCCAGCTGACGCATGCCGTTATCGGGAATGGCGTAAGCGGCTTTGGTTTCAGCCATCTGCGCATCGCGCCCCTGCCAGATCACCCCTTTCGAATCGCAGACGATGATATTGTGTTTCTGCATCCCCAGCTCTACCAGCAGGTTCATGCAGGCGATAGCGGAAGCGCCTGCGCCGGAAACCACCAACCGCACGTCGGAAATGGTCTTTTGCACGATACGCAGACCGTTCAGCACTGCGGCGGTACAGATAATCGCGGTGCCGTGCTGGTCGTCATGGAACACCGGAATTTTCATCCGCTCGCGCAGCGCTTTTTCAATATAGAAGCACTCCGGCGCTTTGATATCCTCCAGGTTGATGCCGCCGAAGGTTGGCTCCAGCGCGGCGATCACTTCGATAAGGCGGTCGGGGTCCTGCTCGTCGACTTCAATATCAAACACGTCGATGCCGGCGAATTTTTTAAACAGTACGCCCTTGCCCTCCATTACCGGCTTGCCCGCCAGCGCGCCGATATTGCCCAGCCCCAGCACGGCGGTGCCGTTGGAGATCACGCCCACCAGATTGCCGCGCGCGGTGTACTTATGCGCGGCCAGCGGATCCTCAGCGATTTCCAGGCACGGCGCGGCCACGCCCGGCGAATAGGCCAGCGCCAGATCGCGCTGCGTCGCCAGCGGTTTGGTGGGAGAGACCTGAATTTTCCCTGGCTGTGGATACTGGTGAAAATCGAGCGCGCTCTGCTTCAGTTGATCGTCCATCGGCGGTTCCTTC